>ERZ1026898.25-NODE-25-length-97685-cov-9.107621_pt1 | contig 97685 bp, 82 predicted proteins | sample MGYA00380178_ERZ1026898 | MGnify/ENA primary metagenome ERZ1026898 (study PRJEB33269, sample SAMEA4719814) | human gut metagenome | biome: human-associated habitat; feature: organic feature; material: feces | place: Cameroon | collected 2013-10 ...
TTTGCAGTATTTGGTAAGAGCAAAGACAGTCATTTTTCAGACTCGAACAGGAAGGGTTTTTCCACTCTCTTGTTTGAGTTTTATTTTGCCTCTTTCCCCTATCTCCTAAAGTTGCATTTATGAGTTGAACTCAGATTGTTTCATCACGAAAATTGTGTACCTTTGCTCCTTGGTTAGATGACTCATATTTTGCAAGATTTGGTTAAGGGCAAAGATAGTCATTTTTCAGACTCAAACAGGGAGGTAAATTTCCCTCTCTTGTTTGAGTTTTATTTTGTCTCTTTCCCCTATCTCCTAAAGTTGTATTTATGAGTTGAACTCAGACGAAAAAGAACAAAGAGATGACGGTAAATTCTGCACGAAGTGTGGATTACCACAACAAAACAACGCAGACGAAGTTGTACAAATCTACAATGTCAATGGCATTGAGTTCAAGATGGTGAAGGTTTCCGGTGGAACGTTCCAAATGGGAGCCACCTCGGAACAGGGGGACGATGCAAATAGCGATGAGAAGCCTGTTCATAGTGTAACTCTATCCGATTACTACATCGGGCAAACCGAAGTAACGCAAGAGTTATGGAATGCTGTAATGGATAAAAATCCATCATTTGCCAATAACAAACAAATGTATTACATCGGAGACGTGCCTGAGGAAGAAATGAGTGAGACTTCTTCCGATAGATATAAACAGTCTCCTGTCGATACAGTAAGTTGGAACGATTGCCAAGAGTTTATCAAAAAGTTGAATGAACTTACGGGAAAACAATTTCGTCTGCCGACCGAAGCCGAGTGGGAATTCGCAGCAAGGGGTGGAAACAAAAGCAAAGGGTATAAATACAGTGGAGGCAATATTCCTGAAACCATTGCATGGTATAATGATAACAGCAATGGAGAAACACAACCCGTTGCACAAAAGCAAGCCAATGAATTAGGCTTATATGATATGTCCGGTAATGTATGGGAGTGGTGCAATGATAAGTCCGGTGATTATTTTGACAGACATCAGACTAATCCTGCCGGCAGTCCTTTTGGAGATTGTTGTATTTTGCGAGGCGAAAGTTGGTGCAGTCCTCCGACTGAACTACGGGTATCGGCTCGGGTCGATTGTTATCCTAAGTGGGGTCTTAATAATTTCGGTTTTCGTCTCGCTCTCTGAGCTTTGTAAGTTGATAATATGTCCATAAGAAAAATCTGTTCTTTATGGCTGACAAAATAAAACTGTCATTATCACTTGCAAAATACAGTTTTGCCAAATAAAAAGTACGCCCGAAATTCGGACGGATATACATTAGTAGGATTGATTTGAGTTTGGTATAATGCCAAACTCAAATCATTTAACCGTAATTTACTTTCTACCATGGTGGCACACTTTATAATTTCCATATTACAAAGTATAGCTAAGGACAAACACCGTATTTTCAGATTAAAATAGAGAAAGGGGGTTCTCGTTCGAGCTTTATTTTTCTTTTCCCTCTCCAAAAATTGCATTTATGAGTTGAACTCAACCCTCGGGTCGTTATATTTTATCGGTTGGGTTCAGGATTAAACAAAAAGAGCGAACCTCATTTCTTGCTGAAATCGGTTCGCTCTCATCATGAATAGATATGAAGACTTATTTACCCATGTATTTCAATGCTCCTGTTGCGGAATCGAAGATTAGTTGCGATGGTGAGGCAAGCATATAGGATACTTGACCGAATTGAGATATTTCAAGCGTTTTCATCAATGTTTTTTCGCCGTATGATACCGATACTTCAACTTGTTCGGGTATGCAATAATAAACTCCCACACCTTTTTTCTCGATGGTGCGTTGCAGTTTTTCGTCTTTTTCTTTCTGAGCCTCTATTTTGGTGTATTCTTTTGTTGTGTTAAGGCTGTGAAGGTTCGCTATGATGGTAGGCATATCGCCTTTGTAAGACAGAGGTTTTGCTCCTTCCTGTTCGGAGAACTTGAATATTCCCACCAATAAGTCCTGCTCGACTATGAGCGGCTTTTGCGGTATGACGGAAAAAGTATAATGCAATTCTTCGCTTACTCTCTCTCCCGTGAAGAGGGATACGTATGAGTCTATCATGGCATCCAATTGCTTATACATGTATTCCACCGTTGTATTCATATAGGTGCCATCGACACTGCCCGAAAGAATATCCACTTGTCTTTCTCTCAACTTTTCGATTTGCTTCACGGCTTTCTCCGGTGTCAAACCCGGCATGGCTTCAAGCATTCCGAGCGAGAGCATTCGCTGTTCGAATGTAGGCTTCGGCTGAAAGAGTGTATCGTTTTGGCGATTCTGTCTCCTCTTGCGGTCGGTACAACAATTATGCTTGCAATCATGAGGCTTCTCCACGGTTTTGTTTATGCTCAAAAGAGTTCCTGTTTCTCCGATTTGCACTTCCACATTACCATTTGTTGCAAGAAAATAGGTATAACGGCTGTCTGCAACGGCACGGGGACGTAGCTTTATGTCCTTTATGCGATAGTTTACGCCGTCTTTGATGATGTTGTTCCTAAGTCCCAACATGTAGGAATAGTCTGCGTAACAGCCTTTGTATTCCGTGGTTTTCTCGACCGTAACATCAAAAACCAACTCCGTTTGAGGAAGAGAATAATAAACGCCTTTAAGGTCGAAAGGCACCTTGTCCAAGGTGTAGGATTTGTATTCCTGTGCAAAAAGATTTGATGTTGCGAATGCAACGCAAAGCAGCAATGCCGCTCCTGTCGATAACTTCTTCATGATATTCGTTTTTTATTTGTTGATTGTTATTACTCCTGTTTTTCCTATGCTTGCGTCTGTTACCGTGCAGTAATCCTTTCCCGCACTACGAAATACGGTCAATACTGGAACGATTGCGGATATGTTTACATCCTTCGGCAATTCGAGTGTTTGCAGTGTGTTGTATGATTTATCCAAAACTAAAAGTGTATTTCCCTTTGCTGCAAAAGCTATGCCGTTTACAAAACCACCGAGAGCGTCGAAGGTTTTGTCGGTAAGGGATTTGAAAGTCTTCGAATCGAAATACGACCATCCTTTCTCCGTCTTTGCACATATTATGCCGTCTCTGTCGGAACCGATGGAGAGAAAGCCCGCAGGAATTTTGTTACCTGTGGAATAGAGACGTTCTTTCTTCTTATCGACTTTGTATTCTATGTAGTTGCCGAATGCCAAGACCGATTCGCATTTCGGAAAGTCCATTATTTTACCGTCATCGCATAATAGTTTGGAACCTTTCTTGTAATCATAAAAAGCAATCAGTTCACCCGTATTGGATAAACGGGCTTTCTCGTAACGGAAGTCCACTACGATGTTGTTCTTAAAGTCAACCGCACCCCATTTCTTGCCTTTCCTTACGCAGAGATTGTTTCCCACTATTCCCATAACCTCATCATACTGAGGTTCTATGAGCCATTTGCCGTCGCTTCCGTACAACCCGTAAGACAAATCCTGTTCCACAAGCAGGCTGAGACCGCCTTGATTGTCCTGTATCAAATCCAAAATCATACCTTCAAACTCTACGAGAACCTGATTCTTGGTATTCAAGACGTAAGAAGTCAATCCGGAAGTGGCAACAAAGAACGTGTCTTTCTTAATCACTATTCCGACCTCATCATACTTTGGTTCGACATATACAACATAGTCCGCACCGAGTATTCCTTTCTTCGTATTCTCGGTTATGTTGAAATAGTTCGGGTAATTCGTCGGTTCTATCACCTGATACAAAGGTTGCATCAATAAATCTCCGTTTTCGGTAAAAAGAGCCTGCGAACCGCCTGAGGTATAAGCCTTGACGAATATTCCTTTCTTGGTTTTGATGGTAAGAAAATCCACGAACTGAGGTCTTGTCTTGTACTTGCCCTCGGCATTCAACAGTCCGTAAACAGGAATACCGTCATTGCCATAAATCCTATAAGCATATAGTTTTCCCGCAACCAAGGTTTCCAAGGCTTGGTATTGTGGTTCGACAGTCGTTTCTCCTTTGGAATCGACCATTCCGAACAAACCGTTTTTCTTTACGATGACCGCCTCGCCTATTCTCGAAACTATTTCAAGGCTGTCGCCCAAAAGAACTTGGTTTTCCTTGTTTATAAGTTTCAATCTGCCGTTTTCTACAACCACACACGAGCCGTTATCGAACAGATTGAGCTGCGTCTTGTCCTCTGTGTAGGTTTCGAGTTCCAAAGGATAGGAAGCCTTCGCCAAAATCCTGCCATCGACATCTGCAAAGCCCGCTTTTCCGTTTTGAACGAACGTTATCACATCATCGCCAAGGGCATCTATGTAATCGTACTCGCAAGCCAATATCCTGTTGTTGTCTTTCACAACGCCCCATTTGCCGTTCGACTTGACCGCAAAGTATCTTCCGTCCAAGGACTGCACGGAATCATATTTTATGGCAACGCTTAAATTAACTATATCGCTTTGTGCATTCACACTCCAAGTCATCAATCCGAGTGCAAAGACGCTCAATATTCTTTTTATTCTCATCTTGTTTCTTTCAATTTACTTATTCGCTTAATGAAGGCTCCTGCTGGGATAGACAATGAAAACTTCCAAGTCCCCAGATTATGTCCGTGGAGTCTATTCCCACTATTCTCCTGTCGGGAAAAAGGCTTTCCAAAATACAAAGAGCCTTTTCATCATTATCGCAACGGTAAGTAGGAACGATGACAACGCCATTGGCGATATAGAAGTTCGCATAGGAAGCCGGCAACCGCATATCGTCCCAAATAACAGGTGAAGGCATTGGAAGTTCCACCACATTCAGTTGCTTGCCGTCCTGCAAACGAGCCTTGGTCAACAATGCGAGGTTCTGCTGCAAGGCATCGTAATTCTCGTCTTGGGGATCGGTTTCAACAACGGTTACGACAGTATCCTCGTTTACAAATCTCGTCATATCGTCGATGTGTCCGTCCGTATCGTCCCCCTCAATCCCATCTCCCAACCAAATAACATTATCGACATTATAGTACTGGCACAACTTCTCCTCTATTTCCGCCTGAGTGAGCAGGGGATTGCGATTTTTGTTCAACAGACAAGACGTGGTGGTAAGCAAACTGCCTTTACCGTTCACGTCAATCGAGCCGCCCTCCATTACTATATGCGGACGGAAAACCTCAAAGCCTGCCTCCTCTGCTATTCTGCCCGGAATGAGATTGTCTTGTTCGCAAGGGTACTTGCCTCCCCAAGCATTATAATCCCAATCCACAATCGCCTTCTGGTTTGCCTTGATGACGAATGCGGGACCATGGTCTCTGCACCAAGCATCGTTTGTTCTGAAAAAGTGAAACGACACATTGGAGAGGTTTGCCTTCAAATTTCTCAACTCTTCCTCCACCCTCTCTCTCGAAACCTCGTCCTCGATGTTTATGTTCACTCTCTCGCCTTTCGATAATTCCGCTATGAAACGGTTGTAGCTCGGAAAGATACTGTCAATCTTTCCCGGCCATGAGTTTTCGTTATGCGGGTAACTCAACCATGTACCATCGTGTCGGTGCCACTCCGCAGGGAAACGAAATCTCAAATCTTTCGGTGTCTTCATCGTCTTTCCTCAATAACTTATTCGTCAATAAATCTCTTGCAAATATTTCCGTAAGAGTCTATTCTCCTATCTCTCAAATACGGCCAGTGTTTACGGTAATGGTCGCTCAAAGCCAAATCCAACTCTACCACTGCCGTCTCTTCCTCCGTGTGTGAAGCCTTGTAAAGCAATGTTCCGAAAGGATTGGAAACGAAGCTGCCGCCCCAGAACATCATTTCACCCTCTTTGCCGACCCTGTTTACCGAAACAGTATGTACTCCGTTGGCAATGGCGTGTGAGCGTTGTATGCACTGCCAAGCCTCATATTGTTCTTTGTTCGTGGCTTCATCCTGCTCGATTGCCCAGCCGATGGCGGTAGGGTAGAATAATATATCGGCTCCCATGAGGGCGCTTATCCTGCTTGCTTCCGGATACCATTGATCCCAACAAATCAAAACGCTTATCGTGGCAAACTTGGTCTTGAAAACCTTATATCCCATATCGCCCGGAGTAAAGTAAAACTTCTCGTAGTATCCCGGATCGTCGGGAATGTGCATTTTTCTATACTTTCCGAGATAGGTTCCGTCGGCATCCAAAACCGCTGTGGTATTATGATACAATCCTTCCGCCCTTTTCTCGAAAAGCGAAGCCACTATCACTACTCCCAATTCCTTTGCCAAGGCACTCATGCGTTCCGTTGTTTCGCCGGGAATGCGTTCCGCCAAATCGAAATTGGCATAATCCTCCACATCACAAAAATACAGAGAAGCAAACAACTCTTGCAAACAAACTATGTTAGCACCCTTTGCAGCCGCTTTGCGGATTTGTTCCTCTGCCTTGCGGATGTTGCTTTCCTTATCCTTGACGCAGCTCATCTGCACCAAACCTACATTTATCTTCATATCTTTCTTTTTTTACCTAATACCGATTGGCTCAATACCAATCCTCCTACAACAATCAATATGCCCGTAGCCTTTGGCCAAGTGAGCGTTTCCTGCCCCATGCTTACGGCAAATATTATGGTAACGACAGGTATCGCATTCGTGAACACGCTTACCTTCATCATCGAAATAAGCTTCGCTCCGTAGCCGTACAATATGAATGCACCCGAAGAGCATAGCAAAGCCAGCAAGAGCAATGAGACAACAGTAGTATGAGACCATTGCACATATGGCAGGGCTTTCAAATCGAACAACAGGAAACACGGCAGAAAGAATACCGCACCTATTAAATTCTGATAGCTCGTTATGGTAACAGGACCGTAGCTTGAAATCAGACGAGAGAGCATAACCGAGTATCCCGCAGCCGAAAAGACTGCCAAAAGCAGCAATAATACTCCTCTTATATCAATCGAGAAACTCATATCGCTCTTCATACTCATAAGACAAATGCCTACAACGGACAGAAATACTCCTATAATAAGATTTCCCCTTATTTTGTCTCCGTTAAACAGCCAAAGAGCGATAGGGGTTACCACAGGCAGTGTGGCAATCATTATGGAAGCAAAGCTCGCATCGACAAACAGCATGCTGAAATTCTCACCTATGAAGTACATAAAGGGTTCAAAGAAAGCCAAAGCAATAAAAGACGGCAAGTCCTTGCGTTTTACCTTCTCCAACTTACCTGTCAACGCAAAGAAAGAGAACAATACAAAAGCTGAAATCGCCAATCGGACAAACAGTATAAAGAAAACCGGAAACGAAGCGGCAAGCAACTGCTTCGTCCACACAAAACTGATGCCCCAAAACAACATCGAAAAAATCACGGCAACATAACCGTAAATCGTTCTTTTATTTCCCATCATTCTCGCAAGCACAAATAAAGTGCAAATTTCCGAAAAAAAAACGAATTACGCCTTTGCTTCAATGACTTTTGCCACAGGCGACAACAGAACAAAAAAAGTACAGCCCCGAACGAGACTGTACCGAAACCGTGAACCGATGCCGAAAAACCTATCCTCTGAGTTGCTTCAGCATTTCGTTTGTCAACACACCCGTATCGGCAACGATGTGGAACATCAACTCTTTCGACCATCTGAACTTCTCTTTGCCCTCATTCATCCATTTCGTCGTGAAATCCTGAAAGGAAGCCATTGCTTTCTCTTTGTTCTTACCGTCGAGGAACAAGTCTCCCATATTATCGAAAATGAACTTCCTCATTTCTTTTATATGATTCAACTCTGCCGCAGACCAATCCAAGTTCTCCGTTTCCACGAACTTATCATTCCAAATCTTGATTTTGTCCTCACCTGTCGCCTTTTGGTACGCCGCTTTTTGTTCTTCGGCACTCATCTTCAACCATTGGGTTCTTCCTTCGTACATATTCTGCGAGTAAGCACCGTTAAAGAACAACACCCCTGCAAAAAACATCAATGCACCTGCGAATAATTTTCCTGCTTTCATAAATTCTCCTTTCTGAAAATCAATTAACTCTATTTCTAACGGTCATAGACTGACGGTTTCGGAGGCAAATATACAACAAATCTTTTTTTATCGCAACCATTTTGCCGATTTTTCGACGAAATTTATCATTTCATCGATTTCTTTCACCCTTTCACCACCCCATTTTTCCAAATCGAACATATCGAAACACCATAAAACCACACTGAAATCACACCACGGCGAATCATTGTTCCTCAGACATACAGCAAAACGGCGTTTTGCAAAAATAAAACGCCGAAAGAAAAAATTATTCCGCCGTTTCACCGAAGCAGAACGGCGTTTGAGCGGTTATAGTTTTTACAATGATTTTTCGGAACGGGTCATTACGATGTGCGAAGTGAGCAGATGACCTTGTTTTTCTATGATTTCCGCCCTTACATCGAAGTATCTCTCTATGTTTTCCTTCGTCAATATCTCTTTTGTTTCGCCGTATGCTCCCACCCTGCCGTTTTGAATAAGCAGGATTTGCTTGCAATACTGCATGGCGAGGTTCAAATCATGCAGAACAATCAATATGCTGCGGCCTTGTGCATTGATGCTTTGCAGAAGCGACATTATCTCGAATTGATGGTGTATATCCAAATTGCTGACAGGTTCGTCCAACATCAGTATGGGCGTTTGCTGAGCCAAGGCTCTCGCTATGATTATCCGCTGAAACTCTCCGCCGCTCAGGTTTCTCGCATTGGCATTACGAAGGTGCCATGTGTCGGTTTGCTTCATCGCCATCTCGACCGTTTTCAGGTCTTCCGAACTGTCGGAATAAAGGGGCTTTTGGTAAGGTTTGCGTCCCATGAGAACGATTTGATGAGCCGAGAAATCGAACATAAGTTCCGTCCGCTGGGGAACAAAGGCGGTTTGTTTCGCAAGGTCTTTGAAAGAATAGGAACAAATATCCCTGCCGGCAATTCTTATCTTCCCTTTTCCGACATTGTGATTTCTCGTAAGACATCGCAACAAAGTTGTCTTTCCCGAACCGTTGTTGCCGATTATTCCGCAGAAGCAACCGCTCTCCAAGCCGAAAGACACATCGGAAAGTATCTTTCTCTCCCCCACGGCATAGTTCAAACCTTTTACTTCTATCATCTGTTGAGTTGTTTCTTTGAATTGAAAAGCAGATATATGAAGAACGGAGCTCCAATCAGGGCGGTTATGCTTCCGGGAGGTATTTCCGCAGGCGGAATGATTACTTTCGAGAGAATATCCCCGAGAGTCATGAAAATAATTCCCCCTACGATAGAGAATGGAACGAGCCTTCGATTGTCCGCTCCGATGACGAGCCTCACCATGTGAGGCACAACCAAGCCCACAAAGCCGATTACTCCGCTGCAAGAAACGATTGCACTGACCATGAGGGTGCAAACCATAAGTATGATGCGTTTTGTGCGTTCCACATTCACCCCAAGGCTTTGTGCCGTTTGGTTATCTATCAACAAAGCATTCAAATCCCTTGCATGGAACAGCACGGTGAATATGCCGATTGCCACACATATCGCCACCATCGCCAAATCGGTCATATCTACATAGGAAAGGCTTCCCATCGTCCAGAAGATTATCTTTGTCATTTGCTCGCGATTCAAAACCACAAGCAAGGATATGACCGATGAAATAAGGAAATTGATTGATATACCCGCCAAAAGCAGGGTCGAAGTGTGTATCCTGTTGCCGTATGAAGCTATTCTGATGATGACGAACACCGTGATGATTGCCGCCAAAAAGCTACTCATTCCTATTCCGAGGACGAAACCCTCCGCTCCGAGAACGATTGCCGTTGCCGCTCCGAGGGAAGCCCCCGAACTGACGCCCAAGATATAAGGGTCGGACAAAGGATTGCGGAAAACGGATTGGAAAGCCAAGCCGCAAACCGCCAAGCCTGCACCCGAAACGGCTGCAAAGAGAACACGCGGCAGCCTCAGAGAAAGAACGATATAGCGTTCCGTTTCATTTGCAAGGCTCACTCCCGGCAACGAAATGCCGAACGGCGAAAGCAAAGCCTGCAAAGCCTTGCCGGCCTCCAAGGAAGATGCCCCCACAATGCAATCGACGAACATCAGAACAGCCGCCGCAATGCACATAAAGGCAAAAATCAAATTTCCTTTCCTCTTATTCATTCAGTGAAAGGGTTTGCTCGGGATTTGTAAGCTCGTTTGCCTTATCCAAAGCCTTTGAAATATGGTCGAAGATGAACTCCCTGCCGAGTTCGTCCGCAAATCCGCTCTTATCCAAAACCTGATATACCTCATCCGTCACCCCGCTGAGAATAATCTGTATCTTTTCCCGTCTGCTCTTGTCGCAAAGGGAACGAAGGTTCTTCAATCCCGTCGAATCGATAAAGGGAACCTTTCTCATACGAACTATTCTTACTTTCGGCTTTTTGACTGTCGATTTGGCTGCAAGCTCGTCGAACTTGTTCGCAATGCCGAAGAAGAACGGTCCGTCTATCTCATAAATCTGTACACTCTTGTTTACCTTCTCATAAACGCTGTCCGACTCGGGGTCTTCCGTTCTTTGCAATTCATCTTCTATCACTCTGATTGATGAAGTCTCCATAACACGCTTGATGAAAAGCACAAAGGCAATGAGCAAGCCCACCTCTATGGCTATGGTAAGGTCGAAGATGACGGTGAGGAAGAAAGTTATCAAAAGAACCACCACATCGCTTTTCGGGTTCTTGAATATCGCTTTGAAAGAACGCCATTCGCTCATGTTGTAAGAGACGATTACCAAAATTCCTGCCAAGCATGCAAACGGTATGTTGGCTGCCAACGGCATGAGAAACAGGTAAACCAGCAACAAGAACACCGCATGAACAATTCCTGCAACCGGAGTACGACCGCCGTTGTTGATATTAGCCATCGTTCTGGCTATCGCACCGGTGGCAGGTATGCCTCCGACCAACGGCAACACCGCATTGGCTACGCCTTGTCCTATCAACTCTGTATTGGAGTTATGTTTCTTTCCCGTGGCTCCGTCAGCCACCATGGCGGAAAGAAGACTTTCTATGGCACAAAGCACAGCTATCGTGAAGGCAGGCGAAATCAGCATTCGCACGGCGTCGATGTCTATCTTGGGAACTTCGGCTTGCGGAAGTGCGACACCGCCTGCCAATTCGGGATAGACGCTCCCTATGGTCGCAAGTTCTATTCCGTGATTCTTCAACAAGATTGCGGCTATCGTACAAACGATTATGGCAATCAGGCTGCCCGGTATGACTTTCGTAACCTTCGACCAAAGAAATCCTATCGCCACCGTGAAGACCGCCATTGCCGTTGCAAAAGGGTTGATTGTGGAGAAGTGTTCGATGTAGCACTTCCATTTCTCCACAAATCCCGACGGCACGGCAAGCGTTCCCCCGTCCAATGCAGTCAATCCGAAGAAATCCTTCATCTGAGTGGAGAATATGGTGAGGGCAATGCCCGAAGTAAAGCCCACGATTATGGGATACGGCATGAACTTTATTATGTCCCCTATTTTCAAAAGCCCCATAAGTATGAGTATCACGCCTGCCATGAAGGTGGCAATCATCAATCCGTTGAAACCGTATTGGCTTATTATGCCGGCGATGATAACTATGAACGCACCCGTAGGCCCTCCGATTTGAACATGCGAGCCTCCGAGCATGGAGATTATTGCTCCACCCACGATGGCTGTTATCAAGCCTTGCTGCGGACTTACTCCCGAAGCTATGGCAAAGGCTATGGCAAGAGGAATGGCAACGACGCCCACAATAATTCCCGCCGTGAAATCTTTGAAAAACAAATCCTTTGAATAGGTTCTTGAACGCAACAATTCAAAGAACTTAGGCTCGAAAACCCCTTTGAAATCCCACTTCATAAACTTTCCATCCGAAAAAAGACTTTGCAAAGGTACGAAATTTCCTCTTACTCATCTGACGTCCTTGCCAAGGACGGAGTTTCAAGCACTTGCGAAGACGAAAACGAATCGGCGTTTCGCTGAAATAAAACGCCGAAAGAAAAAAATTATTCCGCCGTTTCGTTTTCATGGAACGGCGTTTTGTCGAAGAAGGTACGTACAAAGGCTTTTTCCGAAAGGCAAAACAGAGTGAAAAGAAAGTCTTTTCGTTAGATGAAGTAAGGTATTGAATTCGGTTTTTGGTCGCATTGTTGCAAGTCATGCCGCTTTTGCGTTCGCAATGTCGCGAAAAAGCCATATCTTTGCAGGACGAAAAAATATAAACCAACGATAAATATGCAAGTAAACAGAAGAAAAGAGTTGTTTCCGAACGTTACGGACGAACAATGGTACGATTGGAAGTGGCAGGTGAAGAACAGAGTGGAGACTTTGGAGGATTTGAAAAAGTACATCACTCTTACAGCGGAAGAAGAGCAAGGTGTGGCAAACGCATTGAAGACTTTGCGTATGGCTATTACTCCTTACTATTTGTCTTTAATCGATGTGAACAATCCGAACGACCCCGTACGTCGTCAGGCTATCCCTACGGGTGCGGAACTTCATCAGGCAGATGCAGATCTTTTGGACCCTCTTCACGAGGACGAGGATTCACCTGCTCCGGGACTTACTCACCGTTATCCGGACAGAGTTTTGTTCCTCATAACGGACATGTGTTCGATGTATTGCCGTCATTGCACACGTCGTCGTTTCGCAGGACAACACGATTGCGAGAGTACACAAGACAGAATCGATAAATGTATAGAATATATCGCCAAAACTCCGCAAGTGAGAGACGTTTTGCTATCGGGCGGAGACGCTTTGATGGTGAACGATGACATGTTGGAATCGATAATAAAGAGATTGAGAGCCATTCCTCACGTGGAAATAATCCGTATAGGTTCGAGAACCCCTGTTGTTTGCCCGATGAGAATTACCGACAACTTGGTCAACATGTTGAAGAAATACCATCCGATTTGGTTGAACACACACTTCAATCACCCTAACGAATGTACTGCCGATGCGAAAGCGGCTTGCGAGCGTTTGGCAAACGCCGGTATTCCTTTGGGTAACCAATCCGTATTGTTGAGAGGCGTTAACGATGATGTCAGAGTGTTCAAGAAATTGGTTCACGAGCTTGTCAAGATGAGAGTAAGACCTTATTACATCTATCAATGCGACCTTTCGATGGGATTGGAACACTTCCGTACTCCTGTTTCCAAGGGATTGGAGATAATGGAAAACCTCAGAGGACATACATCCGGCTATGCCGTTCCGACTTTCGTCGTGGATGCTCCGGGCGGTGGCGGAAAGACTCCGGTTATGCCTCAATACGTAATTTCCCAATCGCCTAACAGAGTCGTTCTAAGAAACTTCGAGGGAGTTATAACGACATATACAGAACCTGAAAACTATGTTCCGGGAGAATGCGATGTGGATTTCTTGAAAGGAACGGAGATTGTGAATGACGGTGTTGCCAAGTTGCTTCGCGGAGACCAGCTTTCCATGGAGCCTGCCCACCTTGCACGTCACGAAAGAAACAAGAAACATTAGTTTTCAAGCGACAGACGAAATGCCTTTTGTAGAAAAGTTACTCGGATACAAGAGTGTTTCTTTCGTCGGTATGGAAAAAAATGCGGGGAAGACCCAGACGCTGAACTATGTGTTGGGTCGTCTCCGCTCTTTTTCTGATACGAAGATTGCCATCAGTTCTATCGGCATAGACGGTGAGCAAATCGATCAGGTAACTCACACTTCCAAACCGGAGATACATATATATAAAGGTACGAAATTCGTAACCGCACAGGCTCTTTACCTGCAAAGGGAAATCGTAAGCTGCATTGAAGATGTCGATTTCCGCACAACAGCCTTGGGAAGGCTTATAACGGCGGAAGCAATAAGCGATGGGAAGGTGCTTCTGGCAGGTCCAAGCGACACGAAGCAGCTGAAGAATTTCATAGACAGGCTGTCGAAAAAGGTAAATCTTTGTTTGATCGACGGTGCTTTGTCGAGAATGAGCTTCGGTTCACCCTGCGTAACGGATGCGATGGTGCTTTCGACCGGTGCTGCGGTGAGTGCGTCCCTGCAAACGATGGTCGATAAGACCCGTTTCACGTACGAACTTATCCGATTGCCGAAATATTCGGGCAGAGAAGCGGAAGAGTTGAAGCAAAAGGACAGCGGCGTGTATGCCGTGGCGGACGGAGAAATCGTTCCGCTGGAAATACCCTCTCTCTTGATGATTGAACGGTACAAGGACGTGATATTCTCCCACGGAAGGACGATTTACATCTCCGGAGTGCTGAACGAGAAGTTCATGCGTTTCGTTTGCTCGCAGAAAGAGCAGGACAAAACGGAGATAATCATCAAAGACTTCACCAAGAACTTCGCTTCGCCGGAAAGCATACGGCAATTCCTTCGCAAAGGAGGCAGATTGAGTGTACTCTATCCTGCAAACCTTATAGCCATCACAGCAAACCCTATATCGCCTACGGGTTACAATTTCGATAACGAACGAATGCTCGACGCATTACGCCAAGCCATTCCGGCGGATATTTACAACATAAAAACCTTATAAAGACATGAGATTTCAACAAGCCGTTGCCGAGTACCCTTCCTTGAAAACGATTTATTCGCAAATGGAACTGCAAACCTCCATGGGCAGGAAGTTGCTTACGGATACAGAGTTCTCGCATTCTTCCGCATGGATAAAACGCCAATGGGAGCAAACGGAGGAGTGTATGGCTTTCAGAAAGGCTCAAAACGAGCAATCCTTACATCATTTCCTTTGCCTGATGGGCGAGATATGCGATATAAGCGGTACAATCAGCCTTATCGAACAAGGGGAAACGGCAGACGATGTAGGCTTGTTCGAATTGAAAGTATTCTGCATAAATGTCAAGAAAGTCGGCAAGTTGTTCGCTTCTTCGCTCATGCCTTTGCCGAATTTGCAGGAGGTTATAAATATATTGGATCCCGAAAAGCTGGAACTGCCACGCTTTTACATTTATTCCGCTTACTCAAAAGAATTGGAGGAAAAGCGAAAAGAATGGGAAAAAGCCAAGGAAAAGGACGACCAAGAGGCAAGTCGCAAACTCTATTGCGAGTGTTCGGATTTGGAAGACAAGGTAAGAGCGGAACTATGCAGCCGTATCCGCCCGCTTATACCGAAAATCAAACAAGCCATGGAGAGCATTGCCCAAACGGATGTGGCTTTCGCAAAAGCCGTCTTGGCGGAAGAGCTGCACTTGAACAAGGTTTCAATCGACGAAACTGCCGAAATCAAATACCGAAACATGTTTCACCCCGTTGTGAAACGCCTTATGACAAAATCTGGCAGGCGTTATCAGGATATAGATGTGCAGGTCGATGAAAGGGTGCTGTTGATTACCGGAGCGAACATGGCAGGCAAAACGATGATATTGAAGACCCTCGCTCTCAATCAACTGTTATTGCAATACGGTTTCTTCCTTGCTTGCGAAAGCGGTGAGGTTTGCTTGGTCGAAAGCGTGCAATGCAGCATAGGAGACGGGCAGAACGAGGAACAAGGCTTGTCTTCATTCGCATGGGAAATCAAAACATTGGACAATATCATCAAAACGATGCGACAAGGTGGCAGACACCTTGTTTTGGTCGATGAATTGGCAAGAACCACCAACCCCATCGAAGGAAAGAAACTTGTGGAGGGTTTCATCAAAGTTTGTTCCGAACAATCGAGCCTTGCTGTCGTTACCACCCATTACTCGAATATTCAGGCACCGTGCCGAAGCATGCGTGTCAAAGGCTTCATGCACCAAGACCTTACCCCGCCGATAGACATAGACCGCATAAGCGACCATATAGATTACAGCCTCATCGAATCCGATAACCGACAAGTTCCTACGGAAGCACTGAACCTCTGCCGTCTTCTGGCTGTCGATGATGATTGGATAAGATATTCGGAGGGCTGATACGGGATTTGAAATTTTTCAAAACGCACTTTTTTTTAACAGACAACAATATCAAAAGGCTGAAAGCGTTTTCTCTGAAAAGCAAATAGCAACAATAAACAACAAAAACAAAAATCCAAAATGAGAAAATCGCTTTTGATAGCAATGTGCATGCTGTTCGCCACAGGCGTATTTGCACAAGGAAAGAAAACCAACCTGTTCTTTGAAGTCGGTTTCGGAACGGCGGAACTGTTCAATCACTTCGGTTCATTCCCTTCCGATTACTCCAACGAACAATCGGCAAGAAGTGCAATGAACGTTGATTTCGGCATAGGCTTAACCTTTAACGACGCTTTCTTTGTGAAGCTCGACCTGCTTACTACCGGAAGCACTTTGTATCCTTTCGTACCCGGTTCGTACACAATGCTCATTCCTATCATTGCTATAAAGGAAAACACCAATCTTATGTACACCAATATTGAAATAGGAACGATATATAAAATCGGTTCTTTGAGCATAAAACCCGCCGTGAACATCGGCTTGGTTGCTTTCTCGAATAAATTTACCTATAACCGCATAAATACTTCCAATAGTATGATTGAAACCATGGATTACAAGAATACATCATACGGTTTCGGCGGAGGATTTTCCATAACGGCAGATTACAAATTGAACAAATACTTATCTGTTTTTGCAAAAGGTGCAATCATGGGTACTTCCGCACCTTATACGGAACTTAACGAAGAATTGACTCTCTTGACATACGGATACAATGGCATCGACAAAGGCCCTGTAACAATGATTTCCACTTCCATCGGAATGCGTTGCAATTTCTGAACGCCCGAACGGCATAAAATACCCGGAGGGTTTGCATGCGAAAAAATGCAAGCCCTCTTTGCTTTTCGCCAAACGCCGTTTCATGAAGATTAAAACGCCGAAAGAAAAAATTATTCCGCCGTTTCATTTTTCCGAAACGGCGTTTGAGTGAGGTGTCGCTATTATTTCGTACTTTTGCAGACTGTTTTACAATAACAATTAACGATATGAAGAAAGCATACGTATTTCCCGGACAGGGAGCGCAGTTTGTCGGAATGGGCAAAGAACTGTATGATTCAAACGAAAGCTGCAAAGCGATGTTTGAAAAGGCTGATGAGATACTCGGTTTCCGCATAACGGATATAATGTTCGCAGGAACGGACGAACAATTAAGGCAAACCAATGTAACACAACCCGCTATATTCCTGCATTCGGTAATCCTTGCGAAAGCATTGGGTGAAGAGTTCAAGCCGGATATGGTTGCAGGACACTCTTTGGGTGAATTTTCGGCATTGGTTGCCGCAGGTGCCATGAGTTTCGAGGACGGCTTGAAATTGGTTGCCGCTCGTGCGGGTGCCATGCAGAAGGCTTGCGAAGCCGTTCCCGGCACTATGGCTGCCATAATCGGCTTGGCAGATGAGAAAATCGAAGAAGTATGTGCCTCGATCGAAGAAGTAGTTGTTCCTGCAAACTATAATTGCCCCGGTCAGTTGGTGATTTCCGGCAGTGTAGAGGGAGTTAATAAGGCATGTGAGCTGTTGAAAGCAGCCGGAGCGAAGAGAGCCTTGCCGTTAAAGGTAGGCGGAGCATTCCATTCCCCGCTTATGGAACCTGCAAGAGTGGAATTGGCAGCTGCAATAGAGAAAACGGATATTCACACTCCTATTTGTCCTGTTTATCAAAACGTAAACGCATTGCCGATGACCAATCCGGCTGAGATAAAGGAAAATTTGATAAAGCAGTTGACCTCCCCTGTGAAGTGGACTCAGATTGCCAAGGCGATGATTGCCGACGGTGCGGAAGCATTCATAGAAGTCGGTCCGGGCAATGTGCTGCAGGGTTTGATTAAGAAAGTGAAAGCAGATGCTGTTCTTTCATCTGCAAGTATCAATGCTTAATTATCGAGGTCATGACCTACAAAGAGCTTCTTCTAAAGAGGCAAAGCGACCGCAAATATGAAGAACGTGCGGTCGAAAACGATAAATTGGAAGCCTGTTTGGAGGCAGCACGTCTGTCTCCTTCGGCTTGCAATTCCCAACCGTGGACTTTCGTGGTTGTGAATGAGGCCGAGGTATTGCAGCAAATGCGGAAAGCAACCGCCGACATGGCTTTGAACCGTTTCATTCACCAAGTGCCGGTCATCGTTGCGGTGGTTTTGGAAAAAGCGAACTTCACTTCGTCCATAGGTTCGGTCATAAAGGATAAGGAATACACACTTTTGGATTTGGGTATCGCTGCAAACAACTTCTGCATGCAGGCAACGGAATTGGGATTGGGTACTTGCATGATCGGTTGGTTCGATGAGAAAAAGGTTAAGCAAATTCTGAACGTGCCGACTGCCAAACGCATTCCCCTGCTCATAGCCGTGGGATATTCCGCCGCCGAAACCAGAAAGAAAATCCGCAAACCGATAGACAAAATCCGCAGATACAATTCCTACAAATAGGTAACACTTCCTCGAAAACGACATTTTGAGGTAACGGAAGCAAAAAAAGAGGCAGGAAAACGAGTTGTTCCTTGTCAATTCATGAGGTTCCAACTCAATCCCCAGCAGAGGGTGAAACCTTCTTGGGGGTATAAGGGTGTGGCAATGTAGTTTCTGCCGAACATTCCGGCGTAAGGGTGTCTCAAAGCGAGAAAGAGATTGCATACGTCTATCTTCGCATTCACGAAAAAGTCGCAATAGAGGTAGTTTCCCGTTGTTTCTTCGCTTTGATATGCAAACATGCCGATTTGCGTCAGGTATTTGTCGGCATGGTATGCGGTATTGTATCTTAAATCAAGCCCTATGAGTGTTTCCAATTTGCCTTTGAACAGGTTCAACCGCAGATAAAGGCTTTGCTTTGCCATGAAGAGAGGAATGTGTATGTGGTTTTCGCCGTCTGTGGACTGAAAGACGTAATTGCCTTGCATGCCGAAGTGTTTCCAATCCCTGTTCCAAAGGGCTTGAAGTCGAATAAGGTTTATTTTGTTGCTGTATGAAACGGACAAGTCGCTGCTTTGAATTGTCGGATACTTGTCCAAGAGGAAGTAATCGAGGTTTACGTTCAGCAAATCCCTGTATAGGTAGGTCGCTTTAAGTTGTGCGATGTCTGTTTTCACTGTTTTCCTATACCAATTCAGGTTCTCGCTTGCGAAGTGCGAGTATATATAGTACGGTGTCTGTCGTTTGCTTGCTGCGGAAAGTCTGATTATGTGGTCTGAAAGGCGAATGATTGCCGATATATCGGCTGTATAGTCTCCGGAATAGACTTCCGTTGCAATGCTGCGACTGTACGAGGAGGTTATTTCCAAACAGCCATGCCTGAAACCTGCGAAGGCTTGCGGCGTGATGATATTGTAGAGTGGCGAGTTGTCTTTGTCGGAGAACATGAGCAACTCATGCTTCACGTTTATGCGTATCGGAAGCATTCGAGTGGCGGAATCGTTGTCATTTGTCCACGAAAGTGTGTTTTGAAGCGAACGTGTGGCAATGGAATCCACTGTAAGGAGCGTCTCATCGGAATATATGCGGGCGGTTCGCTGCAACTTGATTTGATGAGTGAGCTTTCCGGCACTGAAAAGACGGTCTTCGCTGTCTTCGTCAGAGGAAAATTTGTAGCTCTGATAAAGAGAGAAATCCGAGGTTTTATGCTTGGAGTATGCGTTTTGCAGATTCGTAGGATAGGTTTCAGGCTTCGAGTATAGGTTGTCGATGAAAAGAGAATCGGAAAGAATGCCTCCGTTTTCCAGAATGTAGGCTCTGTTTCTTATGTAAGCCGCTGCCGCATGGTAACGCCCGTTATTGCTGATGTAATTGCTCGTCAGGTTGAAGAATTGGTTCATCACCTGCGAATAAGCAAAGGTTCCGTCCGCATAATTCACATCGTATGTCAAGCCGATGTTCCAATTACGGGCAAGGTTCTGCGTATGGAAAATACTGAAACGGCGGGAAGCGTCGGTGTTATCTGAATAACGCAAATTGCTTCGGGCTTTGCTCACCTGATAATAGGCGATGTCCTCGAACGAATAAGTATATGGTTCGAACAAATCGGGCAGATAAGTGTGGGTATTCTGCCTTCCGCTGCCGAACAAGAGGTTTTGTCCGCTGCTTCCGGCTGTGGAGAGTTGCTGAAAGAAACCGCCGAGGGTTCTATATGCCTTATCCGGACAGTGAACGTTCCTAAGGTCGTTATCGAACACCCCTTCAATTCTCTCTATTCCCCTTTCCGGGGTGAGATGAAAGGCTTCGGTTTTATCTGTTATGCTGTCTTTCTTGTCTGACAAAGCATTTGCCTGCCCGAAACAAAGCATACGGCAGGCAAACGCAAAAAAGAAGAATGTAAATATTGCTTTCAATGTATTATTTCGCTATCGGATTTTCGTTCAAGAAGCGTTCGCAATCCATGGCTGCACGGCAACCGCTGCCGGCTGCAACTATTGCCTGTCTGTAAACAGGATCCATCACATCGCCTGCGGCAAACACTCCCGGTATATTGGTTTTAGAGGTTTTGCCTTCCGTTTTTATGTATCCGTGAGCGTCAAGCTCGATAACGCCTTTAACCAAATCCGTATTGGGCTTGTGTCCTATGGCGACGAAAACGCCTGTCAACTCAATGTCATGCTTTTCTCCGCTGACAGAATCTTCCAAACGCAAACCCGTCACGCCGCTTGCATCGCCCAATATCTCGTTCGGCTTGCTGTTCCATTTGATTTCGATTTTCTCGTTCTTCGACACTTTTTCCTGCATAGCCTTCGAAGCTCTGAGGATATTGCGTCTGACAACGAGATAGACCTTTTTGCATATAGTGGAAAGGTAGGAGGCTTCCTCGCAAGCCGTATCGCCTCCGCCGACAACGGCAACGGTTTGATTTCTATAAAAGAAGCCGTCGCAGGTTGCACAAGCCGACACTCCTTGTCCCATGAATTTGCTTTCGCTTTCCAATCCCAACCAACCGGCACTTGCTCCCGTTGCGATGATGAGGCTTTCCGCTTCAATGGTTTCCCCTCCGTCCGTCGTCAAAACAAAAGGACGTTTGGAAAAATCCACTTTCGTTACACTCTCCGGACGCACCCGTGTGCCAAACCGCATGGCTTGTGCCTTGAATTGCTCCATCATTTCGCTACCCTGCACACCCTCGGGATAGCCGGGGAAGTTCTCTATTTCCGTTGTCATCGTTAATTGTCCGCCTGCCTGCATTCCCTCGAATACTATGGGATTAAGCCCCGCCCGTGAGGCATAAATTGCAGCCGTGTAACCTGCCGGCCCGGAGCCTATGATGATACATTTTACTCTTTCCATATTTATGTTCTTGCTTGTTGGAATTACTGTTTCTGTGTGCAAAACTAATAAATTTCCTTGAAAGTAAGCCGTTTCGGGCTTTTTTTCTCGTTCGGCTCTTGCCTTTTCGGAAAAAATCGTACCTTTGTTTGTCGAATTGAAATTCACGAAATAAGAATGAGAAAGACTTTTCGCTATACATCGATATTGCTGTCGGTTTTGTTCTTTACCTTTTTTACCGATGGTATCCTTGCACAGGGTATATCGGCAAAGGATATTCAAGACCCGAAAAAGGTTTGTGCGACCTGTTATGTATCGAATCCGGACGGTATATTGACCAAAGAGGCTGTCGAAAAGATAAACGAGAAATTGGAAGCCCTTTTCCGAAAAACCACGGCTCAGGTTGCAGTGGTTGCAATAAAGGGTGATGAAACCACTTCGGCAAGAGATTTGTCCATGGAACTCTTCGACCTTTGGAAACCGGGCGGAAAGGGAAAGGATAACGGTTTGATAATAGTTTTATGTGTTGAATCGAGAGATGTTTTTCTTAGAACCGGTTACGGATTGGAAGGAGCATTGCCCGATGCCGCCACCACGAGAATTTTCAACAGGGACATGGCTCCTTATTTCAAGAAAGGAGAATGGGACAAAGGCTTGTCGGCAGGAGTGGATGCGGTTTGCGATAAACTGTATGCCGAATACGAGGATAACGGATTTGCAAAAAAGGAGCCTGTTGACCTCATGCCGTACGTGCAAACCTATATATTATTATGTATAGTCTATTTTCTGATTGCCATCTTTGCTATAAACGCCAAGGTTTCAAAGGTCGATGCACGCCACAAGATGGAACGTATCGGCGTTTTGAAGAAAAGCTCCACGCTTTGGCTGATATTGGGAATTGTATTCATGCCTGCCATGTTGCTTCTCGCTATTTGGGTTTATCGAATAAAAAGCCCGGGAATACGGAAAGCCAAGATAAAGTGCGATTGCGGCAATACGATGAAACTCTTATCGGAGGACGAAGAGGACGAATACCTTGACACGGTGAAGCAATTGGAAGAGAAAGTGGGAAGTGTGGATTACGATGTATGGCTTTGCGACAAATGCCACAATACAATGGTGTTTCCGTATGACAAGGCTTTGTCCAAATACGAGACTTGCCCCTCTTGCGGAGCCAAGACTTATATGAAGAAATACGATACTGTCATCAGACCTGCCACGGCTTTGAGCGATGGTTTGATGAAGATGGTTTACAGATGTGAGAATTGCGGACACAGCGGCGAAAAGACGAGCGTAATTCCCAAGAAGCCGCCTGTGGTCGTTACGGGAGGATTTGGCGGAGGAGGCAACGGCGGAGGATTCTCCGGTGGAGGTGGCTGGGGTGGCGGATTCTCCGGAGGAGGCGGAGGAGGCGGCAAATTCTGACGCTCTTACCAAAGAATAAATCACTAAAATAAAATACGAACAGATGACAAAAAAGAACAAACAAATCATTATTGTAGTTGCCATTCTCGCAGTGGTGTTTGTGGCATGTTTAAGCACGTATAATTCTCTTGTGAGCAAAGATGAGGCTTGCATGAAGCAATGGTCTAAGGTCGAAAGCCAGTATCAGAGACGTTTGGATTTGATACCAAATCTCATAAGCGTCGTAAAAGGCTACGCAAAGCACGAAGAGGGAACATTACTCAAAGTAATAGAGGCAAGGAACAACGCTTCGCAAGTGAAGGTCGACCCGAGCAAGATGACACAAGAGCAGTTGGATCAATTTCAACAGTCGCAAGCGGAATTGACATCGGCTCTCAGAAGTATCAATGTGGTCGTTGAACGCTATCCCGACTTGAAAGCGAACCAGAATTTCTTGGAATTGCAATCGCAGTTGGAAGGAACTGAGAACAGGATTGCCGTGGAAAGACAACGTTACTCCGATGTGGTGAACGAATACAACACAAGCATAAGACGTTTCCCGAAAAACATCATAGCTTCCTGCTTCGGATTTGACAAAAAGGCTTACTTCCAAGCACAACAAGGGGCTGAGAATGCTCCCAAGGTGGAGTTCTAATCATTGAAACAGAGAATGGAAGACAATATAAACGCAAATAACGAGACCAATTCCCACAAAACGACTTCCATAAGGGGAATGTTTCGCGACTGGTTCCTCGATTACGCCTCTTATGTCATACTCGAACGAGCCGTTCCGCACATCAACGACGGTTTGAAGCCGGTTCAGCGTCGTATCCTGCACTCCATGAGAGAGCTTGAAGACGGACGGTACAACAAAGTCGCCAACATAGTCGGCAATACCATGAAATACCACCCGCATGGAGACGCTTCCATTGCCGGAGCTTTGGTAACGATGGGACAGAAAGACCTCTTGATTGATTGTCAGGGTAACTGGGGAAACATCTTGACGGGAGACGGTGCGGCAGCTCCCCGTTACATCGAGGCACGTCTTTCAGAATTTGCTCTCGAAGTGGTATTCAATCCAAAAACCACCACATTCCACCCCTCGTATGACGGAAGGAATATGGAGCCTGACACATTGCCGGTAAAGTTTCCGCTTTTGCTCGCACAGGGAGCCAAAGGCATTGCAGTGGGATTGGCTTGCGAAATATTGCCTCACAATTTCAATGAACTTATAGACGCTTCCATATCGATATTAAAGGGAGAAGATTTTTGCATCTACCCCGATTTTCCCACCGGAGGCCTTATGGAGGTGTCCAAATACAACGATGGTTTGCGTGGAGGCCGCTTGCGGGTAAGAGCCCGCATAAAGCAGGTGGACAACCGCACAATCTCCATAACGGAAATTCCTTTCGGCACGACGGCAGACAGTCTCATAGAATCCATCGTTAAAGCCTGCGACAAAGGACAGTTGAAGATTAAAAAGATAGACAACAACACGGCTGCCAATGTCGAAATCAACATCTCCATACCCAACGACACTTCTGCCGATCAGACAATCGACGCTCTTTATGCTTTCACCGACTGCGAGATTAACCTGTCTCCCAACTCTTGTGTCATAGATAACGAGAAACCACGCTTCGCTTCCGTGAGCGAAATCCTGCGAGTATCCACTCGAAACACCGTTGCACTGCTCAAAAAAGAGCTTGAAATAGCTCTGAACGAACTTAACGAGAAATGGAACTGGATTTCCTTGGAGAAAATCTTCATACAAGAGGATGTTTACAAGAGAATGGAAAAATGTACCACCGATGAACAGATAGACAACACCATCTTCGAGGGATTGAAACCCTTTGTCAAAAATCTCATACGCGAAGTTACCATAGACGATGTGCATCGTCTGAGAAAGATACCCATAGACCGCATATCTAAATACAACAGCAACAGGGCAGATGACACTTTGATTGCAATAAAAGACGACATCGCCGCCGTGCAACATGATTTGGACAACCTGACCGACTACGCCATTGCATACTTCGAGCGGATTAAAACCAAGTTCGGCAAGAATCGCGAAAGGAAAACCGAAATCCGCAGTTTCGATACCATAGAAGAAGCCTCCGTTGCCATAGCCAACGAGAAACTTTACTGCAATTATGCCGACGGTTTCGTGGGATACAAACTCAAAGACGGCGAATACATCTCCGATTGCTCCTCTTTGGACGACGTCATAGTGATACGCAAAGACGGTGTCTTCTTCGTGAAGAAGGTTTCGGAGAAAGAATACTTCGGACAGAAGATTATGTATGTCGGAGTATATCATCGCAACGACAGCAGGACGATTTACAACGCCATTTACCAAGACGGAGCCTTCGGAAAGTGCTATGTAAAACGTTTTAACATCACAAACATCATTCGAGGCAAGGAATACGACATAACGCAAGGCACAAAAGGTTCGCGACTTGTCTATTTGAGCGTAAACCATAACGGAGAGGCAGAAGTGGTCAACGTAATCATGAAGCCGGCTCCCCGAATGAAACGCAACAGAATGGAGTACGACTTTGCCGACCTTGCCATCAAATCCCGTAACGCCAAAGGCAACACACTCACAACGCGAGTAGTCGTAAGCGTCAACCGCAAAACCGAAGGCGTTTCCACACTCGGAGCCATCGGCATTTGGTTCGATGAAGCCGTAAAGAGATTAAATCGGGACGAAAGAGGTATTTTCTTGGGTAAATTTTCCTCAGATGACAAAATACTGAGCCTTTACGCCTCGGGACATTACCGAATCACCAATTATGACTTGGCGAACCACTTCGATGACGATCTTATCCGCATAGAAAAATTCATACCCGAAAAACCCATTTCGGTCTTCTACATCGACAAAAACAGTCAAGCATTATATCTGAAACGCTTTCTCATAGAACCAAGCATAAAGAAAATCAATATATTCGAGGAACAACAAGGAGCCGTTCTGCGAACCCTCTCCACCGATTGGCTTCCGAAAGTCAAGATAGAGGGAGAGGAATACGAAGTTGCCGGACTCTGCGACCTCTACAAGTGGAAAGCAAAAGGCAAACGCATATCCAAAGACGGCAATGCCGCCATCAAATGGCTCGAACCTCTGCCTTACGAAACCGAAGAGCCGGAGGACGAAGACCTTCCTGTACAAGAGGACGACTACACAAGCGACCTCGCAGGACAAGACGGCGTTCAAGGTTCCTTATTCTAAAAAACGAAAACCATGAAAAAAGAATTGCTTTACCTCGCAAGCCTTTGCGTACTGCTCCTCGGGCAGTTTAGCACAAAGGCACAGGATTTCGCCAAAGAATTCGTTGCACTGCAAAGCGACACCGCCACAAGCGAAACAATCTATGTCGGTTTCGCCGACAGGATTATGCACACGAACACAACCATAAACTCTATGCCCGGCTTCGATGAGCTTGACAGCACAACGCAGGCACAACTCCGAGCCAAATACACCCTTGTTCTCGACAAGGTTCACGACAGCATACTCCTCTCCGAGTTCAAGGCGGAATTTCTTTCCACACTCGTTGCACTCGGCTTCAAGGTCGTGGAATGCAATCCGAACGAATTTCCCTCCCGACTCGGAACAGGCGAACATACTTTGAGCATAGCACAATTGGAATTGGAGGAATACATGAGCAACGACAGCCTTACAAGCGACCGATACGGGCAACATATCGTATGCAACAAACTCCTCAACGGATTACGCTGGAATACATGGCTTCTTTTCGACCAAGCAGACAGCACGAGCCGCCAAATGTTCTTTGCCGATGACGAAACCACGGACGACCTCTTCGGATACATAGAACGAGACAACGGACAGTACTATGCCAACTACCAAATAACCAAAATCACCCCCAACGATGCCTACCTCTTAGCCCGTTCCAACGCAGAAATATGCGCCAGATACCTCTTCAACTTCCTTATGAACAAATACGTATGGTTGAAAACCGAAGGCAATCCGCCCTACTATTACTCCATAGACCGCAACAACACACTTCTCTACGACAATCAAGCCTTCGATAACTTCGACATAATCCCCTTGGGCGAAGAATAACCCAAACGGAAACGCCGTTCCGGGAAATCAAAACGCCGAAAGAATTCGATGAAACGCCGAAAGAAAAAATTCTTTCGGCGTTTCATTTAATCGTATAATCACTGAAATTTATTCAGAATAAATTTGGTCGGAACAAATTTTTGTCGTATATTTGCCGAGTTGTTTAAGAATATGGTATCCATGAACAAAAAAACGTTTTTCTGCACTCGCCGTCACGGTAACAGCAGTACCGTTTTCTTGCAATGGAGCATTGAAAGAATAAAATCAAAAAGTAACCGATATGAAAAGTATTACATTGACATTATGCCTTAGTTTGTTTGCCACAGGGATCAATGCAGCAAACGACAATGACGGTCTGCCGCTTGGCAAGTACAGAGCGGAAGTATCGAAGATAAGCACCGTTTCGGACAACGACTGTCTGAAAAGTTTCGCACAAAGTTTCAACGAAGGTTTGGCAGTGTTGGACTTGGGAAAAGAGCCTGTGAGATTAGGCGACAACACCAAGCCTGCCGAAGAGAGGGAGAACGTTACTCCGTTAAAGGCAGAAGACATTCAAGGTTCGGCTTCTCTGACACCGATTATCGAAATGAATTGCGAATTCAAGAGAATAGGTGAATTGCCTTCCGATTTCAAAGAGACAGCAGAACGCATTTCAAAAGGCGAGGCGGCTGACTGCACGGTGGAAATAACCGAAAATGCAATCGTTATCTCAAACCCTTCCGGCGAACAATCACATAAATACACCGAAACCCGAATTACGGATAAAGGAACGATGTTCATGTTGGCTGATGGCGGCAATGCTATCCTCGAAGAACATGCAAACTCGTATCTATTGAAGATAAAAGGCTTTGAATATTCGATGAACAAATCCCGATTGAAATAATATATACTCTAATCATTCAAGCGATGCATGGAAGACACAATGTCCTACCTTGCATCGCTTGTTCTTTTTATGTTTTCTGCTACCATCAGTCCTCCGAACGATGTTTGAATTTTGCAATATGCTGACACAATGTTGTAAGATTGCAATTTGCCGAAATGTAAAGTGTATTTAACCGGTTCGACCTTTATTTGCCTCTATCGATATGGTATCTGCTTTTAATCATCTCGCATTGAAATAATTTCTTTATACAATCGTTTTAATCCTGTCAAAGAACAATTAAAACAATTACCATGAAGAACAAAAAGATTGTATGGTTCGCTGTTTTTGCCCTTGCTTTTTCAAGTCTTACGGCTCAACAGAAAGAAGCGGATTTTCCCGAAATGCTCGACATCTCGCCTTGGGGATTGAACATCGAGGGAGTTATGTATGAAAAAGCTCATGTCGGAAGTATTTCCACTGACGATTACAGCTTGATTTCAGGTTTGCCGGAAATGAAGAACACGTTTTCGTATAGCGTGTCTTTGGAATATAACTTCCTGCGAGCCGATAAGTTGTCGTATATCTTGGGAGCGGGATTGGATAATAAGACCGACTTGCATTTTACTTTCGATAATATCGGCATACACCACGTCAACCGCACTGTAAGCCCGTTTTTCATTGCTTCGGTGCAATATCGCAATACGCTGTTCTCGCAAAGGAATATGTTCAGTTTGAGAGCAGGTTTGAAAATGTCGTATTATAACGGTGAAAGGGATTATTCCGTATCGGCTTCTGAGGGAACAATATATTCTCTTCAAAACGAAAGAGCGGATTACACCCTTTTGCCAAGTTTGTTATTCTCGGTCGGTACGTCATATAACTTCAAGGCCTTTGTCCTCGGCTTGAACATAACCGCCAATATAGGCATTCCGTTCATCAGTACAGGAACTTTCGAATTCAAAACCCCTGCGGGTGATGTCGAGGGTACAACTTATATGAGCGGCAACTATATCGGCTTGGGTTTGAGCCTGTCTCCGAAGAATTTCTGCAAGAAACACTGATGAGCATCGGGCATTGAACCCGCATTTCAGAGAGGTCGGATAGCCGGAAAGGATATTGGCACGGATTGCAACACCTTCTCACCGGCATTGAAACGCCGAAAGAATTTGATGAAACGCCGAAAGAATTTTTTCTTTCGGCGTTTCGTTTCTTCTACAACGGCGTTTGAATTTTGCAATATGGGGTTTATGCAAAGCAAAGTTGCGAAAAGGTTGTTTTTTCTCCGCTTTACCCCTACCCTTCCTTGCAGGTAATGCCTCCGAAAAGGAGTGAAACATTCGGTTTTCGTTTTTGTTCATCTGCAAATCGTGTTTTTTTCGTACATTTGCAGTTTAGAATTTGACAAGAGAGCAAAAAATAAACATTGACAAGATATGGATTTCAGTCTAACAAAACAAGAAGAGTTGTTCTTGCAGATGATAAGGGAGTTTGCACAGAACGAAGTGAAGCCTTTGGCGGCGGAAATTGATGAAGAGGAGCGTTTTCCTATGGAGACGGTGGAAAAGATGAGGAAGATAGGTTTGATGGGCATTCCTGTTCCGAAAGAGTATGGCGGACAAGGAGGTACAAATCAGATGTACACGATGGCGGTTGAGGAATTGTCGAGAGTGTGTGCCACAACGGGTGTTGTCGTTTCCGCTCATACTTCTTTGTGTATTGCTCCCATAATGGAGAACGGTACGGAGGAGCAAAAACAGAAATATATTCCCAAGTTGGCAAGCGGAGAATGGATCGGTGCATTCGGTTTGACCGAGCCTAATGCCGGTACCGACGCTGCAATGCAACAAACCACTGCCGTAGAGGACGGAGACAGCTACATATTGAACGGAAGCAAGATTTTCATCACCAATGCGGGCTATGCTCATGTGTATGTCATCTTTGCAATGACGGATAAGAGCCTCGGCAATAAGGGTATCACTGCGTTCATAGTCGAAAAAGGCACTCCGGGCTTCACCATCGGCAAGAAAGAGAAAAAACTCGGTATCCGTGGTTCTGCAACCTGCGAATTGATATTCGAGAATTGCCGCATACCTAAGGAAAATCTTTTGGGCAAGGTAGGCAAAGGCTTTGTCATTGCCATGAAAACTTTGGACGGCGGTCGTATAGGTATAGCTTCGCAGGCTCTAGGCATAGCTCAAGGTGCCATGGACGAGACTGTGAAATACACAAAGGAGAGAAAGCAGTTCGGACGTTCCATCGCACAATTCCAAAACACCCAATTCCAGTTGGCGGAAATGGAAACGAATGTGAACGCAGCCCGTTTTCTTGTTCGCAGTGCCGCTTACAGAAAAGATAAAGGACTTCCTTATTCCAAAGATGCAGCAATGGCGAAGTTGTTTGCCGCACAAACAGCCATGGAAGTAACCACCAAGGCGGTTCAGTTGCACGGCGGTTACGGTTATACAAGGGAATACCCTGTGGAAAGAATGATGAGAGATGCCAAAATCACCGAGATATACGAGGGAACAAGCGAGGTTCAACGTATGGTCATAGGAGCGTCTTTGTTGAAGTAAAGAATAAAGGTCTCTTTCCTCCGGCGATGAAAGCGAAAGGAGGTTTTCGCAGACGGAAAGAGGGAGACGATATAATAAGGTAATAAAACATCAGAAATAAGAAATGAAAATAGTAGTTTGTATCAAGCAGGTTCCCGATACAACCGAGGTAAAACTCGATCCGAAGACGGGAACCCTAATCAGAGACGGCATTCCTTCCATAATGAACCCCGATGACAAAGGCGGTTTGGAGTATGCACTTCAATTGAAGGACGAATACGGTGCAGAGGTTACGGTCATAACCATGGGACCTCCGCAAGCGGATGCCGTTTTGAGGGAAGCCTTTGCGATGGGTGCCGACAGAGCCATTCTTTTGACCAGTCGCAAGTTTGCAGGTGCCGATACGCTTGCAACCTCCAACGCTTTGGCAGGAGCTTTGAAGGTATTGGATTTCGATTTGGTGCTTGCCGGTCGTCAGGCAATAGATGGCGACACCGCCCAAGTGGGTCCGCAAATTGCAGAACACTTGGGTATTCCTCAGGTAAGCTACTTGGAGGACTTGAAGTTCGACGGAAAGAAAACGCTCCGCATAAAGAAACAATTGGAGGACGGTTATCAAATCGTCGAAGTGGACACCCCTTGTCTTCTTACATGCTTGGCGTCTGCCGTGAAGCCTCGTTACATGAGCGTAAGCGGCATCATGGAGGCTTGGAACAAAGAAGTGGAGATTTGGGATACCGATAAAATCGATGTTGCAGAAGAGAAACTCGGTTTGAAGGGTTCTCCTACAAAGGTGAAGAAGGCAGGTGCAAAGGAAATGAAGACTGCCGGAGTTGTAAAGGACGGTTTGTCTGCCGAGGAAGCGGCCGATGCAATCATCGAGAAATTGAAAGAAAAATTCATCATCTAAAAACCAAGAAAGAAATGGATAAATCACAATATAAAAACGTCTTTGTCTTCTGCGAACAAAGGGAAGGCAAATTGCAGAACGTAGCATTGGAACTCTTGGGCAAAGCCCACGATTTGGCGAAGGACTTGAGCCAAGAGGTTTATGCAATGTTGTTGGGTCATAACGTGAAAGGTCTTGCACAGGATTTGATTGCCCACGGTGCAGACAAGGTATTGGTCGTAGATGATGAAAGTTTGAAGGACTATACCACCGAACCATACGCTCAGGCTGTTTATCAAATCGTCTGCGAGCAAAAACCGTCGATTGTTTTGATAGGTGCGACAACCATAGGCAGGGACTTGGGTCCTCGTTTGTCTGCAAGAATCACTACAGGTCTGACTGCGGATTGTACGAAATTGGAAATATCCGAGGAAAAAGAACTTTGGTCAACCCGTCCTGCTTTCGGCGGTAACCTTATGGCTACCATCGTTTGTCCCGATCACCGTCCGCAAATGAGTACGGTGCGTCCCGGCGTGATGAAAGCAATGCCTGCCGATGCTTCTCGCAAAGGTGAGATAATAGATTACAAAATCGACTTCGACAGAAGCAAATTCCGTGTCAAGGTTATCGAGACAGTGAAGAAGACGGACAGCATGGTGGATATTTCAGAGGCGAAGATATTGGTATCCGGAGGCAGAGGTTGCGGTTCTAAGGAGAACTTCCAAAAGTTGGAAAACCTTGCAAAGGTTCTCAAAGGCGAGGTTGCAGCATCGAGAGCCTGTGTAGATGCAGGCGTTGTCGGACACGAAAGGCAGGTAGGTCAAACGGGTAAGACCGTAAGACCGGAACTTTACTTGGCATGCGGTATTTCCGGAGCCATACAACACCTTGCCGGTATGGAAGAGAGCGAATTGATAATCGCAATAAACAAAGACAAATTCGCTCCGATAATGTCGGTTGCGGATTTGGGCATTGTGGGCGATGCGAACCAAATCGTTCCAATCCTTACGGAGAAATTAAAAACCATTGTAAAATAAGCGGATTTCACAACAAGTGAAAGAGGACGATTTTCCGACTGTCGGGAGGTCGTCCTCACTTTTTTAACCCGACGCAACCCAATCACGCTGATAACAAGACACCGCTTCGGTCATCATAAAACGCCGCTTTACGCTCGAGGAAACGGCGGAATAATTTTTTCTTTCGGCGTTTTAATTTCGTTTAACGGCGTTTGGAAAATCACGTTTCATTTTTGTATTTAACCTTGTACGTCATCATCGGACAGTTTATACCATATCGACTTGACGAACAAAGCAAAATGCGGAATATTCAAGAATTCTTACACGCCTCGATCGGATATACGATTTTTCAACTGCCATGTAAACCAAATTTGTCTTTCAGGCGTTATCATTGGACTTGATGACATTTTGCAAAAACAGAAATATGAAAAAACTTCTGCTTTTCTTCCTTCTTCTCACGGGCGTTTTCGTTCGTGTAGAGGCTCAGCACGTTCTCTTTCCCGAAGAGGCGGGACGTCAATACATAAGCGACAGTCTTTTTATTCCCAAAAAGAAACCTTTTCTTGCTGCTGCGGAGGTGTTTGCCACCAATACTTTTGTTTGGAGTTTCAATAAAGCGGTGTTGAATGCGGATTTTGCCCAAATAAGTTGGAACTCTTGGAAGACGAACCTTTCTTCTTTTCCGGTATGGGACACGGATAAGTTTTCGACCAACCTTTTCGCTCACCCCTATCACGGCGGTTTGTACTTCAATGCGGCTCGTTCCAACGGCATGTCCTTTTGGGAGAGCGTGCCTTTCTCCTTCGGCGGCAGTCTGATGTGGGAATATTTCGGTGAGAACGAGTTGCCGTCCATCAATGACCTTTATGCCACGACGCTCGGCGGTATGTGTCTCGGCGAGATAACTTTTCGTTTGTCGGATTTGTTCGTGGATAACAGTTCCACGGGCTGGGAAAGGTTTTCAAGGGAATTTCTTATTGCCTGCATTTCGCCCGTAAGGGGCATAAACCGCCTGTTGAACGGACAGAGTTGGAAAAGGACTGCATCGAAAGGCAGAGAGTTGCCGAGCGTTCCGATTTATTTCAACGTCTTTACGGGAGGCAGGTTTCTGGCGGAGTATGACGATTCCGAGAATGGGGAATTGAGTACTCACATAGGCATAAACCTCATCTACGGTGAGCCGTTCAGGGATTCATACGACGAATACTATAAACCATACGAATGGTTTACGCTCAACATAGGGGCGGATTTGTTCTCTAATCAACCCTTGTTCACGCAGGTGAATGTGATCGGTATCCTTTGGGGTAAGAACATAGACAACAGCGAGAAGTATTCGCTTACTCTCGGAGCTTTTCAGCACTTCGATTTTTACGATTCCCAAATAAAGAACGGCAATGGCGAGAAGTTCTCGCCCTATCGGATTTCGGAAGCCGCCGCATTCGGCATCGGCAGTTTGTTCGTAAGAAGATACAATCTTTGGAACAAGCCGCTCATCTTCCGTTCCACAGGCTATGTGAACGGCATTGTTCTCGGTGGAAACACGACCGACCATTATTTCAACAACGAAAGGGATTACAATCTCGGCAGCGGTTTCAGCATAAAGCTGTATGCAGGAGCTACATACAAGGGTCGGTGGAGCTTTGATTTGAGTGCGGAACACTTCTACCTGTATACATGGAGGAATACTTCACAGGGCAGGATAAACAACTCGCAAGGCGATGCGGGACACTCCCACCTGACGGTGCTTTCGCCATACATAACTTATCACTCGGGTAAGAAATGGAACATTACGCTCAGAAACAGGCATTTTATACGCAGCACATATTACAAATACTACCCTAACGTTCGATTTTCCACCACCGATTTCGTCATAACATTGGGATATACTTTATAATTCAAGCCGCAAGGCTTTGTGCAACAGCCATTGCCGCTTACGCAGTTCCAATAACTCACAAAGAAAGAGGGCTTGCTATTTCTTATTCGGGCTTCGAGCCTGATGAAGAGGTTTGTTTGTTCTCCAATTCCAACTTTCCGAAACGTAAAGTGAGGTTAAGAGCTATGTAACGGCTGTTTCGCACTCTGGTACTGTGGCTGTGATAGTACGGAGAGGTGATATCGCTGCTTATTTTGTTCCAGTTGAAAGGGTCGCTGACCGAAAGGCTGAGCGAAAGTTTCCTTTTGAAGAAGTCGGCACTGAGTCCGAGATGCAGGTTATACACATTGTCGTCCCGAGAGAATAACTCCTTGCCCGGAACAAGCACCGAACTCATCACGTATGCAGAATAGTTTTTCAGGAACTTTACCCAAAGATTCGTATTCACCATAATCCTTGTCCCTTCCTCCTTGTAGTGCCTGCCGTCGGTGTAATCGATTTCATAAACCGAATGGCTTAATGTTCCGAACAAGTTCAGATTGGCAAAAGCTCCCAACCGGATATTGCCCATCAGCCTCACCTCTTGCGAAGCCGAGGCGCCGCAGTTGTACGGCATGGAGAAACGAACGTATCTTCCGAAGTGTTCGTCCCAAACAAGGTCTGTAATCGAGCTGATGGTATTGTTGTTCCAATCGGAAGACACAGTGAGCATGAGATAGCCTGCTCCCATGAAGAATTTGCTGCAATTCAAGTTGATGGCGTGGCGATTTGAACGGCTCAAATCTCCGTTTCCGACACTGTAACCGTCCTCGGAATATTCTCTGAAAGTCGTTCTGCGAGAAAGAGAGGGTACGGAAGAGGAATAACTGTAACTTAGCGAAAAATCATACATAGACTTTGTACGATAGGATAGCCGTATGTTCGGTCTCAAAGTAAGAAACGCCATCGATGTATCGGCAGGATAAAAGTCGTTAACGACTGTAAAAGTGTTATGTCCGGCTGTGGCGTTCAATCCAAAGTTCAAAGTAAACCTGCCGAACTTCTGTCTCCAATCCACATAGCCCCTGAGTTCGGTGTTGTCGGCCTTCTTGTCGTATGTGCGTAGAGTGTCGATAAGGTCGAAGAGCGATAGCGTACTGTCGAACAGCTTTGTATCGTAGTAGTTGCGGTCATTGTTCAAATCGAAGGTCAATCCGCATGAAAGTTCCTGCTTTATCGAAAACGGTTTTGTGTATCTCGCCGACATGCTCAGACCGTATGAGTTGTCATCGGTGGTGTATCGCTTATTCATGTCGGAGTATAGCGAACTTGCAGGGCTGTATTCCCTTATCCGGTTACTGTTCTTATCCGATGGAGAAAAATTGCCGTTCAATGATATTCTCAGTTGGTGTCCCTCATTATCGAATTTCTTGCGGTAATTGGCCGAAAAATTTCCCCAAGCGTCGAAAGAAGTATCGGCAGACGAGGATTTGTAACGACTGTCCATACGTGTTATCCCTATCAAGGGGTCATAATCGAAGTCCTGTCTGAACCTTTCACCATTGGAAACGGTGCGAGACCAATTAGGATCGAAACCTCCCCAAATGCTTATCTCTCTTGTCGAGTCTATCTTGTAGTTCAAATCCATCGAGAACCAGCCTCCGAAACTCTTACTCTCGTTTTCGTTTGTTGTAGTCTCGGTATATAAAGTGTCTTTGCCTCCGTTGCCGGCATCTTTGAACGATACGGCATAGTCTTCGTTGGACGAGGTTCTGTTTCTTATGTTTGTGGAGGCATAAATGCTGAATGAAAGTTTTTCGTTCGCCCAAACGTATGACACGAATGGCGAAATGTCCCAAAACGAGTTCGTTCCGCTACCGAAACTTATGAAATGGTTCTTCTTGATCTTGGTATTGGTGATGATATTTATCACTCCGCAACCGGAACTGTTGGAATATTTCGCACTCGGATGGGTGATTACCTCAATCCTTTTCAAGGCATTGGCAGGAAGATTGTCCAAAAAGGTTTTCAGATTGTGCGACTTTATCTTTGAAGGCTCGTCGTTAAGCCATATTTCGACGCAACTGACCCCCTCGAGAGTAACCTTTCCATCTATATCGACGCTTACCCCCGGAGCGTTCTGCAAAGCGTCGCTCGTCGTGCCGTTTTGAATTGCAGGGTCGTCCTCGACGTTATACATCGTCTTTTCGCCGTCCATCGAAAAAAGCGGTCGTTTTTCCACAATCTCCACCCCGCCCAACATCATGGAGGAAGGCTTCAAGAGAATGTCCTCCAAATCGGTTTTACCTTTGATTTCCACTTTTCGCCACAAACTTTGATAGCCTATGCAGGAAACATGTAAGAGGTATTCACCGCTTTTGACGTTCTTAAAAACGAACTTGCCGTCATTATCGCTCGATGTACCTTTCACCAAGCTGCTATCGGCAATGCTCATCAGCCCTATGTTTGCAAATGCAACGGAACTTCGGTTCGTGCTATCTTTCAAAACGCCGCTCACTTGGGCATAAAACTGCAAGGATAGAGCGGAGAAAACAAATGAAAATAATATTTTCAGAGAATAAAACTGCTTCATAGGCTAAATCGTTTTTATTACAAAACGCTAAATCGAAGCAACATATTGTCTTAACAGGCAAATTCCTAAAAAAGGAAAGCAATGCAAAACAAGGGAATACACTTTCCATCGGCAACGAACCACAAAAGTCGGCATAAAATCCTTCGGAACGCCGTTCAAACAAAAAAAAGAAAACCGGAAGCATCGATTCAATCCGTGTTATCTGCGATTGATGAAAAGAAGACAGCGATTTGTCGAAATGAAACGCCGAAAGAATTTATCGAAACGGCGAAAGAAAAAATTCTTTCGCCGTTTCGATAAATCGGATAAAAAGAAAGCCGCTGCGAATCTTGTTTTCACAGCGGCTTTCGGTATTGCAAATATCCTTATCCTTCGATTTACAACAATTCTTTATTGTATCTTCTCAAGCTTTCCAAAGCATTGGTCTTTACATTGATGTAATCCGTAACGCCTTGTGCATTGAAACTTTCCATATTATCGACAGGGTTTCCTGCAACGACTATGTGTTTGAAGTGTTGCTTCAATGTCGGCAATGTTCCTGCAACCAATTCCGGATATTCGTCGTCGGAAGAGCATAATACCACCACATCGGCTCCGGATTCCACTGCTGCCTTTGCACCTTCTTCCGGTGTGGCAAATCCTGCATTGTCCAAAATTTGATATGCTGCCACTCCGAAGAAGTTTGTCGAGAATTGGGCTCTTGCTTTTCTCATTGCAAGATTTCCATACGTCAACAAGAATATCTTCGGTGTCTTTGCCGCGTTTTCACTCTCCATTCTCAATTCTTCGAATGGTTCTGCCAAACGATTGCAAGGCAATGTCTTTATGTCCTTGCCCGTAGTTTTGCAACCGCAACACTCTTTCTTTTCGACAGTCGGCTTAGGCTCGTTCAAATTAGGGTATTGGTTCGTTCCCAATATGGTTGTTTTGCGAGTGGCAACGTCTTTTGCTCTCTTCGCTGCGGTTTCTGCTATCGCGTCTTGTATGATTCCTGCCTTGATTGCTTCTACAAATCCGCCCTTTGCTTCTATTTCCTTGAATATCTCCCATGCTTTTTCAGCCAAAGCATTGGTTAGATTTTCTATATAATAGGAACCTGCCGCAGGGTCAACGACTTTGTCCATGTAAGACTCCTCTTTCAACAATATTTGTTGGTTCGTGGCTATTCTTGTGGAGAATTCGTCCGCTTTCTTCAAGGCAACGTCGAACGGATATACGGAAATGGAGTCTGCTCCGGCTATTGCTGCACTCATCGTCTCGGTCGTGGTTCTCAACATGTTTACGTATGGGTCGTAAATCGTCTTGTTGTAAAACGAGTTCTCCGTATGAATGTGCAATTCGTAAGCAGTAGGGCATTTAGGATTGTATTGCTCCACAATCTTTGTCCACAACAATCTTGCAGCTCTCAATTTTGCAATTTCCATGAAGTAGTTGCTTCCTACGGCAAACGAGAATACCATTCTGTATCCCACGGAGTGAGGAGCTATTCCCCTTTGCGTAAGGTTGTACATGTATTCGTTTGCAGCCGAAAGGGTGTATGCCAATTCTTGAACGATGGCTGCACCTGCATTGTTGAAGACATTGCCGTTTACGGTTACAACATCGAACGCAGGAATGTTCTCTCTGACCAAATTCATTATCTCTACAAATTCGTCATAGCGTTTTTCCAATCCGCCTCCGCAAAATTCACCGGTTTTAAGGGCGCATGTATAAGGGTCGAAGTTTATCGAACCTTGCACTTTCTTGCCATCGACGTTTTGAGACTCCACTTCGTCGATAAAAAGCTTTATCGTTTGAACATAGTCTTCGGACTTGATGAAGTTTATCTTTACTGCGGAAAGGTCAATTCCTTTCAACAAGGCTTTCATGTCTGCGGCGGTTTTCACTTTCTTCGCCACCAATCCGAGAGAGGTTACTCCACGTTTCAAACCTGCCAATGCAATGGCATTTGCCGTTGCAATATCGCATTCCATTACGTCTTGACGTATATCCCATGCGTTGGTGATTTTCTTGTATCCTCTTACAAAAGGAGATTGTCCGGGATTACCGTTCAAATATTCCAATGTGGCCAAGTCTTCCGCTCTGTAATATGGTCGTACATTGAAACCCTCCAAAGTTTTCCAAACCAACTTTTTCTCATAGTCGGCTCCTTTGAGGTCTTTTGCTATTACTTCTTCCCATTCCTTCGTGCTTACTTCGGGAAATTCTGAAAACAACTTATTATTTTCCATTATCGTTGAGTGTTTATTTCTTCGGTCTAATCAGTCTGCAAAGGTATGAAGATTTTACCACATAACCCAATTCCGAAGCCAAAAAACAAACATCTGAAAGACTTCTTCCATTTTTGTGTTTTTGGCGTTCGCCGTAACGGTCTCTGCTTACCTTTCACCCCGTTTGCCAAAAAGAAAACACCGTCCGCACAAGCATGTTTACACAATTTCGCACGAACGGTGTTATCACCGAAAATCCCTATGTTTCTTCTTATTTGCTTCCTGTCAATTCCTTAACCTTTGCTACATCTGCGGCTTGTCCGGCTTTGTCTCCGAGTTTACCTTTGGTGTTTGCCCTGTATTTGTAAGCGTTTATATGTTTAGGATTTAGTTCTATGGTCTTATCGAAATCCGCCAAGGCTTCTTTGAATTTGTTGCTTTTGAACAATGCCACTCCTCTGTTGTAATAGTAATCCGTGCTGTTGGAATTCAACTCTATGAGTTTGTTGTAGTCTGCGGCTTCTTCGGCAAATTTCTTCAACATCTTGTTACATATCGCTCTCGATTGATATAGCTTTTCCGTCTGCATGCCGAGTTGCTCCGCTTTGGTGAAATCTTCGATTGCCGCAGCCAAACTTTCCGGTGTTTTCAAGGAATACCGGGCAAACCCCCTGTCATAATAGAACTCCGGCTTTTCCTGCAATGCTATTGCGGAAGTCAAGTCCGTTATCACGGCGTTCCAATCCTTTTGAATGGCATAAACAGCTGCTCTGTTCGATAAAGCGTCTATATTCTTAGCATCTATCGCCAATACGGCTGTAAGATCCGCTATGTAATTCGCATAGTCCTTGTTTATCATTCTTGCCTGTGCTTTGCTCAACATGACGGAAACATCATTAGGGTTGGATTTCAAATACATGTCGTAGTCCTTCACGGCAAAATCAGCCTCGTTCATCTCCAAGTATGCATTGGCACGACAAAGGTAAGCGGCAGGTGTCTCGCTGTTCTTTTGAATAAAAGCGGACAATGCTTCGACTGCCTTTTGGTAATTCTTCAAATTGAAGTTCGCTATTCCTTCATAATAATCCGCAAACTCCCAATTCGGCACTTCTGCCCTGCATTCCGGAATTTTTGCAAGCATGCCGTTCCAGTCTTTCGCCGCATTGAGAGACGAATAGGTGTCAATCCATTTGTTAGTGTTCTCTGCCTCGTTTCCTTGTGCAAAAGCACCGATGGCGAACAGCACAAGCATAAGTGAGGAAATTGTTTTTTTCATCTTCGTTAAAGTATTGATTTCTAATTATTCCTATCAGGCGATTTTCTTTCGGCGTTTCGTTTTGTTCTTTCGGCGTTTCGCTGAAATGAATCGGCGAAAGAAAAGATTGAAACGCCATTTGACCAATCTCTTTATTTGAACGTGTTTTTTATGTCCTTATTGCTTACAGACGGAATTTTATATAGGTTATCGGCTTACCCTCTTTCAAATACATGGATTCGTAAAAGGTTTGTATGCCTATCACATCTTCCGCAAAATCGGAGTGATAGAGATCCGACGTATGGTAAAGCACCTCTCTGTGTGAAGGTATAAGCACTTCATTCAGGGTATATTCGTGAAGCTCCAAGGAATCTGTTTTCAGATGAAGCAGACCTTGCGGCTTCAAAACCTGAGAATACAGTTGCAAAAAACGCTCCGAACTCAACCTTTTATTGGGTTTCTTCGGTTGAGGGTCGGGAAAGGTTATCCAAATTTCGTCAACCTCATCTTTATCGAAATAAGAGCCTATCATTTGTATGTGAGTACGAATGAAAGCCACGTTTCCCATTTGCTCTTCGTTCGAGGTCTTGCAGCCTCTCCACAATCTTGCTCCCTTTATGTCTATGCCTATGAAATTCTTCTGCGGATATTTCCGTGCCAATCCGAGAGTGTATTCACCCTTACCGCAACCCAATTCCAATACAATGGGGTTGTCGTTGCCGAAAAACTCCTCTCTCCATTTTCCTTTCAGCGGGCATTGTCCCAATTCTGTTATTTCCTCGAACGAGAGTTGTATAAGATTTTTGAAGCCTGCGTTTTCGGCAAAGCGTTCCAATTTGTTTTTTCCCATCAACGTAATCCTTTCACTTGTGAATGAACCGCAATATAGCTTTTCAGGTAAAACGGTTCGAAGTAAGCCGTATCCAAAAAATCTTCCTCCAAATACTTTTTCCAAGCCGGCTCCGCAATATGAGAAGCCGAAAGTCTGATGTCCGCATCATAAAAGTAATTGGGTTTGTTCTTGAAAAGCGAGCGGGCTTTCTCTGCTCCGTCTCCTACCAAAAACACCTCTGCCTTATCAGCAAGGTATTCGTCATAAATATCTTCGCTCAAAATGTCCGCCGAACAAGCTTTTATCTCATTCATTCGAGAATCGAAAATATTTGCGTACACCTCCATTCGTCTGGCATCGATCATTGTCAGAACGTATGAGTTTTTATGCCGTTTCAATGCCGCATTGGCTAAAATACAAGGGGTTTCCACTCCTATGACAGGCACATCGAGAGCATACGCAAAGCCCTTTGCCGCCGATGTTCCTATTCTCAATCCCGTGTAAGAACCCGGACCGAGAGACAAAGCCACGGCTGACAAATCACCATAAGAGGTATCATTTTTTCTAAGCATGGTATCGATCAATGTATGCAACTTGGCAGAATGCGAATTCGGCAAATCGCTTTCTGCCAAATCCAGAATATGATTTTCTTCCGCCAAAGCAACCGAACAAATCGAGGTCGCAGTCTCTATCAATAGTAACTTTTTCCGAGTGTTATTTGAGTGCATGACGCTTTTCGTTACTTCTATCGGGCGGCAAAGGTAAAGAAAAAAAACGAATAAACTTGCGACGAATTCAAAACTTATGCGTACCTTTGCACTCGCAAATGCCCGAGTGGTGGAATTGGTAGACACGCCACTTTGAGGGGGTGGTGTCGGTTACGACGTGCAAGTTCAAGTCTTGTCTCGGGTACTTCTTTTTTTGATGCAAGGAAACGATTGTCTCATCGGCGGTAAAGCGTCTATTATAATTAAAGGTATAGTCATGATAGCTTACAATGATTTCTTAGATGGTAAACAGTTGAACAAAGTAACCGAAGCTTTGCGGAATGGTTGCATTATGATTATTCCGACCGATAGTTTCTATTGCTTTGTATGCGATATAGAGAACCATAAAGCGGCAAGCCGATTGGCGCAGATAAAAGGCAAGAAATTGGAAAAGGCTGTCTTTTCAATATTGTGCGGTTCCATTTCCCAAGCCTCCGAATACACAAAGCCTCTGACGAAGGAACAATTCAGGCTCTTGAAGCAAAACACTCCCGGAGCTTTCACTTTCATATTCCAAGCCTCGAACAAAGTACCGAAAATCTTCCTTACAAAAAAACGAACCATAGGCATAAGGATACCGAATTGCAAAGTGGCGACAGACATTGCCGAAAGCATGGGGCGTCCATTGCTTATCACTTCGGTACCTCACGTAAATGAGGAGAGGGATTACTATGTGAACGGGGAATTGTTGGAGGAAAAATTCGGTAAAGATGTGGAGATGGTGATAGAAAGCGATGTCCCCACACATCAACCTTCAACCGTTGTCGATTACACGGGCGAAGAAGCAGAAATCATCAGGCAAGGCGTGGCGGAATTGAGTTTATGAGAACGCTGTTGCTCTTTCTATCCGTCGCTCTCTGCACCTTGACGACATACTCGCAAGGGATAAGTCTTACAGAGCAGGTCGGAAAATACATAAAAGAAGGAAAATACAAACAAGCCGCAGATTTCATAACAGAAACTCAAACCCTTAACCCCGACAGTGCGGAAGTGTTACTATCGACGAAAGCATACTGTGAATACAAACTCAAAAAGCACAAAGAAGCCCGTGGATTGCTCGCATACATAGAGGACAATGATATATCGGATTCTGTAAGCGATATCTTGAACCTTTATTACGCTTGTTTCGACGGCAACTCCGAAGAACTTGCAGAGCAATGTCGTGAACTTATGGAGGCAAATCCGCAACTGTTTTACCGACAACTGAAAATATTGGGGAAAAACGACCTGCTGCTTATAGCCAAAAACATAAGAGAATACACAGACACACAGGAGCAGGAGGACATTCCGGATTATAAGACAGCCCTTGCAATAGTTTGTTTCGTCGCCGAAGATTACAAAGAATGCTACAACCAACTATCGGTTGCAGCTGAGAATTACCCTCTCGGCATTTCATATTACATAATGGGGCGATTGAAAGCCAGACAACAGGAGTACATTTCCGCAACAGCTTATTACAACAATGCCGAAGCCATAGGCTACAAACCTCTTTCCTTATATAAGGACCGCAGCATTGCGAAAGGATTCAACAATGACTTCAAGGGTGCCATAGAAGACTTGGATATATGTATCGAACACAACAATTCCGATGAATTGTATTGTCTTCGTGCCATTTGTTATATTCGTTTGCTGCAATACGATAAAGCCCTCTCGGATTTGAACACCGCCATATCAATCAATGATACCATTGCTCGATACTATAACCAAAGAGGTATTATTTTCACCAACACAGGAAATTATGCAGAGGCTGTTATGAATTTTCAAACTGCCTTGAAGTATGATGCCAACCTCAATTATATACACAACAATCTTGCAATAGCTTTGGAGAAAGCCGGCTTCAAGGAACAGGCAGTGGAGCATTATAAAATCAATCTCAAACGCCACCCCGATTATGCGGACTCTTACTTCAACCTCGGAAGGATTGCCTACTCGGAAGGGAACTATAAGCAAGCTGTGAAGTTGCTTTCAAAGGCAAATGACCTGAACCCCAAATTCTCGGACACACAATACATTCTGGGATTGGCTTACATGAAATCAGGAAAGAGGGAACAAGGGTGTTTTTACCTCAACATGTCTGTCGAAAACGGCAACTCCTCAGCACCGGAAGCAATAGAAACTTATTGCAACAGCGTTCCGGAAGAACAGAACGAAGAAGAATAATGCTTCAAACCTCGATTAATCCACAGGTTTATGCTTACCTATAAACTTTGTGCTTTTTTGTGTGCGTCGAGATAGTCATTTCTCAAATCCGAACAGGAAAGAGAATTTTCAAATTCTTGTTCCATGCAAGCACATTCTTCCTTTCCCATTAAAGTTGCATGGGGTAAGTTCAGGATTATCGCAACGATTATTTGCTTCTTTTGAGAGTGAAACCAAAGGTGGTGCCTTCACCAAGACTGCTGCGGACATTGATTGTTTGGCGGTGTGCTTCGATGATGTGCTTTACGATTGCCAGTCCCAAACCTGTACCTCCGTTTTGACGGGAACGGGCTTTGTCGGTTCTGTAAAAGCGTTCAAACAATCTCGGAAGGTCTTTTTCCGCCACGCCTATGCCTTTGTCTGCCACTTCTATCAAGGCTTGGTCTCCCATATCGAAGAATTTGATTTTTATTATCCCGCTGTCCGGCTTGGAATACTTGATTGCGTTATCCAAAAGATTGGTAAGTACTTGTCTTATACGGTTTCTATCGGCCTCGACAAAGAGCGGTTCGTTGTATTGTATCTGTATGGTCAGGTTATGTTCCTTGGCCTTTTGTTCGAGACTGTCGGCGGTTTCCTGTGCGAGTTTCAATATGTCGAATCGGGTTATATCCAACCGGATTTCGCCACTTTCGAGTTGAGAAATGGTATCGAGGTCATTCACTATGGCTATCATTCTCTCTATTCCTGCTTCTGTACGTTGCAGATATTTGCGTGTCAGTTCTTTTTCTTCCATGGCTCCGTCCAAAAGTGTGGAAATATAGCCCTGTATGGTGAAAATTGGGGTCTTCAATTCGTGAGATACATCGCCTATGTACTCTTTTCTGTATTTCTCCATTGCAACCATCTGGTCTATTTTGCCTGTTTGCTCCTCTATCCAATGATCGACCTCGTCATGAACGTCCGAAAGATTTTGTTTACCGCTGTTGATTTTGGTTTTAAGGTCTTTCTTGTTGATTTTGAAGTTGTAGATGTTCTTGTAAATGGTGCGGACCTTATCATATACTTCCTTTTGTATCCAATATCTGACTATGAAGAAAACCACGACAAGTTGACAAAGTGATACCAACAGTATGCTGACGGTGTCAAACTTGTAGAACCTCAATACCAACGCCAATATGATGAACAAACTCAAAGATGCCCAAAAGGCTGTGAGCAATGCTATAAACTTAGTCTTCATGTTATTCCTCGTATTTGTATCCTATTCCTTTGTATGTCTTTATTTTGTCTGTTTGGAGTTTGTCTCTGAGCTTTTTGATGTGTACATCTATCGTTCTTTCGCCCACTATGACTTCATCACCCCAAACAGCGGAATATATTTCGTCCCTTGTATGTATTTTATCCGTGTGCGTAACAAGAAAAAGTAACAGTTCAAACTCTTTTTTCGGCAAGGTCATTGTTTTTCCATGGCTTACGACCGTGTAGTTATCTTTGTCTATTGTGAGGTCTTTGAGTTCTATTATGGAATTGTTGTTTTGCGGCACGTCTGTTTTCCTTCGCAATATTGCATGAAGGCGACTTATAAGAACTTTCGGCTTAACGGGTTTCGGAATATAATCGTCTGCTCCGGTATCCAGACCTTCCACCTGCATATAATCCTCGCTTCTTGCTGTCAGGAAAACAATCATTGTGTTTTTCAGGCTTTCTTCTTTGCGAATATGGCGACAAGTTTCCAATCCGTCCCAACCCGGCATCATCATATCCAAAACAATTATATCGGGTATTGTTTGCTTTGCAATATTGAAGGCTGTTTCTCCATCTGTGCTGCTTTTTACTTCAAAGCCGTCCCGTTCCAATGCAAAGGTCAGGAACTCCAATATATCCGTATCGTCATCAACCAAAAGCACAAGGGGTTTGTTCATGGTGAAAGTATTTTATATATTCATCTGCCCGAGCATGCAGAAGAGTTGTTCGCAAGGTAAGCCCATTATTGTATAATAGTCGCCCTCTATTCTTTCTATTCCCACCAAACCTATCCATTCCTGTATTCCGTAGGCTCCCGCTTTGTCGAAAGGCTTATAACATTCGACATAATGTATTATTTCTTCATCGGTCAGATTACGGAATGCAACGGTAGCGGTTTGATGGAAGGTTTTCTTGTCTTTATTGCTTCTCAAACAACATGCCGTTATCACTTTGTGCGTTCTGCCTCTGAGGCTATTGAGATAGAGGATTGCTTGAGTCGCATCATGAGGTTTGCCAAGCGGTTTGCCGTCTGCAAAAACCAAAGTGTCTGCCGTTACAAGAACTGCATTATCTGGTATCGGCAATGTGTAGGCTTGGTTCTTTATGGAAGCCAAATGTTCGGCTATGGCGTAGTCTGCAAGCGACGAATCAAAGACTTCTTCTGCTTTTACGTTTACAATTTCCACGTTGAAGCCCATTCGTTCGAGCAGTTGCTTCCTTCTCGGAGATTGTGAGGCAAGAAGCAGACGCAGAGAAAGCATTTCGGATAAATTCATTGCTGCAATATATATTTGGCTGTTGTTATGGTAAACAGCAAAGACACAAAGACCATTTTCAACAAGCCTGCAAGAAAATCATAATCCTGTACGGATTGTGCGGAACGGAGTTCTTTGATGAAATAAAGCAAGGGCAGGTGTACTATGATGCTTATGCCGCCAAGTATCATCAACTTCGAGTGCTGGTAATACAAGTATTGATAAGCACCTATGGTAAGCATCAGGATTATGGTGAGAATATATGCTATGTTTTTGCAGTTCTTTTCACCGAAAGCCATGGCAAACGTATCTTTATTTGCGGCTTCTTCATCGTCGTCTTTGTCTCGCAAGTCTTTTATCACTTCCCGCAAGAAGCAAAGGACGAAAGCAAAAACAGCAAAGAAGAGGCTTATGAGAAGAGGCTGTTTTACCTCATTGCCGATTACTCTGAACAAATCAGGTGTGTGCATAAGCGAGAAGAGTTCATAAACCGTCGGTAAGATAAACAGCAATGCACACAATGCAGAAACTATGAATTTACCGGTAAGCAGTTGTCGGTTGCACCTATCCGCATAAAGCCAAATTGCAATCACCGATGCGACCGAAATAAATCCCAAATGAATGAAACCGTTCGGCACTCCTATGGCAAAAGATAGTCCGACAGCGACGATGGAAAGTACCCAAAAGAATATTTTTGCTTGCTTGCTGCTTACAAGAGCAACTTGCGTTTCTTTTTTTTCCTTGTTTGAAACAGAGCCGATGCCGAAGCAATGGTTTGCTATGCAGGCTGAAAAAAATAAAAGCACCGCAGAAAGAACGAACAAGCCGTATTCAAGTTCGGAAATAGTGGGACTAAGCTCGAATTCGGCGTAAAAATATTTCAAGATAAAAATTCTTGTTGCTATGAGGCATATAACCATAAGCAACAATTCTTTCCAAGCTATCAGGTTAAAGAAATCTTTTTTCATTCCGCAACTTACTTATCGAATATTGTCTCTTTCGTTTTCTTTCCGTTGTCGAAGACTGTAGTGGAAAGGACTTTGCCGCTTCGATTGTAGTTTTTCCATGTTCCGCTTTTCAATCCGTTGCTGTATTCTCCTTCTGCGGCTTTTTTATCTGCGGAATAATATTCGACCCACTTGCCATGCGGTTTGCCGTTGTGAAAGTTCTGCTCTCTTTGTTTTGCTCCGTTGGCACTGTAAAAAGTCCACAAACCGTCTTTCCTGCCATTTAAGTATATGCCTTTCTCTATCAGTACGCCACCAAAGTATTTTTCCCATCTTCCGTTAAGAATGCCCTCGGCATAATCGGCTTTCTGATAAATGTCTCCGTTATCATCGTATAGTATTTCGGTGCCGTGTTTCATTCCATCTTTATAAACAGTTCGTGTCTTGCAAATTCCGTCGGGGTAAAAAGCCTCCCATTTGCCGTTCATCTTGCCTGCAACGAAATTTCCTCGCTCCACCGTGTTTCCGTTCTCCGACCAACTCTCCCAAATGCCCTCTTCCAAACCTGCAACATAACTTCCTTTATGGTGTATCTTTCCATTTTCATAGTATGTCGTCCATAAACCGATGCGCTTGCCTGTATCATATTCCCCTTCTCTCCATTTCTCTCCGGTTTCATAATAATACGTCCAATGACCGCTCTCTTTATCGTCCTTGTAGTTGCCTTCGCTACCTTTCGTACCCGTACTTTTATAGTAATACGTCCACATACCGTTGCGTTTGCCGACATGCAATTCGCCTTCCATGTCTTTGTTCCCGTTTTCGTACCACCAAACGGCTTTACCTTCGAGTTCGTTGTTTTTATAGAACGCTTCCGTTTTCTTTTTGCCGTTGGAAAAATATTCCGAGAATGCTCCCTCTCTGCTATTGTCAACCACCGTGTAACGATATTGCAATTTGCCATCGGGATAATACGCAACGACTTCTCCGCTTCCCGAAAAGACTTCTGTTTTTTGAATGTTCTTACCCTTATAATAGTATGTCCAAACTCCTTTTTTTTCTCCTTTCTCATCATACAAGCCTTCGATTTGGACATCTCCGTTATCGTAATACCATTTCCATGGTCCTATCCTGATACCTTTATCATTAACCGTTCCTTCTGTTGCAACAGCTCCGTTGTTCCAGTATTCGATATGTGCTTTTTCCTGAGCGTTCAATCGGAATTGAAGTACGAAAACCGATAAAACGAACAGAGTAAAAATTGTTTTTTTCATTGGTGTGCTTTTAATTGTTCTTGGTGTATGTAACCTTTATATGAGCAGGCTTCGTCGAGTGTTTCGGTCCATTGAGAATTATCCTTGTTGCTGTCGAACGCCTTGCATCCGGAATGAGATAAATATCAGGGTCGGTTATGTTGCCATTAAGGTAATTTGCCAAGTGCATGCTTATGTGCATTTTGTAGGATCGTGATTTTGTGTCGTAATATCCGCCGAAAAACAAGTCGGAAGCCTGTGCATCATGTATCAATACGAGATTTGTATCGCTGCCTGTTACAGCTTTTCTATAACAAAGAATTCTGGAAGTATTGTTTCCGTTGTTAGCAAGGCTTATGTCGGCAACCGGTAGTTCCAGAAGAGCCGAATTTATCGACACATCATTGTCCGGCTTACCTCCGTTTACGACATCTTTCCAATCCTGTCTGAAATCTTCTATGCTTATTTTCGCCATGGAAATACCCATGCTGCCGAGATATATCAAGTCGTCGCCGGAGATAGTATCCTGTGAGGAAAATCTTTGCAAATCAGAACCAGAAAAATCATAATCGAAATGCATGAATCTATGCCCTGCGGAAGGAAATTTGATGGTATATTGTTGCGACTTGCCGCTTTCGGTATGATAAACAGTTATGCAGGATAATGAAGAAGTCATGTTTATATACGCCATCATGCCTCTTTCATCTGTCTTTTCAAGAGAGAATTTCAACCCTTTGAATTGGGAAACGAATGTGGCGTTTTCACCGGAGAAATTTTTGATTTTGTCTAAGAACCAGCCTGTAATAGATACCCGTAAATGCGGATCCAAAGTATCATTCCCGATGATACGGTCTTTATTGTAATCTATGTCGACATTCTGAGAGTATATGGGGGTGGGATTTACCTGAACCGCATCAAAGCTGTACTTCTTCGTCGAATCCATATCTTCTGCGAGTTCATAGACACTTAATTTCATTATTTTGCCATCTATTGCAGTATCTTCGGTAAAGCCACCCGAATAAGCCAAAGATAAAACGACGGAATCTATATTGTATTCACGAAAATCGGCAGAGGGCATCGATAATGTCATTTGTGTATAAATCGAAGAGGATACCTTTCCGAATCTTGTATCCTTATATTCTCCCAAAACATTATATTGATAATTTGCCGTAATGAGCGAATCCTCTCTGAAATAAGCCCCTCGCATCACAATACTCTCATAAATTCCGGCACCCAATTTGTCATTCTCATCTATCAAATCCAAGCCCAATGTTTCATCTTCATCAACGCATGAAGCAAATGCAAAAGGCAGACAAAGCAACAAAAGCCATATCTTTTTCATTTCTCAATATGTTTTAATCCTCATCAAGTACCGCTATCTTATCGTACAATTCGCTGAGTTTGTCCGCCAATTCCGGCATAGGAGCATATTCGACGATACGCTTCTTCGAAGACTTGGCAAACTCTATCAATTCTTCGCTAACACCTTCTTCCGCTATGACAACAGCATCGGCATAACTTATTGCAGCCTTCATGAGATTGATATAAGTCGGTTCCTTATACATTTTCCAATCTTTGAGAGTTCCTCCGTCGGCTTTCAGTTTCTTGGAGAGATTTTCGCAAAGGCTTCCTTCGAAAGGGTCATTGAATAAACTCACGACTATTTTACTATCCGAGAAAAACGGGTGATTTTTGTACTCGGTTCTCTTTACATAAAACGGTAACAATGCAGCAAACCAACCGGAGCAATGAATGACATTCGGCTTCCAACTTAATTTTTTGATGGTTTCCAAAACGCCCCTGATGAAGAATATGGCTCGTTCATCATTATCCTCGAACATTTCGCCCTTGGCATCATACACATCGTACTTCCTTTGAAAATAGTCTTCGTTATCTATAAAGTATATCTGCAATCTTGCAGCCTGTATGGAGGCAACCTTGATTATCAACTGGTGATCCGTATCGTCTATTATGATGTTCATTCCGGAAAGTCTGATAACCTCATGCAGTTGATTTTTTCTTTCGTTCACATCGCCGAAACGAGGCATGAACGTCCTCACTTCCTTTCCTCTTTCCAAAATACATTGAGGCAAATGTCTTCCTATTTCAGACCTTATGTCGTTTCCCAAATACGGCTTGATTTGTTGGTTTACGAATAAAACTTTTGCTTTTGTCATATCTGTAATTTCTACAATGTGCAAAGGTACAAAAAAATAAAGTCTCAACAAAATTTCTTTTCCTTGAGCATCGGGACAAATCGGAAGTCGCCATACTTCTGCACATCGATTTCTCCCTGCGATAACTTCGTTATTTTACACATGACCTGCGTTCCTATTCCGATAGGAATAACCATTATTCCTCCTACCTTCAATTGCTCCACCAATTTTTCCGGAATACTTTCCGCTCCGCATGTTACGAGTATCCTATCGAACGGAGCGTAAGCCGGCAAACCCAGATAGCCGTCCCCGAAAAAGCATTTCGGTCGGTAATTCAACATTTTGAAAACAGCTTGTGCGGAATTATGCAGCGGCTTGAATCTTTCTATCGTATAAACCCTTGCCTTCATGCGGCACAATACACAGGTCTGATAGCCCGAGCCTGTCCCTATCTCCAAAATCTTGTCATTCTCATTCACATCAAGCAGTTGGGTTTGAAAAGCCACCGTCGAGGGTTGGGAAATGGTCTGTTTGCATAATATTTCCAACGCTCTGTTTTCATACGCCAGCACATCGAGAGAGGAATCCATGAAGAAATGTCTCGGAATGTCATTCATCGCCTCCAAAACCCTCTCATCCGTTATACCCTTCCGTCGCAAATCCTCAACCATCAATCTCCTTAAACCCTTGTGCTTGAAACTGTCAACCCTCATATCCGAATTCATTTGAACTTGCGAAGTTACGAAAACCGCCACATATAGCAGCCGACAGCCGGATTTAAGAGCATTTTCGCAAGCAAACGCCGCTCCATACAATAATGGCAAAATGTTAACGTTCCTTTGACAAAAGATACAGAGACATGAACAAAACACAACTCATATCGATATTATCGATTATTGCATTCATGATTGTGAGTTGCAGTAATTTCGAAGGCAAACAAGAGATACCTGCCTATATAAAGATAGAAGGGTTCGACTTGGTGGAAAATCCCGATTTGAACATACCGCAAGACAACGGTTTTCTATCGAACGAAATAAAAGATGTATGGGTCTATGTGGATAACGCTTTCATCGGAGCCTTTCCGTTACCGTGCAGCGTTCCTGTATTGCAGGAAGGCAGGCATAAGGTCGATATACGCCCGGGCGTTCTTTACAACGGCATGCAGGGAACAAGGGAAGCATATCCTTTCTATACCACAATCATAGACTCTCTCAACCTTGTACCGGGCAAGGAAGTGAAATTCACGAAGAGAGAGGTGATGTACGACAACAACAAATGCCAATTTCCGAACCTGTATGAACTATTTGAAAGCCCATACACAGGTTTCGAACTCGCAGATGTTACTGACGGCAATGCGGAAAAGATGAACATCATCAGCAACGACAGCGTTCGCTATGGCAATGCCTGCGGAGCGATTTATTTCAGCAGTGAAGGCAAAAACAAATACATATCCATAGACTCCGTTTACTGCACCAACCACAACGGAACAGTCTTGGAATTGGACTATCACTCCAACATTCCTTTCGAGGTCGGAATTTACGGTAAGAACTCCTCGTCTTCCTCTTACAAATATATAAGTGCCATGAGAGTTACCCCGAATGCGGAAAAAGGTTGGCAGAAAATGTATATCCTTTTGAACAAAGTATGGAGTAATCTCGGCTATCCGAACTATTATCGGTTCTACTTTGAAGCCGTCAACCCCGATAGCAAAGCCAATACATTCATACATTTGGACAACATCAAAATCGTACACTACCCCAACCAATACTAAGACCGTCAAATACTTGTGATGAACAGGAAAATACAAACCGCAAAGTACGTAATATCGGACTTTGTAACTGCAGCCGTGTCGTGGGCTTTGTTTTTCATATTCCGCAAAAAGAGCATAGAGAACGGAACCTTTGAAGACATGAATGCAGTTTTCTCCGATACGAACCTATACGTCGGATTGGTATGTATTCCGCTTATGTGGCTGCTTCTGTATTATCTTCAAGGCACTTACAGGGACGTATATCGCAAATCCAGACTGCAAGAACTCGGACAAACGATACTTATAAGCATAACAGGCGTAATCATCATCTTTTTCACCTTCCTGCTCGACGATCAGGTAACCACATACTACAATTACTACCTCTCATTCGTCATTCTGTTACTGCTGCATTTCACCTTGACCTACCTTCCCCGCCTTATCATCACGACACGAGCCGCAAAAAAAATACATAACAACATCATCGGTTTTCCTACACTCCTTGTAGGCAGTCGGCAAAGAGCCATAAAAACCTTGGAAGACATAAACAATCAGGTCTTTCAAGCCGGCAATCAATTCATCGGTTACCTGAGCATATCCGAAGACCGACCCAACCCGGCAATTCCCCTACCCTACCTCGGAAATGCAAAAGACATAACAACCATCACCGAGAAATACAAAATAGAAGAAATCATCGTGGCATTGGAACCCGATGAAGAGAACGAAATATACAATATCATAAGCTCAGCCGGTCAGAACGTTGAAATAAAAATCCCGGCAGACAGGAAAGATCTCCTTCTCGGCAATGTGAAAATGAATGCCATATTCCACACACCCCTCATCACCATAACATACGGCAAACTCCTTCCCGTGCAACAAATAATCAAACGAGCCTTCGACATACTCTTCTCGCTGCTTGCCATGATTCTCCTCTCGCCTGTTTATCTCGTAACAGCCATCATAATCTACACCACAAGCAAAGGTCCCATCTTCTACAAACAAGAAAGAATAGGATACAAAGGCAAGCCTTTCTACATGCACAAATTCCGCTCCATGTACACAGACGCAGAGAAGGACGGCCCCCGATTGTCAAACGGCGACAAGGACAGCCGCATCACACCCTTCGGACGCTTCATGCGTAAAGTACGATTGGACGAAATACCTCAATTCTACAATGTCCTCAAAGGCACCATGAGCCTCGTCGGATACAGACCCGAAAGGCAATACTTCATCGACCGCATCACCGAAAAAGCACCCGAATACAAACTGCTCCTACGGGTAAAGCCCGGCATAACCTCTTGGGGACAAGTCAAATTCGGCTATGCCGACACGGTGGAACAAATGGTGGAAAGACTGAAATACGACCTGCTTTACATGGAAAACATATCCCTTGCCACCGATATCAAAATCCTGTTCTACACCTTTGTGATTATCCTGCAAGGACGAGGCAAATAATCTTTCCGAAACTCGAAAACGAAACCACAAACAGCCGCCTTATTTTCCCAAAACACCTATCCAAACCACCGCTTCCACCATCGGGAAATCCGACACTTGCAAAGACAAAATCAAAACACAGTTTCGATAAATTCTTTCGGCGATTCATTTTACCGAAAGGGCGGAAGGGAAAATCAAAACACCGATTTATTTTACCTGTTGCAAATATCTGATTTTTCGTCATTCTGTTCGCTTGGTTCGAATGAGGTATCCGCCTGTTGAAATCGGGAAAAATAACCTCTGTCGGGGCGTTCTCCACGCCTGTCTTGTGAAAATATATTACCTTTGTGGCGAGAAAATTTATTGAAAGATGAAAACAATCAAGAAATCAAGCATTATAATGCTTTGCATGTTTGTCACGATGGCGTTTTTTGCCTCCTGTGAAGATGATAAAGACGAGTCTGCGACATCTTCAACCGAAATCACACCCTCCGGCAAGGAAGACGATAATACCGGTGGAGAAAATGATACCTCGGAAGCCGATATTGAAACTATTAATGTCAACGGCGTGAAGTTCCAGATGGTGAGAGTACAAGGTGGAACTTTTCAAATGGGAGCCACTTCGGAACAAGGCAATGATGTAAGTATCAATGAGAAACCTATTCATAGCGTTACTCTCTCGGATTACCATATCGGACAAACACAAGTAACGCAAGAACTTTGGCAGGCGGTTATGGGTAGCAATCCTTCAGAATTTAAGGGCGACAGTCAATGTCCTGTGGAAAACGTTTCTTGGAATGATTGCATGGAATTCATCGCAAAATTGAACCGACTTACGGGAAAGAACTTCCGCCTACCTACCGAAGCCGAATGGGAATATGCGGCGAGAGGCGGAAGCAAAAGCAGAGGATACAAATACAGCGGAAACAATAATCCGGATTTGGTTGCGTGGTATGATGGCAACAGCATAAATAAAACACATCCCGTAGCACAAAAGCAAGCAAACGAATTAGGCTTGTATGACATGAGCGGAAACGTTTGGGAGTGGTGTTCCGATTGGTATGGAGAGTATATAAATGAAGTACAGACTAATCCGACAGGACCGATTACAGGAACCGATTATGTTCAGCGTGGCGGTAGTTGGGAAAATGGTTCTATTGGCGTGCGTGTGTCGCGTCGCAGCCCCGGTACACCTGCTCTTCGTGGTTGTTACTACGGTCTCCGCCTCGCTCTTTAAGCATTTGTCGCTTTCGACATGCCGTTTCGATTTGAGTAAGGCAACAAAAACAACAATGAACAACCATCGGTGAAAATCGAATCATCGGAATCCTAAAAGCGGAACGGCGTTTGGGTTTCTGGCTTTTGAAGATTTTGAGAAACAGGGTTTTGTATTCTTGAATTATTGTGGTTATTAGTCTGTGCGAAGCAGGGTGACGTTTGTTCTTATGGCGAATAAGCGTATAGGAATGGAGGAATTTATCGGTTTTTATTACCTTTGCGGTATTCAAAGTTTCGTGGTATGAATTGGAAATTGCGTTTGTTCGTTTTGTTTTTTGCCATTGGGGCATGTAATTGTCTTTCGGCTCAGGGCAGGGTGGATAAGGATTTCGAGAAAGCGAGGAATTTGTTTGCCAAGGGCAAGACAGAACAGGCGGAGACTTTGCTTTTGAAAATCACCGATAAGCATTCGGATTATGCTCCGGCTCATCTGGCTTTGGGTGAGTTGTATTTCGTTCGCAAGGACTTTGAAACGGCCAAGCGTCATTTGCTTATTGTCGTGCAGAAGGACGAGCGGTTCGATTTGAATGTTTACCGCAAGTTGGCGGATATTTATGATAGTGAAAGGAAGTGGGATAGTGCGATTGTGTTCTTGAATTCTTACTTGCGGCTTGCTCCTGACAGGGAAGCATACGCCGAACGCAGGGCGGAGGCGGAGCATAAAATCGATTGTTTGCGGTTCAGGGCGGAGGCGGTTCAAAACCCTGTTTCATTCTCTCCCGAGAACATGGGCGGGAACATAAACAGCGAGGGAAACGAATACCTGCCTGCAATGACAGCCGACTTGTCGGAGATATTGTTTACCCGCCAAAGCTTTGTGGAGGAGGGTAAGCCTGCGGCGGAAGACTTTTTTATTTCCAAAAGAGAGGGAATGCAATGGCAGCCTGCGGTGAAATTGCCGGGTGTTTTGAACTCGGATTTCAACGAAGGGGCGGGGTGTTTGTCGCCGGACGGAAGATATATTTATTTCACGAGGTGCGGGGCGGGGGATTCTCACGGCAGTTGCGATATTTACCGAAGCGAGCGAATGGGAACGCAATGGGACAAGCCCGAGAACCTCGGTGCTAATGTCAATTCTTCCTCTTGGGACGCTCAACCGAGCATTGCTTCCGATGGAAGAACTCTTTTCTTTGTATCCAACAGGGCAGGCGGTTTCGGCGAAAGCGATATATATTATTCCTATCTTAAAGACGACGGGACGTGGACAAAAGCCAAGAATTGCGGAGAGGCGATAAACACTCCCGGAAAGGAAATGTCTCCCTTCATTCACCCCTCCAATCAAATGCTTTACTTCTCTTCCGACTACCATTGCGGCATGGGCGGCTTGGATATATTCTATTCCCGCTTGGAAAACGGCAGATTCACTCCGCCAATCAATCTCGGCTATCCGATAAACACCGAGGCAGACGAGAGCAGTTTCATTGTATCGGCGGCAGGCGATTATGCCGTTTATGCAAGTCAGCGGGCGGACGGTCGGGGCGGCTTGGACTTGTACGCTTTCGATCTTTACGCCGAGGCAAGACCCGTTGCGGTTACATATATGCGGGGAAAAATATATGATAAGGAGAGCAAAAAAGCTGTCAGAGCTTCGTTTGAAATCCGTAATTTGAAAACCTCGCGTATCGTTTCCTCGGGTTATTCCGACCCTGTGAGCGGAGAATACCTTATATGTCTGCCTGTCGGAAGCGATTATGCTTTTTCGACCAATGCAGAAGGCTATTTGTTCTTTTCGGAGAACTTTTCTCTTGCGACAGATGACGGGAAAGAATCCTTTGAAAAGGACATCGAATTAAGTAGAATAGAGGTTGGCAGCAGCCTTGTGCTGCATAACATATTTTTTGCCAACAACAGCAGCGATTTGTTGGCTGAATCGTTTGTGGAATTGAATACCTTGGCAGAGCTTTTGAAGAATAATCCGAATTTGAAAGTGGAAATAGGCGGACACACCGATGATGTGGGTGGAGAGGAGTACAATTTGAAACTTTCGCAAAAGCGTGCCGAAGCCGTGAAAAGCTATCTTGTGGAAAAAGGAACGGCTCCGCAGAGATTGTCTTGCAGGGGTTACGGTTTCTCGAAGCCGATAACGGATAATTCTTCGGAAGATTTGAGAGCCATGAACAGAAGAACCGAAATAAGAATAACGGGTAAATGAGAGAGAAAATAAGAAATTTGGAGGACTTGGATTTGCTTTCGTTGTTTGGAACGAACGGAAGAAATCTGAGGTTTTTGGAGATATTGTTTCCTGACGTGGTTTTGGTGCAGAGAAACAAGAGTTTGATAATCCGCGGTGAAGAGGCAGGGATAGAGGAGTTCGAGAGGTTTTTGGAAGAGTTGTTGAAACGGTTTGTCATTGAGGGAGAAATGGACGAGAACACGATAATGCAGGTGCAGACGGGCTGCAAGATTTTGCCGGAGGAGGAAACGGATGTGTTGGTTTACGGGCAGAACGGATTGAAGGTGCGGGCGAGAACGGAAAATCAGCGGAAGATGGTCGAGCAGATAGGCAGAAATGATATGCTTTTTGCAATAGGTCCTGCGGGAAGCGGTAAAACATACACTGCTGTGGCTTTGGCTGTACGTGCATTGAAATCGAAACAGGTGCAAAGGATTGTTCTGACACGTCCTGCCGTTGAAGCAGGAGAAAATCTCGGCTTTTTGCCGGGGGATATGCGGGACAAGCTCGACCCGTATCTGCAACCGCTTTACGATGCCCTGCGGGACATGCTTTCGAGACAGCGTTTGGAGAAACTGATAGAGACAGGTGTCATAGAGATTGCCCCGTTGGCTTTTATGAGAGGCAGAACCCTTGACAAGGCTTTCGTCATTCTGGACGAGGCACAGAACGCTACCATGCCGCAGTTGAAGATGTTCCTGACGAGAATGGGCAAAAGTTCCAAGTTCGTCATAACGGGAGACTGCACACAGGTGGATTTGCCGAAGAATCAAAGCTCAGGATTGCTGCCTGTTTTGGAAAGATTGCAGCATATAAGGGAAATATCGGTGATAAAGCTCGGTGCTTGCGATATTGTGCGGCATCCGCTTGTGTCGAAGATAGTTCAAGCCTTGGATTAAAAAGAAAATGACATGAAGAAGCGGCTGATTGCTTTATTCCTTTCGGTGGTCTCGTTCTGCGTTTTTGCCCAACCGTCTTTGCGTTTCGAGGAAAACAAGGGACAATGGGACGAAAAGGTGTTATATATGGCGAGAATGAGCAACGGGTTCGTCTTTGCAAGAGAGGACGGCTTGTTGTTCGTGTATTCTTCGCCGCATTTGCACAGCCATGAAGCAGAAAAGAACGATTCTTTGCTTAATATGAAGCATGCTTTCCTTTTGCAACCTGTCGGAATGAGGAGATGCAATCCGCAGGCATCGGAAAGAATGCAGGGATACAGCAATTACTTCATAGGAAACGAAAAATCGAAATGGCAAAGTAATGTTGCGGCTTATTCCATGCTTGTTTACAAGGACGTTTACGATGGGGTGGATTGGCGGATTTATAGCGAGAACGGTGCTTTCAAGCATGAGTTCGTGCTTCATGAAGGGGCAAATCCGGAAAACTTGGAATTGCTTTACGAAGGTGTCGATGAGGTTGAGATAATCGGCGGGGAGTTGAACTTGAAGCTCTCGGTCGGAGAGTTGACGGAGCGAAAGCCGTATGCCTATCAACTTTATGGGAAAGAAAAAAGGCAGGTCGAAGCAGCATTTGAAAGAAAGGGAAAGGGAATAGGCTATAAGCTCGGAACGTATGACCGTGAAAGAGATTTGATAATAGACCCTTCGTTGATTTTTTCGACTTATTCCGGTTCTGTTGCGGACAACTGGGGCTTTACTGCGACATACGATGCCTACGGAAACCTTTATTCCGGTTCCATTGTCATAGGAATAGGCTATCCGACAAGTACGGGAGCGTTCTGCGACAGTTTCGGAGGGGTATGGGATTGTGCAATCAGCAAGTTTTCCGCCGATGGCAGGCAGTTGATTTACTCTACATATCTCGGAGGAACATATAGCGATATGCCGCACAGCATGATTGTCGATGGAAGTAACGAATTGATTGTGTTCGGAACCACGGGCAGCCATGATTTTCCCACAACCGATGGAGCATATCAAAGATTTTTTTCCGGCGGAACGGCTGTTACATACGATGGTTCGGTGCAATTTCCTCACGGAGTGGACTTATATGTCAGCAGACTTTCGACCGATGGAACGCAACTCAGGGCTTCGACATATATAGGCGGCAGTGCAAACGACGGGTTGAACTATCGGGAGCGGTACAACAGCAACAGGCTTATTACTTATCTCGGAAATGATTCGCTATATGCCAATTACGGCGATGGAGCAAGGGGCGAACTTGTAACAGATGATGGAAACAATGTATATGTCGGTTCTTCCACCTTTTCTTTCGACTTTCCCGTTGCCAATGCATTCCAGCCACAGACGGGCGGAGGACAGGATGGGGTGGTTTTCAAGCTGGATTACACATTAAGCACTTTGTTGTTTTCCTCTTATATAGGCGGCAGCGGCGATGATGCGGTGTTCAGCATCGATACGGATAAGGATTATCGCCTTTATATCACCGGAGGAACGGTTTCTAATAACTTTCCGACAACTCCTAATGCGTATAACGCCTCTCATAACGGCGGAACGACCGATGCTTTTCTTGCTTTGGTGTCATACGATGGCTCACAGCTGTTGGCATCGAGCCTTTTCGGTTCGGAGACTTTTGATTTGTCTTATTTCGTAAGAACAGACCGCAGCGGCTATCCCCATATCTTCGGACAGACCAAGGCAAGCGGCAGCACGCTTGTGCATAATGTACAATACAGCATACCGAACAGCGGGCAGTTCATAGCCAAATTCACTCCTGCAATCGACAGTTTGATTTTCAGTACCGTCTTCGGAACAGGAGATAACAGCATAAATATATCGCCATCGGGCTTTTCGGTCGATGTGTGTGGCAGGATTTATGCTGCCGGTTGGGGAAAGTTTTTCAAATATCTGCCTAATCTTCCTGCCGTTTTCGGAACAATGAACATGCAAACGACGCCCGATGCTTATCAGTCGCAGACCGACGGACAGGATTTCTACATTATATCTCTTGCTTCCGATGTTTCGAGTTTGGATTATGCCACTTTCCTCGGAGAGTTGAGCAGTAGTGCAAATGCAGGTATAGATCACGTTGACGGAGGTACAAGTCGCTTCGACAGGTACGGCAGTTTGTATCAATCCGTTTGTGCAAGCTGTGGCGGAAGCAATGGCTTCCCTGTTTTCCCTGTCGATGTGTGGAGTTCGGAGAATGGTTCGACGAATTGCAATGCCGTTGCATTCAAATTCAATGTTCATTCCGATTATGCTGTAGCTGATTTCGACCTGCCGGAATACGTTTGCTTCCCCGACACTCTGCGATTGAACAATCTCGGACGGGGAGATGATTTTCTGTGGCTTTTCGGCGACGGAAGCACTTCAACAGAAGTAAATCCTAAACATGTTTATGCCCAAAGCGGAATTTACGACATTACGCTGATTGCTTATAAGCATGATGCTTGTTGGAGTTCCGACACTTTGACAAAGCGTATCATTCTTTTGGATTCGCATACCGATACATTGGAAAGCAAGGTTACATGCCCCGGAGATTTGATTCAAATCGGCATAAACGCCTACCCGCAATCCTCCGTGAGCTATTCTTGGCAGCCTGCAAGCGGTTTGAGCAGTGCCGTTGTGCCTAATCCGTATGCAGTCGTGCAGAACACGACGACTTATCGGCTCATCGTTTCCACGCCTCAATGTTCGGACACTCTCGTTCAGACAATCGAAATCGATGAATTGTCGTTGGAATTTCCTGATACGGTGAACTATTGCAGCGTTCCATACGAATTGCATCTTCCGTCCGGTATTCCTGCCGACTATCTTCTGAGTGCATCTTTCCGAAGAAATTTTTCGGATAGTGTGAATGCCGTAGGCGGTACGATAACTCTTGACACTGCGTCTTCCTCGTGGCTTTATGTCCGTATCCGAAGAGGCAACTGCTTCGGTGAAGACAGTATTTACATGAACTATAACGGCGGTTTCCTTCAAGTGAATACTCATGACACACGTTGCAACAGCGAAAGCAATGGTTCTGCCATTGTCGTGGCAAGCGGTTTTACGTCGCCTTTGTTCTTTCAATGGAGCAACGGAGCGAGCGGTACGGCCTTGGATTCCATCGGAAACCTTGCCGTCGGAAATTATAGCATTACGGTAAGCGATGCAAACGGTTGTTCGGTAAGTCTCGGTTTCGCAATCGATTCTCCGGATAACCTTGTTACGGAACCGGAGTACACCAACAATCATTGTCAAAACGAATGCAGTGCCGCTATTTCGCTTAATCCTTCCGGAGGAGTGCAACCTTATAACATTATATGGAACAACGGAGCTGTAGGAGGTGAACTTTCCGGTCTTTGTAGCGGTGATTACATTTATACTCTCACCGATGCACAGGGTTGTTCCATTATGGATACCATACGGATAATCGATACAGATACATTGAAACTGACATTGACCGCAACGGAAAATAATTGTCCGGAAGGTTGCGGGGCGGTCGTCACGTCTTTTGCCTCTGGCGGTAGCATGCCATACTTATACCTTTGGTCGAACGGGGCAACGGACAAGGACATAAGCGAAGCCTGTTGCGGGGAATACGTTTTGGCATTGACTGATGCCAATAATTGTCGAACACAAAGTACGATTATCGTTACCCATACGGACTTGTTCGAGAACTTTTCGGCAAGTGCCGAGCCTGAAAGAGTATTCGATGGTCAGGAAGTCCGACTTTCCTCCACACATATTGCGGGAATGCGTTATACATGGTCGCCTGCCGAAAATCTTACGTCGTCTCATTCCTCTTCAACCATGGCAACGATGTATCAAAGTACTCTTTTCCATGTTTCCGTCAGCGACGGATACGGTTGTAAGGCAGAGGACAGCGTTCTTGTCGAGGTCGAGGTGATAAATTGCGGCAGACCTGACATATATGTTCCTAATATATTCACGCCGAACGGCGATGGAAAGAATGATGTTCTCTTTGTCGTCGGAGAGAAAATCGAGAATTTCACCTTTGAAGTATTCGACCGTTGGGGTGAAAAGGTATTTGCTACCTCAGATTTGCAAGAAGGCTGGGACGGAACGTACAAAGGCAGGCAATGCGATGCGGCTGTATATTTTTACAGCTTGGAAGTGCGTTGTCTCGGTGGCAAGACATACAAAGAAGGCGGCGACATAACACTGATAAGATAAAGACATGGCAAAAAAAAGCAAATATTACGTAGTTTGGAAAGGCAGAAAACAAGGTATATTCGATAATTGGGACGATTGCAAACAATCCGTATTCGGATATGACGGTGCAAAATACAAATCTTTCGAGACACTGACGCAGGCAAGGGAAGCATTCAAGCAATCTCCAGATAAGTTCATTTACCGAAAGCAGGCAACGCCGCAACGAAAGCAGACTTCACTCACGTCATATCTGCCTATAACCGACAGCATAGCCACAGATGCAGCATGCAGCGGCAATCCCGGGGTGATGGAATACAGAGGTGTTTATGTGGCAAATGGAAAGACTATTTTCTATTACAAACACCCGCACGGCACAAACAACATAGGCGAATTCCTCGGCATTGTCCATGGTTTGTCCTACCTTAAACGTCGCGGGCTTCCCCAACCGCTATATACCGACAGTGTCAATGCCATAAAATGGGTGGAGCAGAAGAAATGCAAAACCAAGATGGAACGCAACGAAAAGAACAAAGACCTTTTCGATTACATAGCAAGAGCAGAAAAATGGTTGCAGGAAAATACATATACAACCGAAATAATAAAGTGGGATACGCAAAGTTGGGGTGAAATCCCCGCAGACTTCGGACGAAAATAAGAAAGGATTTTCGCATGACCAAATAGGTTTCAATCCACGCTCCCGCGTAGGGAGCGACCATTCGACAAAGCTGCCGAAGAAGCGGATGTGGAGTTTCAATCCACGCTCCCGCGTAGGGAGCGACCAGTATTGTATTATTAGTATTCCTCACAGCATCATGTATTTCTGTGAAGCAAGGCATCTTTATTTTTGGTCAGCTCAAAGAACCGGTTAATCAGTTCGAATGGTTGGCAGCTTGTCTTGTTCCCGACCTTTCCTGTTCCGTTGTAAAATAGCAAGTAGATATGAATAAGAAGATATAGCACAATTTTTTCGTATTCCATCAGAGTTCGATTGCGGATTACCAAGTCGAGTTGCTCGTATGCATAAATCAGCATGGTTCTTATTTCTTTTCTCATGTCGTTTGATGTCATTAAAGAGAACCAAGACAAACCTGCATTGGCTTCGCTGCCGAGATAAGGATACACAGTAATTATGCATCGTTGCTTATAGTGTAAACTCTCAGCACAAAATCATCACTGCCGCCCGTTATGACGAAATCGCTCTCGTCATGGATGATGAAACATACACTCTCGGAATTGCAGCTCTTTATTTGGTACTTTCCGAAATTGAAAATACATTCCATACTGCCTGCATCAAGTCTGCAAAGCCATGCGTTATCGATTTCTCGTTTGATTATGGGAAAATCGGTTTGCTTTGAGCTGTCGAAAACATATCGTTTTATTTGAAGCAGGAACAATCGTGCAGGCTTACCTTCCTTTCTCTTTCCGTACCTTGCCAAACACATAAAACCCAAACGGCGTTTCGCCGAAATGAATCGCCGAAAGAATTTCGTAAAACGCCGTTCTGTTTTTCCGTAACGGCGTTTCATCACGGGACGTTTTGTTGTTGCTTTTGTTTTTCGCTTTTTCCGGGGTGGGAAAAAGGCTAAAAAGACGTATCTTTGCCGAGGATTTCGTTAGTGAACGGGGTTCGGAAAATTCATGGAATTGTTATGTTGAAATATATTTTGAGAGTATTGTTCTTTTGTTGCATGTTATCGACGTCGTTTTTCGTGTGCGGGCAGCAGATTTACAGCGAGGATAGTTTGGAGTTCGAATACACGGCTTTGCAGTTGGAGGTGGAGAACCTGCGTGGGGAGATTGTGAATTTGAAAGGAAGTATAGACGTTTTGAAACGCCGCAACAATGAGTTGCATCTCATGAATGATACTCTGACTGTGGTGAATAATGAGATAAACAAACAGTTGAGCGAGAAGAATGCTTTGTTGGAGGAGAAAATCCGCATATTGCAGCAAAAGGAAATTCTTTTTGCGGAAAAGGAACAGTTGTATAAGGAGGCTATAAGCAATTCCAATGTGGATAAAGCGAAGGTTGAGGGTTTGGTGGAGGCTAAGAATGCGAGCATCGAGGGAAAGGACAAAGAAATTTCGCTTTTGCAGAAGAGTATAAACGAAAAGGAAAATCATATTTCCACCAAGGACATGCAGTTGAAGCAGATGTCGGCGGAACGGGATAAGTATTTCATGATGTCGGATACGCTTCGCGAGCAGCTGAAAGAGGCTCAGATAGTGATTTTGAAGCGTGAGGAGGAATTGAAATACACAAAGAAACGTGCCGAAGAGGCGGAGGCAAAGGTGGAAAGGGCTACGGGCAGGAAGAAAAAAGTGAGAGTAATCCAGGGATTGGCAATGCACTTTTCTCCTATGCCGGACTGGATTATCAGACCGAGGATAAATCCTGCAGGAGAGTACAAGAACTTTATAGAAAATGCCAATGCAGGAACGGTGGATTTTGATTTGGTGGTGGGTGCTTCGGTAATGCTTTTGGATTTAACGAAGAACGGAGAGAAATTTACGCAGGATTTGGGAATATATGTTGGATTCGGAGGCAACAATCTTTTCAAGAACTTCTATTTAGGTCCGTCTTATAAGTTCCTTGACTTCTTTCATCTTTCTATCGGGGTGAAGATGGCTCAATATACCGTGCTTGCAGACGACTATAAGGTCGGAGACGAACTCCCTGTTGGTTGGGCAATTCCCACAGCCAAGAAATGGATAATCACACCTTACATTTCACTTTCTTTCGATTTGGATTTCATTTCATATATAGGTAAAAAATAATACGCATATGAAGACATTGATTAAGAATGCACTGATTGACGGCATCGAACAGGACTTGTTGATTGAGGATAACGTTATCCGCAAAAAAGCGAAAGGCATCGAAGACGGCGAAGCGGAGATTGTGAACGCCGAAGACAAGGCTGTCATTCCTGCTTTCTACAATATGCACACTCATGCGGCAATGGCGTTGTTGAGGAGTTACTCCGAGGATAAGCCTTTGTTCGATTGGTTGAACAATATATGGAAAAGGGAAGCCGAACTGACACCTGAGGATATTTATAACGGAACACGTCTCGCCATATTGGAGATGATAAAGAGCGGAACGGTGTTCTTTGCGGATATGTATTGGCATAACGATGCTGTCGTGAGAGCTGCTCGAAGCATGGGCATAAGAGCCGATGTCGGAATCTGCCTGATGGATTCTTTGGGTGAAGAGGTAATAAAGCAGAAATCGGATTTCGCAAAGAATTTCCGCAAAGACGAAAATTCTTTGGTCTCCATAGGCATTGCCCCTCATGCGGTATATACATGCAGCAGCGAATTGTATCGCAGGAGCTTTGAATTGGCAAGAGAACACGGCTTTTTGTTCCATACGCATTTGGCAGAGACGGAAAAGGAAGTGGCAGATTGTTTGAAGCAACACGGTAAAACGCCGGTGGAATACCTTTATGATTTGGGAGTTCTCGATGAGCAAACATTGGTTGCCCATTGCGTTCATCTCAATGAGCGGGACATGGAGTTGCTTGCCGAAAGCAAGGCAACGCTTGTGCATAACCCTTGTTCCAATATGAAACTCGCTTCCGGCGTATTCGATTCGGAAGCCGTAATGCGAAAAGGTTGCAGAATAGCATTGGGAACGGACGGCAATTCATCGAACAATAATCTCTCGATGATGGAGGAAATGAAATTTGCTTCGCTGCTTGCTAAGATTCATTACATGAACCCTACGGCAGGGAAGGCGGAAGAGGTCATGCGTTGGGCGACCCAAAACGGAGCGAGAGCCATGGGATTGAACGCAGGCAGGATTGAAGAAGGTGCTTTGGCGGATATTCTGATTGTAAAACTCGATAACGAGAGACTTGTGCCGAATAACGACATCATTTCCAACATTGTTTATTCTGCCGATGCGAGATGTATCGACAGTGTGATGTGTAACGGTAAGTTCTTGATGAGAAACGGCATTGTGGATAAAGAAGAGGAAATCATAGCAACGGCTCGCAAGTACAAATAAGGGAAACGTCTTCATGATGAAGAGATTTCGTTTTGTTTTTTTACTGTTTCTTTCAACCATGACTCTATGTGGCTTGGCTCAAAGGGACAAGGACATAAAGTGGGTAAGGGTTGAGGGCGGCAGTTTCATGATGGGCTGCAATAGAGGAGAGGAAGATTGCTACCCAGATGAGGAAGCACACAGCGTAAGGGTTTCTTCTTTCGAAATATCGGCATACGAAGTAACCGTTGCGGAGTATCGCCGCTACTGCGAGCAGACAGGACAAAACATGCCTAAGGAACCGCTGTTCGGTTGGCAGGACGACCACCCTGTTGTCAATGTTTCATGGCAACAAGCAACGGATTATGCAAAATGGATCGGCGGACGACTGCCGACGGAAGCCGAGTGGGAATTTGCTGCCCGCGGAGGAGTAAAAAGCAGGGGCTATAAATATTCCGGAAGCGACAATCCCTTTGAAGTCGGTTGGTGTTATGAAAACTCCGAAGCAAGCACACACCCCGTCGGAACGAAGCAAGCGAACGAGCTTGGCATATACGACATGAGCGGAAACGCTTGGGAATGGTGCAGCGACAACTACGGAATTTACTATTATAAGGAAAGCCCGAAAGATAATCCCAAAGGTCCGAAAGAAGGCTTGGGAAAATGTAACCGTGGCGGTTGTTTCAATTTCGATCACAAGGTTATGATGAACACCCATCGCCGAGGCTGCGGAGACGAAAGCATAGGTATCGGAACAGGGTTTCGCGTTGCCAGAGACATACGAAGATAAGATGGAACAAAACAAGAAAAAAGTCCTCGGAAACAATGTTCTGAGGACTCGAATAAGTGAAAAACTTCAATGTAACTTTACTTCATATTCGTGAAAACGTTCACAACGTCATCGTCTTCCTCCAAACGATTTACCAACTTCTCTACATCCTCCTGCTCTTCGGCAGTCAGTTCCTTCATATCGTTAGGAATGCGTTCGAAACTGAACGATTTGATTTCAAAACCGTGGTCTTCGAGATACTTTTGGATAGGTCCGAAAGCCGAAAAGTCGGCATAGATGAATATTTCGTCTCCATCGGCAAAACATTCGTCCACTCCGTAATCTATAAGCTCCAATTCCAATTCCTCCATGTCGATTCCCTCCTTCATTGCGACCTTGAAGTTGCATTTTCTCTCGAAAAGGAAATCCAACATGCCCGATGTGCCGAGTGAACCGTTACCCCTGTTGAACGCAGCCCTCACATTGGCGACCGTTCTCGTGGGATTGTCGGTTGCTGTCTCCACAAGGACGGCTATTCCGTGAGGTCCGTAACCCTCATATACCACTTCTTTATAGTCTGCCGTATCTTTGGAGACGGCTCTCTTTATTGCCCTATCGACATTGTCCTTCGGCATGTTCTCGTTCCTCGCCGTTTGTATCAGCAACCTCAAACGAGGGTTGGCATTGGGGTCTGCACCGCCCGCCTTTACCGCAATTTCGATTTCCTTGCCCAAACGAGTGAACGTTCTCGCCATATTGCCCCAGCGTTTGAGCTTTCTCGCCTTTCTGTATTCAAATGCTCTTCCCATTATATGATGTTTTACTATTCTCTTATGTCGTTTCTCCGATTCGAGCCGCAAAATTACGAATTTTCAAATAGTTTTCGTTCCGTGGAAAGGGAAAAACATCTAATTCGTATGCCGTGTTGTTTTGCAGAATGACAATAAATGAGTACTTTTGCAGCGTGAACACTAATTTGAAAAGCAATTCAGAATATTCGATATGAAAATCCGACACATTTTTACGGTGGTATTTTTTGTTTTGTCCGGCTTTGCGGGCAATCTTTTCTCACAAAGCGGCAGACATTCTTTGACAAGGGAAAACATAAGCCTCGTCGTACCCGATGATTGGCTTGCGACAAAACTCGGAAAGAAGATGGGAGATTTCGGATTGAGGCTTAAAAAACAAAACGACGTCGCTTTCGTGGAGATAAACTGCACCCGTCACGTAGCGGAACCCACAAGCAAGATAACCACTCTTGCTTCCGAACGCAGCAATAAGGAAACTTTCGAATACATGCAGATAGATGAGGTTCGCAATGCAAAACTCGGCAAAATGAATGCCGAATTGCTCGTCTATACGAACACGCATCTGACGGACAGTTACCGCGGAGGAATTTATGGTTTGGTGGATAACGGCTATACTTACACAATCGAGTTCTACGGAGCGGACACTCCGGAAGGCAGAAAGGAGATTGAAAGCATTTTGAAGTCGTTGAAGATAGCCAAACCATTGGCAGAGGAGAATATGGTTGTAGTTGAAGAAGAGTTTGTACCCAAGGATTGGAATGTAGTGCAGGAAGATGAAACCGAAGCCGTCGTTTCCGACAATGATAATGCGAAAAAGGATAAGGTAAAGGCACCGGAGAGGAAGTTGAGCAAAGAAGAAAAGAAGCTCGAAAAAGAAAAAGAAAAACGATTGAAAGAAGAGACCAAGAAGGTCGAGAAGAAGAAAAAAGAGTTGGAAAAGAAGAAAAAACAAAAAGCCAAAGACGACAAACGAGCTGCCGAAAAGAAGAAAAAAGCCATGAAAGCGAAGAAAGACGACAGCGAAGTAAAGGAGGCTTTGCGAAAAGCCGAGAATAAAAACGAAGAAACCAAGTAGGTATTTCCGATGCTGTTTTGCCGAAACGACAAAGAAAAATCACCATACGCCGAATGAAGATTTGCGGTTTTTGCCTTTTGATTTTCGTTTTTTGCTTCTGCCTGTTTTTTTTTGCGTTTGAAGTTTCGGCACAGTTCGTTTATGATGGTTTTTCTTGCAAAACAGATACCTCCAAGCCCGAAGAAAAACAACTGCTCTTCAATATACATAACCAAGACTTCTTTGTCGATAACGAATACACGGGAGTGAAAACCGCAGGCTATACTCTGCCGGGTTTTCGCCTCACACCGACGCTTTCCTACGGTATAAGCAATAATCTTTTCATCGAAGCAGGTCTCTCTGCCTTGCGTTTCCACGGAGCGGAACGCTATCCGTGCATGGTTTATGCCAATCTTCCCGATTGGAAAGGTTATCAGTATTCAAGCGGATTGCATTTGATGCCCTATTTCAGGGCAGTATGGTTCATAACCCCGAAATCATCGCTGACTTTCGGCAACATAGAGAACCGAAACTCCCATTTCCTGCCGGAGCCTCTTTATAACGTTGAAAACACCTTTGCTTCCGACCCCGAGGCAGGCTTGCAACTGCGGATAAACACAAAGTATAATCGTTCCGATATATGGCTCAACTGGCAGAGTTTCGTCTTTGCAAACGATATTCACCAAGAGGCATTCACCTTAGGCATAAGTTCCCGAAGCAGAATCCTCTTCGATAACGACAAATCCGAACTTGCCCTTCCTCTTTCCTTTCTTGTGCAGCACCTCGGCGGCGAAAACCTGAGCGAAGATTTCACTGTCGAGTCATGGATTAACCTTTCCTTGGGGCTGAAACTCACAAGGCATATAGGCAAGCACTTCCATATCACATCCGGTTGCGATTTCCTTTATTACAAATCCCTGTCCGAAATCACCCTTATGCCGTTTAACGAAGGTTGGGCATACTATCCGTACATAGAAGCATCGTACAAGAAATTGAATATCAAGTTTGCGTTCTATGACAGCGAAGACTTCGTCAGCCTTCTCGGCAGTCCGCATTTCAATAACTTCTCCACGAATACCAAAGGTTTGGTTTTTGAAAGAGCAAACCAATATTACCTCCGTGCAATGTACCGTCAGAAGATAGCCAAAGCTTGTTCGTCGGACTTTTATGTACAAATATTCCGGCAAAACCGCATAACAGGCGACCGCCCGGGCTTCGAGAAAGTAGTACGCAACGGTTTTCTCTCTTTCTCAGTGGGAGTCATTCTGAACATAGACCATTCCATATCACTCAAACGCTTCTCCAAGAAAGCGAACCATCGCTTCACCCAAGCCGATTAGCCGCATATTTTCAACAATCTCCAAGCTGCAAAGACAAAACGGCTGTTCGGGAAAAGAGATATGCATTGAAACCCGGGTTCAAGTTGTAAGTCTGCGATTGTGTGGCTTCTTGTAAAAATGTATTACTTTTGCAGCGAGAACAACACAAAGTAACATGAAAACATTTTGGAGTATCGGATTGAGCATGCTTTGTTTGCTCGTTTTCGCAGGCGGACTTCATGCACAATGTCCGTTCGGAGGTAAGGTGAATTGCCAAGGGGCATGCGGCAGGTTTACAGATGAGAATGGCGACGGCTATTGTGATTCCGCCATCTTGGAGAACGTGAAAAACGAAACGAAGAAAGACGCCGACGAATCGCCGAAAGAAAAAAAAGAAACGGCGAAAGAAAAAAATGAAACGCCGATTCGTTCAAAGTCTGATTTGCAAACAGGTAAGCAAACGACCGAAACCGTTGACCAAAACAAAGGAGCAAAGGAACAACAACGCATGGAAGACTTTGAAGAAGAGGTCATAATCGAAGAAAACCCTGAGGAAACTCCTGTAATCGAACAAGCACCGACACCGCAGGCGAATAAAGCGAAACCGTACAGCGTCATAACCATCAGTCTTATCTGTCTGTGTGCCTATTTCTTTACTTTCGCCCTCATGAAAGGCGGCAAGATAAAGAAGATGACCCATCGCAAGATATGGAATAGCATATTGCTGATAACCTGCTTGGTTTCCTGTCTGCTGGGCTTCCTTCTCGCCATACAGTTGAACTATCATTTCGGCATGCAGTGGCTCGGAACGATTTTGAAACTCCATGTGGAGTTCGGCATAGCAATGACCATCATAGCGATAATCCACATCGTTTGGCATTGGAAGTATTACATGAACATCTTCAAAAGATAAGATAAAGTCGGAAGCCGTACGCGATGAACAAACAAATCCTCCGCCTTGCCATTCCCAACATCATAACGAACATAACCGTGCCTCTGCTCGGTATGGTGGACACTGCAATCGTAGGACACATAGATGTGCAAGAGGGAATAGACTATATAGGAGCCGTAGCGATAGGAACGATGATTTTCAATGTCATTTATTGGAACTTCGGCTTCCTCAGAATGGGGACAAGCGGCTTCACAGCCCAAGCGTACGGGGCAAAGGACGAGAGAGAGCAAATGAACATTTTGATGAGGGCATGTTTCATAGCCCTCATTGCTTCGCTCGGTCTCATTCTTTTGCAGAAGCCCATCGGCACGGTGGCACTTCTGTGCATAGAAGACAAAAATTCTCTCGGCGATTTGGCGATGCAGTACTTCTACATACGCATTTGGGCAGCTCCGGCAACCTTGGGCATGTATGCAATCAAGGGTTGGTTCATCGGAATGCAGGATTCAAAAACACCGATGTGGATTTCGATACTGATAAACATACTTAACATAGTTTTCAGCTTCGTCTTGGCAATCCACATGCAAATGCACATAAAAGGAGTGGCGGCAGGAACGCTGATTGCACAGTGGGGCGGTTTGTTGACCACGCTTTTCCTTTGGTACAGGAAGTACGGGCATTTGTCGAAATTTGCAGATTGGAAAGCAACTCTTAACAAGAAGAAACTCTCCCTGTTCTTCAAGGCAAACGCCGACATATTCCTCAGAACCTTATGCATAATTGCCGTTACGACATACTTCACCATTGCTTCCTCCGCCATGCCCTATCCTCTGCTTGCCGTGAATACCTTGCTTATGCAGTTTTTCACACTTTTTTCCTACTTCATGGACGGCTTTGCATACGCTTCCGAAGCTCTCTGCGGACGTTTCAAGGGGGCAGGAGACGGAAAGAATTTGAGTAAATGCGTCAAACACATTCTCCTATGGGGCGTTATATTGAGTGCCTTCTTCACTTTGATGTATGCTTTCTTCGGAAACAACATACTTTCCATACTTACAAATCAACAAAACGTCCTCGATGCAAGTCGGGATTATATTATATGGACGCTTTTCATTCCTTTGTGCGGTTGCGTGGCTTTCTTATATGACGGAATATTGATAGGCATGACAGAAACCCGCCTGATGAGGAATGCAATCTTCATTGCAACAGCCCTGTTTTTCGGACTGTTCTTCGGATTGCGGGAAACATTCGGCAACAATGCACTTTGGATAGCCTTTCTCGTATATCTATCGGGCAGAAGCGTACTTATGGTATGTATGGGTCGAAGAAAAATTTTCGATATGCAGGCAATGCACACGACAAACCCGCCAAAGGAGTAAGCAAAGCGAAGGTAATACGTAATATTATGGCTAATTTTGCAGACAAAACATACTGATATGACAGATAAAAAGCAACAAGGCGGCTTGCAATTTCCGAAAGTCGTACGTTATCCGAAGAATAAAGACATGTATTCGACTTGGAGGGTGAAACTACCATTGGTTTTATCTCTTGCCAACGCACTTTTCCTATTGCTATACGGTCTTGCGGGACTGTTTTTTCAAGATTCGATTACGGCATTCCTGAAAGGCGATAACCTTCCCGCCTCTTTCTATTTCTGGAAAGAGAACCTGCTGTTCTTCTTTGAAGCAAACATCTTATACTACGTCTTCCTGTCTCTGCTTGCCGCACTTACCGTTTACGCATGCCTCCTTATATGGAACGGACACGGCACGGGAGTGAACCTCTACGCCCTTGGCAGAACAGGCAGCTTGTTTATTCCGATACTCTTCTTCGGTATGAGAGGACTGAACATAGGAGACATAATGCTCGGAGTGCTTTTCATGGCATATTATTACCTTTACATGTTCCGCCATCAGTTGACAGGTACCGACAAGCCTCAATCCGCAAAAGAAGAATAAAGAAACATTTCCTGTGATACCTGTATCGTTCAACGCAATGTACCGGTTGCAGGGAACACAATGCGATTCGAATGCCGAAAGTCTTACCTGCAATGATGTTCAAGCATTCTTTCTATCTCTCTTGTACATACCGGACAGAAAGGTTTGTCGCTTCTCATCAGGCAATCCTGATATGGTCTGTACATTCCTTTGTCTTGGTAAGCCGCTCCTTCGAATACGCCGACCTTTTCATACTCTTTCGTGCATGGAGTAGGTACAGGCGTGGACTTATCCAACATATCCTCCCATTTACCTTTGAAATTTTTGAGCGATGTAATGTTTCTTTCCCATGGTTCAACTTCCGAGGACACCAATCCGGCGTCGCTGTCATTTGAAGAGTACTCATCAGCCAAGCCTGCGAAGGAATGTCCGAACTCATGTATAAGAACAAAACCGTTTTCGTGGTTTACGTAGGTCGTCGCATAGAAATTATAAATTCCGCCGCCACCATACACATCGGAATTGCAGAGAATGACGATTTGATCGTAGCTTGCACCCAACAAAGCGTCGTGCAAATTCCATAATTGCTCCGTCATAAGGTATCTCTCTGAGCCGAAAGTGTTGTAATGTACGCCTAAATCATTGTAATCCGCCGTGGAATTTTCCAAACCGGGGATACCGCTCTGCCTATCGAACCTTTCTATTCCTATAATATTCATCTTGTCCTTTGCATAGGAGAAAGGCGGCTTGGAAAAGAAGTATCCTGCATAGAGTTCCAAATCCGCATACATCTTATCCTTCTCGGCCTCCGTGTATCCGGCAGGAACGATAACCACATCGAGACATTTATCGCTGTTACCTGCCTTGTGAAGCGGTATCGTCTTGGCAAAATCCTTCTTTTCGGCATATTCCAAACCGTTTCCATCGAAAGAACCCTTGCTTACGAGTTTATACTCGTTCCTTTCATCCCTTGTGAAAAACAAAATCTCCACCTCCGTCTTCGGAAAAGGAATTAACATCACTTCTTGGAAGTTCCCGCAAGTATTTTTGGCCTCTTCCATGCTCAACCACTCCTCCATGAGAGAGCAATACCCCTTGGAGAACAGCAGCTTGCCCGTCGCTTTTTCTCTCACCTCCACTTTGTGAACTCCGAGAGCGAGAGTATCCGTGAGATTGACTTTGCTGCCCGCCCAACCGGGGATTTTCAAGAACCTTTCGATGTTGAAATACTCTACACCCACTCTTCCGGAGTGTGAATAGTCGATACGCAATGTTGCCTGCTCGAAATATTTGTCGAACTGAGCCATGCAGCACAATGGAAACATCACGGCAAAAAATCCAATGACTCTTTTCATACACTTATCCTTTATTCGTTAGCATCTGCAAAGGTAAAGGATTTCGTCAAACGCAGAACCAACCCATAGAAAGAATATTTTCCCGTTCCCATAAACCCCTCGTAAACCCTCATACCCGTTTACTGCAAAACCCAAACGCCGTTACTGCAAAATAGAACGGCGTTTGAGAAAATTCTTTCGGCGTTTCAATTTGATGGAACGGCGTTCGGGTTTTATGCTTGTTCGGAGGGGTTGTTTATATCGGTTTCAGAGTAATTTCCTATGAATTATTCTTCCGACCATACTTACTTCGGAATAAATTTATACCTTTGCGAAAACAAAGAATAAAGTAATAACCAATAACAAAAGACAGATGAAGAAAATTTTACTTCTTATCCTGCTTGTCGGAACGGTATTTGCTTCCCAAGCACAAGGCACAAAACAAAAGAAAAATCTCGATTTGGCAGCATTATACAACTCGACAGGTTTGTGGCATTATCAAAAAGGGGAATATGGTGATGCTTTGGAATGGTTCGACAAAGTGTTGGCAATATGGGAGAACGAACCGGAGGAGCAGAATATTCAGATAGCTGCGGCATATCTGAACATGGGATTGTTATACAAAGCGAAGCATGATTATGATAAGGCGTTGGAGTACTATGGCAAGTCTTCGGATATGCTCAAAGCCGTATTCGGCGAAAACAACACCGATGTAGCCATTGTTTATGACAATACGGGTAATGTGTATATCGAAAAGGGTGAATACGATACGGCTTTGGAGTACTTCAACAAGGCATTGGCGATATTCTCCGATAATCTGCGGAAAGACCACCCCGATTTGGCTACCGTTTATAACAATATGGGTAGTGCGTATCAATATAAGGGTGAATACGACAAGGCATTGCATTACACGAACAAGGCTTTGAATATGATGAAATCCGAATTGGGTAATAATCATATAAGAGTGGCTGTTGCGTACGACAATATCGGAGGAATATATTACTACATGGGCAATTACGAGAAGTCTTTGAAGTACCGCAAAAAGGCTTTGAGAATATTTAAAGCAGGATTGGGCGGAATGCACCCCGATGTGGCAACCTGTTATAACAATATGGCAGGTGTGTATGAGGATATGAAAGAATACGATAAAGCGTTGAAATATTCCAAGAAAGCATTAAAGATATGGGAACGCTGGTTCGGAAAAGAGCATATTTATGTTGCAGAGTCTTGTTACCGTATGGGGTTTATATATTACAAGAAAAACGAATGGGGTAAGGCTTATACATATTTCGATAGGGCTTTACCGATATTTCTGTCTTACGAAGAGACGGCTGTTTCTCGCAGAACATATACGATATACAGCTTCATGGCAATATTTTATGACCTGATCGGAGACGAGGTAAAAGCAAAAGAGTATATCGATAAGTCGAATAAAATAGAGGAGATGTTGGATAAATCTGCCGAGTGAGCAAGTGGCATTTGACGAAACGGCGAAAGGATTTGCCGGAACGGCGTTTGAGAAAATTCTTTCGGCGTTTTATTTTTGTCAAAGGGCGAGTGGGGGAATGCTTGCTTTGATGAGGTGGATTTGTTCTTGAAGTCTGTCGGATAAGGAACTTAAACAATGAGGCGGATTTCTCATTCGAGAAATCCGCCTCATTTATCGATTATCGCTTTTCCCTTTTGCCTGCGTCGAATCTTGCAATTCTTGCAAGCGAAAGGATTTATGCGTCTATGTTTGCGTAAGTTGCGTTTGTTTCGATGAACTCTCTTCTCGGCGGAACGTCGTCGCCCATCAGCATGGAGAAGACCCTGTCGGCTTCGGAGGCGTTTTCGATGGTTACTTGCCTCAATATACGGTTTGCAGGATCCATCGTGGTTGACCAAAGTTGTTCCTCGCTCATTTCTCCAAGACCTTTGTAACGTTGAACCTCCACTTTGCCGCTCTTCGCTGTTACTTCTGCCACGGCAGACATACGTTCCTCTTCCGTCCAACAGTAAACACCGTTCTTGCCTGCACTTTGCGACACTCTGTAAAGAGGCGGCGTGGCGATGTAAACGTGTCCTTCCTCTATCAATTCCCTCATGTAACGGAAGAAGAAAGTCAGAATAAGGGTCGCAATGTGGGCTCCGTCCACGTCGGCATCGGTCATGATGATTACTTTGTGGTATCGAAGTTTCTCCATGTTCAATGCCTTGGAGTCTTCCGTCGTTCCGATCGACACGCCCAAAGCCGTGTAGATGTTCTTTATCTCTTCGGAGTCGAGAACTCTGTGTTGCATGGCTTTTTCTACGTTGAGGATTTTTCCTCTCAAAGGAAGAATGGCTTGGTGTTCCCTGTCTCTTCCCTGTTTTGCCGTTCCGCCTGCGGAATCTCCCTCGACAAGGAAGAGTTCGCAAATGGTAGGGTCGTTGCTTGCGCAGTCCGCCAATTTCCCCGGCAATCCGGCAACGCCCAATATCGTTTGGCGTTGAACCAAGTCCCTTGCCTTGCGGGCGGCATGGCGTGCCGTTGCAGCCAAGATGACTTTATCGACTATGGCTTTGGCTTCTTTCGGGTGTTCTTCAAGATAATTCGTCAGTATCTCCGAAACCGCTGCTGCCACTGCGGGAGCGACTTCGCTGTTTCCGAGCTTTGTTTTCGTCTGTCCCTCGAATTGCGGTTCTTGAACCTTGACCGAAATCACGGCAGTCAGTCCTTCGCGGAAATCGTCTCCCGCTATGTCGAACTTCAACTTATCGAGCATGCCTTCTTTCTGGGCATAGTTTTTCAAAGTCCTCGTCATACCCATGCGGAAGCCCGTAAGGTGTGTACCACCCTCATGAGTGTTGATGTTATTGACGTATGAGTGGAGATTTTCCGTAAATCCGGTATTGTATTGCATTGCAATCTCGATGGGAATGCCTTGTTTCTCTCCCTCGACATAGATAGGCTCCGGAATGAGATGTTCTCTTGTCGCATCGAGATAGGCGATGAAGTCTTTCAATCCGTTTTCCGAGTAGAAGCGTTCGGAGGTATATTCTCCTTGCTCGTTCTTCTGCCTCATGTCGACGATGGTCAACTCTATGCCTTTGTTCAAATATGCCAATTCTCTCAAACGGGCGCAAAGTGTGTCGTAGTTGTACTCCGTTACGGTGAAGATTTCGTCATCGGGAGTGAACTCCACGACGGTTCCTCTCTTGTCTGTGGTTCCCACTTCGCGAACGGCGTACATCGGTTTGCCTTTTTCGTACTCCTGCTCGTAGATTTTTCCGTCTCTGAAAACGTTTACCTTCGTATGTTTCGATAAGGCGTTGACGCAACTCACACCCACGCCGTGCAGACCGCCCGATACCTTATAGGAGCCTTTGTCGAATTTTCCTCCGGCATGCAGAACCGTCATGACGACTTCCAAAGCCGAGCGATGTTCCTTGGGGTGCATGTCTACCGGAATACCACGTCCGTTGTCTTCGACCCTGATGGAGTTGCCTTCCAGTATACTTACGTTTATCTTTGTGCAGTATCCTGCCAATGCTTCATCGATGGAGTTGTCCACAACCTCGTAAACCAAATGGTGCAAGCCTCTGACATTGACATCTCCTATATACATGGCAGGACGTTTCCTCACTGCTTCCAATCCTTCCAACACGTTGATGTTCGCCGCCGTGTATTCGCCTTTCTTTACTTCTTCACTCATTCCTTTTATTCTTGATTTTCGAGCTACAAAGGTAAGAAATTTCTTTCAAACAGGGGCTTTGTCTGTGAGGCTTTTCCTGTTCGGAAAGTTCTTATGTCCGATTTGTCTTTTTCGGTTGTGCTTTTGCTTGTAAAGGAATAAGAGAAAGGAAAACAGAGGGTTTGCATTCGGAAGATTGTTTCGCTGTGCTTAATCGATGTTAAATGTTTCAGTTTCGTCGAAATTAAACTCAGAAAACTTTTTCCGTTTCATGAGTTTTCCATAATTTCGCACCCGTTTTCGGAAGCAGGGAAACCAAAGCAGGAAAACAACGTTTATGATGTGTTTTTATTGCTTTGATTTGTCGAATGGAAATGCCGCTTTGGCGAAACGCCGTTTTGTTTTCACGAAACGCCGTTTCAGAAAATCGAAACGGGCTTTCATTTTTGTCTGAGGGCGATGAATTTGTTTTGAAAGCAAAAAAAGTATATGGAAAATGCTAAAAGGGATAAAATAATTGACGCTGCTTGTATTCTTTACAAGCAAAGGTGGTCGTGCAAAAATGTTACCATGGATGATGTTGCGGCATATTGCGGTATGTCGAAAAGGACTTTGTATGAGTGTTTCAGTAATAAGGAACAGTTGGTTTTTGAATGTGTGGACAGAATCATATAATATATATATAGGGATTGCGAGAAATTCAGTCATACGGCAAAACACTCTTTCGAGATGTTTTTCGGTTCCATTCGTATTGCACATGGTTACCTCAAAGATGTCTATGTATTTATTAAGGAGATAAAAACGAATTATCCCGATGTTTTCGAGAAGCTCGTTTCTTTTCATATGGTGTTTGCGAAAACAGGTATGAGTGAATTTCTTGAACAAGCCAAGAAAGAAGGCTTTATATGGAAGCATATAAACGAGAAATTCTTTATGAGCATATTGGAGATGAATATGTACTATTCCTCGAAACCGGAATTTCTCGACGCAAATGCTCCATACGGAGAGGAAACGATAAAGTTCATGGTTTTATATACTTTGATGAGAGGCATATCGACCGTGAAGGGAATAGAATATATAGATGATATATTGGAGAAACAAAAGACGGAATAACAACAATAAACATTTAAGAACAGAATGAGAAGAAGGTTTTTTACGAAAATCGGGAAATTATCCCTTTTCGTGTGTGCCGCAGTCCTATCGGGACATGCCTTTTGTCAGAATGAAGGCGGTGGAACTTTGCGGTTGGATTTATCGACGGCTCTCAAAATCGCTCATGACAACAATCCGACGATAAAGGTTGCCGAATTGGAAATTCAAAGAGTGGATTACAGCAAAAGAGAGGCTCTCGGAAATCTCCTGCCTACCTTATCCGCTTCGGGACAATACACGAACAATATCAAGAAATCGGTCATGTTCATGCCTGAGAGTTTTTCTGCCATGATGGGAGGACAGAAGTATATGGAGATAGGCTACAAAAACTCATACGCAGTGAACGTTTCGGCAGCTCTTCCTTTGGTCAATTTCTCTCTATGGGAACAAATCAAGTCGAAACAAAGCGAGATAGATTTGATATTGGAGAAGTCGCGTGCCTCTCGCATAGATATGACCAAGCAGGTTAAGGATGCTTACTTTGCGGTCTTGCTTGCAAAGAACAGTTTGAAGGTTTTGGAGAGAAGCATCAACAATGCAAAGGAGACTCTCAAAACAACGGAAACGTCTTTCGAGCAAGGGCTTGTTTCGGAATATGATTTGATACGTGCGAAAGTGCAGGTGAACAATTTGAATCCGACTTACATTTCGGCGAAAAACGGTTTGGAATTGGCGATACTTCAATTAAAGATGATTCTTTCGCTGCCGGCCGAGACTGAAATGGAGTTTGCGGAAGACTTGGAGGACTTTTCAGAGGGTATGACGGGCATTGCAACTGTTGAAAATCAAAAAGCGGTAAGCCAGAACTCCGAAATAAGACAGTTGGATTTGAATATAGCAAGTCTGCAACACAGTTTGAGAATGGTTAACAGCCAACACCTGCCATCGTTGTCTGCTTTCGGTCAGTATTCTTACCAAACCCAAGCCGAGGATTTCAAGTTCGGAGATTACAACTGGGTTGGAAGTGCTGCCATAGGCTTGCAATTAAGCATTCCGATTTTTAATGGAAGAACCGTTGTCAACAAAGCAAAACAGTTGAAGATAAGTTTGCAGGAGTTGGAGTTGCAAAAGCAGTATGTAATCGACGGAGTGGATTTGCAAATCCGTTCTGCAATCAACAGCATGAAAGCGGCACAGGAACAACTCACCGTAAACAAGGAAGCAATCGCCCAAGCGGAAAGAGGATACGAGATTGCCAAGGTGCGTTACAACACAGGATCGGGAACGATACTTGAATTGAATGACAGCGAACTGTCGATGACGCAAGCGAACCTCAATTACCAGCAGTCGTTGTACAATTTCCTGATTGCACAAACAAATCTGGAAAAAGTATTAGGCAAAGAATAATCAACGAAATAATAAACAACAACAAACAAAAGAGGAGTATATGAAAAAACTTATTTACCTCGCTGTATTGACTCCCTTGATGATAATCGGGTGTTCAAAGAAAGAGGAAGCAAAAAAGGAAACCAAAAGCGATGTAATCAACGTCAAAGTCGAGAAAGCTTCGACACAGGAGATAGACAGAATATATGAATTCTCTTCCACGGTCGATGCGGAGGTCAAGAACTACATTTCTTCCGCCGGAGGAACGAGAATAGAAAAGATAATGGTTGAAGTGGGGGACAGAGTGAGAAAAGGACAGCAGCTTGTGAAGATGGAAAGCACCACATTGGCGACTTCCACGGCTCAGTTGGAGAACTTGAAAACAGAATTGAACAGAATGCAGGCTCTTTACAACTCCGGTGGAGCCAGCAAGCAGCAATTGGATCAGATGCAGGTGCAATACAACGTTGCGAAGAAGAATGTGGACAACCTTAAAGAGAATATCTACCTTACATCGCCCATCGAAGGAGTTGTAACGCAGAGAAACTTCGACAATGGCGACGTTGCCGGTTCGCAACCTATATTACAGGTAATGAAAATCAACCCTGTGAAATTGAAAATCAACGTTTCCGAAACCTTTTACACGAAAGTGAAAGTCGGAATGGTGGTTAAATTGAAGACAGAGATATTCGGAGAGGAAGAATTTACCGGAAAGATTTCGTTGATTTACCCTACAATAGACGCAAGCACCAGAACATTCACCTGTGAGGTCAAGATAAACAATGCAGGCAGCAAGTTGAAACCCGGAATGTTCGGACGTGTGGAGTTGAACCTCGGAAGAGCGGACGCAATCCTCGTTTCCGATAAGGCGGTTTTGAAACAATCCGGTTCCAACGAAAGATACGTTTACACGGAAAAGAACGGCACCGTGGAATATCGCAAAGTCGAGATAGGAAGACGCTTTGACGACAAATACGAAATAATAAGCGGTGTATCCGCAGGGGAGAACGTCGTGATAACAGGACAATCCAAGTTGTTGGACGGCTCGAAGGTAAATGTGATAAAGTAAAACAAAGATTTCAATCAGGACTATGAAAATATATGAGTCATCAGTAAAGAAGCCAATCACGACCGCATTGATTTTTGTGGCGATTATAGTATTGGGACTCTTCTCTCTGAACAAACTTGCAATCGATCAGTTGCCGGAAATCGAGATGAACACGGCGATTGTTATCGTTACCTATCCGGGAGCGAGTGCAGAAGATGTCGAGAACAACGTTACGAAGGTGATGGAAAGTGCTTTGAGTACGGTGAGCGACTTGAAGAAACTAACCTCCACCTCTAAGGAAAACACTGCAATCATAAGCGTGGAATTCAACTGGGGAACAGATTTGGACGGAGCGGTGAATGATATGCGGGATAAGATAGAAATGATAAAGAGCTATTTGCCCGATGGATGTTCAAACCCTATGATATTGAAACTATCCACGGATATGATGCCGATAAGCATCATTTCTGCAACGGCTGAGGAAAGTACGGCTGCTCTTTATAAAATTTTGGATGATGGGGTCGCCAATCCATTGAACCGTATCAACGGTGTAGGTTCCGTATCCGTGTCGGGAGCTCCGCAAAGAGAGATAATAATCAACTGCAACCCTACAAAGTTGGAGGCTTACAACCTTACCGTCGAGCAAATCGGCTCGAAAGTTGCAGCCGAGAACGTAAGTACTCCCGGCGGTAACATAGACGTAGGCTCGCAGACCTATTCCCTACGTATGGAAGGGGAGATGAAGGACAGCAAGGAGTTGAACGATGTGGTCGTTGCCCAATTCGGGGACAAGACCGTGTTTCTTAAAGATGTTGCAACGGTGATTGATAGTGTTCAGGAGAAAGCACAGGAAAGTTTTGTCAACGGAAAGAAGGGTGCAACGATAGTCGTGCAAAAGCAAACGGGAGCGAACTCTGTCGAGGTGATGAAAAAAATCCGTGCACAGTTGCCTCAAATCCAAAAAGACCTGCCAAGAGACATTCATCTTCAAGAGGTAATGAATACAACCGACAATATAGAAAATTCGATTTCCTCTTTGGTCGAGACGGTCGTATTGGCATGTTTGTTCGTCATCATTGTGGTGTTGTTCTTCCTCGGAGAATGGCGGGCAACAATCATCATTATGGTTACGATACCTGTTTCGCTGATTGCATCGTTCATTTACCTGTTCATTACCGGTAATACGATAAACATTATTTCCCTATCCTCCATTTCCATAGCCTTGGGTATGGTGGTCGATGACGCCATCGTGGTCTTGGAGAACGTAACCACACACATAGAACGAGGCAGCAAACCGAGGGAAGCCGCAATATACGGAACGAACGAGGTCGGTGTAGCCGTGATTGCCACAACCCTTACCTTGCTGGCGGTGTTCTTCCCGTTCACGATGATGACCGGTATGGCGGGAATAATGTTCAAGCAGTTGGGTTGGATGATTTGTATCATGATGGTGGTCTCCACGACGGCCGCTTTGACGCTTACGCCTATGATGTGTTCCTTGCTCTTGAAGAGAAAGAAGGATAAAAAAGAGAATAAAGTCTTTGAAAAAATCTACACACCGATCAGAAGAGGCTTGGACAAGCTCGACGTTTGGTACGAGAGGCTTTTGACTTGGGCTGTAAGGCATAAAACCACAACCATCACCTCTGCCGCATTGTTGTTCATCATATCCCTTGTCCTTGCCGTTACATCGCTCGGAACGGAATTCATTCCAGCAACGGACAACGGTCAGATTTCCGGAAGCATAGAGTTGCCTGCCGGAGCGAATGTGGACAGGGCGAAAGAGATTGCGAAGAGACTTCAAAAGAGAGTGGACAAAGACTTCCCCGAAGTGCAGACATTCAACTATACGGTCGGTGTTCCGGGAGACGATGACGACAATACCTTTGCCCTTATGGGAACTTCGGGAAGCAACTATATCAGTTTCCGTATGAAATTGGTCGATCTTGAAGACAGAAAGCGAGATATGTTCGAGATAGCCGACGAATTGAGAAAGGAAATCGCCACATACACCGAAGTGAACAAGTTCTCCGTTTCGGCAGGAGGTCAGAACAACATGATGTCAGGAAGTACCATCGATGTCGAAATCTTCGGATACGACTTCAAAGTTACGGAACGCATAGCCGACTCCTTGAAAGCGAAAATGGAAAAAATGCAGGGCTTCAAAGATGTTACCATCGACCGAGAAGATTATCGTCCTCAGTTCCAAATAGACTTCGATCGCGAGAAACTTGCCTTGAACGGACTTAACGTTGCCACCGCTTCGACCTACGTAAGGAACAGAATAAACGGTATGACAGCCTCCGTGTTCCGCGAGGACGGCGAAGAATATAAAATCAAAGTCAGAAACGACAAGGCACACCGCCAATCCGTCGAAGACATAGAGAACATACTCATCTATAACAACCAAGGCAAAGCCGTAAGAGTGTATGAGGTCGCCAACGTCGTTGAAAGAGAAGCACCGCCTTCAATCAAGCGTCAGGACAGAGAGCGTATGATTAAGGTATCCGCAACCCTCTACGGAGCGACTCTCGATGTGGCTTCCGCCAACATACAGGCAGAATTGGATAAAATGGACATTCCTACCGAGATAGGAACGAAAATAGGCGGTTCGATAGAGGACCAGCAGGAGTCCTTCTCCGATATGGGAACGCTTCTCGTCCTTATCCTGATGTTGGTTTACATAGTGATGGCGGCACAGTTCGAATCCTTGCGTTATCCGTTCATCATAATGTTCTCTGTGCCTTTTGCTTTCGTGGGATTTATCTTCTCCTTGCTTTTGACAGGCACCACGGTCAACTTGATGAGCCTCATAGGAGCGATAATGTTGGTCGGAATAGTCGTAAAGAACGGTATAGTCTTGGTGGACTACATCAACCTGAACCGTGAAAGAGGAATGGGCATATCGCAAGCCGTCATCTTGGGCGGAAAGTCGAGGTTGCGTCCCGTATTGATGACCTCGCTCACCACAATCCTCGGTATGGTTCCGATGAGCCTCGGAATAGGAGAGGGCAGCGAACTTTGGCAGCCTATGGGTATAGCGATAGTCGGCGGTCTGACCGTTTCCACACTCGTAACACTGCTCATTGTGCCGACCGTTTACTGCGTCTTTGCATCGAGAGAGGTGAAGAGTTACAGGAAAAACCACGCATTGAGATTGAACACAAGAACCATAAAAGCATAACCGAAATGAAAGCAGCATTCATAGCATATAACCAAGCCCACGTCGAAGAAGTGGAAAACATATTGCACCAGTTGTCCATCCGTGGCTTCACCCGTTGGCAGGACATACAGGGAAGAGGCAGCAAGAACGGCGAACCGCACCTCGGTTCCCACGCATGGCCGGCAAAAAACATGGCAACCCTCTGCGTAGTGGACGACAACATCGCACCCATACTCAAAAAAAGAATACAGGCACTCGACAACAGTGCACCCGAACAAGGATTGAGAGTATTCTTCTGGGACGTGATAGACGTATAACGAGGAAATACGAAATTAAATCATAAGTATCTGATTGTTTGTAGTGGGTTCAAGAGGAGGATAAACCGAGTGAAATCGGGAACATTCTCCTCTTGTTTTTTCATTCCGCCTCAATTTCCCATGCGAACGAAGAACCGCAACACCCCGACCTCTGCCACAATTTTGCAAATCCCTTATTCCGCAAGTTAAAACCTCTTTCCCCGCAACCGTTCCTGCAAAACGAAAATCCCCTCTGTTGCGAAGCCGAAATTCTTTCGGCGATTCATCATCGACGAAACGGCGGAAGAAAAAATCAAAACGCCGATTCATTTTTCTCGAACGGCGTTCGAATTCGGAAATGTCGGTTCGGCGGAAATTTTTATCGGCCCTTTGCTTTACGGAAAGCGAAAATATACAATACGAAATCGGAGGAGTAAAAAAACGCTACTTTGTTTTGTGTATTCAAAGATTTGTCCTATCTTTGCGAATTGTAAGCAAGATGGAAAGAATATGAACTCGTATTTGTTTTCCCTTATCATTTACAGGACGTTCCTCAACATCAAGGAGAGGGATTATTTCCTTTCGCTCTGACACACGGGCTTACGACGAATTCGAAGCGGAAATTCGTATCATTCATTATTATAAACCATTAAAAGATAGTATTTATGGAATTACCTTTTGCAGAATCTTGGAAAATCAAGATGGTTGAGCCTATAAAGAAATCCACTCGCGAGGAACGCGAAAAGTGGTTGGAAGAGGCTCATAACAATGTTTTCATGTTGAAATCGGAGCAGGTTTACATCGACCTTTTGACCGACTCCGGTACAGGCTCGATGTCCGATCGTCAATGGGCTGCCATGATGATGGGAGATGAGAGTTACAGCGGTGCTCGCTCGTTTTTTGAATTCAAGGAGGTTGTCAATAGGATCACGGGCTTCAAACACGTTATCCCGACACACCAAGGACGTGCGGCAGAAAACGTTTTGTTCTCTTACCTTGTGAAAGAGGGCAATGTTATCCCGGGCAATGCTCACTTCGACACCACAAAAGGACACATTGAAAGCAGAAAAGCCTTTGCAATCGATGTAACGACGGACGAGGCAAAGGATACTCAGTTGGAAGTGCCTTTCAAGGGAAATGTTTCCTTGGAGAAATTGGAAAAGGTTTTGAAAGAGAACAAGGGCAATGTGCCTTTCATGGTTTTGACTGTTACCAACAACACCGTAGGAGGTCAACCTGTCAGCATGAAGAACATTCGCGAGACTTGCGAACTTTGTCATAAGTATGGCGTTCCGGTAAACATGGACTCGGCTCGTTTTGCTGAAAACGCATACTTTATAAAAACTCGTGAGGAAGGCTATGCGGATAAGACGATAAAGGAAATCGCAAGAGAGATGTTCTCTTACGCCGACTGCATGACCATGAGTGCAAAGAAGGATGGCTTGGTGAATATGGGAGGTTTCATTGCCACCAACAAGGAAGACTGGTATGAGGGTGCGAAAAAGTTCTGCATTCCTTTTGAAGGCTTCTTGACTTACGGCGGTATGAATGGTAGAGATATGGCAGCCTTGGCTGTGGGCTTGGACGAGAATACCGAGTTCGACATGCTCGATACCAGAATAAGACAAGTGCAGTACCTTGCAAAGAAATTGGACGAATACGGCATTCCTTACCAAAGACCTGCCGGCGGACACGCGATATTCGTAGATGCAGACAAAATCCTTACTCATGTTCCTAAGCAAGAATTTCCTGCACAGACATTGACATGCGAGCTTTACTTGGAAGCCGGTATCAGAGCTTGCGAAATAGGATACATACTTGCGGACAGAGACCCTGTAACGAGAGAAAATCGTTTCGGAGGTTTGGATTTCGTTCGCTTGTGTATCCCTCGCCGTGTTTATACCAATAATCACATGGACGTAATTGCCGCCGCGTTGAAGAATGTTTACGACAGAAGAGAAAAGGTTACCCGCGGACTTGAAATAACATGGGAAGCCGAATTGATGAGACACTTCACTGTACAGTTGAAACGTTTGGGTAAATAATTGCAACTTGAAACGTTTCGTACGTAATACTTGCAAAGGCAGGGGCAACTCAAAACCCCTGCCTTTGTTTTGAAGATGGGAAAGGGTAACAAAGACTTTGAAAAGAAGTGAAGCCTCTAATTTGAAAGGCTTTCAAACCGGAGTGGAAAATAAAAAGCGGAAAAGGCGTTCCCAAGTGAAAGAAACTTGCTATCTTTGCCGGAATTTTAGACGGAGAAGAAATAAAAAACAATATAGATATGACAGCAAAAGATGTTGTAAAGAAAGACGATGTTGTAATCAAGTTCGTCGGAGACTCCGGCGACGGAATGCAGCTGACCGGTACGCTTTTCTCGGACACATCGGCATTAGATGGCAACGACATAGCCACCTTTCCCGATTATCCTGCCGAGATAAGAGCTCCGCATAACACCGTGGCAGGTGTATCGGGTTTCCAAGTTCATATAGGAAAGAAGATATATTCTTCCGGAGACAAGGCAGATGTCTTGGTGGCAATGAACCCCGCTTCCTTGAAAGCAAACTTGAAATGGGTGAAAAAAGGAGGCATAATCATTGTCGATGCTGACACTTTCGAGGAAGGAGCAATAGAAAAAGCAGGATACACTTCCAATCCTTTGGAAGACGACAGTCTTTCCAATTACAGGCTTATCAAAGCACCGATAACCAATTTCACCATAGAGACAGTAAAGGACATTTTCACGGATAGAAAAGCCGCTTTGAAATGTCGAAACATGTTCGCCTTGGGAATGATATTCTTTATCTTCGGCAAAGGATTGGAACATACGGATGCCTATCTTGAAAAGAAATTCGCCAAGAAGCCTGATGTGGTTAAGGCAAACAAGGAAGTTGTCAGGGCTGGTTATAATTTCTGTGAGAATACCGATGTGATGGAATCCCAAGTGGAGGTTCAGCCGGCACAAATGCCCAAGGGCAAATACAGGAACATCACAGGAAACGTGGCAACGGCTTGGGGACTTTTGGCAGCTGCCGAAAAGGCAGGCTTACCGCTCTTCCTCGGTTCCTACCCCATCACTCCGGCAACGGACATCATGGTGGAATTGGCAAAGCACAAATCTTTGGGAGCAAGAGTCTTTCAAGCGGAAGACGAAATCGCAGGTATATGTTCCGCAATAGGAGCATCGTTTGCGGGAGTTATGGCATGTACATCGACTTCCGGTCCCGGACTTTCTTTGAAGAGCGAAGCGATAGGCTTGGCAGTCATGGCAGAATTGCCATTGGTCATAGTAGATGTCCAAAGAGGCGGTCCATGTACAGGTTTGCCGACCAAGACAGAGCAATCCGACCTTGGTCAGGCACTCTTCGGCAGAAACGGAGAAGCACCATGCATAGTTTTGGCAGCGTCTTCATCAGCCAACTGCTTTGATTGGGCATTCGAGGCAGGACGTTTGGCATTGGAATCGATGACACCGGTGATTTTGCTTTCGGACGGTTACCTTGGAAACGGTTCACAGTTGTTCAGAATACCGAAAATGGCAGACCTTCCTAAGATAAACCCACCGTTCGCAAAGCCTAACGACCCTGATTATGCACCTTACAACAGGGATTCCGAGACATTGGTAAGACAATGGGCGGTTCCGGGCATGGAAGGTTTGAGACACAGAATCGGAGGCTTGGAAAAACTATCCGGAAAAGGCAGCGTATCCACCGATAACGCCAATCACCAGTTGATGGTCAACTATCGAAAGGAGAAAGTCGAAAGAGTGGCGAACCGTATCCCCGATCAAAAAGTGGAAGGCGACGAGAACGCAGAACTATTGGTCGTAGGCTGGGGCGGAACGCAAGGAGCATTGCGCTGTGCTGTGCAACAGTTGCAGGCAGAAGGCAAAAGCATTGCATTCACACACTTCAATTACATAATGCCTTTGCCGAAAAACACCGGCGACATCATGAGACGTCATAAGAAAATAGTCGTATGCGAGCTTAACATGGGACAATTTGCAAACTATTTGAGAATGCACTTCGAGGGATTGACGTTCCATCAATATAATAAGGTACAAGGCCTACCGTTTGAGGTCAGCGAATTAGTAGAAGAGTTTAATAAAATTTTGGGAGAGTAGAAATGGCAATAGAACATTCAAAAGAAGAGTTAACCAAAGCAGACTTTGCAAGCGATCAAATGGTTAAATGGTGTCCCGGATGCGGTGACCACTCTATACTGGCTTCGGTATTGAACGTATTCCCAAAGATTGGATACAAGAAAGAGAATTTCTGTTTGGTTTCGGGCATAGGTTGTTCCGGTCGTTTCCCATATTATGTGAACACTTACGGCTTCCATTCCATTCACGGAAGAGCAGCAGCCATTGCAACGGGAGTTAAAATAGCCAATCCGCACTTATCCGTTTGGATAAACTCGGGAGACGGCGATGCAACGGCGATTGGAGGAAACCACTTCATACATGTAATCCGTCGAAACATGGACGTGAACTACATATTGTTCAATAACCGAATCTATGGTTTGACAAAAGGACAGTACTCGCCGACAACAAAGCAGGGACAGATAACGAAAACCTCTCCGTTCGGCGTTATAGATTATCCTTTCAACCCCGGAGAATTGGTAATCGGAGCAAGAGGAACTTTCTTCGCCAGAGCAATAGATACACAGTCCAAGCAGTTGCAAGATGTCTGCATGCACATGGCGGCACACGACGGAGCGGCAGTTGTGGAAGTCCTTCAAAACTGCGTTATCTTCAATGACGGAGCCCACAAAGAAGTAACAGACAAAGAAGTCAGGGACGACCGCCAACTATGGTTGGAACACGGCAAGCCGATGATATTCGGAAAGAACAGAGATAAAGGTATCGTTTTGCGAGGCACCAAACTCGAGGTCGTAACCATAGGAGAAAATGGAGTAACCGAGAAAGACATATTGGTACACGACGAAACAACCGAAAATACCGGCATTCACATGATGTTGGCTCAAATGAGACCGCCTGAGTTCCCTATGGCATTCGGCGTTATCAGGGCGTTCAAACAACCAACCTACAATCAACTGTTCGAAAAGCAAATGAAAGAAGCGCAAGAGAACGCAAAAATCAAATGCGTCGATGATTTGCTCAACAGCGGTGAAACTTGGGAAGTGAAATAAACTTTCTCACAAAAACAAAACAACGGGTGTCGAAATTCAAAATCGACACCCGTTTTCTTTTATCCGCTTTGCAAAATTATCCACCGGCAAAACGTTTCATCGATTCCTCATCACATTTCCGTCCTTAGGGAATTACGATTGCTATCGCGAAGAATGTCGACAATATTACGGGTCAAGTCTCTATCTATATCCTTTGTCTCTTTATCCAAATACTCGTATGGCATTATATCGGGGTGAATGCCTCTGTCTTTCAGCTCTTTTCTCTTGTCCTCTTGGCTCGATAGCTTTCTTTCTTCCTTGTTTGCTGGTCTGAAACCCATGAAAAGTTTCTCCACATTCCAACGATTATGCTCCACTTCTGCCAAAATTTCAATCTCATCTTCACTTAATTCTCTCAAATTTTCCATCAGTGTCAAGTTTTCTTTCATTCCCAAGCTTCTTAACTTTGTAGGAATGGACGAAGCATTGTAGATATTCGACCATTTCTCACAAGGAGTACAGTCTTTCCAAACCTCCTCTTTCGCCATCGCTCCTTCGGGATCAGGTTTCTTGGAATAGCAATACGCCACGCCCTTTGCCATCTCCTCTCCGTGAACTTCCATGAAGTTTTCGCCCTGATTGCTCATTCCGAATACTCTTACATTACCATACTTCTTCGATTTCAAATACTTGTCTATGTTTCCCAACGCAGTCTGATACACGAACACGGGAATTTTCCTGTCATAAACCGCAAAAGGAAGATAAGCTCCTGCGGCAATGCTCCTGTATGAAGTCTCGAAGCATACGAATATCGATAGAAAACGCCCTTCGTCCCTACACCAATCCTCAATCATGTCTTGTAACTTCGGATTGGCAATATTGGAATCCAAAAACTCGAACTCCAAATCCAAGAACCTCTCGCCCGTTTCCCCTTCGTTCGTCTCCGCACAGCCGGTCTCCAAATTATGATACGAATACCCGCACAACTTGAACAATTCCCTGTACTTACCCACAAACAGCTGCATATTCTCCCTTGCGTTCTTGTCTATGAAAGTAATCTTCGTTCTCTTGCCCTTGCTTTTGAAATTAGGGTAATGAGCAATCAATGCCACCTCCTTTGCCAAAGCCTCGCCCATAGCCGTCATGCCCGCAATCACGACATGCACCGAATAATCCGAATCCTTATCCATACGTTTTCCGTCCCTCATATCGAGGAATGAACCATAATCATACTCCTTGTCCATACCTGCCAAAACCCGCCTTGCCCACATCTCCTCGAAGTTAAAAGGATTCAAGTACTTGAATTTATCCTCCTGCTTATTTATTGCTTGGAAAAGAGTAAAGGTAACCTGATTTTTGAAGTGAACATTGCATATCGGCATTTCCGTACCTTTATCATCGCAAATCTCCTTAATCATATCGAAACCGTGAAGGTTCACCACATCGTGCAACTCGTCTTTTTCACCACCTATTATATACAACTTGCCGACCCTATCGACACAAAGCCTCTCCAAATCCTCCTTATCGTCTATCGTTGCCTTAATTATCACCACCCTTTTGAAAGTCTCTGCATTCAATCCCGAACGCAACTTATCCCTGACCTTGGAAATATCAGTGGGAACAGCCACGACAATATGCTTGAACTTCTTCACATTCTCCGCTTTCAGCAAACCGATGACCATATCATCGTAACCCAAAATCAGCAAGTGTCCTTTGAAGAAACAATACTTCGCTTCCCCTTGACGATAACGCTCAGCCCGTGAACGAATCATGTTGGACAGCTAAGCAATCAGGTAACCGCTCACAAAAATCAGTCCGACCAGATAAATCAAAAACCAAAGCAACTGATGCGATTCCCGATGCGTCATGCTCGTACTCAACCTTGCCGGCGACAAAGTGGAGAAAACAAGCTCGGAGAAAGTAACTCCGTTGCAGAAAAGCGAGACAAAAAACAATCCTGACACAATCGCCACGGCGAAAATAAGCAGAATGCAGACCTGCTTCCACACCTTACCTGCCGAAGCCCTGTCGAACTTGAACCAAAGCCTGTCCCAATACTTTCTCATCGCCCGATTACCCTTTCTTTATGATTTCAAAGCCCAAGGCATACACCATCTTCAAGCTCGACAAAGCCGTATTGCGATCGTATTCCTTCTCCTCCTCCGGCAAATTCTCATACTCCACCAAGCAAGGGTGCTTCTTCTCTGCATCATTTCTCTCCCCGCCATACGACCAGCCCTCCTCCATTCTCTTCTCCGCCCACACATCATGCACATTCTTTGCAATCTTTTCCGACAAAGCCAATACCTCTTCCGGCAATGCCACTTCCTCCAAGTTCAACGGCTCAGGCACATAAACTTTCTTCTTATCCATAAAACTTAACGATTAAATTCCCTAATCATACGACGCCATGCTTACATCTTTTATTGAATACCATCGCAACAAACGCCGTTCCAAAAAAATGAAACGCCGAAAGGATTTCGTGAAACGGCGTTCCGTCAAATTCTTTCGGCGTTTCGATTTTCGGGTTTTTCAATCGAGTATTTTCTTTCTCGTATCGTTTGCGGTCAAAACGAAAAAACGGAGGCATACGTTCTTGTTTGAATCGTATGTCTCCGTTAATCCGTGTCGGCAGATTAAACTGCAATGCTTTACTTCTTCTCGTTCAAGAAGCGGAACTGCAATTCGCCGTCGGATAAGAACATTTCCACTTTGCTGTTCTCCGGCATGTTGCCTTCTATCATAAAGACCGACAATTTGTCTATGACATACCGCTGAATGGCTCTCTTTATCGGTCTTGCTCCCAAGTCGGGTTGGTAGCCTTTCTCTGCCAAGTAGTCCATGCTTTCTTCGGTACATTGGAGTTCGACATTTTTTTCTTTCAAACGTTTCTGCAAACGAGACAACTGTAATTTGACAATCTCTCTTACTTCTTCCTTTTGCAATGGTTTGAATACTACAATCTCGTCTATACGGTTAAGTAATTCCGGACGGATTGTCTTCTTCAATAACTCCAATACAGATGCTTTGGCTTTATTCCACTCCGATGAGAAGTCATTGCCGTGTTCGTTTATGGCGTGTTGCAATATCTCCGAACCTATGTTGGAAGTCATTATTATTATTGTATTCTTGAAATCCACCACTCTGCCCTTATTGTCTGTCAACCTGCCGTCCTCCAATACTTGTAACAATATATTGAAAACATCGGGGTGTGCTTTCTCTATCTCGTCCAACAATACTATCGAATAGGGTTTCCTTCTTACGGCTTCGGTCAACTGTCCGCTTTCCTCATAACCTACATATCCCGGAGGCGCTCCTATCAACCGAGAGACGGTATGCCTTTCCTGATACTCGCTCATGTCTATCCTTACCATAAGGTCTTCTTTGTCGAACAGCAATTCCGCCAAAGCCTTTGCCAATTCGGTCTTTCCGACACCGGTACTGCCTAAGAATGCGAACGAACCTATCGGTCTGTTTTCATCAGCCAAGCCGCTACGACTTCTTCTTATCGCATTGGCTACTGCCTCTATGGCTTCCTCCTGGCCGACGACCCTTTTCTTCAATTCGTCTTCCAAGTGCAATAGCTTATCTTTCTCACTCTGCATCATCTTTGCCACAGGGATACCCGTCCATCGCGAAACCACTTCGGCAATATGGTTATCATCAACCTCCTCCGTTATCAAGGCTCCGTTGGTCTGCATGCTCTTCAATTTGGTCTTATAATTCTCCAAATCGGTTTCTGCGGTCTTTATCTTGCCATAGCGTAACTCGGCAACTTTTCCGTAATCACCCGCTCTCTCCGCTTGTTCGGCTTCAAATTTATAGCGTTCGATTTTCTTTACCTCCTCCTGTATGGCTTCAACATACTTCTTCTCTGCCTCCCAACGTGCATGTAACTCGTCTCTTTCTTTCTTTAATTTATCTATTTCCGCAGAAAGTTCGTTTTCTTTCTTCGTATCCTTCTCTTTCTTTATGGCTACACGCTCGATTTCAAGCTGCATCAAACGTCTCTCCAACTCGTCCAATTCCTCCGGAGAAGAATCTATCTCCATACGTAGCTTTGCAGCTGCTTCATCTATAAGGTCTATTGCTTTGTCCGGCAAGAAACGGTTTGTAATATACCTTGCCGACATTTGAGCTGCCGCAACTATGGCACTATCCTTTATCCTCACATGATGGTGAACCTCATAACGCTCTTTCAAGCCTCTCAATATACTTATGGTATCGGCAACACTCGGCTCATCTACCAAAACCATCTGGAACCTACGCTCCAAGGCTTTATCCTTTTCAAAATACTTCTGATACTCATTAAGCGTCGTTGCTCCGATAGCCCTCAATTCTCCTCTTGCCAAGGCAGGCTTCAAGATATTGGCTGCGTCCATTGCTCCATCTCCTCCGCCGGCTCCGACCAAAGTATGAATTTCATCTATGAAAAGGATTATATCCCCTTGGGATTCGACCACCTCGTTAACCACACCTTTCAAACGCTCCTCAAATTCTCCCTTATACTTGGCACCTGCAATCAAAGCACCCATATCCAAGGTGTAAATCTGTTTGTCTTTCAAGTTTTCGGGAACATCTTTCTTCAAAATCCTTCGAGCCAATCCCTCTACGATAGCCGTTTTTCCCACTCCGGGTTCACCGACCAACACAGGATTGTTCTTCGTTCTACGGGACAGTATCTGCAAGACTCTCCTTATTTCCTCGTCTCGTCCTATCACCGGATCCAATTTGCCTTCCCTTGCCTTATCGATAAGGTTATGGGCAAATCTGTTCAAATTTTCTAATTTTCCATTCCTTGTTTCCATAATTCTTGTTCGTTTTTGTACAATTACCCCTGCAAAAAACGAGCCGAAAAGCAAAGACTGACGAATTTGCATATAAAAGCACTCGATAGCTACGCGGTTCTGACAAAATTTCACCTCGCATGACACTTTTCAAAACAAAGCAAAAGCATATACCTTCCAATAAAAGATTGGTAAATTCTCACACAAATGACATATTAAGGAGCATTCAACTTACAGCATTCTTTTGACTGTTCGGGTTCATTTCTTTTCTAAACAATAGAAACAAAGAAAGCCGCAGGCATTGTTGCCTGCGGCTTTCTCAAAGTGTTTTACGGTCTTTCGGAATTACCCGGCTATCGGTTTCCTTGCCGCATTGCCGAACTTTATTGCATAAACACCCTTAGGCAAATCGCCGAGGTCTATTCGCAAAGTCTCGATGCCGGCTTTGAGGTCGAACGTTCTTACTCTTCTTCCGTTGAGGTCGGGGATTTGAAGCAAGACATTCTCTTTCAATGCCTCGAACTCAAAGTTCACGAAATTGTTTCTTTGCAATCAATCTCAACATGGTATGAAACAGTATGAATATATCGAATAAAAAAACAATACTCCTTGCCTGTCGGGAATTTACTTTGTCTTGTGTCTCTTTCATGCTTTGTTTCATTGCATTTATTCCGTCATTTCCTTCTTCCGACCCGCTCGGAGAACACATTTCTTTCGCACTTTCCTCTTACAAAGCTTGATGAAAATGTTACCACGCCTGATGCTATCATTTTTATCCTTTATGGGAGTAACGAAAAAAGCCCCTTTTTGCTATATAAAAAGCCCCTTTTTGCTATATAAAAAGCCCCTTTTTGTTGTATGAAAAGCCCCTTTTTTATATTCAAAAAGGGGCTTTTTCAATCATTCCGCTCCGAGAAAAAAACGATGGCATCAAGACAGGAAACGATAAGATGAGCCTCGGCAACAATCCTCTTCAAGCGAAATATGCCTGCCTCCGATAAGGCTTCGGAATGTTCGTCATATCTCTTTATTCGGAGAGGCTCTATGGAAAATAAAACCGCTCTTTTGCGGTCTTCGCTTATCTTGGCTTATGCCAATTATGCTTAATGTTAATCCGTACACACTTCTAACACTCTGGATCGGCTAAAGAGCGAGACGAAACCCCACGTATGCTTTATGCAGTTTAGGTATATAAGGTTCTCTGCCCGAGGGTCTCAGACTTTCTAAGTTATAACAGGAAAAATAATTTCCTCCGCGAATTACACGATTTGTTCCCGTTTCGGCTCCTTGGGATTTGTTTGCGGTTCTTTTGGATATGAAAAATGCCAATAATCGTTACAAAATTCGGATACATTTCCACTCATATCATATAATCCAAGTTCATTGGCTTTCTTTGTTGCAACAGGCATAGTTCCCCCTTTTTCTTTATAGCAGGCAACCTTTCTTGCGGTATTACTTCCGCTGTATCTATAGCCTTTGCTTTTGTTGCCGCCCCTCGCTGCAAATTCCCATTCTGCTTCTGTCGGAAGACGAAAAATCATTCCTGTAAGGCTGTTCAATTCTTTTATGAACTCCTGACAATCATACCAAGAGACATTTTCAACAGGTCGTTGATTATTTCCATTAAATCTAGACGGATTATTACCCATTACAGCCTCCCAAAGAGCTTGTGTTACTTCGGTTTGTCCAATATAATAGTCTGATAAGGTTACTTGATACTTATTCTGGTAAATATATCCGTAAGGAATGCCTTGTTCTTCCTCCCATATAGAACCCATTAAAAACGTTCCACCTTCTACTTTCACCATCTTAAATTCTACACCTTTGACGTTAATCGTCAAAATCTCGGTATCCGGGGTATTATTTCCCTCTTTTGAAGCACTTATATTTGCCAACGCACTTGCATTTCGCTGACTGCATGCTTCAAAAAGAACACATAGACCGACAAAAACGAACATGCAAAATAAGTAAAGTCTTAATTTCTTCATTATTCTTATATTTTATGTTTCCGGTTAATGCAAAGGTAGCACTATTCTGCGAAATAAAAGAAGAATATGCTCAGATTTTTTCTTTGTTTTTACTGTTTTGTTTTTTTGTTCATAGTACTCAAATTAAAAAAATCAGATACTTGAGGCACCAAACCAAAACGCCCTTTCATTGAAATCCAAACGCCGTTTCGGAAAAATAGAACGCCGTTCTACGAAATTCTTTCGCCGTTTCAAATTTCCGGAACGGCGTTTCATTTGCAGTCTTTGCTCTGTTCCGGAAATAAAAATGGAGATAAAACCTTTCTGATTTACCTCCATTTTGTGCGGGTGAAGGGACTCGACCCCCACGCCTCACGGCAAACTGAACAGTTTGTACGGCGAACGTACAACGCAGCGTCTGCAAGCAATGTGCAACTACTTCGAGTTGACAGGGAAAAGCCGAAGAGTATAACAAAAACGATAACTTTGCGTTGAAAAATAGAGAGGAGAGTAATATGACAGACAAAAATACAGATTACAGCAATTTGAAAGAAAAGACTATTTTCGATTTCTGTAAGGATGAAAAAATGCTCAAAGACTTGATTATTATATCAAAAGAAGAATATCTTGAACAAGTGAAAGAATATCCACTTTATGATGCACATACACTTATCGAGTACGCCGAAATAACTAAGAACAAGAAATTGTTGCAGGCTGTATTGAAGCAGTATAAGAAAGAACTTGCAGAAGAAAATAACGAGTAAAATATCCATTATTTAGCGATAATCCCCTCATTCTTCAAATAGTTGTTGATAGTTGTTATCTCCGTTCCTTTTCTGCACATCGTAACTATTTTCTTGATTTGAGTCTTTCTTAATTTCTGAGTTCCCCACATAAGTGCAACTTTAGGAGTGCGGGGAGAGAGGCAAAATAAAACTCAAACAAGAGAGTGGAA
>ERZ1026898.26-NODE-26-length-95435-cov-22.220057_pt1 | contig 95435 bp, 86 predicted proteins | sample MGYA00380178_ERZ1026898 | MGnify/ENA primary metagenome ERZ1026898 (study PRJEB33269, sample SAMEA4719814) | human gut metagenome | biome: human-associated habitat; feature: organic feature; material: feces | place: Cameroon | collected 2013-10 ...
TGAATTTTAATGAAATTCACATATAGGTATTGAGTGTAAATTCGGGATTTAATTGTTAGTTTACAGTAATTCTCTATATAAATACAAGAATATTTATATTCTTTATCAATTAATTATATTCACTCATTGAAATTTATTTCTAATTAAGTTACGTATTATATGTATTCCATTTCACTTTTGTAACAATCATCTTTTAGTTGATTTTTACAATTTATTATGTTATTTTTGTAAACAAATCACTTTTGTAATGAACACTAGATTGCAGCGATTTTTGGATGCCGAGAATATCACACAGTCGCAGCTTGCGGAAAGATTAGGTGTGGCCAAGGCCAGCATATCACATATTCTTGCGGGAAGGAACAAGCCGGGGTTTGATTTCATACAAAGTATGGCTCAAAACTACCCCGACCTGAATCTTGATTGGCTGATCGCAGGAAAGGGTAAAATGTACAAGAGTCAGAACTCCCCTCAAGCGCCACAGCTCTCCGAGGAGCCGCGATTGTCCACCACAGGCAAGGACAGCGGCCGATTATTCGATTCTCAAGAGCCAGATTTGTTTCCAGAAGAGCCGGAAACTATTGATAATAAGCCTCAAACAGAGCAAGTCTCCCCTGCCGAATCCAAACCAGACACGCCAAGGATCACAAAGATTCTGGTTTTCTATGACAACGGAACGTTCAAGGAGATCGATTGACGGAATGTTTGAGAAGAAATCCCTTCTGTGTTCTGCTGATTTTGTCTAAATTTGTCGTCACAAACCTTGGTGTGGAAAACCAAGGCAAGTGCAGAAAAACATCAATGAATATGTACAGACAACTCATCAGGCCGATTTTGTTCAAATTCTCACCGGAAACGGCGCATAATCTCACTTTCAAAGGGCTCGGACTTCTACGGCGGATTCCTTTCGCCGGAAAACTGATGAAGCTGATTTACAGCCACAAGACTCCATCGCTGTCAAGGAATGTGTTCGGGATCAATTTCCCGTCGCCCGTCGGTCTGGCCGCCGGTTTGGACAAGAACGGAGAGTTTTACAACGAGCTGTCGTGGTTCGGATTCTCGTTCATCGAGATCGGTTCCCTGACTCCGGAGGCTCAGCCGGGCAATCCCAAGCCTCGACTGTTCAGGCTCCCGCAGGACAACGCTATCATAAACAGGATGGGGATCAACAACAAAGGCATCCAGAACGCGATCAGACATATTCAAAAGGATCCGCCAAAGACGATTATCGCGGCGAGCATAGCGAAGAACAGCACCAGCGCCTCGGACGAGGACACCATCGCTGACTACAAGAAGGCGTTCTCGTATATGTACGACTTTGTGGATATGTTCACGATCAATGTCTCCTGCCCGAATGTTCACGGCCTGCAGAATCTTCAGGACGTGTCATACCTGTCGGATATTCTCGATCCGTTGCTGGATTTAAGGATATGCTACGATGCCTATAAGCCGATTCTGGTCAAGGTCTCCCCTGACATTCCGACAGAGGAACTGGACGAAATCCTGAAATACTGTATGCAATCAGGAATCGACGGAATCGTGGCCGGCAACACGACCAGATCCCGTGAGGGGCTCACGACAAACAAGGATAGAATAGAGAAAATCGGCAACGGAGGGCTCTCCGGAGCTCCTTTGTACGAGAAAAGCCTCGCTATGGTCAAGCATATTCATCAGTTCTCGTCCGGAAGGCTGCCGGTAGTGGGTGTCGGTGGAATAATGTCGCCGGAGCAGGCCAAGGAAATGCTGGACGCCGGAGCGAGTCTGATAGAGATCTACACCGGTTTCATCTACGAAGGACCTTCAATAGTGAAGAAGATCAACAAATACCTTGAAAACAACAGTTTGACAAAATAAAATCTGAATATGGCAAACGCATCGATCTGCACTATCGGCGACGAGATTCTGATCGGCCAGATAGTGGACACCAATTCCTCGCATATTTCCCGGGCGCTTGAGGAGATTGGCGTGAAAGTCACAAGAATGACCTCTTTCGGGGATGACCACGACGAGATTATGGACAATCTAACAAATGAACTTACACACAACGAGATAGTCATAACTACCGGAGGTCTTGGTCCAACCAAGGACGACATCACGAAAGCGGCTTTGGCTGAGATTTCCGGAAGCAAGGGTTATGTGATGAATGAGGGCCAGCTCAAGATGGTCCACGCGATCCTTCACGCAAGAGGACTCGATGTTCTGGACATCAACAAGGCACAGGCGCTCGTCCCGGACACTTGCGAAGTGATTGTAAACCACCTTGGCACGGCTCCGATTATGGTGTTCCGCTTCCCGGAGGAAAGATTCGGACATCAGGCCACACTCTATGCCCTGCCAGGCGTTCCGTTTGAGGCTGTCGGAGCCATTCCGGAAGTGATCAAGGACGTTAAAGAGCACAACGCGCTTACGGACATATTCCATAAGTGCGTGATGGTCTTCGGGTTGGCTGAATCCGCGCTTTCCAAGGAAATTGAGTCTTGGGAGGACAGTCTGCCGGAGGATATGCACCTTGCCTACCTGCCTAATCCTTTGACAGGAGTCCGTCTCAGGCTTTCCATTTACGGTGGGGACAAGGATGAGGAGGAAAGGCGCATTGATGAGCAATTCGCACTTCTTAGGCCGATTTTGGGTGACAAGATATATTCCTACAAGGACGACACGTTGGAGAACGCCGTTGGAGCATTGTTCCGTGGCTCAGGGATGACCCTCAGTGCGGCCGAGTCCTGCACCGGCGGCAAGATTTCCTCCTTGATCACCTCTGTTCCCGGAGCTTCAGAATATTACCTCGGCTCCGTCACCTCCTACGCCATCCCTGTCAAGGAAAAAGTCCTTGGAGTGCCAGAGGATACAATCAATGAATATGGAGTCGTAAGTTCCGAAGTGGCTGCAGCGATGGCTGAAGGAGTCAGAAATTTGACAGGGAGCACGTATGCTGTCTCGACCACAGGATTGGCTGGTCCTGGAGGCGACGAGCATAATCCTGTCGGCACGGTATGGATCGGAATCGCAGGCCCAAACGGGACGAAAACCGTCAAAAAGGTCTATAAAAACGACAGGAAAAGGAATATTGAGAGATTCGCCGCGGCTGCGCTCGATGAACTCAGGTTATTTATGCTCAGCGACCGCAAATAATTGAAAATAAATAGCAGTAACAAATTTGTTTATTAGACAAACATTTTTGTTACCGCTATTATTATGACTATTTGTGGGCTATTTTGTAGCCAAGGAGGTCACGTCATTGAACACTCTAAGGAAATTCTTGCCGGCAACCTTTTCAATCTGTTCATCAGAGTAGCCTCGACGTGACATCTCGTCAAAGATCACTCCGATTTTTGAGATATTCTCAAGTCCGGCTGGAGTAACCTCGATGCCATCGAAGTCGGTTCCGATTCCGACACTGTCTATGCCAGCCACATTAACGGCGTGGTCTATGTGATCCACAACATCCTTATAGGAAGGTCTTGGCAGAGCGGCGAACTCATCCTGCACAGTGTTCCAAGCGGCGGCTTTTTCCGGATTCAACGGATCATTGATCCAATCCTGCTCGGTCCAGCTCTTGGACTCCAGTCCGGAATCCGCCAGAGTCTTGGCGAAAGCATCCGAAAGAAATACAGGATAGAAATTGATTTGGATCACGCCGCCCTTGTCAGCAAGCGCGCGCAGCATCTCATCGGACATATTCCTTCTATGGTGCGCCAAAGCGCGGCAGCAGGAATGGGTGGAGACGATAGGAGCTCGGGAATATTCAAGGACATCGTAGAATGTCTCATCCGAGGCATGAGCGACATCGACGATCATTCCGAGACGGTTCATTTCAGCGACCACTTCCCTGCCGAACTGGCTCAATCCGTGCCATCGCTGTCCCTGAGCGGCGGAGTCCGCTATTTCATTGTCACCGTTATGGGTCAAGGTTATGTACCGAACCCCAAGCTTATGAAAAACCCTGAGCAAAGGGAGCGACTTTTGGATCGGAGCACCGTTCTCCATACCAATGAATATGGAAATGAGCCCTTTAGCCTTATTCCTCAGAGCGTCATCCGGTGAGAATGCAAGTGAGGCGGTCCCGGAATTTGCTTCAACGGCATCGTAGATCCGGCCGATCATTTCCAGAGCGTAGCGTGTGGCCGCGTCAGGTTGCAGGTCAGCTGATGTGTATAAGGCAAAAAAGGAGGCGTCGACTCCCCCCGCCTTCAGTTTCGGCAGGTCAACGTGCCCCCTTTCGTTATCTTTCCCAATGTCACGCCCCCGCATAATCATAGTCGGGGTATCGCAATGAGAATCAAGGATAAACATTATTTACGAGTGACGGTGGAATTCTTAATCTGGACAATCTTGATTGCAGGGTCGCCGGCATAGTTGACAGTCGCACCTTTCTCAAGATCCAATTCAAGAGTCTTGCCCGGAGTGACGTTAAGCTCCGCACCATCGAGAGACACTTCAACCGTGTTCACATTGAGAGATGAAGCGTCAATTTTGGAGGAATTACCCTTACCGGAGACTTTCAATGATTCAGCCTTGCCTGACAGTGAGAGATTCGCGCTTCCTCCTGTCGTCACCGAAGCCTTGGAAGCCTCTCCGTTGATTGTCAATGTCGCAGAGCCGGCATTGTTGACTTCAAGACTCTTGGCGGTATATTCAAGAACAACAACACCGTTCCCGTCACCGTTTACAGTGACATCATCAGCCTTGATGTGAATGGATGAAAGTTTAGCCTTCTTGGTGACATTGATATTCGCGGACTCGGCGTTCACTGTAAGGTTCGAGATGCTGGAATTGTCCTTAAGGTCGAGATTGAACTTGCCGGAATTAAGATCCGTTCTTGCGATGAATGTGCTATTGTCTGCCAATGAAAGCGAATTGAGAACAGGCATATAAACAATCACTTCAAGTGTAGGGTCGGCACTGTTCTTTCCCTTCAACTGTTTCTTGACTTCCTTTGGAATAGCTTTTTCGTCAAGACCGATGTAAAGGGTCCTGGCTTTGACATAACATTGAACATAACTCTCAAGAGCGTCATCCACTGTTGCGGATGTCTTGTAGTTCTCGCTCTCAACCATCGTCACCTTGAATCCGTTTGAAACGGAAACAGCGTCAAACTCTGAGTACTCGTGCTCGATTGTTCTGGTCTGTGCCAGACAGAAAGCAGCTGAAGCCAAAGTCAAAGCAGCCGCAGCCACCACCTTGTTAATCAATAGTTTCATAATGATATTAATTAAAACCTAACTATCTAATTTCTCCATTAGGGACTCCCATTCAGCGGTCTTATGATCAAGCTCACGCTTGTCCTCAAGATAACTTCTGGTCAGTTCCATTATGTCATCGCCGGCTCCAGGATTGGAGAGAACTTTCTCAATATCCTTCATCCTCGCCTCGATTTTCCCAATTTCTGATTCCAGGAAATCAACACGATGCTTGATCCTGCGTATTTCTTTGGAATCACTACGCCTTTGCTCGAATTCCTTCTGGGCCTGTTCCTTTTTAATACAAGCGTCATCCTTGGAGACGGTGGCATTTTTTTCCACAGCAACATTGGCGGAGGATGTGGAAAAACGCCTCTCCAGTTCCTGCAGGTTCTCTATCTTTCTCTTTTCCAAGAACTCGCTCACGCTTCCGATATGCTCCTTGACCCGTCCGTCGCGGAACTCGTACATCTTGTCAACCAATCCTTCAAGGAAATCACGGTCGTGGGAGACAACAATCAGCGTGCCATCGTATGCCTTCAAAGCTTGTTTGAGAATATCCTTGGACTTGATGTCCATATGGTTGGTCGGCTCATCCAATGCAAGCACGTTGTATGGCTGGAGCATAAACTTGGCCATTCCAAGCCTTGCGCGCTCGCCGCCTGACAGGACACTTACCTTTTTGTCGATGTCCTCGCCACGGAACAGGAACTGAGCCAGAATGTCACGAAGCTTGTTCCTGACATCTCCGACCGCGATGTTGTCAAGGGTCTCCCAGACGGTAAGATTACGGTCAAGGATGTCCTCCTGATTCTGAGCGTAATAACCAATAGAGACATTGTAGCCAGTCTTGGCCTCTCCGCTGATAGGCTGCAACTCCCCCATTATCACACGCATAAGCGTGGTCTTACCCTCACCGTTGCGTCCGATCAAAGCGACCTTCTCTCCCCTTCTGACCTCTATGTCGGCATTTCTGAATACAACCTTCTCCGGATATCCTACTGTCAGATCCTTACCTTGGAAGACAATGTCTCCCGAACGCGGGGCAGGCGGGAACTTAACCGTCAAAGTGACGTTGTCCGTCTCGTCAATCTCCACTCTTTCAAGCTTTTCAAGCTGCTTGATCCGGGACTGGACCTGATTGGACTTGGTCGGCTTGTAGCGGAAACGGTTGATGAAATCCTCCGTCTTCTCTATCATCTTCTGCTGGTTCTCGTAAGCCGCCACCTGCTGCGCAAGCCTTTCCTTCCGCAACTCGACATATTTGCTGTAAGGAACCTTATAGTCGTGAATATGTCCGAGCATAATCTCGACGGTACGGTTTGTGACAGTGTCAAGGAACTTCCTGTCGTGGGAAACCAGCAACAACGAACCACGATGTCCCTTAAGGTAATCCTCCAGCCATTCAATAGACTCGATGTCAAGATGATTCGTAGGCTCGTCCAGAAGCAGTACATCCGGCTCGGACAACAGGATCTTTGCAAGTTCTATGCGCATATTCCAACCTTGGCTGAAGGTCTCGGTCTTCCGCCCGAAATCCTCGTCTTTGAAGCCAAGGCCAAGAAGTGTCTTTTGAGCCAAAACCTCAGGAGGCTCCGACTGACTCATCGCCATCACGTCAGTCAGATCGTTGAGACGATTGATCAATGACATATAAGCCTCAGACTCATAGTCAGTCCGTTCTGCCAACTGTGCATTGATACCGTCAAGTTCCGCCTGTATTTCGGTGATATGGTCAAAAGCGGTCAATGTCTCCTCCATCACAGTCCTTCCCTTGTGATGCTCCATTATCTGAGGCAGGTAGCCGATGCGCAGATCGTTCGGCTTGTCTATGCTTCCGGAGGTAGGAGACTGAAGCCCGCAGATGAGTTTCATAATCGTGGACTTACCGGCTCCGTTCTTGCCGACAAGGCCGATCTTGTCCTTCTCACTTATGTGGAAGTCTATGCTGTCAAGTAAGGTGTAGCCACCATAGGCTACCGTCAAGCCATTTATAGATATCACTTTATGCCTCCTTTTTCTCTAACGCCTGACTTCCTTCCTCTGGAGGGGCCGGCTTGCAACACATAACACAAACCTCATACAGTATCAGCAACGGAGCCGCCGCTATGAGCATCGACATCGGATCGGCCGGTGTGATTATGGCGGCGATGCAGAGTATCACGACAATAGCGTGCCTGCGGTATTTTATCAGGGTTTCCCTCGTGACTATTCCGAGCTTGGAAAGGATCACCACAACTATAGGAAACTCAAACACAATGCCGAACGCCAGCACAGTTGAAGTGAACATTGAGATATATGAGGTCAGAGAGATTGTGTTCATCACATCATCGCTGACCTTGTATCCCATAAAGAAATTCAAGGAAATCGGAACTATCAGGTAGTAACCTATCACAAGCCCCAGATAGAACAGGAACGAGGCTGACAGGAACGCGCCGCGGACAGCCTTCTTCTCATTCCTGTACAAGGCGGGAGCGATAAACTTCCAGATCTCAAAGCAGACGTATGGGAATGACAGAATAAACCCCAACTCAAACGCAACCTGAAGATGCACGAAGAACTGGGCGGAAATGTCCAGATTCACCAACGACATCTGCATATCCCCCATTCTCAACCATTTATAGATGAAGAAGTCACTTTTTGTCGGAGCAAGGATGATGTCGTCAAAAACCAGTGACTTGAAACAGAATACAACGACGCTGACAAGTGTAATGACAAGCACTGAGCGGAACAATGTTCCCCTCAGCACTTCCAGATGGTCCCAGAAGGACATCTCAGTTTCCTGAGCCGCCATTATTTCTTGTCGATCTTCTCGATCTTGTCCGGAGTCTTGGCTGTGGAGTTGAGATCCTTGTCGATGTCACTAATCTGGTTCTCAACCTCGTTCATTCCCTCTTTGAAACTCTTCACTCCTTTTCCCAAACCTTTCATCAGTTCTGGAATCTTCTTTCCTCCGAAAAGCAGAATGATGACAAGGGCGATAATCACCACCTGCCACGGGCCAACAACACCCAAAGGAACAATAAAAAACATAGTCTAAACTATTTAAGTGTTAAAAAAATCTTTACCAAATATCATTTGTCATTGATATGAGCCTCAATCGCTTCCACAAGCTTCTCCGGACAACGGGTCGGCCGGCCGGTAGCCTTATTGAGAAACCCCAATGTCACATTACCTTCCACGCAAAGCGTGCCGTCCTGATTGTAAACCGCCTGCCTTACACGGAGTTTCGCCATAGGCACCTCATCGATCATAGCGACAGCCCTGACCACATCACCCATCTTAGCCGGGAACCTGTAGCGGCATTCCACGGTGACTATCGGAATGGTCACACCATCCTCCTCACATTTCTCTATCGGGTAACCGCACTCGACCATCAGGTTGTTCCTCGCACACTCGAAGTACCGGATGTAATTCGAGTGATGGACGATGCCCATCTGGTCAGTTTCGTAGTATCTGACAGGAAAAGATGTCTCAGAATATACCATAACAAAATTGTTAGTACCTAAAACAAATATGTTTTACTATTTGTTTATCAAAGAAGCAAGCGCCTTCTCGTAACTTTCAATCTTGGAAAGGCTGTCAGCCTCCTTCTTGCGTTCCAAAGCGACGACCTTCTCCGGAGCGTGAGCCACAAAGCTCTCGTTGGACAGCTTTTTCCTCACAGACTCAAGGAATCCACGCTGATGCTCAAGCTCGGTCTCGATCTTTTTGATCTCCTCCTCGACATCCACAAGTCCTTCTAGCGGAACGAAGAGCTCAACCGTGCGGACAAGCAGCGACACTCCGGCGGCGTCACCGAAATCAGCCACACTCTCTACCGAGGAGATGTTGGCCAGCTTGGTGACCACAGGGAGCATATTCATAGGAAAATCGCCCTTAACCTTCAAGGCAAGGCTTTCCTTCGGAGAGATGTTCTTCTGCTGACGGATTCCGCGGATCCCGTTCACAGCCTCCTGGGCCATTCCGAATTCCTCGATAATCCTTGCATCAACTGATCCAGCCTTAGGAGTAGGCTGGTACATAATGGTCTCCCCTTCCTTGCGCTCGGACATAGACTGCCAAAGTTCCTCAGTGATGAACGGCATCACAGGATGGATCATCTTCAGCAATTTCTCAAAGAATATGATCGTGGCGTCATACGTTGACTTGTCAATGCTCTCGCCATAAGCAGGCTTGACGGCCTCAAGGTACCAGGCGCAATATTCATCCCAGAAGAGTTTGTAGATGCTCATCAGGGCATCCGAGATCCTGAACTTGGAATAATGATCCTCGACCGCTGCTATGGTCTGGCTCAACTTATTCTCAAACCAGCTTACAGCTAACTTATTGACCTCGCTCTGCTGAAGCTTATCATCAATTGTCCAACCTTGCACCAGACGGAAAGAGTTCCATATCTTATTGCAGAAATTCCTGCCCTGCTCGACCTGCGACTCATCATAGAATATGTCGTTGCCGGCTGACGAGCAAAGCAGCATACCGATCCTCACGGCATCGGCTCCGTACTTGGCGATGAGATCAAGCGGGTCTGGAGAGTTGCCAAGGGTCTTGGACATCTTCCTGCCGAGCTTGTCGCGGACGATTCCCGTGAAGTAAACGTTACTGAACGGAATGTCGTTCATAAACTCATCACCGGCCATAATCATTCTGGCAACCCAGAAGAAGATGATGTCCGGACCTGTAACCAAGTCATTTGTAGGATAATAGTATGCGAGATCCTTGTTTGGCTGATGGTCAGGATGTCCAGGCTTCTGAGGATCGAACACCGAGATCGGCCAGAGCCAGCTTGAGAACCAGGTGTCAAGCACATCGTCATCCTGCCTGAGATCAGCTGCGGTCAAGGCCGGATTGATCTTCTGAGCCACAGCAAGAGCCTTTTCCGGAGTCTCCTCGACAACTATCTGCCCGTCAGGAAGATAGTAGGCCGGGATTCTTTGTCCCCACCAAAGCTGACGGGAGATGCACCAGTCGTGGGCGTTCTCCATCCAATGACGATATGTGTTGCGGTACTTGTCCGGAATAAGCTTGATCTTGCCGGACTCGACGCTGTCAAGAGCCTTTGCGGCAAGGTCTTCCATCTTCAGGAACCACTGTGCGGACAGCTTCGGCTCGATGACCGCATTGGTCCTTTCCGAATATCCCACCGGGGAAGTGTATTCCTCCACCTTGACGAGATTGCCGGACTCCTCCAGCATCTTGACTATCTTCTTTCTGGCCTCGAAACGATCCTCGCCGACCATAATCTGAGCCTTCTCGTTAAGGCGGCCGTGGTCATCGATGATGTCCATAACCGGCAGATTGTGGCGGAGTCCGATCTCATAGTCGTGGGCATCGTGTGCCGGGGTGACCTTAAGGCATCCGGTACCGAAATCCATCTCCACATAGCTGTCCTCGATGACAGGAATCTCCCTGTTGATCAACGGGATGAGCACCTTCTTGCCTTTCAGCCAATGATGTCTCTCATCGGCCGGGTTCACGCAGATGGCGGCATCGGCCATAATCGTCTCAGGACGGGTCGTGGCGATCACGAGATACTTGTCCGTAGGATTGCCGTTACCGTCGGAGATATAATATTTAAGGTGATAGAAATGGCTCTTGGTGTCCCTGTGGATGACCTCGTCGTCACTGATGGCGGTCAAGGCTACCGGATCCCAGTTAACCATACGCACACCTCTATATATCATACCTTTCTTATAGAAATAGCAGAATGTGGCGATCACGGCGTCGGAAAGCTCAGGCTCCATCGTGAACCTTGTACGGTCCCAGTCGCAGGAAGCTCCCAGCTTGCGGAGCTGCTTGAGAATTATTCCCCCGTGCTCCTCCTTCCATTCCCAGGCATATTTCATAAACTCCTCACGGGTAAGGTCTTCCTTGGATATTCCCATACCCTTGAGCTTGGCCACAACCTTGCTTTCCGTAGCGATGGAGGCATGGTCCGTACCAGGCACCCAGCAGGCATTCTTGCCGTCCATCCTGGCCTTGCGGATCAACACATCGTTAAGCGTGTTGTTCAGCACGTGACCCATATGCAGGATTCCCGTCACGTTAGGCGGCGGGATTACTATCGTATAAGGCTCTTTCTCATTCGGCTCAGAGTGGAAGCACTTGTGCTCGGTCCACCAGGCGTACCATTTGTCTTCTACTTCCGCCGGATTGTACTTCGCGGAAAGTTCTTTTTTCTCGCTCATATTACTGCTTATAATATACAAAGTTTACAAATATAGCACATTTTTCACTAAATTTGCTTCAAAAATACATACATACTATGGAAGAAAAGAAAGAAATAAGTCTGGAGATCCGTCCGGAAGTAGCAAAAGGCACATATTCAAACCTTGCGATCATCACCCACTCGCACAGCGAGTTCATCATCGACTTCGCGACAATCCTTCCCGGCCTGCCTAAGCCGGACATCAGCAACCGCATCGTGATGACTCCGGAGCACGCCAAAAGGCTTCTTAACGCATTGATGGACAATGTCACAAAGTATGAGGCCCAATTCGGTCTCATCAACCTCGGCGGCGGACAGCCACAGGGCGGCGGCACCTTCAATCTCGGCGACCTTCCTAACTTCGGTCCTAACGGAGCCAAATCATAACTTGAAATGACTGATTTCAAGAATATCAAAGCGTTCACGTTCGACATCGACGGCGTGATGACTGACGGTGGCATCCTCGCCGATCTGGAAGGCCAGCTTTACAGGACTTTCGACGCGAAGGACGGATTCGCCGTCAGGATGGCTTGCCTGAACGGATTCCCTGTCGGTGTGATCACCGGAGGCCGCTCACAAAGCATACGGGCAAGGTTCAGCAGCAACGGAATCAATCCCGAGGACATCTATCTTGGATCCAGAAACAAGATTGAGGACTTCGAGGATTTCTGCAGGAGACATCACCTAAAGCCCGAAGAAGTAATGTACTTCGGAGACGATATCCCGGACATCGAGGTCATCAGGGCAGCCGGAATTGGAGTATGCCCCAACGATGCCGTCGAGGAAGTCAAGGAGGCAGCGGACATCATCTCGGACCGCCCTGGCGGAAAGGCCTGCGTGCGCGAGTATATGGAGAAGGCGATGAAAGCCCAAGGTCGCTGGGTCTTCGACGCGATCGCCTACAAGAAAAAATTCTAATGAATATGGACACTCACGGAAAGAGGATCATACTGGCTTCAAACTCACCTCGCCGCCGCGAGCTGCTCGCCGGCCTTGACATCGAGTTCACGGTTGACACAGGCACATCATTCGTAGAGCAATATTCACCTGACACTCCGCACGTTAAAGTGCCGGAATTGATGTCCGAGGGTAAGTCATTAGGCTTTCACAGAGAGCTTGAGGCGGATGAGATTCTCGTCACTTCCGACACTATGGTGCTGTGCGGAACAGAGATCCTCGGCAAGCCGCGCGACAGGGCCGACGCCGTAAGGATGCTCAAACTGCTTTCCGGACGTGAACATCAGGTCATCACCGCCGTGACGATCCGCGACAGCTACAGGACGAAGACATTCTCCGTCACTTCAGATGTCTATTTCAAAAATCTGTCCGACAGCGAGATAGACTACTACATCGACAACTTCAAGCCTTTCGACAAGGCTGGAGCATACGGAATCCAGGAGTGGATCGGCTATGTCGGCATCACCAGGCTGGACGGCTCGTTCTACAATGTTATGGGTTTCCCTACACAAAGATTTTACGAGGAGCTGCAAAGTTTCCTGAATTAGGAATATGAGAACCGGAATCCAAGGCGGCATATTCATTAAAGCGCTCGCTGGCACATTCATGGCACTTTGTGTCTCAATGATATGCGGATGTAATCCCGATGCTTTTGTCAGTCACATCAGCCCTTCGGCACGATCTTTTGAGATCTCCGATGACGGTGATTCCATCACCATAAAGTTCCGGACCAGCGAATGGAACCTGCATTCAGTGGAAAAAGACGGGAAGGCGACATATCCTGGCCTGTCGTCAGAGTCGGCTCAAACAGACAAGGATGGTAAGCAGACCATACAGATTGGCGATTACAGACTGCAAGTCAAGAAAAACGGTAAGAAAGAGTTGTCGGTTTTTCTGCCGCCTAATTTCACGGGGAAGGAGAATCTAATCAAGTTGTTCATTACCAACAACTACGAATATGACTCTGTGGCTGTCAGACAGGCCGCTTGCATCGGCTATGTTCTTGAAGGAATAGATTGGGACACAAACGCAAGACGTTTGAACGAAGGCAGTGACCTAAAGGAGGGTTGGGGGCCGATGTCCATCATAAACCCGGGACCGGACACATTGTTCTTCGACAAGGCTGTCTTCGGCGGGGCGACAAGGAAGATTGAGTTTACCGGAGACTCTGATTTCGGTCTTTACTGCGATGATTTCTACGTTCCTATACCGGATGGAATCCTTTCGGAAAACGACAGTCCGGTCTTCAACGGTGAAGAGATCACGTACCATCTTTCAACAATTTTCGAGTATCCGTACAAGAACGACAAGATTGTCAGGATGACATTCCCGCCAACCGAGACTGAACACCGGTACTATAAAATGTTGTGGGGATACGAGTCCTACGAGATAGGTTACACGATGCGTGTGAAGAACAAATCGACCGGTAGGATTCATACTATAAAAGGCACTATGACTAGCGATTGCCCCACCGGGAAGTATTATCTGGTCTATGAAAAGAGATGAGAGCGAATATATTAATGAAATTGGCCGCTGTCCTTCTGATCACGACAGCCGGCAGCCATCAAGCGGCAGAAGCGCATAGCGCTGATTCTTCGAAATTTACGCATCACGTCAGAGTCAATGTACGCCCTTCGTATCTTCTGCCGACGCACCGTTTTTTCAGAGGGGAGAACGAACTGGGGAAACGGCTTGACAAGAGTGGTTCGGCCCATCTGCAATATTCATTCTCATTTCCGTCCGGCAGTCATTTCGGGAAATTATACCCTACGGCGTATCAAGGGTTTGGAGTCGCCTTCAACACGTTCTTTGACCATAAGGAGATTGGAGATCCGGCGGCTGTCTATGTCTTTCAGGGTGCAAGGCTCGCTCAGATTTCCCAAAAGCTTTCTTTAGACTACGAATGGAATTTCGGAGTGTCTTTCGGCTGGCATCCTTACGACCCGTATGCGGATCTGCATTCCTATGTAAATGAATATAATATGGTGGTCGGATCAAGGGTCAACGCCTACATCAATTTCGGACTCTTGCTTTCCTGGAGACCATTCGACAACTGGACTCTTTCCGCGGGAGTAGATCTTACACATTTCTCGAACGGCAACACGTACTATCCAAACGCTGGAGTCAACACCGTTGGTGGAAGGATAGGGGCGAGCCGAAGCTTTGGCCCGACAAACACGAATTCCAGGACAAACGCCCAAATCATCAATGAATATTCATCTTTGAAAAACCTCAGGTTCGCTGAAAGGATGTCCTATGACATTCTCATATATGGAGCAGGAAGGGCCAAGGGGTTGATATGGAATGACACTCCATACATTGCCGAAGGAAAATTCGGCATACTCGGGCTAAACATAAGCCCTCTCTATAGGGTGAACAAATTCTTCAGGACAGGAGCGTCGCTTGATGTGCAGTACGATGAAAGCGCCAATGTCGGTGAATATGTTGCCGGAACAGGAGATGACGGAAATATCCGGTTCTACCGTCCTCCACTCAACGAGCAGCTTGGCATAGGACTTTCATTGAGAGCGGAGTTCGTGATGCCGATATTCTCTGTCAACATAGGATTCGGACGGAACATCATCTACAAGGGTGACGAGCTTAAGGGATTCTACCAGACTCTCGCCCTCAAGACCGGCATATACAAGGGTCTTTATCTTCACATCGGCTACAAACTTCACGATTTCCACGACCCGAACAACCTGATGCTCGGCTTCGGATGGAGATTCGGAAACAGATAATTATCATTAATTTACGATGAATATGATACCTGACTGGGCAAAAGAGTTGAACTGTTCGATAACCGTCTGTGACAAGGACGGGGTCATCGTCTATCAGAATGACCGCGCGGTCGAACAGTACAGGAAACGTGGCGACCTTATCGGCAAGAATCTGTTCGACTGCCATAACGAAAGATCCGCGGCCATCATCCGAGATCTTCTTGCGACCGGCGGAACCAACTCTTACACGATAGAAAAGAACGGGGTGCACAAAATGATATTCCAGAGCGCGTGGAAAGAGAACGGTGTTGTCGCCGGACTCTGCGAGATCTCAATGATCATCCCGGCGGATCTTCCGCACTTCATAAGGAAGTAATCTTCCACTCCTCAAAGAATTGAGGCTGACCTCTTCGCGTGGCCAGCCTCGATTCCATTTCACATATTCAGAAGTTTCTAAAGCAAGGATTTCCAATTCCTTGAATAGTAAGCGCGGTACAGGGAACGAAGCTCATCCTCAGCATCTTTCACCGGTTTACCCTCGGCTGAGAGCTCCGCTGTCTTTTGCAGAATCCTGTACTCAATGTCCTTGAATATGTAGAACTGAAGCCACCAACCATCACTGTAACGCTCCCGGAGCGTGGACGGATTCATCATCTTTCCATACCAGAAAGGACTCACATCGTATTTGGCGGCCACTTTCAAGGCTTCCTCAGCACCTTTCCAAAGACCGGAAGAGACCTTCCTGAAAAGGTTTGTGTAGTCCTTGTACTTCATCCCGGATACATCAATCACCTTACATACATCGCTGATTCCCAATTCTTTCAAAGATACGGTTGTCTCGTAGGAACAATCACCGTCAAGGTCGTAGCGGAATGTGTCAAAAAATCCGTTGTTGTCCGTGTCAATATATTCAACAGTCGCGAATTTTTCCGGAGCGACATTCTGGAAACGGCGGTCCCATCCTTGGAAATAGTTGGTATTCTGGTCAATGCGCCATACTCCCCTCTCGGCTCCGTAAAGGTGGATCCTGCCGTCGAATTGTCCGATGTAGATGTCACCGCCACCGGAAAAATCCGAATCCCATTCTCCTCTGTCGCCGGCGAAATCGGCCTGATTGTGGTTATCAACTCCACCCTGTTTGGAGCCGACCTTGAACGCATCCCTATCCTCATAGAGCTCAACCCTTTCCCAACGGCCACAGTCGTCATCCTCGTCCCAGGCGAAGCGCGCCGAATCCCACTTTCCGTTCCAAGCATAATTGAAAGCGTTCTTACGGGACGGGAATATCAGTTCTGTAAGTTCCCTGACACGCGGGTCCGGGAAGAACCTATCTGCCTCAGGAAGGCCTCGCATATTCTTGAGCGGAAAGACTTCTGAGTGATATTCAAAAGCGTTCTTTGACGAATAATGAAGCGTCATATCGAAATCAAAGTCATTGCCGGGACAGTTGTCGTTGTCCATATCTATTCCGATGGAGAACCACCCCATACGTCCTTGATACTGGCGTTTTGGATAACCGGCAGCCTTTGCCTCCTCGGACGTGTACGGGACATCGCAATAGCGCAGGGCTATCTCCGTAAGTCCGTCTTTATCATAATCATAGAACAAGAAAGGATTCTCCCAGTTGTAGCGGAGATCGTAACAGTCAAGGGTCGTCCTGTGCATTTTCAGGAATGTCGAATTGCCGCTGTAGTCCGTGTAGAAGTCCGACAGTCCGTTCTTCTCCCAGCATTTGAGGGTCACAGAGTTCCAGTCAACGTAATTGAACACGCCATCGTGGTCGTCATCAATCACAACCATATAATGCGGAGAGTTCCATTCCTTTGGACCTTTCCCGCCTACCGTGTAGTCCAGAATGAACTGAATGTCAGCCTTTCCGTCACCGTTCAAGTCAGCGTGCTTGACAATGAAATCATATTTGCCGTCAGCGTTGCGGTCAACGAGGATGCAGTCATTGACGAAATCGCCCTCATTGTCCCCGTTTTTCATATTCCCGTCATCATCAAGCCACAGAACCGGCATATTCCCATTTATGATGGTTTTTACCGCATCCTGTTTCCCGTCACCGTTGAGATCCAGTTTCTCCGGGGTGTACCCCACAGGAGGCATAGGGAATCTGAATGGCTTGAGCTGCGTCGCGCTGTTCCAATAGTTCTGGGCACCGCAGGTGAACGACAGCGCCAATGCGCCCAGAAGCAAAACGTTTCTCTTCATCATATTAATCAAGTGTCATTAAAGTCAACAACGGAAAAACCTTGGCAAATATCAGAATATTCTTAAAGTATTCCTATTCGCCAAGGTCAATATGCTTCCACGAGGACAATAATGAGACTCTCGTGCAAGAAGAGCTATGCTTTCTGGAAGTTCAGTTCGAGTTTGAATTCCGTGGTAGCCTTCCAGATAGCCTCAAAATCCGAAGGCTTGCTGATTCCTACCAGTTCGAAAACGGCCTTGATAGTGGCCAGTTTTTGAAGTGTCTCCGGATCACCGGACGTGGCGAGTTCCTGCAGAAGCTGATCGAGAACAGGGAGAAGAGGCAAAAGCGGAGTGATGAACTTGTCACACATCTCCTTGTCCACATAAAGGCTCAAAGCGTCACCCTCATTTGTGAAACGGAACGCAAGACCTTTTGTCATAATCTCGGAAAGTGCCTCGTTCAAAGCATTGAGATCCACACCATAGGCCCCCAAGGCGGCGAGAGCGTTGAGTATTTCCGACGGATCATAACCACCTGTCTGGGTACCATCATCCTCATTAAGGGCCGAAATGTTAGGAACTATGTAAAGTCTGTCACCTAAAGCGTACCAGAAGGCAAGGTTTGCCATCGGAGAATCCTCCCATTCAGTGTGGCTGGCGTTGAATGTGAAACTGTCACCGTCAACACCTGGACGAAGCTCCAACAATTCCTTGATGTTAACGTCCTTGTCATCCTCATAATAACGGATAGTGACGTTTCCGTTGGCGTTGAAGGTAATCTGATCCAGCTTATCGGCCACCACAACCCCTCCGGCCGTGTTGACAAGCGTGCAAACCGTCCCGACACCAAGGTAAGAGCCGGCCTTCCAAGTCAAATGGACCGGTCCCTTCCCGCCGATGATCTTACATTTCCGTACGATGTTCCAACTGCCGGTCAATCCGGCTGAAGCCATTTCCGAGACTTCCGTGGCTGCTTTGATCTCAATCTCTCCATCAGTGGAAATACGACCGTTTACGGTAAGATTGTATATCGATGATTTCATCTCGCCGCGAACGGTAGCGGCGATGGACGGTGGCTCAGAAAGAGTTGTCTCACCATTGAATGACCAATGGGTCTCGTCATCCCTTTTAAGGGAAACCATCATATTCACATCCGAATATCCCGGGATCATCCCCATCAATGTCAGTTTGGCTTCATTCTCATTCTGAGGCACAAGAGCGGCCGAACCGGCACTCTTGACCTCATTGACGTAAAATGAAGCCTTCCCGCTTGTCGATGAAATCAATCCTTCAGGAATATCCTTCCATCCGTCATCGGCCTTGTCGCCGTTGCAGGAAGCGAACGCGAAAATTGACGCGGCGACCGCCATTAAAGTTAACAGTCTGTTTTTCATTGTACTCATAGTCTTTTGTTTTAGAATATTCAAATAATACTGTCAGGAATTGGACTTAGTGTCTTCCTCCTTTGGCAGCACGATTGTGCGGAAGCGCTTCTGACGGCGTTCCCAACGCTCGCGGGCAAACTGCTGCATATCAGTGGCCTGGTCGTTCTCATCGATGATCTCCAGACCGAGAATCGTCTCGATGATGTCCTCAAGGGTGATGATGCCCTGGAAACAGCCATATTCATCAATGATGAGGCCGATCTGTTCGTGCTTCTTGAGCAGTTCCTCCCAGATGTGGCCGCAGGAGTCCTCCTCCGTGAAGAAGGAGATCGGGCGCTTCAGTTCCACGAGACGCTTGTCGAACTCATCGTCCGCCAGTCCCTCAAGCGCGTCACTCAGAAGGATATAGCCGGTGATATATTCAGGAGAGTCCCCATAGACCGGAATCCTTGAGAAATGCAGGTAGGTCTCGTTCTTGTAGAAATTCTTCAGGGACATATTTTCCTGCGCTGTCATCGCCACAATTCTCGGAGTCATCACATCACAGGCCTTGACGTTGTCAAGTTTCATAATGTTCTGGATGACCTTGTTCTCGTCGGAGTCGATCACACCTTCCTCCGCACCGATGTTGGCCATCGCCGTCACCTCTTCCCTGCTGACTGTCGCCTCGTCCTCATCCTTGGTCATCAGATTGGTGATCAACCGGACCATTATCACAAGCGGCCACATAAGAACTGACAGGAATGATATGGCCGATGTCACAAAGCCCATAAGGTTCTTCCAATATGAAGTTCCGATGGTTTTAGGAACTATCTCGGAGAAGACCAGCACAAGCAATGTAGTCATCGCGGAGATGATTCCAAACCAGGTGCTGCCAAACAGGATGGTAGCCTGCCGTCCAACCGCGGCCGCGCCCAACGTGTTTGCAATTGTGTTCAAGGACAGAATCGCCGCCAGAGGTCTGTCAGGATCCGATTTGAATTTAAGGAACTTCTCCGCCGGCTTGTACCCCTGCTCCTTCCTCATCGTGATGTAAGAGATCGGTGTCGACATCAACACCGACTCCAGAAGCGAGCAAAGGAACGACACGCCAAGCGTCCCCAGCATATAAACTATAAGCAGAGCCATATAGGTTTTCAGTTAATTCTTACAAATATAGCATAAATTTCCTCTTTCCTACCAAAATACTGACACACGCTTTGTAAAAATCCTGTATGATGGCAACAACTCTTATTTACGCCGGAAACCTCACTCCAACATTTCCACCGATTTCAGATCCCCCAATAGATAGCAAAGCTGCTCTTAGAGGCATATTGGCTGAATATATAGCATATCTTTCCCAATGTTTTTCACCCCATCCAAGCTCTCATAGCCTTAAGCAATATAATGGACTGAATGTGATTCGCAAAAATCAGTTCCTTTTCTATAATGAATTTTATTCGTTTTCTAAAATGAGGCGACAAGTTACAGGAACCAACTTACCATCATTCCTGCCTGGTATCCAATTAGGCGATGACTCAACTATTTTTTTTATCATTTTATTGAGAGCAGTCAGTCGTGAAATCCAGCGCTTGGCGTCTCCGTCATATTGCAAGGTACGGCTGACTATTGCTGTCCCACGCCAACATTCACATCAAGGCTGACGGCCGGCGTCGTTATCTATCAACGACACGCGACATCCAGCTGCCTTCCGAACATAGTCACCTTTGCCAAGGGCATACATATTGCCATTTTGCAAAACAGCGGCATACGATTATTCTTCTACACCATTGTGAGGCACGGTCGTATGCCACCCATAGATACAGAAACCATAGGTGGCATATCCACAGGCCTCTCGTCGTACTCAGGGTTGGTTTGCGTGCCGCCATATTCACAAAATGCGGGTGACGACAGCACGTATGTAACTGTTTGGCGACCGCTTGCATACCACATTAGTCAACTGCTATATCGTTACCATAACTTGTCACCATCAAACCACGCTGGATCTTTTAAACAGCCAAGTGCACTATGCGTACCAATCTACAGAGACATCATATATGACATCGAGAGTGCTTGTGAAACTCCCCAGAAGAAGATAGTAAAGGATTGCACCCTTTTCCGGTTGCGAATGTCTCGACAATAAGACCATCATTTTTGCCGATATCGGCAAAAATTAGTATTTTTGGAGTAAAAACATACAATCACTTGCCGATATGAAGTATATTTCAGTCAGCGAATACGCAGTTTCACATAATATTCCGGAGAGGACGGTACGCAACTGGTGTGCGTCCGGGAAGATTGATGGTGCGTTTCTTACAGGAAAGACTTGGAGCCTTCCGGCTGATACTGTGATTCCAAACGTCAAGACATCAAAAAGGAAACCATCCCCTCTGCTGAAAAGACTGCGTGAGGAGAAAGAGGCCGGCCTGAAAGGAGGCATCTACCATAAAACCCAAATAGACCTGACTTACAACTCAAACCACATCGAAGGGAGCCGGCTGTCGCACGAACAGACCAGATATATTTTCGAGACTAACACCATAGGCCTCAGCGATGAGTCAATAAATGTTGACGACATTGTCGAAACTGTCAATCACTTCAGGTGCATAGACATCATTATCGACAAGGCGGAGGAGAAGATCACAGAAGGCTTCATAAAGGAGATCCACAGAATACTCAAATCCGGGACCTCCGACAGTATGAAATCGTGGTTTAACGTAGGTGATTACAAGAGACTCCCGAATGAAGTGGGCGGCAACGAGACTTGCGCGCCGGAAAATGTTCACGCTGAGATGACTGCGCTTCTGAAGCTTTACAATCAGAATAAGACAAAGACTCTTGATGACATCATAGACTTCCACAAGAGGTTCGAGTCAATCCACCCTTTTCAAGACGGGAACGGCAGAGTCGGAAGACTTCTGATGTTCAAGGAGTGCCTCAGCAACGGGATAGTGCCTTTCATCATAACAGATGACCTGAAAATGTTCTACTACCGTGGCCTGAGGAACTGGCCGGACATTCCCGGCTACCTTCGCGACACCTGCCTCCACGCACAAGACAACTACAAGGCGGTTCTGGAATATTTCAGGATTGAGCACTGAAGTGCGTAGTTCAAAAGGCCAGAATCGTTTATGGCCGCAAACAACCGATAGGAACGACATAAATCCCATCCTCTGGACGACGATACGCATAGTCTCCTATGGCTGTAAGTATCATTTTGAAGGCCGGCTCCTTCATTTTTGATGTATCAATCTGATTGGACAACGCAGTCAATGTGGCGGCTCCGTCGTTGATTAATGACTGCCCGCCTAATTTGATCTCAATAAGTCCGTAGCGGCCACCACGCAAATGTAATACAGCATCACATTCCAGACCACTTTTATCACGGTAATGGTAAACTTTCCCGTTCATAGATTCTGCGAACACCCTCAAATCCCTTACACATAATGTCTCAAAGAAGAGCCCCATTGTATTAAGATCATTCATCAAATCCTCCGGTCCTATCTCCAGCGCCGCTGTGGCAATAGACGGATCAACAAAATATCTAGTATCAGATGTGCGTATGGCAGTCTTTGAACGAAGGTTCGGATTCCAAGCCGGCATATCCTCAATCACAAATATTTTTCGGAGTGCATCCAGATAAGAGTTTATGGTGTTCTCATCAAGACTTGAGGCATCATTGTTCTTCAGGTCCTCACGCAAAGTTGCAATGGAGGCTTGGGTGCCTTGATGGCGCGCATAAGAGCGCATAAGACGACGTACCCTTTCAGAAGCACGCTTTACCCCATCGACTCTAGAGACATCCTCCTTTGTTACGGCATCATAGTAATCGAAAGCCTGCTCAAGAGCTATCTCGTCCGGAAGTCCGACAGCCATAGGCCATCCGCCTCTACATATCAAGAAAGCAATGTCTGTCAGCTTCAAGTCATTCTCTGCCATTATTTTTTCAGGAGAGGTGAACAACTCCGACAACCGAACTCGTCCATTGGACTCTCCTGATTCGAACAAGGTCATTGGACGCATCGTGAGCCAAGCGAACCTTCCGGTCCCTGAATGTTCCCTCTCCTCTTCCGCCTTTTTGTCCGGAACCGCCGAACCTGTCAGAATGAACTGCCCCATTTTATGACGCTCATCCACAGTGTAACGCACCGCGTCCCAAAGTTTCGGTACAGTCTGCCATTCATCAATAAGCATCGGGGCTTCTCCTCCTAAAGCCACCTCCATATCTATTTCCAAAAGACTTTTAAATTGCTCCTTCACATCTTTTCTGGCCAGAAGCACCTTGCTTGCGGCTATTTCTTCCGCAGTTGTTGTCTTGCCGCACCATTTGGGGCCCTCTATTAGAACGGCACCCTTTGCCTGAAGCTTCTTCTCAAGGAGAAAATCCAATATTCTATGCCTATATCCTTCCATATTGTAAAATATTCTTTCTTAGGCAAATATAACACAATAATATCAAAATTCAGTAATTTGGCAGAAAAACATTCAGTAATTCGGCACAGGATTGTTCAGTAATTCGGCGATAATATTCATAAACAAAGCACCCGAGGCGCTTGGAGAGGCGGATCGGGTGCGGGAATTTGTTATGTTCGTTGTTGCCTGTTGAAAGTCGCTTAGAACTTTAGGGTGATGCGTCCCAATGCGGTGGTGCCGGACATCGGGACGAAGCCGAGCTGGTAGTAGCGGTTGGAGTCCGGATGGCCATCAGACTCGCTGATGGCGGAATATACCCAGCCGGAGGTGGCCACATGGGCGTTGAATATGTTGTTGACATCAAGGCCGAAGGTGATCTCCCTGAGGAAGCCACGGAGCTTGACCGGATAGCTGAAGCTGACTCCCGACAGTGAATATGCAGGGAGGGAGCGATCCTTGTTCTGCGTGTTGTCAAGGTACTGGCGGCTCACGAAGGATGTGTGCCAAGTGGCCTGGACTCCTTTGACCTTGACTATGGCGAATCCGTTGACGATGGCGGACGGGGAGAACGCCAGCGTCGAGTTGTCATAGTGGATCTTCCTTATGCCGGTCTCCTTGTTGCCCCAGTCTTCCACAACCTCGTCAAAGTCCTTGATCTTGTTGGAGCTGAGGGCTGCATTGGCCTCAAGGGTCAGCCACTTGGCGACATCCACCCCTGCGGTAAGCTCAACTCCGGTGCGATAGGAGTCCTTGATGTTGGTGGTAAGGTTCTCACCGATGTCGCTCTGCATTCCGGTCTGCACAAACTGGTTCACATAGTCCATGTAGTAGAAGTTCGCCGAAGCGCGGAAAATGGAACCGGAATACTGGTAACCCAATTCGTAATCATTGACGTGCTCCGCCTTAGGGAACGGATAGTTGTAGTTGTCCGTGAAATTATTGCGCTCCGGCTCACGGTTGCTCATAGCCAAAGAGGCATAGGCTCTATGGTTGCCAACCCTATAGCTGACACCCACTTTAGGATTAAAGAAATTGTAGGTCTCGTTGATGTCCAGACGCTGATTCTCGTAGGTACCGTCCTTCTGTTTGACGAACTTGTCGTTGATGCCGTCTGTCGTGTAGCGCACGTGCCTGTACTGAAGGTCAGCGAATGCCGTAAAATGCTCTCCGAATTGCTTGGAAGTCTTGACAAAACCACTGTAATCGTCCTTTCTGGCATCAGAGTCATAATACTTGTAACTGCCGTTGTCGAAGTCAGTGTCATTCAATCCGGCAAGTCCAGGATAATGATTGACCACGTCCGTGTTCGAGACATAAGTGAGATAACCGAAATGGTTGCCCCGGAACATCTGGCCGGAAAGTCCTCCGATGACATCCCACCCGTCATTGTTGTAGTTGATGTTATAGACAACGCCTGCCGCATTCTGTGACAGCCCCTTCTGACGGATGAAGTCCGACCTTACAGGTTTTCCCTTCTCATTCACCATATCGAAACCAAACTTGGAAACCTTGTTGTCCGGCCTGAACTCATCGTAGTAGCCATAACCGTAGGTGTAATGAAGCGAAAGGGTGGTCTTCAGGTTCTCATTGATGTCCCAAGCGGCGGAAAGAATGTTATGATCCTGCCAGAAGTTGTCCGTAGTCTTCGGCCAATAACTGCCGTCGTTCAAGGTGTAGCGGGTGGTCTTGTATGTCTCAGGATCCATTGACTCATAGAGGGAATTGAACTTGCCAAGCCCTACACGGTACATATCCGCATAAGTCTTGATGCCTGTGGAGGCCCCATAAGTGCCATCCATAATTGACAGATCGTTTGTTCCGGCTGTGACACCGCTCCATGCCTGACCTGTGTGCTCATAGTTTCCGATGTTCCTGTACCTGATGATGAAGTCTCTTCCGAGCCAGCTCAGACCAGCGTACCAAGAGCCTGACTTGCCGGCTGTTCCGTGAATATAGCCGTCCGTTCCGGTCGTGTGGAACGCGGCATCCGCAACGAAATGATTGCCGAGCAGACCTGTGGACATTGAGAAACCGGTGTTGTAGGTGTTATAACTTCCATAGGAAGCGTTCAATTCCACATACGGATCATAGGACGGAGCCTTTGTACGAAGAGCGACAGAGCCGCCGAACGCGCCGTCACCGTTGGTCGAAGAACCGACACCACGCTGAATCTGAACGCTTTCCAAAAGAGCGGAGTAGCTGTTCATATTCGCCCAAAAAACGCACTGGTCCTCAGGAGAGTTGAGCGGAACGCCATCGATCGTGACGTTGATTCTGGAATCCCCTGCCCCCCTGATACGCATATAAGTCGTACCTGTGCCGAGACCGTTCTCGCTCCAGGAGAGCACACCCGGAGTCGTGGAGAACAAGAAAGGCAATTCCTTGCCTGTCCCGGAAAAGTTCTGAAGAGCCTTGCGGTCAACGTTCGCGACCGCATAAGGGGCGTTCTTCTGCGCGCGGACACCTTTCACAATGGCCTCGTTCAAAATCTCGGCTTTTGTGGTGTCCGGCTGGCTTTGAGCGTTCAAAGCCTGTGGAGTCATCGCGGCAAGTGCCGCTGTTGCAAATAAAAAACCTCGCATAATGTTTTGAATATTAATGCAAGGGGCTGCCGGTTACGGCAATCTGAGACATCGCTTCCCTTCGGCGGCATTATCCGCATCAGGTTCATTGGGTATGATCTCAACCGGGCGACACGCCCAGTACCCCCGCTTGTTATAGTATTTCTTATTTTTTCTCTACCAGACGCACCTCGTAGAGCCGCTTCCAGCACTTGCCGGTAAGGTAAATCTTACCGTCTTTCGGATTGTAGGCGATTCCGTTCAGCACATCCGTGTTAGTGTCACGCAAAGACTTGGGCAGTAGCCCTGTGCAATCAACAGTCCCCTCGACCGTTCCGTCCGAAGGATTGATGATCACAATCATATCCGTCATATAGACGTTCGCCCAAATCTTTCCGTCAATCCATTCCAATTCGTTCAGCATCTGCACAGGCCGGCCATTCATCTTGACAGTCAGCACCTTCTGCTGCTTGAACTTGTCATCCATAAAATACAGTCTGGCCGATCCATCAGAAGCAATCAGACTCTTCCCGTCCGTCGTCAATCCCCATCCCTCACGAGGGTAGCTCCAAGTCGATTTGTAGGCGAGAGTCTTTGCGTCATAGACAAACGCAACCTTATTCAACCAAGTAAGTATGAATATGTTGCCGTTCAATTCAACAGAACCTTCTAGGAAATATTTCTTGTCGAAATCGAACCTCTTCAAGGCCTTTCCTGTCGCCAGATCGACCTTGCGGAGAGTCGATTCACCATATTGCCCGGTGGTCTCGATCATTTCCCCGTCCAGGAAGAAAAGCCCCTGCGTGAACGAAGTCTCATCGTGAATATATTCCTTGACAACCTGAACCTTGTACTGGCGCACCTTGGCGTCGGCGCAAGAGGAGAAGAGCAGCGCCAGCAAGGCCAACGCCGTTCCTATGAATATATTCATGAATCTTCTCATTGCATTCATCATGTTCAACCCCCAGTCACTTCGTGACAGCCCCTAAAGGGCACGGGGAAAGGATTCCCCGAACCCCTTCGGTCGCTTCGCTCCGAGTTTTTATTCTTCTCTTCGGGGTCACTCTCATTTTAACTTTACTTTTTCTTCTCCCTGTAAGCCATAGCCGCCTCCACGAACTTCACGAAGATCGGCTGAGGCTTCTCCGGCGTACTCTTGAGCTCAGGGTGGAACTGCACTCCGATGAAGAACGGATGAGTCGGGATCTCGACTATCTCAACCAGACCTGTGTCCGGGTTCTTTCCGGTGGCCTTGAGTCCGGCGGCCTCCATCCTTTCAAGGTAGGCGTTGTTGAACTCGTAGCGGTGACGATGCCTTTCGGAAATCATCTCGCTGCCGTAAATCCTGTAAGCCAGCGAGTTCTTGTCCAATTTGCAATCGTAGGCCCCAAGCCTCATCGTACCGCCCTTGATCGTCGTGCTCTTCTGCTCCTCCATAAGGTCGATGACCGGGTTGGCGGCGTTAGGGTTGACCTCGGCCGAGATCGCGTCCTTGATTCCAAGCACGTCTTTGGCGAACTCTACCACACACATCTGCATTCCCAGACATATTCCGAAGAACGGCACATTGTGCTCGCGGGCGTATTTTATTGCAAGAATCTTGCCTTCGAGTCCCCTCTCGCCGAATCCCGGAGCGACGAGGATGCCGTCCATATTCCCGATTTTTTCCTCCAGGTTGGAACTGTCAAGCCGCTCGCTCTGAACTGTATGAACATTCACTTTGCACTCGTTGGCGGCTCCGGCGTGGACAAAGGATTCCAAAATTGACTTGTACGCGTCCTGAAGCTCGACATATTTCCCTACAAGGGCGATGTCAACCTGATGTTTAGGGTTATAGAGCCTGTCAAGGAATGACTTGAGGTTTGTGAAGTCAGGCTCCGGAGCGGATATTCCGAAATGGTTGAGAACCATCTCGTCTAGATGCTCGTCCTCCATATTCAGAGGCACCTGGTAGATTGAAGGAGCGTCGATTGACTGGATGACGTGACCAGGCTTGACGTTGCAGAAAAGGGCGACCTTGCGCCTGAGTTCAGGAGTCAGTTCCATCTCGGTGCGGCAGACGATGATGTCCGGGTGGACACCGGCCTGCTGGAGCATCTGGACAGAGTGCTGTGTAGGCTTCGTCTTGAGTTCCTTCGCCGCGCGCAGGTAAGGGACCAGAGTCAGGTGGATGCTGATAAGATCCTCGTCAGGCAGTTCCCACTGAAGCTGGCGGATAGCCTCCACGAACGGCTGGGACTCCATATCTCCCACTGTGCCACCGACTTCCGTGACAATGACGTCGTATTTGCCGGTCTTGCCGAGAAGCAGCATCCTGCGCTTGATCTCGTCAGTGATATGAGGTACAATCTGTACTGTCTTCCCAAGATAGGCGCCTTCCCTCTCCTTGTTGATGACCGTCCAGTAGATCTTTCCGGTCGTCACATTGTTGGCCTTGGACATATGCACGCCCAGAAACCTCTCATAATGACCGAGATCCAGATCGGTCTCGGCACCGTCATCCGTCACGTAGCACTCTCCGTGCTCGTAAGGATTCAAAGTTCCCGGATCGATGTTGATGTAGGGATCGAATTTCTGGATGGTGACCCTAAGTCCTCTGGCCTGAAGAAGTTTGGCCAACGATGCGGCAATGATACCTTTTCCCAAAGAGGAAGCCACACCGCCAGTAACGAAAACATACTTTGTACTCATATTCTTTTCTGCACTTTACTGGACTACAAATTTATGTCAAAAAAGTGATTTCCGAAATTTTTTGTTTATTAAATGCTTTTTCATTGACTGTCAGAAATGTTTTTTTAGTACTTTTGTAAGATAAAAGGTGGGACGATCTGCCGCGCTGCGGGATTTCGGTCCCGGGTGAGGAAAGTCCGGACAGGGCAGGGCACCCTACTGGGGAAAGCCCAGATGGGAGTAATCTTATGGCACCGTAACAGAAAACAACCGCCTGGCGACAGGCAAGGGTGAAAACGTGAGGCAAGAGCTCACGACGCGCGTCGGTGACGTCGCACGGGTACGATGTCAGGGCCTGCAAGACCAAATATACTGGCAGATGAGGGCTGCCCGCCCGATGCCAGGGGGTAGGTTGCGTAGATAAATGGCAGATTCAAAAACAGAAACCGGCTTACGGTCCCGCCTTTTTTTCTTTCTATCTTGAGTTAGCCTTGGCTGTCGCCTCAATGTCAAGGGCTTCGGCAAGAATCAGGATAGGGTTCTTCACCTTGTACTCTGTGGACATCTCGATCTGCCACTTGCAGGTCTCACACTCGCTGCAGACGAAATCAGGAGCGACAGCCTTGATCTGCTCGAAGACCGGACGGCCTATCTCCTGTGAGTACTTGTAGTTCTCCTTCTTGAAGCCGTAGGTGCCGGCGATGCCGCAGCAGCCGCTGTCCAGAACGGTGAACGAAACTCCAGGGATCATCCCGACGAGAGCCTTTGTGAATATGCTCCAGCCGAGTTTCTCCACGTGGCAAGGAATATGATAGGCTATCCTCGCGCGGTAATCATTCTTGAACACCAGCTTTACCTTGCCGGAATCCACCAGCTCGAACAGGAACTTCTCAACAAGGGTGATGCTGTCACGGACAGCGGAATTATCAACGGAAAGCACGTCAGGATATTCATCCCTCATCGTGAACACGCAGGTGGAGGATGTAGCGACAATAGGCAGCCCGGCGGCCACAGCCTTCTCGAACTCAGCCACATTGTGCTTGGCATGCTTGGTAGCGCCGTTCCACATTCCATTGGAAATCATCGCCACGCCGCAGCACTTCTCGTCCATCAACTGAACTCCATAGCCGACGGCGTTCATCACCGTCACGAAAGCCTTGCCGACCTCCGGCTGCTGAAACTCTGTCGAACAACCGTGGAAGAAAGCGACCTGCTTTGAATATGCCTTCTGAGCGTCCTGTGCCTCTTTCCTGAACCAAGACTCAAAGCCGTGAGCCTTGTATTTCGGGAAAGTACGGTGGCTGTCGATATGAAGGGTCGCGTCCATCACGGCCTTGACCGGCTTGGAAGCCACCATAAAGTTCACCACTGGAGCGAAAGGTCTCGCCATCTTGCCCATGAAATCCGTGCTTGCAAGAAGACGGTCACGAAGTCCCGGAGTACTGGTACTGAAACGACGACGAGCGGAGTGAATCAAGTCGGCGATCTTCACGCCAGACGGACAGGCCACCTCACAGCGTTTGCAATTCATGCAATACTTCAGATTCTCATCGAAAAAGTACTTGTTCTTAAGACGAAGCCTCTCCCCATCCGGGCCGGCCTGCTTAGGCCCTGGATACAATGGATTGACAGCCACTACCGGACAGTAAGCGGTACAAATCGTACATTTGATGCACTGTTCGAAATTATTGAAACTTATGTTTTTCTCTTGCATATCTCTTTCTATGTCAAATGAATATGAACGACTTACTTGCCAAGAATCCTGTCCGCCGCGCTGAACGCGGTCATAATCGCCACGCCGGCTCCGCTGCCTTCCGCGAGAGGATTGCAGCCTCCGACCTCTGAGCCAACCACATAGAGATTCGGAACAACATTTCCGTCACGTAATGGCTGGAAATCGCCGTTGGTCTTCACGCCGAACCCTGTGTAGTTCTGGCGGGCGAAAAACTTCTCATCGTACCAGTCTTTCCTCTCGGCAGGATAATCGACATCAAGGCCGAAGACAGGTTCCTTAACCGCATCCGGAGAAGCGACCAATCCTTTTCCGAAAAGATTGCCGCTTGCGAGGACGAATGTGTCAGCCTCGATGCGAAGCTCGCCGAGATTGGCAGTTCTGATGCTTGCCACACGCTCTCCGTCGAAAACAGCGTCAATGGCCTCGTCACCCATCAGGAATGTTCCGCCGGCAGCCTCGAACGCTTTTTTGAGAAGCCTTTGCGTGCGGATTCCCGGCACGGAAGGAGGTGTCGTACCTATGAACACGACCTTGGCCGGAATCATTTCCTTGATCCACCGCATAATGACCGGTTCCTCAAAACCGAACACCTCCGGCAGGATGACAACATCCTCACCGTTAAGAAGTTCCTGAACCTTGTGCGCAAAAGCCTTCCAACTGGATTCGTGGTTCATCACACGTGCTATGTTCACGGATCTCATCTCGGCCGGGTTCTTGCGGAGAAGCTCAACCTCGTCCAGTTTCACAGACTCGATGCGGCACTCCGTGCATCTTTTCTCAAGGCCTTCGGCGATGAAACGGGTATTGAAATCCAAGAAGCCGGAGAAGTTAACTATCAGGGTCTTCTCTCCTATCTTCTCATCCTTTGATGCAAGAAGGGTAACGTCATCCATGGCGAGCCAGGCTGGTTTCAAAGTGCCGAGGGCGGTGATGCGGTAGCCGTTGTGGATCGTTTCGGTCGCTTCGACCGGGTGCAGCGCGACACCGCAATCCGAGAAAAATCCCGGAACAGAGGCGACATATTCAGAAAGTCTCTGCTTGCCGATCTTTGAATATGGGTGTTCGGAAGGAAGTGTCTCCACCGCAGACAATGGTTCCGCGACATCCGCTCCGTCAGGAAGTTTTCCAAGCAGACTGAAAGCGCCGGATGAAAAGTGGAGTGCGTTCTGCCCGGCGGACACCATCAGGCATTTCTTCCCCGCTTTCTGCAACTTGATTCCGCAGACAAGCGAAGAAAGTCCGCCACCTATAAGTACAATGTCAAATTTCATAATCTCTTCCTCCTATATTTCCTCACCAAGTCCCATTACCTCTGAATATACCCACTGGGTATAGGCGCTTTCACGCAGCGTCTCCCCCCAGGCAACCGGATACATTCCTTTCCATCTCTCGTCCATAAAGTCCTTTAGATCAGCGCGTGCCTTGGCCGTGCATTTTCTGGCCTTGGCGAGACGGCCAGCAGCCCTGCAGGCGCAAAGCTCACCCTGGCAGGTTCCCATCCCGAAACGGGTCCTGCGCCTCAAATCGACCAGATTGTTGACCTCAAGATTCTCGATGGCTGAATCAACCTCTGACACAGAGACTTCCTCACACTCGCAGACAAGACTGCCCTTCACGTCACCGTCAAAGTCGAGATTGGCCGCCTGAGTGCCGAAACGTCCGACGGATGCCTTCTGAACCATAGTCGGAACCTCCCAGATCTTCTTGGAAATCTCCTCGATTCCGCCCGGCTCGGATCCTGGAAGCGGAGTGTAGGCGGTCACGCATTTGGCATCCCGTCCGAGCTTCTTGCAGACAGCGTCAGCAGCCATCTCACCCATAAGCCTGTAAGTCATAAGCTTACCGCCGGTGATGCTGATGAAGCCCTTGATTCCGTCACGGGTCTCGTGATCCAGACACACAATGCCTCGGCTGATGTTACGGCCGCTCGGATCATTGTCAGCCGAAACCAAAGGACGGACTCCGGCGTAAGCCCTCAGGACACGTGTCTCAGCCAGACAAGGAGCCAGTTTGGCACCCTCGGTCAAAAGCAGATCAACCTCGTCTGGAGTCACCTTCAGATGATCGCATTCCTCGTACGGAACCCTTGTGGAAGTCGTTCCGATGACGCAGACCGTGTCACCAGGGACAAGAATGTCAGCGTTCGCTGGCTTGCGGCAACGGTTGATAACCACACTGTTGACCCTGTGTGCGAAAATCAGCAATGCCCCCTTTGCCGGAAACATACTGATGTTCGCCCCGGCCATCTGAGCTATATGATGTCCCCAGATGCCGCCGGCGTTGACCGTCACAGGAGCATAGTAGTCTGTCACGATCCCTGTGTGATGGTCAAGCACCTTCACTCCCTTGATCGTGTCCTGCTCCTTGATGAACTCTATGACTTCTGAATATACCAGGACCTTGGCTCCGTGAATCTTCGCGTCAAACACGTTCGAGGCGCAAAGACGGAACGGGTCGACCGATCCGTCCGGAACCTTCACGGCTCCGATAAGGGACGGATTCACAGACGGTTCCATCCTCTTGGCCTCCTCCGGATCAATCACTTCGGCGTTGATCCCGGCCGCAAGGCAAGCCTTCACGAAAGTGTCCTGATAGGCCAGATCATCCTCAGGAAGGGTTATGAACAATCCTGAAGTGTCATCCACGCAATGACGCGCGATCTTCTTCAGGATCATATTCTCTTTAATACATTCTGTCGCGGATTCCTGATCCGTGACAGCGTAGCGTGCACCGCTGTGAAGCAGTCCGTGGTTCCTTCCCGTGGCACCGGTGGCTATGTCGAAGCGCTCGATCAGCAAGACTCTCAATCCTCTGAGGGCACAGTCCCTGGCCGTTCCGGCTCCGGTAATACCACCACCGACGATGATGACATCATATTCGTTCATTCTATTCCTGTATATTTTTTAATCTTTTCCCTTAGGTTCGTAGACAGACTGACCGGTGTGTAGCTGTCAGAGCGGTCAAGCCACTCCAATGCAAGCGCCGGTTGTCCGCACATAAAGCAGCCAAGCGCTATGTTGTAGGCCGCGCAAGCCTTTTTCTCATCATTCCTGCACTTCAACAATGTCGTCCATTGGCTGATGGCCTCTTTCCATTTGTATGAATATGCATATTCAGCTCCTTTGTCCCAGGCATTCTCGGCCCCGTCGTAATAGACCACGTAGAAGTCGTCCTGCTTCCAAGTGGACATAAAGGTTCCGGCGGCAGTGTATCCCGCCTTCTCTGCACCAGATGCCATATTCTTCCAGACCGCCTTGGTGATCACATCCTTTGGCGTCTTTCCGTCCGAGTAAACATCCACATTGAACGAGCGGCCTCCGGCAAATCCATACACCCTGTCCTCCTTGTTCATCGAGTCATAGACGAAAATCTTGGTCGTGAACGGCACGGAGGCTGTACTGATGTAGGAAGAGTCAACTGTCACCCTCCCGGATGTCTGCCTCACAGGTTCCTTGACCGTCGGGATCCCGAGCTCGGGAATATCAATGACAAAAACGACATCCTTTCCGGTCTCCATCACAAGACTCAACAATGAATCCTTTGAGGCGTAATCAGTTCCATCGCCTCCACGGGCAGTGAACAGTTCCACAGCCTGATTTCCTCCGAAATAGTCCTCCTCCAGACGTGTGGCGAACCCTGCCGCCGCCGAAGCGTTGAACAAAGTGTCACGAGGATTGCCGTCCGTAAGATAAACCACAGCCATCGACTTGCCGGCAAGATTAAGCCCGGACTTGGAAGGCCCGCGCATCTCAGGACTGACAACAAAAGCCTGAGGCGCGCAGGAGACCAGCGCCATAAGCGCCGCGACTACCATCAAAGATGCCCTTTTCATAATGCTTGAATATTATATAGGCTCGGCGATGAGGTCATACTCATCCGCGCCTGTTATCCTAATGTCAATGAAAGTACCGCACAAATCCTCTGCCGGCTTTCCGCCGAAAGCATCGGAATCATATTTCACCACGATCTCTCCATCGACTTCCGGACTTTCATACTGGCTTCTGCAGATCAGCACTCCGTCCGCATAGTCATCCACAATGACACGTTCTGTTCTTCCTACCCTGGACTCGTTGAAAGCCAAGGATATTCCGCTCTGGACCTGCATCAATTCAGCAAGTCGGCGCTCCTTCTCTTTCCTCGGAACCGAATCACGGTAATTCTCGGCCCCGAACGTGCCGTCCTCCTCTGAATATGTGAACGCTCCCAGACGCTCGAACTTCGCATCCCGGACAAAATCCAGCAGTTCGGCAAACTCTTTCTTCCCCTCACCAGGATGCCCGACGATCATTGTGGTCCTCAGTACAACACCCGGAACCTGATTTCTCAGTTTTCCGATCAATGTCCTCGTCCACTCACCGTTGACGTGCCGGTGCATCTTGTCAAGAACCTTGTCGGAGATGTGTTGGAGAGGAATGTCAAGGTATTTGCAGACTTTCGGATTACCAGCCATCTCGTCAAGCACATCCTCCGGAAAATCAGCGGGGTAGGAATAATGGATCCTTAGCCATTCTATGCCCTTTACCTCGGACAGCCGGCGCAGAAGCTCAGCGAGAGCGCGGCGTTTGTACAGGTCAAGGCCATAGTAGGTTGTGTCCTGGGCGATCAGGATCAGTTCCTTGACGCCATCCTTCGCCAAAGCCTCGGCCTCGGCCACCAATGTTTCCATTGGCACGGACTTGTGTGCACCCCTGATGAAAGGAATGGCACAGTACGAGCAGCGACGGTCACATCCTTCCGAAATCTTCAGGTAAGCGTACGCCCGGTTGTCCGTCCTCAGCCTCGCCGGTTCCTTGACAGGAACGCAGCCCAACGCCTTCACGACAGGATCCAGATCCCTTGCCCCGAACCAGAAATCGACTTCGGGGATAAGTCCTGGCATCTGAGCCATATACCTTTGCGAAAGACAGCCGAAGACCATCAACCGTCCAACCTCGCCGGCCTTCTTGCGCTCGGCTGCGGAAAGGATGGTCTGGATGGACTGCTCCTTGGCGTCACCGATGAAACCGCAAGTGTTGATCAGAAGCACGTCCACCGGACAGGTCTCCTCCTCAGGCACGATGCGCCACGCATCCTTGACCTGCGAAAGGAGATGTTCGGTGTCCACGGTGTTCTTGGAACAGCCTAATGTTATGACCTGTAAAGATTTCACTATTCGTTTACCTTATCTTCGGTTGTGTTCCCGGCCTCTTCTCCGGCGTTTTCCTCCTCTGGATTGACAAAATCCAATGAAGCGAAATTCTTGAGAGCGTTGTACCAATCGACAACCTTCTTCATATGCGATACATAGAAACGGTCACCGTCATAATCCGGAACCGCTTTTTCAAACAGTGCCTTGATATCCTTCGGATCAGCCTTTGACGTCGGAGCGTCAGCGTCACCAAGCACGTCCTTCATCTTGAGGAAAACCTCCTGAAGCTTGATTTCACCCTCAGTGGTATAGATTGAAATGTCAGCCAAAGTTGTTATGCGGCTCTTTGCGTCAGCGACAGTCCTTTTCTTGTCGGAAAGAGCCTCGATGATGACACCGTTGCGTGCCTGTGCCACATACTCGAACAGGCCGTGCTGGCCTGAGATTGAGAGAATTTTTGCAAGATCTGTTTTCATATTCAGATAATATAACTAAAAATTAATTTTACATCAAAATTTGAGCCCGACGAACGTTTTTTCCGTTTCTGTTTTCAATTGGGCCAAAGTTCCGTCATTACGGATGAACACGTCCACACGGGAAATGTCAAAACGCTGGGCGGCCATCCTCTGGATGATGCTTTCCGGCGAAGCATTGTCCCTTTCACAAGCCCGTCTAAGCCTTGTGGCAAGCGGCGCGTCGACAAGAATGACCGTCGAGACCACAGACAAAAAATCCGGCTTCTCAAGGATGATCGCGGATTCCATCACACAGAACGGTTCCTTACCGAAGAACATCTCTGATTCCGCCTGGCCGTCGAAACGGGAACTCTGCATAGCGTTCCATCGTTTGAAGTCGCGAAGGACAGCCGGATGCACAATGCTCTCAAGCTTCTTCAGCTTTTCGGGAGCCGAGAATACAATCGACGCCAACTTTCCCCGGTCAAGAGTCCCGTCGCTCAACCTTATGCCACACCCGAACGCCTCTTCAATGGCGTCAAGCAAGGAATCGTCCTTGGCATAGAGTTTCTTGGCGGCGGAATCCGTGTCATAGACAGGAATCCCGCGCGCGGCAAGGAAAGCGCATACCGAACTCTTTCCGCCGCCGATACCTCCTGTCACAGCGACAGTCCTCATTGCCTTCCCTCCTCGACACAGTCAAACACTTCCGGCGACACAGAGCACTCTATCACACTCTCAGGGATTCTGGAGGCGTGAGCGATGCACTTGCCGCCGATCGAATTAGTGAAATCCCGATAGTCAATATAGAAGCTCACATCCTCGGTCGGATCCTGGGACATAGGGAAAGCGCACTTGAACACAACCGTCGCGGTTGACGGATAGACCGACAGTTTTCTGCCTGCCGGAACGTTACGGACACCAATCGGAACCTCTGAACGGATCTCCACATAACGGGTGACATCCAGAGAGTAGTTCACTTCTGTGTCAGACATCCGGATACCGGCCACCTGCTCAAGCTTCACGACCCCGTGAGCGCTTGACTTAAGGTTCAGCAGATCAATGGTCCTGGTAAAGACCCTGTCAATGTTCTCAAGATGGAACGGCTCGCCATAGACGGTCACGGAATCCGGCTGGAGGCGGATCTGCCCCATCGCCATATACTGCGGCTTGAAACTCAACACCTGCACAGCCTGGACCGGAACCCTTTTGTTGTTCTCGAACGGAAAGCGGAACTGCACCGTTTCGGAAAGGAACGACTCCAGACGCACGCCGTCACCGAATATCTCGGTTACATAGTTGCTAAGCTCCGCGGCCGTGATGTAGAACAGCTCACCGTCCTTGTGATGCAGATCCTTGCTGTCAAAATGGATCGTCAGTGCCTTGCGCTTCGCCTGATGACGGATCCGGAGCAAAGAGAAGCCCGAGGTCCTGCATCTGGCGGCTATCATACTGGAATTGGAGGAAATGTTGGAGTGCCCCTCAATGTTGCACTCGGCCACTACCGGCACGCTCATCGTGTCGGAATAATTCAAAGAAAGATTGTGAATCAGCCAGATACTGAATGCAAGCAAGAGAGACATCAGGAATACTGAAATGTCTCTCCCGTCAAGATGCAGTCTTCCCAGCAGTCTATGTAGCCGTTCCTTCCACATCCTCTTGAACAGAATAATCCGTTACTGCTGCGGAGCGTCCTGGGTGAAGTCCCTCACAAGGGAATTCTTGTCAACCTTGAGCTTGACATCTCCGTCAACCTTGATGAGGACCGTCCTGTCCTTGATCTCGTCAACGGTTCCGTAGATGCCGCCGGCGGTCACGACCTTGTCGCCTTTCTTGAGTCCGTTGCGGAACTTCTCAAGCTCCTTCTGCTGCTTGCGCTGTGGACGGATCATAAAGAGCCACATAATCACGAACATAGCGATGATCATAATCCAGAACGCGCCACCACCGGCACCCTGAGGCTGTCCGGCGCCTGCAGGAGCGGAAGCCTGCAGCAATGTGAAAGTAAGAATATTCATTTCTAAAATTTAAAGTTAATATTCACAAATTTAAGCAATTTTTTCGGTCTTCACTATATCCCCCTCCTCAATCTGCTTTTTGATGAGGCGGTCAAGGAGGCCGTTTACGAACGAGCGGCTCTTCGGCGTGCTGTAGAATTTGGATATTTCCACATATTCATTTATAGTCACGCGGAGCGGCATCGAAGGGAAAGCCTTCGCCTCGGAGAGTCCCATCACGATAAGCACTGTGTCAACGGTGAAAAGGCGGTCCTTCTCCCATTGGGTGGTGTTTCCGGCGACCAGCGGGGCGTATTTGCCGAAGCAGGCGAACGAAGTGCGCAGAAGCTTGTAGATGAATGCCTTGTCACTCTCGGCGTTCTTGGAGAGGTCCATCTCGCTGCGGTAGAGCGGCGGAAGCGACCAGCGGTAACCCTTGGCAAGCGACTTCAAAGTGTCGCAGCAGGTAGTCAATGAATATGCCAGGTCATCACACCATAATATGGACATATCCTCCAGGATCTTCGCAAGCTCATCATTGTCAACGAACTCTTCCTCGAATATCCTGATGAGCAGCGACGCGTCCTCGGCGAGGGAAGACTCCGGCGAAGCCATATATTCCTTAAAATAGTCCTTTGTGCAGATTGAGTCGTAAACACTCCTGACAAGAGCGTCATAAGGCTCCCAGGAAAGCTTGCGGCGGGAGATGATCTTCTGAAAATCAGGGTCCTGCTCCAGCAAAGGGGAGATGAGGTTCCTCGTGAACTTTAGGTTCGGGTTCCTTTCCTCCTCGGTCGGATTGAACTTCTTTTGGGCGTTCTCGATTCTTGTCCGCGCCTCCGCCGTGAGGTACGGGATGATGTCTAACATAAAGAGATACAGAGACCTCGTGGCTTCGCAGGATGCTTCCAGCAGGGATTCAGCCTCGGCGAGAGTCATCGACTGATTCTCGGCGTAACTGTAGAGCACCTTGAAAGCCTTTATCCGCAGGATTCGTCTGTTGAGCATAATTCCATTCAAAATTTTATGCAAAGATAACACACAATTTCAGATTTTTCTTAAATTTGTGCGGATAACAAAACATTCAGCGCAAGATGTACAAAGATGACTACGAGCGGCCGAACTACGCTGACCGCAACTCAGAGGACGTTTACTCCAAGCCTGTAAGGGCCGGAAAGAGGACGTATTTCTTCGACGTGAAGACCACAAAAGGCAACAACGACTACTACCTGACCATCACCGAAAGCAAGCGCAGGCAGGAGCAGGACGGCAGTTTCTCGTTCGACAAGCACAAGATATTCCTTTACAAGGAAGACTTTGACAAGTTCCAGGAGGGCCTTTCCGAGGTTCTGGCCTATATGAAAGAGAACCTTCTCCCTGACGTGCCGGAGCACACATACGAGCCATCCGACCGTACCGGCGCCGCGGACGGTTCAGACAACTCGTTCAGCGACGTGAAGTTCGAAGAGCTTTAGCGTCTCCTGAAATATACACTGACATATTTTTAAATGGATATTTGTCCTTCCTTTTCGCGGGGAGGACATTTTCTTTTGTATTTTTCCTCATTTATTCCTAAATTAGAGGTTTGAAAGACATTTAGCGCGAACTTAATGTTAAACACATAAAACTACACTGAAAAAAAATGAGCAAAGAAATGTCAAGACGCTCTTTCCTGAAAACAGGAACAGCTGTGGCCGCAGGACTTGCTGTGGCTCCGAACATCATCATCGCAGGTGAGAAAACCCCGAAAAAGGAGAAGAAAAAGAAAGTCGCCGCGAACGACAAGCTGAACATCCTCGGTGTCGGCATCGGAGGACGTGGAGCGGCTGACCTTAAGGAAATGGAGACCGAGAACATCATCGGACTCTGCGATGTGGACTGGAAGTACGCAGACCACGTGTTCAACAAGTACCCACAGGCAAAGAAGTACAACGACTACCGTGTGATGTACGATGAGCTGCTCGACAAGGCTGACGCTGTTATGATCGCGACGGCTGACCACACACACGCCATCATCGCCGCCCAGGCTATGGCAGCCGGAAAGCACGTTTACGTCGAGAAACCTCTCACTCTCACCGTCTATGAGGCAAGGCTTCTGACCAAGCTTGCCGCCAAATACCGTGTCGCCACACAGATGGGTAACCAGGGAGCTTCCAACGCCGGCACAAGGAAAGCCATCGAATGGCTCTGGAACGGCGAGATCGGCGAGGTCAAGAGAGTGGACTGCTTCACGGACCGTCCTATATGGCCACAGGGTCTCGAAAGGCCGACCAAGGTGGAGGAAATCCCTTCAACACTCAACTGGGAATCCTTCATCGGCCCAGCCCCTATGCGTCCTTACAACTCGATCTACACCCCTTGGAACTTCCGCGGCTGGTGGGACTTCGGAACAGGTGCTATGGGTGATATGGCCTGCCATATTATGCACGTTCCGTTCAAGGGTCTGAAACTCGGATACCCTACCAAGGTGGAGGCAAGCTCGACAAATGTGCTCACCGACTCCTGCCCAAGCGCCGAGATGATCCACCTCACCTTCCCTGCAAGGGAGAATATGTCCAAGCTCGCTATGCCTGAGGTTGACATCCGCTGGTACGACGGTGGCTTCAAGCCGGAGAGACCGGAGGGACTTCCTGCCGGATTCGACCTGAACGTCAGTGGCGGTTGCAGCATCTTCTACGGAACAAAGGACATTATGATCGCCGGCACATACGGAAAGGATCCTATCCTCGTCTCCGGAAGGAAGCCTGAGGTGCCTCACGTTCTGCGTGAGATCACAGTCTCACACCAGCAGGACTGGATCCGAGCCTGCAAGGAGGATCCGGATTCAAGGATTCCTAGCGCGTCAGACTTCAGCGAGGCCGGTCCGTTCGTGGAGATGGTTGACCTCGGTGTGGCCGCTGTAAGGCTCCAGGCCCTCAACCAGGTTCTCGAATGGGACGGCGAGAAGATGGAGTTCACAAACATCCCTGCGGACGCCACCATCAAGATCCTTGAGAAGGACGGATTCTCCATCAAGGACGGCCACCCTACATTCAAGAACAAGTACACGGATCCGATGAACGCCCGTGAGTTCGCGGCCAGCCTGATCAAGCGTCAGTACCACAATGGCTACGAGCTTCCAGAAATGCCAGAATAATAATTTTTTAACATCAAAAACATTCAAGAATATGAAAAAGATTGTTTATGCGGCCGCGGCTGCGGCAATGATCCTCAGCGCGGTGTCCTGCGGCAACGGCAACAAGAAGGCCGCCGCTCCTGCCGAACTCAAGTGGACAGGAACCGAGACAGTTGAGACCAAAGTGACAAAGGAAGGCGCTCCTGCCTACATCAGCGTCGAGAAGCCTCAGGTTGACCTCTCATCCGTGCCTCAGGACAAGGATGGCTACTATGTTATCTTTGACGGGGAGACACTTAACGGCTGGCGTGGCTACGGAAAGGACAATGCCCCTTCACGCTGGACCGTTGAAGACGGATGCATCAAGTTCTCCGGCACCGGTACCGGCGAGGGACAGACCGGTGAGGGCGGCGACCTGATCTTCGCCCACAAGTTCCAGAACTTCCAGCTTGAACTCGAATGGAAGATCTCCAAGGGCGGAAACTCTGGTATTCTCTACCTAGCTCAGGAAGTCAAGGAGTATAATGCCGACAGCACTACAAAATGGTCTCCTATCTACATTTCTTCTCCTGAATATCAGGTGCTTGACAATGCGAACCATCCTGACGCGATGCTCGGAATCGACGGCAACCGCCAGTCCGCTTCCCTTTACGATATGATCCCAGCCAAACCACAGAACCAGAAACCTTACGGCGAGTGGAACACAGCAAAGATTATGGTTTACAAAGGAACTGTCGTACACGGACAGAACGGTGTCAACGTGGTTGAGTACCATCTGTGGACTCCACAGTGGACCAATATGCTCCAGGCCTCCAAGTTCTCTCAGGAGAAGTGGCCTCTCGCATTCGAGCTCCTGAACAACTGCGGCGGTGAGAACCACGAAGGCTACATCGGTCTCCAGGATCACGGCGACGATGTTTGGTATCGCAACATCCGTGTAAAGGTTCTCGACTAATGAGAAAGTCAGCGATTTTAATGGCGGCTTCGGTTCTTCTTCTCGGTGCGGTTTCCTGCTCTGAGAAGAAGGCAGAAGTGCCTGTTAAAAAGGAGATCAGCGTCCAGCTTTACAGCATCAGAAGCGTGATCGGCAATCCGGAGAAATACGCCCAGAACCACGAGGAGGCGTTCAAGGCTCTCGCGGAGATGGGTTACACCTCTGTAGAAGCGGCCTGCTACTCTGACGGGAAACTCTACGGAGTCGATCCGGAGCAGTACAAGGCCGATCTTGAGGCGGCCGGACTCAAATCCCTTTCCACACACATAGGTCACAACCTTAGTGATGAAGAACTTGCCTCAGGCGACTTCACCGAGTCAATGAAGTGGTGGGATCAGGCGATAGCGGCACACAAGGCTGCCGGTTGCAAGTACATTGTCTGCCCGAGCTTCAAAGTTCCAGAGACCCTCGCCGGCCTCAAGACCTACTGCGACTACTTCAACGCAATCGGAGCGAAATGCAGGGAGAACGGAATGCTCTTCGGCTATCACAACCACTCACACGAGTTCAAAAAGATCGAAGACACCGTCATCTATGAATATATGCTTGAGAACACCAATCCTGAGGACGTGTTCTTCGAGATGGATGTCTATTGGGCTGTGATGGGCAAGGCATATCCTGTCGAACTCTTCAGGAAATACCCGGGACGCTTCACCCTTCTCCACATCAAGGATCACCGTGAGCTCGGCGAGAGCGGAATGGTTGGCTTCGACGCCATATTCAAGAATGCGGACATAGCGGGAATGAAGGATTTTGTGGTTGAGCTTGAGGCGTTTACCAATGGTGACTGGAAGGAAAGTATGAAGATGTGCGCTGACTATCTTCTTAATTCGGACTTCGTCAAAGCGACCTACGAGGAATAAATATTCCTTAATACCTTAATTATATAGAACGGCCGGAATATGACTTCCGGCCGTTCTTTTTGTATGCACATATATTCATACATTCACAAGTATTCCGGCAAATCAAGAAATATTAACATAATTTTAGTATATTTGAAAACTTTAGACTAATTGTTAATTTTATTACAAAGTTTCTTAGACATATTCAATTATGGACAAGATTCTACTTAGGAATATTACTTTGAACGAACGTCAGGTTGACATCACAATCGCCGACGGACTGATCCAAAGGATAGCGCCGCACTCCGAAGAGTACAGGGAGGCCGCCTCTGGGGTAGAGGCTCTGGACTGCACAGGCAAGGTAGCGGTTCCGGGATTCATTAATATGCACACTCACGCCGCTATGTCCCTTATGAGGGGCGTCGGCGAGGATATGGTCCTTCAGGACTGGCTGAAGCACATCTGGGCCATTGAGTCAAAACTGGACGCACCGTTCATCTACTGGGGTACGAAGGCAGCCGCGCTTGAGATGATCAAGACTGGAACCACAACATTCAACGACCATTACTGGTTCTCACCTACAGCAAGGATCGCGGCCTCGGAAATGGATCTGCGAGCAGCCGTCTCGTACCTGTTCCTGAACCACAACGACCCAGCTGAGGCCGAGAGGGAGAAAGAGCAGTGCATTGAAATGCACGAGACTGTGCCGGAATGGAACTCACGGTCAATCTTCACGATCGGCATTCATTCAATCTACTCAGTCAGCGAAGACCTCATCCTTTGGGCGACAGAATATGCCCGCAGACACAATCTGAAGATCCACATCCACTTGGCTGAGTCGGAGCGCGAGGATCTTGACTGCAAGGCGGCGCACGGCGGGCTGTCCCCTGTCGAATATCTTGACGCGCTCGGAGTGTTGGGGCCGGATGTCATCGCCGCGCACACGCTCTGGCTTTCCGATCACGACATCGAACTGCTGGGCAAGCACAAAGTCAACTGTGTGCACAACATCAACTCGAACACAAAGCTGTCATCCGGCTACAAGTTCAAGTGGAAAGAGCTAACGGACGCGGGTGCGAATGTATGTTTGGGAACGGACGGATGCGCCTCATCCAACAATCTGGACATTTTGGAGGCAATGAAGACCACGGCCATATTCCAGAAAGCTTGGAGAAAAGATCCGTCGGCCCTGCCACTCCAGACTCTTATGGATATGGCCACGGTCAACGGTGCCAAGGCATTCGGACTGAAGACAGGAAAGATAGAAGAGGGTTACGAGGCTGACATCCAGATTGTTGACACCGACAACACGTTCTTCCTCTCCCCTGGCCCGTTCCTTGCGAACTTCATCTACTCGGCGCACAGCGACTGCATCTCCTCGCTCATCGCAGGAGGAAAGTTCGTGATGCGCGACCGCAAGGTGTTCGGAGAGAAAATGATCCTCAAAGGTGCGCGAACGGTGCTGAACGAAATAGACTATAAGAAATAACCTGCCGCAGACGCTAAACAGCCGTTCAACGCGGTAATTAATGAATATAAAAATATGGATCCAAGAGCAGAAAGAATCTACGGAGCCGCTGAATATCTCAAACAGCAACTTGGCGATCTCAAGCCTGAGGTCGGAATCGTGCTTGGCAGCGGTCTCGGAAAACTTGCGGACAGCATAATCGATCCGCTTACAATACCTTACAAGACAATCCCTGGATTCCCGGTCTCCACTGCGATAGGGCACAAGGGCAACTTCATCGTTGGAAAACTCGGAGGGAAGATGGTCATCGCTATGCAGGGCCGCATCCACTACTACGAGGGGTATCCGATGGAACTTGTCACACTTCCTATACGTGTGATGAAGGTCATAGGAATCAAGTACCTGTTCGTGTCGAACGCAGCCGGTGGGGTCAACTACAACTTCAAGGTCGGAGACCTGATGATAATCACGGACCACATCAACCAGTTGCCTAATCCGCTGATTGGTCCGAACCTGGAGGATTTCGGTCCTCGGTTCCCGGATATGACAAGGCCTTACGACCTTGGGTTGATCGCATCTGCCGAGAAGATCGCCGGCGAGATGGGGATCAAATTGCACAAGGGTGTCTATTACGGCGGAACAGGTCCTACATACGAGACGCCGGCCGAGTACAAGTACATCCGCACGATCGGCGGGGACGCGACAGGAATGTCCACAATCCCGGAGGTCATCGTGGCCAGGCACTCGAATATTCCTGTGTTCGGAGTGTCGGTAATCACGAACGAGGCGCACGATGACTATGCTCCTGACTATGTGAACGACGGGGACGATGTCGTCAAGGCCGCTGACGCCGCCGCTGACAGGATGTGCGCACTGTTCACAAGGATGATAGAATCGCTATAATATTAATTGACAATGAAATACGTTTACATTCTATATTTTGTGTTCGCCGTGTTCATCATTGGGTTCGGCTCAGCGCTTTTGATTAATGGTGTGCCTGTTTCCTGGAAGATCGTCTGCATCCTGCTGATCGGAATTTATTTCCTCTATCGCGGGATAGCGACCTGCGTCAACCAGAAGCGCCGCCGCGAGCGTGAGGAGATCGACAACGGGAATGATCCGGCCAACGCATAATTTGAATAATATGGATTTAGGACTGTTCAGAGTGGCCGCCGCCGTGCCAAGGGTGAAGGTGGCGGATGTTGAATATAACGCCGAGTCAATCTGCAACCTGACCGGAAAGGCCGAAGAGGAAGGAGCATCGCTGGTGGTATTCCCGGAGCTCTCGATAACCGGCTACACCTGCCTTGACCTTTTCGGCCAGAACCTCCTTCTGACAAAGTCGGAAGAGGCTGTCGGAAAGATAAAGAATTTCACCAGAGGCAAGCACATCACCGTTGTTGTCGGTGCTCCGGTCCGTTTCAGAGGCCGGCTTTACAACTGCGCCATCGTTCTGCGTAACGGAGGGATCAAGGGCATCGTCCCGAAAATCTACCTTCCGACCTACGCCGAGTTCGATGAAGGGCGCTGGTTCGCCTCCGGCTCGGATTTCCTTGGATCAGACAACTCGGCCACAGGACGTTTCGTGGACGACGGCAAGGACTATTACAGAGACGGTTTCGACTCGATCATCAAATACTGCGGCCACAGGTGCAACATCTCCCCTAACCTGCTGTTCACCGTCGGTAACGCCACGTTCGGAATCGAGATCTGCGAGGATTTCTGGACCCCGATCCCGCCGTCATCATTCCTCGCCCCTTCCGGAGCGCAGGTTATAGTGAACATCTCTGCGTCCAACGAGGTAATGACCAAGCACCAACAACGCAAAGAACTGATTTCCAACCAGTCAGGACGTACAGTCTCAGGTTACATCTACTGCTCTGCCGGCTATGGCGAATCCTCGATGGACACCGTCTATGGCGGCTCCTCCATCATCTGCGAGAACGGCAGGGTGCTTTCCGAGAACGAAAGGTTCCAGCTGCACGACACGATGATATTCGCGGATCTTGACATCGAGAGACTCAACGTGCTGCGCCAGAAGAAGAACTCGTTCCGGGGAATGACACCTGACGGAACCTCCGCCTGTGAATATTCAGGATTATATTCCTGCTTCGACCTTGGTCCGGCGGCGCCGACTGACTTTGACAGGAAATTCTATCGCTATGTGGAGCCGCATCCGTTCCTTCCTGAGGGAGATCCGGCGGAGATCGCCGAACGTTCCAAGGAGATTCTTCAGATCCAGACGACCGGACTTATCGCGCGTCTGGAGCATATCAACTGCAAGAAAGCCGTGCTGGGAATATCCGGCGGCCTTGACAGCACGCTGGCCCTCCTGGTGACCGTAATGGCTTTCGACAAACTGGGCATTCCAAGGGAGAACGTCATCGGAATCACTATGCCGGGACTTGGAACAACCCACCGCACTAAGTCCAACGCAGTGGATCTGATGGAGGTTCTTGGTGTGACCACACGCGAGATCTCCGTGGTTGCGGCAGTGGAGCAGCATTTCAAGGACATCGGCCACGATCCTAAGGTGATGGATTCCACCTACGAGAACGCCCAGGCCCGCGAGAGGACCCAGATCCTGATGGACATCGCCAACCAGGAGAACGGCATTGTGATCGGCACCGGAGACCTTTCGGAGCTGGCACTCGGCTGGTGCACCTACAACGGTGACCATATGTCGATGTATGCCGTCAACGCATCCGTGCCGAAGACCTTGATCAAATACCTTGTAAGGTGGGCGGCGAAGAATGTATTCACAGACGCGGCCACAAACGGAGGAAGATCCGCGGCCGAGATTCTCATAGACATCGCGGAAACGCCTATCAGTCCGGAGCTTACCCCGGCTGACTCAAAGGGACAGATCAAGCAGAAGACCGAGGATCTGATCGGCCCTTATGAGCTGCACGATTTCTTCATCTACAACTTCATCAGGTACGGTTACTCTCCTGTGAAGATTTTCCATCTGGCCTGCAAGGCTTTCGGAGAGGCAGAGAACGGAGTGGATTGCTCAGGAAAGAATGTGGTAAGGCATCCTGACGTGACCTTCGACAAGGCCACGATCCTGAAGTGGCTGAGGAAGTTCTACTGGAGGTTCTTCAGCCAGCAGTTCAAGAGATCCTGTATGCCTGACGGCCCGAAGATCAGCCTCGTGAGCTTCTCGCCGCGCGGAGACTGGCGTATGCCTTCCGACGCCCAGGTTCAGCTCTGGATTTCTGAGCTGGATAAGATCACCGTGTGATGAGCCAGTTTGACACTTGCTTTTTTGAGAGATATGCGAGAATCTCGCTGGAAACGCTGCTGGACCGGAGGTTCGCGGAGCTGCTGAACAAGGACAGGCCCGACCTTCAGAGCCCGGACGGGGTTTCGTTGGGCATCGAGGTGACGAGGGCGATGCCGGAGACAAAGGAGGCGGCGCAGTCGATGCTCAAGGAGATGGCCGGCGTGGCACCGATTCCGGAAGACCGGGAGGACTTCGACACGATCCTCTCTTCGGGCTACGGCTACGGTCTTCAGGGAGGACGCTATGTCGGAACCAAGGAGTACGACTACTGGTCGATGGCGCTGCCGATGCGCCGGATCATCGAGAGCAAGGTCCGCAAGGCCGGGGACGGCTTCTACGGTTCTTTCAATACCCTTGACCTGTACGTTTTCTGCAAGGACAGCCTGAGCGAGATCGAAGTGCTGGACATCCTGCGCTACACAATGAGGCTTCAGGAGGGTCAGGAGGCTAAATACAACTGTCTCTACCTCTCCGAGATCAGCGGCCTTGATGTCTGCAACCTCACCGGAGACATCTCCGACACCTACCGCGTAGCCCGCCACCCGATCTCACCCGGCCTCCGGAAGGAATTCTTTCACAAGGCTTTGCAACAATAGGACAATAAGAAGCATTTTATGAATATTCGGAAAAACAGTGGTTGGTTGATACACCTAGCTATCTGGGCGGTGATCCTTGCGATGCCGTTCTTCTCGCCGCAACCGGGAAGGGCGCTTCACGGCGGACTGGACTATTCCCGGTTTCTGCCTGTGACAATCTCGTTTGTCATTGTGTTCTACACCAACTACTTATTTCTGATAAAGCACTTTCTCTCCAACAAGAGGTTCGGGGCGTTCCTGTTCTGGAACACGCTGTTGATCGCCAAGGTCAGCATCTGCGTCCATCTCTTTTTCAGGTACATCATCTCGCCGGACATCACTCCGCCGCCCCATTCAACACTCGACACAATCAGTTTCACATTCCGCAACACGGTGATCTATATTGCGATAGTGGGCATCGCCGTGGCTGTCAAGATGACAACGGAATGGTACGACAACGAGGCGCAGCGCAAGGAGATAGAGAAGAACCAGGCTGAAGCCGAACTGGCGAACCTAAAGAACCAGGTCAACCCGCATTTCCTTTTCAACACTCTGAACAACATCTACTCGCTGATCCAGATCAACCCTGCACAGGCACAGGAGGCCGTACACGACCTCAGCGGAATGCTGCGCTATGTCCTCTACGAAAGCCAGAAGGACACCGTGCCTCTTTCCAAAGAGTGCGAGTTCCTCAATGAATATGTCAAACTGATGGGCGCACGGCTCGCTTCCGGAGTAAAACTGGAAGTGATACTTCCAGATTCTCTGTCAAACAGGCAAATAGCTCCGCTTCTCTTCATCCCGCTAGTTGAGAACGCCTTCAAGCACGGCATAAGCGACACGGAGGAATCCTTCATCAGGATCGGGCTCAAGGAAGACGGGGAATATGTCTCCTGTCTCGTCGAAAACAGCTGCTTCCCGAAAGATGATACCGACCGGAGTGGCTCTGGAATAGGAATAATGAACCTCAAGCGCAGGCTAGATCTGCTCTACCCGGGGGCATATTCATTTGAATATGGCAGGGTGCAGAGCGTCTACCGTAGTCTGCTTCGGATCAGGACAGGAATATGAACACGATCAGTTGCATAATCGTTGACGATGAGCCATTGGCGGTAAGGCTGATGGAATCCTACGTCGCTAAGACTCCGTTCCTGTCTCTCAAAGGAAGTTTCACGAGCGGCACGGCTGCATATTCATTTCTTCATTCCAATCCGGTTGATCTGCTCTTCTGCGACATCCAGATGCCGAACCTGAACGGGATGGAGCTCTCGAAGATGTTGCCGGAGAAGACCAGGATCATATTCACCACCGCTTTCAGTGAATATGCCGTCGAAGGTTTCCGGGTGCGGGCGTTGGATTATCTTCTGAAGCCAATCTCATACGATGATTTCCTTTCAGCGGCCCTCAAGGCCAAGGAATATTTTGAGGTCACTGAGCCTGCCGAAGTGACCGGGCGAAAAAAAATAAAGAGCATCTTCGTAAAGACTGAGTACCGCCTCCAGCAGATAGACCTCGACAAGATCACCTATATAGAAGGTCTTAAGGACTATGTGAAGATCCATCTGAATGACGGCACGGCACCGGTCCTGTCATTGATGCGCCTGAAGACTTTGGAGGAAATGTTGCCGAAAGAAGATTTCGTCCGGGTCCATAAGTCCTTCATAATCCGTATGGAACGCATAGAAGCGATAGAGCGCAACCATATCATAATAGGCTCGGATCGCATCCCTATCGGAGAGACCTATCAAGCCTCTCTCTATGCCACCTTATCCGGCAGCGCGCTCATTCCGGCAAGCCTGAATATTCAGAAATAGGCGAATCGAGACCTTTGTTTATCAATAGAAGACGAAGTTATATTACAAAAGAGGGCGGCCTGAACAGCCGCCCTCCCCTATTATATTCATAAAGAACAACTTATTCCTTGATGCAGCGCACTGAGTAGGCATCGGCACGGCCAGCGGAGGCAGTCGCGGATGCAGACACACCTGCGGCTTCATTCATAAAGGACAGCACACAGAACGCCATACCAAACGCACTGCCGTATGCCTTGGCCGGACAGTTACCCCAATACGATCCCCAAAGTCCGCTTTTTGACCCCATCAGCATAGCATAAGAGCCATCATAACGCGCGGCCGCCGGGAAGAACTGGCTGCCGCTCTTCATATTGAAGAACCATCCATAGTTATAGTCCTGCACATCTATGACGCCATCAGTATTCACATCCACGACATCGAATGTCGAAGGATCCTGTGAATATCCTCCAGAGGTCGTGAATGTCCTGAACACATCGGCAGGAGGTACCCGGTAACCGACAGGGCAAGGGTCATAGAAAGACTTAGCGCCCTTGTTGACATACTTATTGTCGGAATCTCTCACATAGCCCAACGGATTGCCCCACAACGCTCCAGTGCTGTCCGCCGGGTTAAGCCAATCCCTTGAGGAAGTGTACTGCGCATAGTTCGAGAGGCACTCCGTCGGATTCGCTATCGCATAAGCTATCGTGTTGTCCGCCACGGAGCCCCAAGGTGAGTTAATAATCTTCACTTCCGCTCCTTCCGGGCCATAAAGCGTGGCACCAATGGTATTGACATCTCCGGTAAGGGTCGGTGCGGCCGGGAATGGATCCTTGCGTCCCCACTGGTACAGAAGTCCGTACGGCCTCACGTCAGGAGTCGCTGAGAAAGCGGCCGTCATCGCTCCCAGATTCATATTCATCACCTCATAGCCGGTCTTGGTCTCCGCTGTGGAAATCTCATCTTCAGGGAACCAGATATGCCAGCTCCAGATTATCGTGCCATCGGCGGCCTTCGCGGCGATCACCGCATTGCCATTCTGTGCCGCGACCTTGAATGTTATCTTGCCGTCAGCGAACGCGACCTCGGTTATCATCCCCTTGGCTGTCTCCCACACAAGCCCTGCGGAAGCCGGAGACAATTTCTCCGGAGCGGAAAGACCTTCCGTGGTGGCTCCGTTACCCTTGACAGTAGCGTTGAGGGAATATTCACCCTCCTTTGTGATGACATAACAGTTCGCGGTTCCAGTCTTGCTTAGATCTTCCGCCACAACAGGGGTAGGCTCCGGTTCCGGTTCTGGGGTTGGTGGTTCCGGCTCTGGATCTGTGCCGGTCTTGCCACAAGCCGTGGCAATCAGAAGCATTAAGCTTCCGACAAATCTTGTCAGATTCTTTTTCATAACAGTTCGTTTTTTTATACAGCGGCCAAAATACGCATTTTTCCCGAAAAAATGTTCATTATCTCCTCAGAAAATGCGGTCCGGATTTCTGAACGACCAATGTCCCCAGCATCGTGTCCGGCCGGACTGTCGGAGTGGACCATAAGAATGGCACCGTGCTGGAAACGGCAGGCTGCGCCAGTGATATGCTGAAACGCCTCCCGGGCGTTAAAGGTTATGAGGATGGTGTGGAGATATTCGGCCGCGGGACAGCGGAAGTCTATATCAACGGGCGCAAGATCGGCGATGGCCTGAGCCTGAGGAACAACCAAAGTTTCAGGTATGAATATGGTGGCGGAGCCTACAATCAGCTGAATGTCAACTACCGTAAAGGCGGGATGGACATCTCCGCTATGCTGATGGGCAACATCAAGAACGATGGCAGCGGGGCGAGCTAAGCATCAATCCTGCGGCCTCGGACGGAGACACAAAAGTTGATGAGACGATACTTGCCGGATTCGCTGAATATAGCCGCCAATTCTGGAAAAAACTCTATGCCCAGGCAGGACTGCGCTATGAGAAAGTCATCTCTGACTTTTATGAATATGATAGTCATAGTATGGACAGGAACTATGACGATTGGTTTCCGTCAATCAGCCTGACAATGCTTGTAGGGAAAGTACGTATCGCCATTTTTGCAAAACAGCGGCATACGATTATGCTTCTAAGCCATTGTGAGGCCGGGCCATATGCCACCTACGGATACAGAAACCATAGGCGGCATACCCATAGGCCTCTCGTCGTACTCAGGGTGGATTTGCGTGCCGCCATATTCACAAAATGCTGGTGTCGCCAGCTCGTATATGATTGTTCGGTGACTGACTGCACGCCATATTAGTCAACTGCTATATAGATGCAAAAAATAAAATTGCGGATTTTGGTAACGTGCAAAATCCGCAATTTTCGTTTTTTATGACCGCCATCCGTTATTAAAATGGAAAATGGCGGCGATGTCTGAATTACAATGTAGTGAGGTGGAAGTTGCGCCAGAGAACCTTGATGTTGTTGCCGTCGTGGATCTGGAGCATAATGCGGCCTGACTTGGAACCGATCAACTCATCATTGATGTCAACCATAGGCTCACCGTTCAGCCAGGTCTTGACGTTGTCACCCTCGACACGCAGGCGAAGAGTGTTCCATTCACCTTCCTTAAGAATATCCTCTTTCTCGTCCGGAATCTGAACCAGCCAGCCACGACCGTAAGATTCGTAGATGCCGGCGGTGTCATATCCCTTAGGAGCGACCTCGCACTGCCATCCGTTCACGATGTTGTTCTGGTAGCCACCCTCAACAAATGAATGGAAGAACAGACCTGAATTGCCGTTGGAGCACTGCTTGAACTCGACGGACAGGTCGAAATCCTTGTAATATTCACGGGTTCCGAGATAGCCGTAGCGGAGATCCTCGCCGTTCTCGGTAACGAGATTACCTTCCTCGTCAACGCCTGTGCGCATACTTCCGAACAATTCCCATCCGTGCAGATCCTTGCCGTTGAATAGTTCGACCTCCTTGCCGGCCTTGTGAGGCAGTTCCTTGATCTTGATATTCCTGAATGAAGCGGGGTCACCGTGGTCCTGAAGGCAGATCACCCCCTCGTGGGCGAGACCATATTCGGTCGCGTTGCCCCATTTGCCGCTGGCCTTCTTCTCGAACCAGTCGTCTGTCCAGGCCTCGAACTCAAGAATCTTCTCGCCGTTGAGCCAATGCTCCACGTGTCCGTTGTCAAAGACGATCTTGGAGTTATTCCACTCGCCCTGAGGATTGACCTTCATCTTGCTGTAGTCAGGAAGGTGCATAGCGTAGTCAACGCCAAGCTTCTGCCATTCCTCAAGTTTCGCCGGAGCGTTAACTTCCTCCCAACCATCATTGTCAATGAGCTGATATTCAGGACCGGTGACGTAAGGCACCTTGAATTTCGGATTCTCGACAACGTGGTACAACATTCCGCTGTTGCCGCCGTGGGTGAGTTTCCAGTCCCAGGAAAGCTCGAAATTCTCGTACTTCTTGTCCGTTACAATGTAGCCGGACTCATCGGCTCCGTTACCGGAAGCCTGGATGCAACCGTCCACCACGGTCCAACCATTGGTCAGAGAGTCTCCATTGTAATCACGCCAGCCGTCAAGGTTCTCTCCGTTGAAGAGAAGTACCCATCCGTCAGCCTTCTCGGCGGCTGTCAGCGTATTCTGCTTCTGTGCGCAGGAAACCATAGACACGGCGGCGCCGGCGATAGCCAATCCAAATAAGATTTTTTTCATTGTTAGTGAATATTTAATGAATATTAAAGTGTTATTATTGTCTCACAGCCTGCAAAATTAGGCAAAATATAGGAGTAAAGCAACTTGTGCCGAAATAACGAAAAATCCACGTGCCTGTCGCAGCCGCGTGGATTCCAATAGTATGTTTAGCGATAGCGGGATAATTAAAATGGCGAATTTTGGTATCGTGCAAAATTCGCCATTCTATTTTTTCGTCAATCAAATCTAAGCATAGACTCATCCAACCACTTGGTTCCTACGAGTGCCTGATAGTTGCCGGTGTCTTTGCCGGAAAGGAAATTACGGAAATAGCGGTTCTCCGAAAGGACTTTTCCATCAGTGGAAGTCAGTTTGAGGGTCACTATGCAGAGACCATCCGGAACATCAGCGATGTCAATGACAGGAGTCGTCGTGTCGTCCGCAGGACTGACAACTGCTGTTTTTGAATATACCTCCTCACCATTCGGGTTGAGTACGGAAACGCCGGCGGTCAGGTTCTCCAGATCACCGCAGCTGGCGTTCACAACCTCAATCTGGCTTGTGGCCGGGTTCAGTTGGATGTGCAATGGCTCACAAGCCTTCTTCACGGCGGCACAGGCGGCTGTAGGGCGGAACCAATAGTCGTAGGTCTGCCAGGCGAGACTTGGCCAGGCACTGTGTGACATCCAGATCAAGAGTCCCTTACGGCCTACGTTGTTGGCCTCGTACATCGCACGATAGCCATCATAGTTGACCCACTGGGCATATTTCGCGAAAACCTCGGCTGAGTCCATAGCCTGTTCACCGAAACGCCTTCTGACCATTCCGACAAAGGCTGTGTCACCTTGGGCCCCTGTACGGGTGAAATCGTGCTGTCCCCAGACATCGTTCGTAGGCCAAAGATGGCCTGAAGTCAGCATCCGGGACAAACTCTCATATTCCATAATCGCCGGCATTCCCCTCTCACTGTGGAACTTGGAGGTTGGGTTCTCGAAGTAGAATGACGGTTCGACCGCGCGATACGGGCCGTGACCGCTTACACCATCATCAGCGGAACTTGGAATATAAACGATGTCGGAATGCAGGGCTTTCACCGTCTCAATCAGACCAGCGTTCAACGCCGCTGGAGGATAGCCCTCGTTACGGCCACAGTAAAGTCCGATGCTTGGATGCTTGCGGATAAGGCTTACATAATCCCTGGCATTGTCAAGGAACATCTCATTGTCATCCGGATCAGGACCGTCAGCCGGGTTCGCAAGCCAGAAGTCCTGCCAAACCACGATTCCGTACTTGTCGCAGGCGTCGTAGAACTCCTCGTCTCCTGTCTGGCCGACCCAGTTACGGATCATATTCAGGTTCATATCCCTGTGCATACGCGCCGCGGTGTCATATTCATCAGCGGTATAGCGGAGATTATATTCACTGAAACCCCAGTTGCCGCCTTTAGGGAAGAAGCGGCGGCCGTTTATGAACATCTTGAGGTCGCTCATCACATCGCTGTAGGTGAATTCCCTGATGCCCGCCTGCCATTTGATTGAGGTCATCGCCTCATCCGCACCGTCAGGGATGAATGCGAACGATGCTTCGTGAAGCGTCGGCTCGCCATAGCCGTTCGGCCACCAAAGATCAATCTTCTGATCCTTCAGTTGCGGATATTCCTCAGGAGTGAATACTATTGTTCCGTTCTCCCCTGCCTCAAGATCAACCCTCTTGGTGAACTCAATTTCTCCGATTGTTCCACGAAGAGTTCCACTGATAGTTTTCTCCGTTCGCCGAGCCTGTCGTAGCGACTTGCTAACTCCGTCCGCAACGTTGACCGAAACAGTCATTGACGCTAGTCCGTCCGTTATCTTACTCTGGACAAGCGGATCGCTCAATCTTACAGCCTCGACTTTTTCTATCCGGACATCATTCCAGATTCCCATATCACGACCTCTGACTGTCGGTATCCAATCCCAACCGACCGTGGCGTGGAACGTCGGGTTATCAGCGCCAAGCTGGCCTCCATTGAAGTCAGGACTCTCGGCATTTTTTTCCTTGACGGCGGCGAAGTGCGCCGGCTTTATGATGTGCACGGCGATGACATCATTCTTGCCCTGAATCAGATCCGTGATGTCAAAACTTGCGCGCTTGAACGCTCCCTCAATATTTCCGACATAACTTCCGTTTACGTAAACCTCTGCTTTCCAGTTGATTCCATCAAATGATAGGAAGAGTCGTTCGCCTTTCTGGCGCTTTGTCGCTTCGACAAGCTCTGCGACCGAACCTGGAGTCCATCTGTACCAGAAATCAGAATTGAAGTACGATTCTGAGATCTGAAGATTATTATCCGCGATTCCCGGATCAGGGACTGCCCCGGCGGCAATGTAGCTGTAAAGAACGGTTCCCGGAACGACAGCAGGCAGCCAAGACGAATCGTCATATTCATTGGTAGAGAGAGTCTCTCCACTCTCGGCTACAGCCGAAGCACGCTGAAGTCTCCATTCCGGTTTGGCATCTTCTTCCACTTGAGGTCCAAGGATTTCCATCTCGCTCAATGCGAAATGGCCGCTCTCATCAGCTCCTTCCATCGAAAGACGGACATAACGGGCGTTACCAACCGCTTTGAATGAATATGTCAGCGAATCTATCTGTGGAAGTTCAGCGACCTTTTTCCAGTTCTCCGCGTCATCCGAGATCTCAACACAGCCATTCTTCGCCTTATGGATCCAATAAAGGCGTAATTCATTGAACTTCTTTTTAGAACCAAGATCAACATAGACCCACTGAGGTTTGTCGTCCGCACTCATCCACACGCTTGAGTAGACCGCGGACGGCAACACATTGAAGCCTCGTGACTCTTTTGAATCATAAGCCCCAGTGTCATAACTCTTCCCGAATGAAGGATCCGTTGAGAAATCCACAGCATAGACCACCCAGAAAAGAGCCCCATTCATATTAAACTCTATCTTGAAATGATTGAAATCAACAGCATTATTCAGAGGTATTTCCAAGTCAAATTCACGAGCGGGGCGGGTAATGCTCTCAGTCTGCTTGTTAGGATCGGTGATGACTTCTGGGTAACGCTTGCTTCCCGGCAGTCCGGAATTCCCGACAAAGCCAACCGTTTTTATGTCCGCTCCGTGGTTTCCAGCAAAACAAGTGATTGACCACCCTTTAGTCGGCTCCTCATAGACCACATACCCCCGGACACGCACGCAAGCGGCGGAAAACTTCTGGGCACTCCATTCATATTCAAGGAAATTCACCGCTCCTTCCAGCCTGTTGTTTGAATATGGTCCCGCATCCACCGTCCATTCCTTCTCGCGCCGTGGCAGTTCCCCCTCAGCCGTTCCGACTCTCAGCCAAGCCGGTTCCGAAGTCGCCACAACACCATCCGTAACGAGTTGCGCAGTAAGGTTATAATCATAAGAAGACGAAGCGTATGCAGCCTTGTTCAAGGCGATATTAACAGTCGTGTCGTTCGATGAACAACCAACCATAGCCGCGACAACCATCATCGCAGCGGCATCGGACAATTTCTTGATAGACATAACTTGCTATTAATCTATAAAACAAAAATAGCCTCTCAAAGAGGTATGATATTACTTATTTTCAGGAATATATATACATATACCGGAGATTAGCCAATGAGTGTCTTCTACACCATAGACATAGGCAGCTGGAACAGCCGGAATTTCTGTTATTCTCAGATCTGCTATGCCATTCGCACCCAAAGCTTTTGCAGCATCAACTGCCTCCTGCAGCAATTCTTTACCAGACAATTTTTCTTTGGTAAATGTCTCTTTAGTTTGTCCCTTGTAGTAGGCATAATTATCCCTCTCATTAAAAGTGGCATCCGTTTTATCCTTATCTGTTTTGATAATAGCAGGAAAAACTTTTATTGATAAATCACACAATGCGGTAAACTCCCCTGGATAAGGATCTGGGCTCAAGAAAAAACCTTGCTCCACAAAAGGGCGATAGTCCAAGAACAGCGTTTGGACAATGCGTTCCCTTTGTTGGGTAACAGCACAACTTGAAATGGCTGATAACAATGCAATAATAATTAATAATCTTCTCATTGTATTGTTTCCATATTTTATCTTGAAATCAAGATTTTCATCTTGCCTTAATAATTTACTGTAAACGTTAAACGCATAGTTGCACTGATGCAACGCATCGACATATGATGCGAAGTTAGTAATAAAATATTCAGAAAACAAATGAGTTATGAGCGCACAAAATCAGGCAGAAGATCAGAGGCCGCGTATGCTTACGAATAGGATAAGAAGCCGGAACTGGTGGCCGCCATAAGGCTTCGGCCAAGCGGGCGATGTACGAGTTCACGGAGAATGTCATCGCCCAGATCAGTGAATCGGAACCGGGCAAACGAAGTGAAAATCAGGCGGGAAGTCTTGATTATTTGGCCGGAAAGTTGTTTCTTTGTAAACACAAATGCTATACAAACGCAATACGGAGGAACTTATGAGGCTTGAGAAAGATGACATATTGGTTATCAAGGCTGTTCTGCTTTACATTCTTACACATAGTGAGGATGGAAAGAGGGACATCTACAGCCTTGTGAAGTCGGCATACTATGCGCAGCAGAACCATCTTGCGCAATATGGCACTCCCCTTTTCAAGGATTGCATCTGCGCTTTGCCGTTCGGGCCGGTACCGTCCAACATCTACAATGTTCTTAAGATGGCAAGGGGCGACTTCCGTGAACTGAACTACCATATGGCAGACGATATGCACTTGGCATCGGATGCCATCGCTTTCAAGGATGAACGGTATTCGGCTAAGGAAGATCCTGATCTGGATTTTCTTTCCCAATCTGACATAGAGTGTCTGAACTATGGGATCAGCAAGGTAGCAAGAATGTCTTTCAGCCAGATAATGGATGACACGCACGGGCAGGAGTGGAACCGAGCTTTCAACAGCCGGTCTTCCCTCAAGGAGATGGACATCAGGAATATAGCCAAGGAAGGGAACGCTTCCGATGACGCGTTGCAGTACCTTGAGGACTTTCTTGAGACTGAACGGTTTGCCAGGTTATGATGGAGCTGGGAGCATTTCCTGACGAACTCCGAAAGCAAGCCTTACGTGCTGAAGAAGTTCAAATTATAAGGTGGTGGAGTGATTTTTGCAAGAGAAAAGTGAACACTAATCTTTGAAAGCACTATGTTCTTCATCGGTGATATTGGTTGGCTTGCTTGGCCATTGTTGCTTATCGCTATGATTGCGATTTTTATCGGTGTGGCTGGGTTGATTATATTCCTTGTCGGTGGAACGATCGGAAGTGCCGTGGTTGGATTTACTTCCAAGAACAAAACAAAGAAAAGCGTGATGGGAGACCTGCTGTTACTTCTTGGAGGTTTGGTCATTCTTGCAAGCGTTGTTCTGACGATCATCTGGGGATAATCCTCTTTATATTTGTCCTTTACAGCCGCGGAAATGCGGCTATTTTTGTGCCATAAATCGTATAAGATTATGGCTAAAAGAATTACGGATGAGGATCTTCGGCTAAACCTGATTATCAACGGGGACGGCGGGAAGAAGGAGATGCTGGAATTGGAAAGGCAGATGAAGGATTTCAGCTACCGTGAGTTCGAGGCCTCACCTACAGCGGAGTGCGAGGGCATCTGCAACGTGATCACATCGTTCGCGGTACGTGACGCGGTGAAGGAACTGACGGAAAGGGTGCTTCAGCCGCTCCGTGACAAGGTCGGGCATCCGCTGCGGATCAACAGCGGGTACAGGTGTCCGGAACTCAACAGGGCGGTGGGCGGCGTGCCCACATCGCAGCACGTCAAGGGAGAGGCCGCCGACATCGCAGCGGCGGATCCGTTCCAGCTGGCCAAGGTGGTCAGGAACACGCCGGAGATCTGGAAAGAGGTTGACCAGATGATCATCTATCCGACCTTCGTCCACATCAGCCACCGCAAGGGCGGACCGCAACGGAGGCAGCTGCTCTACAACAAGAGATACCAAGGAGAAAGGTTTTAATATTCAATGAATAAGAAAGTGCTAATCGAAGTTTTGCTTTGCATCTGGCAGTTGCCGCAGAACCTGCTGTGGCTGCTGCTGTTCTGGTGGTACGGCTGTGGGTGCAAATCATCCAAGGGGAATTATGTGACGTACCGGATAATGTATTCCGAGAAAATGCACGGTGGAATCAGCCTCGGACGGTACGGTACATCGTGCTCCCTTACCATTATCTCCGCTCATCATCGAGCACCTACGTTCAGAAAACAATTCATCACGAATATGGTCACACACGGCAGTCGCTTTATCTCGGGTGGTTATATCTGCTTATCATTGGTTTGCCGTCTATTACGTGGGCTTGGCTGCATTCTTCATTCAAGTGTTTCAGCACCGTCAGTTATTATGACTTCTACACCGAGAAGTGGGCTGACAGGCTCGGAGGCGTGAAACGATGAAGCCGGGCTGGATTCTTCTGCTTGTCGCCGCTCTGGTGGCCACGGTCTCCGTTCTGAGCTGGAGGCTGGGCTACCGTGCGGCGGTCGCTGAGCTCATCGAGGAACCCAAGGCCGACACTCTCATAGTAAGGGACACCGTCACTGTCGAGTTCCCAGTCCCCATCCTAACAACCATCACTGACACGATCCTTGTCGCCTATCCCGACATCGTGATCATCCACGACACCACATTAGTCCAACTTCCAAGGGAGCGCAAGGAATATTCCGGCAAGGACTATCGCGCGGTGGTGTCCGGCTTCCAGCCGTCCCTTGACCTGATCCTAGTCTTTCCCGAAACTAAAACCATCACCCAAACCATTTCCGTAGCTCCACAAAAAAGGTCCCACTGGTCCATAGCCCTCCAAGCCGGCTATGGCTTGACCCTCCAAAACAGCCACATCACTCCACTCCCCTACATCGGAGCCGGAATCTCTTACAGCCTTGTCGAATGGTAAATATTACGGAATATTTCACTGAATATTTGCACAATAATCAAAAGATTATTATCTTTGTATCATCAAAATAAAGGGAACAACAATAAGAAAGAAAACCAAAGAACGCAAGGAAATAGAGAAGTCACTGCTCTACTACCTTCAGCTTTACAACGAGATCAAAGGACGTAATGAAGCTTGGCAAATCCTCTCTTGGTTGGAAGACTCGATTGATGAACTCGTAGAGAAACTCAAGATGATGTAAAACCTCCCGGCGTAGGCCGGGACAAATTCTTTTGGAATATGGTTACGAAGGAACAGATGGATGCACTGAAGGAAAGATTCATTAGTGCAAAGAACGAAAAGGAAAGAGTCGCTGTCAATGAAGAAATTCATCGGGTCTGCGAAGAGGATCCGGCTGCGGTCGCAGAAATAATGAAACTTCAATTGCAGGAAACCCACCGTAAAGTTGACGAGATTCTGGTACGCAAACAGTTGGAAGAAGTTCTGCCGGCAATCAGCCTTGCTCATATAGCCAAAACCTATTTCAATAAATCAAGGGCTTGGCTGTACCAAAGGATAAACGGACTTCCTGTCAACGGGAAACCAGCCCAATTCACCGAAAGTGAACTTGACACTCTGAACAGGGCGTTGAATGACATCGGTGGAAAATTGTCCAGAATTCACGTTTCGTAGATATGGAAGAAGGCAAAAAGGACCCTTCAGTTTCTCAACTTGTGAAGGCAAAGGTATTTATCGCAAGAGGTTCTGGCGGAGACGGCCAGATCCCTGTCATCCATAAAGTCAATGGCATCACTTTCGGTGAAGGAACAGACATAGGAGGCTTCATCGAAACCGTGCTCAAGCAACCATTTTTTGAATATTTTGACGTAGGAGGTGTAGCCTCTGATCGTGTCGTCACGGCTGTCTTTCGACTTGACGGCAAGGAATCTGTCAAGTGTCTCGAACATAAGGGCATAAGCCTTGGGAGCTATTCTTTCAGTGAAAGGGTTCCAACCCATTTGGAGTTTGATGCCGAGGTCGGCCATAATCTTGCGACCAACACGTTTCCTTTCTGGCAAAGACGCGATGCGGTTCAGCTTTATGCGGATCCGTCTCATCTTGCCGGTCGGTGGGTAAATGCAGGAATATGAAATGTACCAAACTTCTCCGGTAACGAGTTTCGGAGGAATGAAATCTATGTATGGTATTGGTGGCGTTAACACAATTTTTTTTCTTTGCACAATGCGCTGAGCGCATCATACAAGGAAAAGTCTTGTCCCGTCTTTGTCCCGTTTTTCTCGGAAAAATCCCGTAAGTTATTATCTATTAATTTATTACAGCGATTTTGCGGAGGATACAGGATTCGAACCTGTGGGGCCTTTCAGCCGACTTGTTTTCGAGACAAGCACCATAAACCACTCGGACAATCCTCCGTGTTTTGCGATGCAAAATTAATAAATTTCGGAATAATTATCAATTTGCGGACGCATTTATCATAAGATGTTTCCGGATTTCCTCCTTGGTCAGCGAAACGGCGATGAGGAACTGGGCGAGAATATACGTCAGCATCACCCAGAAACCACGCATCGGAATTTTAAGATCAGTAAATACTCCTGTCGCCAGAATCGTGTCAGATATGACAAAAAGGACATAACCGACGACGGTCACAACATAAAGACGGCTTTTAGTTTCAATCGCGGCCATTATTCCAGCGTGGAGGACAAATGCGAAAACGCAGACATAGACCGTGACACACATTCCCATAAAGCCTTTCACCGCGAACAATTGAGATGCTATGCTCATAATCGTGACCAATACCGCTAAAAGAGCGACGCTGAATATTCGTCTATGTCCATTTTTGTCTGGGAATGGAATTGTGCACAAATAGAACAGGTGCCCGATGAGAAAGGCAAACAGTCCTGCCAAGAAAAAGCCCTGACCGCTGAACATAAGCAAGACATCCCCAAGCGCCCCGAACGCCAAAGCCAGCATCAAAGTGAAAACTTTGCGTCCACGGACATCATTCTCCTTCAAAAGCAGCCAACAAAACAACGCCAGCGACGGCATAATCAAAGGCTTGGTGCACATCGCAAGAATATTTCCGCCGATGAATTTGCCGGCAAGATTTCCTACCGACGAAAGGATGAAAATACAAAGCGCCAACTGACGCGGCATCTTTAAAGACTTCATATTCATTGAATATTTCCGTGAATATACGAAATAATATCCCCGTTTGCAACCTATTCCTTCAATGATAGTTTCCGCACAGACAATGGAATAGGATGAATCAACTCCGGCTCGATGTTCCGTCTCACCGCATCCACCAAATTCCGCAGCGTCAAATCTCTGGTCTGCCTGGACAGCTCGCACTCCCAGACCACAATCACATTCCAGCCCAACGCCTCAAGTGCCGCCACTTCCTGCGCGTCCCTCTCCTTGTTGCGCCGGATCTTCTCCTGCCAAAACTCCACATTCGACCGAGGCATCCTGAACTTGTCGCATCCCGGATGCCCGTGCCAGAAACACCCGTTTATGAATATCACAGTGTGGTATCTCCTCAGCACGATGTCCGGACACCCCGGCAGCTTTCTGGAATGCAATGAATATCTGAACCCTTCCGAATGCAGCCATCTTCGCACGACCATCTCCGGCCGTGTGTCCTTTCCCCTGATCCGCGACATACAATTATGCCGCTGCTCTTTGGTCATCGTGTCAGGCATAGTCTTATATTCTTATACGAATATCTTAAAATCTTCTTTAAATCGCAACTTTCGCAAGACTAATCTTGCCGATGACATTATCTTGTCACACACCTATAGGAAAGCTTCCGTATTTCCTTTACAGGCTTTCGAAGATATATGCCTAAACACATACTTTTTCCCCTGCTCCGGGTGTTGGACTTGATCCAGGATTCAAAAGATCGAGAACGGATCTGGTTACGAAAAAGCCCCGCAGAGAACATTCTGCAGGGCTTCGGAGTGGTGTCGGGAAGAATCGAACTGCCGACACATGGATTTTCAGTCCATTGCTCTACCATCTGAGCTACGACACCGTTTCCGTTTGGGATTGCAAAGATAGGCATTTTTCTTTTGGTTGCAAATTTTTTTGAGAAGAAATTGCATTTTTCTTCGCCGAGTGGATGTTTTTGGCTAAATTCGCTGCTATGACAGGCAGGATCTTCATACAGGTTATCCTTCCGCTCCGGCTGGAGTGGGAGCCTTTCTACTATATGGAAGGTGAGGCTGTTTGTGTCGGTGACCGGGTACGGGTGAATTTCGCGGGGAAGGAATATGTCGGAGTGATCAGCGATGCGGACACCGGGGAAAAGGCCGAGGCGTTAGGAATAACAAACAGGGTAAAGCCGATCATTGGAGAGGCTGAAGGACTGGAACCTGTCACCAAGGAGGAGGTCGCGCTATGGAGACAGATAGCGGAATATTACCTGTGCACTGTCGGGGAGGTTTACAAGGCGGCTTATCCGGCACATAAAGTGGCCGAGGAAGTTGTGCAGGCTCGTCAGGAGGCTCTCAAAGAGGAGAGAGAAGAGAAGAATAGGGCTAAGATTGAGGATAAGATCAAGAGTTTGGAAAAAAGGGCGGAGAAAAAGGCCGTACTGGCCGCTAAGGCTCGGAAAGCGGAGTGCAGGGATAGGTATTTGGCCGAAAAGGAAGCACTGGAGAGAGAGATTAGGGTGTTGGCTGGGAATGTCACATCGATGGTTGGTGAAACGGTCACTTCGACTGACTCAGTGGCCGAAGCTGTTTGCTCAGCAAATCACCCGGAAATCACTGATGCGCATCAGCAGGGCAATGAGATTGTTGAAGCGTCAGCAAAAAAAGACATCGTACTCTCGGCAGCACAGGAGGAGGCATATTCAAAGATAAAAGAGATTTTCTACAAGGGGAAGCCGGCATTGCTGCACGGGGTGACGGGATCGGGAAAGACGGAGATTTATATGAAACTGGCGCAGGAGACGCTGGAGAGAGGAAAGAACGTGCTTTATCTGGTGCCGGAGATAGCGCTCAGCAGACAGTTGGAGGACAGGATCAGCGAGACTTTCCCGGAACTATTGGTGTTCCATTCCGGCGAGACTATGTCCAGAAAGCGGGAAGTTGCCACCGTCCTAAGGCACGCCGGGGAGCCTTCCAAGGGGAAAGGCTATGTTGTCCTCGGGACACGAAGCGCCATATTCCTGCCGCACAAGGATTTGGGGTTGGTGATTGTGGACGAGGAGCACGACACGTCGTACAAACAGGACTCCCCCGCCCCTCGGTACAACGGACGCGAGACGGCGATAATGATGGCGAAGATATTCGGAGCCAACGTCATTCTTGGGTCTGCGACACCGTCTTTGGAGTCGCTTTACAATTGCAGCGTAGGGCGTTATGGACTTGTCACCTTGAACAAACGGTTCTACGATGCGGCGGACTCGGACATCGAGATCATCGACACTATTGCAGAGAGACGCAAGAACGGAATGATCGGGAACTTCTCCAGAAAACTTATCGAGCACATAAGCAAACGCCTCGGCGAGCAACGTCAAGTGCTGATACTCAGAGAGAGGCGGGCATATTCACCGATAGTGCAGTGCCAGGAGTGCGGTGAAATCCCGAAATGCCGCTGCTGCAACGTCAGCCTGAGCCTGCACCGGCGCGCCGACGGAAGCGAAAGACTCGTCTGTCACTACTGCGGCAGGGTGTATGAATATACCGGGAAATGTCCGAAGTGCGGCGGTGAGCTGAAGCCGCTGGGATCCGGCACGCAGAAAATCGAAGAAGAGGCCGCAAAACTGTTCCCGAACGCAAGGATTGCGCGGCTGGACAGCGACACGGCGCAGAGCCGGAAATATGAGACGGACGTGATCAGAAAATTCTCCAATGGGGAAATCGACATTCTGATCGGCACAAGGATGGTCGCCAAAGGATTCGATTTCAGCGGATTGTCTCTTGTGGCCGTGCTTCAGGCCGACTCGATTCTCGGGCAGGAGGACTACAGAGCGGACGAGAGGGGACTCCAGCTTCTGGAGCAGTTCAGAGGACGTTGCGGACGGCGTGGGGAAAAAGGTCTGTTCGTCATTCAGACCTCCCAACCGGAACATCCTGTCTATCAAAGCATAGAGGGACAACTGGACGAAAACGGCACGATGGCCCGGTTCCTCGGAGAAAGAAAGATGTTCGGCTATCCGCCATATTCAAGAGTCATAGGAGTCATCATCAAGGACTACAATCAGGCAAGGGTGGATCTGCTGAGCCGGGAACTCGGAGAGTACCTGCGAGCGGCTTTGGCGGTTAAGGTCAGCTTCGCCCCCGGCGTGCAGAACGGTCCGAATGTCATAGGGCCATATTCCCCGGCAATCGACAAGATCTCGAACCAGAACATCCGCCAGATCAGGGTGTTGCTGCCGAAAGACAGGTCGCTCGTGAGGAACAAGGAAACACTGGCGGCCGCTGTGGAACGCTTCGAGAAGGATAAAAAATATTCAGGCCACATCGCACTTGATGTCGATCCGGCTTGAAATAGATTTGTACTTATGCACTTTACGCTTGACCCCATAGGCAGCACTTTCGGCCTCTTTTGTTCCTCAAGAGTGCATACCGCACTCTTGGGAAACGTTTACCCCACTTTTCGCCTCCCGTGAGTGCCGGTGAGCACTTACAGGCGACATTATTTCCCTTTTTCGCTTCTGAAAGGCTATCCCGGATCATGGAAAACGCAGCGCACCGAAGCCGTGCCTGTTCGAGGGGTGATGATTCCGCTGACGGTCTCGATCCGTCGTATCTGTGCAGGTTCTTCCGGAGGGAGACCGGAATGTCACCTCAGGAGTTCAGGATGGGAAAATCAAGCAGGGGTGAATGATTTTATTCGTCATTTCAAGAGATTTTCCGTAACTTTGAGATTTGAATATACACACAGGATATGGGAAAAGTCATAGCAATAGCCAATCAGAAAGGCGGAGTGGGAAAGACCACAACCGCCATCAACCTCGCTGCATCGCTTGCGGTGCTGGAGAAGAAGGTTCTCATCATTGACGCCGACCCTCAGGCAAACACGACCTCCGGACTGAATTTCTCTCCGGACAATGATGAGAAGAGGACGATCTACGAGGTGATGATCGGCACGATTGACATTCAGGATGCGCTTATTCAGACAGAGATCCCTGATCTTCAAATGATTCCGTCACACATCAACCTTGTCGGAGCGGAGATCGAGATGATCGATGAGGAGGACAGGGAGACGATCTTGAAAAGAAGGCTTGCCCCTATCCGCGACAACTACGACTACATCATCATCGACTGCTCCCCTTCCCTGGGGCTCATCACGATCAACGCCCTCTCGGCATCCGACTCCGTGATAATTCCTGTGCAGCCGGAGTTCTTCGCCCTTGAAGGGCTCGGAAAGCTGCTCCAGACCATCAGGTTGGTGCAGAGTGGAGTGAACCCGTCGCTTACCATCGAAGGGTTTGTCGTGACGATGTTCGACGGCAGGACAAAGGTTCACGCGCAGGTCGTGAACGAACTCAAGGAACATTTCCAAGACATGGTGTTCAATACAGTGATTCAGAGGAGCATACGTCTCAGCGAGGCTCCTTCGCACGGCAAGCCGATAATCCTTTACGATGTTGTAAGCAACGGCACCACGAATTATATGAACCTCGCCAAGGAAGTGCTGGAGAAGAACGAGAGATAAAGCAGCGGCAAGAAATAAAGAACTTGTGAAAGGAAATTACAATGAGCAGCAACAATAAGCAGGAGAACAGGCTGGGCAAAGGGCTCAGCGCCATTCTGGGAGACATCCAGACAATCGGACCGGAAAGAAAACCGGTAGGTTATATCAATAAGGAAATCGCCGGCTCGAAGCCGGAGCAGGACTACGGTGACGTGCTCAGAATCCCTGTGGACCTGATTGAGCCGAACCCTTACCAGCCGCGTATGGCGTTCGACAACGAGGCGTTGGAGGAGCTTGCGGACTCGATCAGGACATTCGGACTCATCCAGCCGATCTCGGTGCGCAAACTCAAGAACGGACGCTATCAGATCATCAGCGGCGAGCGTCGTTTCAAGGCCTGCAAGAGGGTGGGAATGGACATCATACCGGCCTACATCCGCACGGCTGACGACCAGGGAATGCTGGAGATGGCCATCGTGGAGAACATCCAGAGGCAGGATCTCGACCCTATCGAGGTGGCGATGAGCTACCAGAGGCTTATGGACGAGTGCGACCTCACACAGGAGATGATGGCACAGCGTGTCGGCAAGAAACGCGCCTCTGTGGCCAACTACCTCAGGCTTCTCAAACTCCCGACCAAGGTTCAGCACGACCTCAAGACCGGGCTTCTGAGCATCGGCCACGCCAAGGTTATTCTCGGAGTGGAGGACCCTCATATTCAAGAACTTCTCTGCGACCTCGTGATCAAGGACGGCCTTTCGGTACGCCAGCTGGAAGAGAAGGTTCACAAACTTAGCAAGGACGAAAACACCAAGGCAGCCACAAAGCAGCAGGACCTTCCGGATGAATATTACAGGGTTTTGGAGCACATCGGCAAGTTTTTTGATAACAGCATCAGCCTGAAACGCTCGGCCTCAGGAAAGGGAACGATGACAATCAAGTTCAACTCCGACGAGGAAGTGGGCAGGTTCCTCAAGGCCCTTGAGGACTCGAACATCTAAGAAGAACAATGAAGAATCTGATTCTCAGGATATGTCTGGCACTTGTCTGCCTGGCGGCTTTTTCCACGGGCGCGAAAGCGCAGTTCAGGGAAGAGGCGTTCAACCAGACCTACAACAACCCTAACGACACGACATCGGCAAGGGATTCAGTGGACAAGATGTGGTCATTCCGGGAATTTTTCAGAGGGGTCAGCCACAAGGACACGACACTCAGGATCGGAACGATGTTCGCCGGCTCGACAGTGTTCATCGGATCCGAGCAGATCTACAACAAGCAGTACTGGAAGCTGCCGATAATCTACGGCAGCATCGGAACGACCCTTGGACTGGGAATCCACTACAACAGCAAGTACAGGCACTCCAAGAAGGGCTATGACATCGCTATGGCGCTTGACCCGAATATGGAGTTTGATCTGGACACACGTTCCAGGGATATGGCCACGTATATGTTCGCCAGCGCCGGGCTCATCTATTGGGCGACCTTGATGGACGGAGTCGTCAACTATAAGAGAGATGTGAAGAACCAGCCGGGAAAGGCGACGATATATTCAATCCTCCTTCCGGGGCTTGGGCAGGCGTACAATGGTGAATATTGGAAGATTCCGATATATTGGGGAATGATGATCGGTTCCTACCATTTCTACGCGCTGAACAGCAAGAACTACAAAAGGTACAAACGGATACACAACGAGGCGACGGCGACCGACGGCAGCTACCAGGGAAGCATTCCTGCGGAGAGGGCGCTGTATTTCCGAAACGTTTACCGCAGGTACAGGGACTATTCGGTGGTCGCGCTTGTCGGGAGCTATCTGCTTCAGGTGATAGACGCCAACGTGTTCGCCTATATGCAGGATTTCGAGATAAGTGATGACTTGACACTCAATGTGTCGCCAACAGTCATCTCACCTTATAATGAATATGCCTGCGCACCGGAAATGAAGATTCCGTCCGGCGGAGGCTTCGGCTGCGGGGCTTTCGGAGACAACGCCATCGGCCTTAAGGTAGGAATCACGTTTTAACAACATTTGACTGATGAGAAGGACCACATACACAATAACGGCATTGCTATGTCTGCTGATGTTTGCCTTTCAGGAAAACGCTGACGCTCAGATATTCAAGAAAAAGATAAAGGAGGAGAATCAGGAACTCAAGGCACAGGTGGACTCATTGCTCAAGGTATTGGATGAGGTCCGGAAAGAGAACAGGCTCAGGGACAGCATCGCCGATGAGATGATCGATGTCTATGAGGAGAACCGGTTCAAGACCGCCGCAGGACTCAGTCCGGAGGAATACAACGCCGATGTCACTGACAGCCTGCTCAGCATCTGGTACCTGCACCGTCAGGCCAGAAAGAACGAGGAAGGGAACGGATATGATATGGACTCTGTCCACTTCACGACGAATGTTCCGGATGAGGTATTGATGGAAAGGTTCCGGAAGATGAACTCATTCATCACACTCCCCTACAACGAGAAGGTCCGCAACTATATGATCCTTTACTCCGAGAAGATGCCGACCAAGATGGGCACCATCCTCGGACTGTGCAAGTACTATATGCCGATCTTCGAGGAGACCTTCAACAAGTACAACCTGCCGGACGAGCTGAAGTATATGGCAATCATCGAATCAGCACTGAATCCGGTCGCCGTCTCAAGAGCCGGGGCTAAAGGGATGTGGCAGTTTATGTTCAGGACAGCACAGCTTTACGGTCTGGAAATCAACTCGTTCGTGGACGAGAGGCTCGATCCGTTCAAGTCCGCCGACGCGGCTGCGCGCTACCTGACAGACTCGTATAACGTATTCGGGGATTGGAATCTCGCTATCTCCTCCTACAACTGCGGCTCGGGCAACATCAACAAGGCAATCCGCAGAAGCGGCGGCAAGAGGGATTTCTGGTCAGTCTATAACTATCTTCCGCGTGAGACGAGGGGCTATGTGCCGGCGTTCGTCGGCGCGATGTACGCCATCAAATACAGCAAGGAATACGGCCTCGTGCCGGCCAGCGTCCAAATGCCCGCCCAACTGGACACGTTCGAAATCCACAAGAACCTACATTTCAAGCAGATAAGCGAATTGGTAGGAATCTCGGTCGATGAGCTCCGGAATCTCAATCCGCAATATATCAAGGATGTCATCCCCGGCAACAGCGGGACCTACATCCTCCGCATTCCGTACAATTACTCAAGTGATTTCATCGCGCACGAGGATTCAATCTACACCTACAAGGCCGCCGAATATCTCAACCCCCAGGCCCTGCTAGACACAAACAAGCCTAGCGACGGATCCACTTCATCCGGCGGCACGATCACTTACAAGGTGAAGAAAGGTGACACGCTCAGCAAGATCGCCGTAAGGTACCACGTGACGGTCAACCAACTCAAAAAGTGGAATCATCTTCGGAGCACAAACCTGAGCATCGGACAGAAGATCCGCATCTACAAGTAAAGCACCAATTGAACCTTCGCCTCAGACGAAGGACGTTTGGGCTCTTTCATAAATGAATATCTGACAGTGGAGGCTCTGAGGTAACATTTCAGAGCCTTGGTCTTTTTAGCTCCAAACCTGAACTTGCTCCCTGCGACCAAGGAAGCGCTCCAGCCTCTCCCATAATAGGCAGGCACGGTGAAATTGCCCGGCGCGTCCCGCTCGTATGAATATATCCGGTCATCCCAATTATCAACAATGAATATGGTTCCTCGGACATAACCACTGAACCTGTCCGTCTTTCTGCCCCCTTCGAGATATCCTAAGCCGGCAAGAGAACGGCATAGAAGGCCTTCGGCCCGGACACGCATTTTCCAAGCCGGCTTGTCTGACGGACCGTAACGGGCTGACAGTCCAGAGCTGGACCAATCAAGATCACATCTGGCCCCAGTCCGGTACTTGAGAATCTCCTCATAAGGCCGGAACCGCTCCGTAATCCTCACGGTAAGCACTGATGTTCCAGACAATTGCAACGGTGCCTTAAGCAAAACCTTCAGCTGCCTTTTGGAATGTTCTCCATCCTTCATCGCATAATCCACAGTCGCCACGATTCCGGACCGTTCCACTCCGACAGCGACTCCGGCCTCGTCCGAAGTCTTTGTCCAGCTTCTTACCCCACCGGTGTAATCCGAAGATAAATCAGCCGGATAATAGCGTATGACTGATGACAGTCTCCAATCTTCCCCTAACGGTACAACAGCCCCGGTAACAAATCCTGCGCAGTTTCCGAGGAAATCATAAACGGCCTCTCCGAACATATCCACACCTCGCCAGGAGTAACGGAAATCTCCGGACACCTTTCCCCCGATTGGTTTACCTGACATATTCAATTGGTCAGTAAGGCAGTAGCCGGTCAGCGAGAATTGTCCTTGCCGTCCGTAATAGGCCACGTTACCGCCGGTCAAAGAAGAGATCTCCGCCTTCTTGCCGCTCTCGCACCAAGTCCTTAGCCCCGGAAACGAGACCAAGGACGAGACCACAAAGCGCCCGAACGAGAAATCCGCAGCCACTCCCCTATGCGACCCGATTCCTGACCAAGACCAGGACGGGGAAATGCCTGAAGGCCTCTTGCTGAAGGACGCAGATGAGGAAAGACTCAACAGAGACATTCCGCTCCAAAGCGCCAGCCCTTGCCCGAACCTTGCGTTAAAGTCGCCCACAATGACTTTTCCCAATCTCTTTTTACCATAATATACAATGTTCGCCGACCAAGCTGACGGAGGGAATTGTTCTTTATCTGAATATTTTGTCCTTGCCGCCAATGACAGTTCCGCAGCGTCGCCATAACCCAACCGGTACTTCGCGCCGTAGTTATATTCATCACCTTTGACCGCAAATCTGGCCAAGGCCTCGTTGCTGACGCTTCTTGATGATTTATAAGGTTGCCCGGGAAGCGACCGGCCACGCAGGGAGATGAATGGTTTAAGGGCATTTGCCGCATCCTCTCCGAAGCCCTCGACTGAGGCCAACTCCGAGAATGAAAGAATATCCCCCGTCCGTGTCCGGTAGTCAATCAAGCTGGCTATCTGATACTGGCTCAAGAGTCCGCTGGAAAGCATACGGCTTCCGGTCGCAGTGTTGATCTCCAATGGATGTGACAGAAAAACAGTGTACCTTTCTATCTCGCTCTCGTCCAGTTCCTCCTCAGAACCGGCTCCGGTCAGGCAGACGATCGCCCTCAGCCGCTCATCGGTCTGAGCCAGTGCCTGCGGGGCCACTGACAGCAGCGCGCAAAGCATAATGATGAAGTTTCCTTTGATATTCATAGTCATTCAGTTCTGGGCGGCAAGATAAGGCAAAGAAACGTAAATAACGAAAAGAAAAATAAAACGATGGTATGTTTTTTCTATTTTTTATGGAATATTGCTAATTTTGTCCTTTAATATAACACCATCAATGCAATGAGCAACGTCAGATTATTCGACAAATCCTTCAAGCCGTTCATTCCGAACGAGCAGATTGAGAAAGCCATCGACAAAGTAGCCGGGAAGATCAACCGTGACTTCGAGGGTAGCACCGACTGCCCGGTACTTCTGTGCGTACTGAACGGCTCGCTGATGTTCACCTCCGAGCTGATGAAAAGGCTGACATTCAACTGTGAGCTGATCTGCATCAAACTCTCATCCTACGATGGAACCCACACTACAGGAAAAGTCCGCGAGACGATGGGGATGACCAAAAGCGTCGAGGGCAAGCGTGTGATCGTGGTGGAAGACATCGTGGACAGCGGCAACACAATCGTGGCTCTCAAGGAGCTCCTGAAGGAAAAGGGAGCCGTCGAGACTAAGATCTGCACAATGCTGCTGAAGCCGGCTTCCTACACCAAGGATGTCAAGCTCGACTACGTGGCTATGGAGATTCCGGACGATTTCATCGTTGGATTCGGACTGGACTACAACGAGCTCGGCAGAAACCTCAAAGACATTTATGTATTGGACACAGATATGAAATATTTTATTCTTTTTGGCCCTCCAGGCGCCGGGAAAGGCACCCAGGCCTCAGCAATGGTTGAAAAATACAATCTCTGCCATCTTTCCACGGGAGAGCTTCTCCGCGGTGAGATCGCCAACGGCACAGAGCTCGGCCTCAAGGCCAAGGCTCTGATCGACGCCGGTGAGCTCGTTCCGGACGAGGTCGTGGAAGGGATGATCGAGAACAAGTTCAAGAGCGTTACCGGTGTCTCAGGGTTCCTGCTTGACGGTTTCCCACGCACTATCGCGCAGGCCGAGGCTCTCGACAAGATGCTGGCCAAGAACGGCGAGGCCGTCACATCGGTTGTCTCCATTATGATCCCTGACGCTATGATCAAGGAGCGTATTCAGCACAGGGCCGCCATCGAAGGCCGTGCGGATGACGCCAAGGAAGAGACCATCAACAACAGGATCAAGACCTACCACGAGAAGACCGAGCCGCTCGTAGAGTTCTACAAGAAGGCCGGCAAGTATCAGGAGGTTGACGGAACCGGCACCATCGATGAGGTCCGCGGCAGGATTTTCTCACTTATGGACAAATCATAACGTAATATATGATAGGTTCACTTCTTGTCACCGTTCTGCTTGCGGGCTCACCCCTGAAGCTGAACGGTGATAATATTTCACAGATAGTCAACGAATTGACTGTGGAGGAAAAGGCCGCCTTGCTTGTTGGAAGCGGCTCAAAGGCGTTTGACGGGGTTGGCTACACCACACTTTACGTCAAAGGTGCGGCCGGAACGACACATCCGATCGAAAGGCTTGGAATCCCGGCGATTGTGCTGGCGGACGGTCCCGCCGGTGTCAGGATAGATGACCGCCCCTGCACCAAATTCCCTATCGGGACATCTCTGGCATCCACCTGGAATCCTCAGCTTGTCGAAGAGGTCGGAAAGGCCATCGGCAACGAAGTTCTTGAATATGGTGTCGATGTCTTACTTGCGCCAGGCATTAATATTCAGCGTAATCCTTTGTGCGGCAGAAACTTCGAATATTACTCCGAAGATCCGCTGCTGGCCGGGAAGATAGCGGCCGGCTACATCAATGGAATCCAGAGCCAAGGGGTCGGGACATCCATCAAGCATTTCGCGGCCAACAACCAAGAACTCAACAGGCTTTACCTTGACGCAAGGGTCTCTCCCAGAGCGCTTCGGGAGCTGTACCTAAGGAACTTCGAGATCGCCATCAAGGAAAGCGATCCGTGGACCGTTATGACTTCGTACAATTATGTGAACGGAACGCTCGCCGCCGAGAACTATGACTTGGCGACAGGTGTGCTCAGGAATGACTGGGGCTACGACGGACTTGTTATGACCGATTGGGCGGCCGGACTTCATTCCGACAAGATTGTCTCAAGCGGGAATGATATGATCCAGCCGGGCAGCGACGAGCACTACAAACGGCTTGTCCGCTCGATGAATGACGGGACTCTGCCGATGGCGACCGTTGACACGGCCGTGACCAGACTGCTGAGGCTGATCGTGAAATGTCCCCGCTTCAAAGGCTATGAATATTCCAACAAACCAGACCTTGAGCATAACGCCTCCGTTGCCAGAAAAGCCGCCGAAGAGGGAATCGTACTCCTGAAGAACGAGGCGAAGTCTTTGCCTTTGGTTCCTGAGTCAAAGATCGCGTTGTTCGGCGTTACCTCCTACGAGTTTATCACTGGAGGGACAGGAGCCGGGAATGTCAACGGCTCGTACGTTATCAATCTCAAACAAGGCCTCTCTGACGCTGGTTTCGGACTCGACAAAGCCACGGACGAGTTCTACAATGACTGTCTTAAGTACGAAAGGTTCAACACCCGCAGGATCAACGGCAAGTTTGACAAATGGTTCGTGGACGCTGAGCGTCCGTCAGAGGCTTTGCCTTCAAGAACCGTTCTTGAACAGGCCGCCAAGGAAGCGGACAAGGCCGTCATCACAATAGGACGTATATTCGGAGAAGGGAAAGACAGGCTCTACCAGTTCAGTTATCTGCTGTCAGACGCAGAGATGAGGCTTATCAAAGAGGTTTCCACAGCGTTTCACAACGAGGGTAAAAAACTGATCGTAGTGTTGGACGTAGGAGGGATTGTCGATTTGACAGCCTGGCAGGATATGGCCGACGCGATCGTTATGAGCTGGCTGCCGGGATGCGAGGCGGGGCACGCCATTGCTGCCGTGCTTTCCGGTAAGGAGACCCCGAGCGGAAGACTCCCGATGAGCATTCCAGTGAGCTACTACGATGACCCTACAGCCGGCACTATGCCGCAGATCCTGACTGACAAACCGATAAACTACTCGTTCTACCGTCCGGCTCCATCCGGTGTCACAAAACGGTACGACATCGAGAACGTAGATTATGTCAACTACCGTGAAGGAATATATTCAGGCTACCGCCATTACATCACGGACAAGGTCCGCACCGCCTACCCGTTCGGTTTCGGCCTAAGTTACACCGAGTTCAAGTACAGCGGGATGAATGTCGAGGAGGTTGGTGAAGAATATGTGGTGAAAGTCAACGTCGAGAACACCGGAAAATATTCAGGAAAGGAAGTCGTCCAGATTTACGTGAAGGCTCCGGGAAAGGATATGGACAAGCCTTCCCGAGAGCTCAAAGGCTTCGCGAAAACGGAGGTTCTCGCCCCGGGCCAGTCTCAGACTGTAGAGGTAAGAATCCCGAAGACCCTTCTCGCTTCCTACGATGAGCTGCGCTCCGGTTGGGCGATAGAGAAAGGGACATATTCATTCATCGCGGCCATAAACGCCGAGAAGCCGGTTCTTACGAAAAAGGTCAGGATCAAGGAGGCATCCTTCTCCCCTACTGGAGACTATTTGAATGTAAAACCTTTGTTCATAGAAAGATAGACACAATTATGATTATCACAAACATCAAGGATTGCGGCCGGTACGAATGCCTTAACCCCGCTTTCGCAAAACTCTTTGAATTCATAAAAAGCACCGATTTCAACAAACTTCCGGAAGGTCGTAACGAGATCGATGGAGACGCTCTTTTCGTCAACAATGTACGTCCTGACGGCAAAGGGAAGGATGAGCAAGCTCTTGAGATTCACCGTAAGTACATCGATGTACATTTCCTGATCAGCGGAGCGGAAACCATTGGATGGAAAGCGACAGAGGACATCAAAGGATGGACAAAACCTTACGATGAGACTTCCGACTGCGCCCTGACCGACGAGAAACCGACGACCTACATTGATCTCCTTCCTGGAGAGATGGCTATCGTCTGGCCGGAGGATGCTCACGCCCCTGCGATCTCAGAAGGGAAACTGCACAAGATCATCGCAAAGGTTCTTGTGTAATCCAGTGCTTAGGGTCTGCCAAGGGCATTTGGCCCCGTGGCGGACAAGTTATTGATATTCAAGAGAAAGAGAAATGTCCTGATGCCGTTATCGACTTCAGGACATTTCTCTTTTCGTTCATATTCAAGGCTTTAGGTGCCACGAATCATTTAGAAGTTGTTTTGATTTGTTTGTTTGAAGATTTTTTCACCTCAAAGAACATTTCAAACAAATCAAAACAGCTTCTTAGTTGCCCACCGGGCGGATGACGAAAGTGAACTCACGCTCGGCGGCCGGGATGAGGTATTGGTCCAGAGGAATCGTGCCCCAGGAGTTGATTCCTCCAACACCCATCTGGACAAGGTCAAAGTTGACGTAGGTCGTGCCATTGGATCGGTCGTTCTCGTGCGCCTTGGCCTTAAGGTTCAGAGAGTGGCGGGTCTCGCCGTTCTGGGTATTGGTCTTGTTGGCACGCTTAGGAGTACCGTTCTCAAGGCAGTCCAGATCCATCATCGAGAACGGAAGGGCGGAAGCGGAGAACTTCCCGTCAGCGGTGACCTCAAGGCCGGTGCCGTTGGAATCAAGGAGGCGGAAATATCTCAGGCCGGTCTTCGTGCCAGACTCCTGCGTGCGGACATAGCCGTAGTGATACTGGTCATTGACACTCTGGATATAATGGCCGACAACGGCGGCGGAGTTCCTGTCGGAGTAGTTCTCCCAAGGACCTTTGCCGTAGAAATCCACTGTGGAATAACGGCCAGGCATAGCGAACTTCATTCCGAAACGCATAAGGTATGGTGCATTGGCCAGATTGCCGGCATCCTTCATCGTCTCCGTGGCTCGGATGGATCCGTCAGGGAAAATCTCGTAGAACATCCTCACGATGGCCGCACCACCGGCGATAGGTTCATATTCAGCGGCCAAAGACATCAGTCCGACACCATCTGTAGCCTTGTCAACCACAAGTGAACCAGCTTTGAGTTTATAGGCCGGATAACGCCAGGTGTTGTACATCTCACGGATCTTCTTAGCACCCATATCGTTCTCGCTAGGGGCACGGGCGAACTCTGGGGTCAACGGCTCGGAAAGCATCTGGACACCATTCACAGTGTAACCGGCAAGGAATCCTGTGGCCTCGTCAAACGTGGCGGTCCAGTCAGCCGCACGGTCAGCCATCGTGCCGGCGAAAGCGAAGGAGCCGGAGAACACATACGATTCGGCAGTCTCGCTGTGAACCAATGACTTGCCACAGACAGAAGCGGATCCAGCGATGAAAGCGGCGCCAGACTTTTCCTTAAGTATAATCTGGTCGTAAGCGACCTCGGTTCCGGCCGGAAGCACGCCATCGTCTGTCTTGAGGACGTACGAAACGTTCAGGAATATGTCTGCGTCGGCCTGAGGGATGGTCTTGAAACCAAGGTTCACGGTCTCAGTCTTCTGCGGGGCGACGTTCAAGTTCTCCACGACTCCCGAGGACACCGCCTCCCCGTCCACGGTGATATTCCAAAGCATCCGGTACTGGCCCAGATCCTTGAAGAAATATTCATTGTAAACGTTCACGCGGCCCTGCCCGGCAAGGGATGTGTGAATATTCCTGTGCTGGTAGCGGACTTCGTAGGCGTGAGGGTGCAGGGTCCTGTCGGCAGCTATGACTCCGTTGCAGTTGAACGAGCCGTCAGAAGGATCATATTCATTGAAATCACCTCCGAAGGCGAAGATGTGGTCGGTGCCGCCCTCGTTGGAAGGCCAGCGGAAAGCCTGGTCAACGAAATCCCAGATGAAGCCGCCCTGGTAGGTCGGGTATTTGCGGATGAGGTCCCAATATTCCTTGAAATTTCCCATCGAGTTGCCCATCGCGTGGGCATATTCGCACTGTATCAGCGGTCTGTCAGGGTTTCCTTTTGCGAAATCCTCACACCACTTCGGAGAGGCATACATCGGGCAGATGATGTCGTTCTGACTGGCCTTCTCGGCTCTTTCGTACTGAACCGGTCTGGTAGGATCATTCGCTTTGAGCCAGTCGTAGCAGGCGACGAAATTATCGCCGAATCCGGCCTCGTTGCCAAGACTCCAAATGATCACCGAAGGGTGGTTGAAGTCCCTGCGGACCATCCTCTGGTCACGGACGAGATGTGCGGCCTTGTAATCCGTTCTCTGAGCGAGGGTCTTGTCGCCATACCCCATTCCGTGGGACTCGATGTTGCCCTCGTCCACCACATAGAGGCCATACTTGTCGCAGAGGGCGTACCAACGTGGGTCATTCGGATAGTGGCAGGTGCGCACCGCGTTCATATTCAGTCCCTTCATTATGCGGATGTCGTTGATCATATCCGCCTCGGAGACGACATAGCCCTTGTCGGCGTTCATCTCGTGACGGTCAGCGCCCTTTATGAGGACAGGCTGGCCGTTGACAAGCAGCTGGCTGTTCTTTATCTCCACCGTCCTGAATCCGAAATCGATGGAGGTACTTTCCACAACATCCTTTTTGTCGGAAGCCGTCACTTTCAGTGTGTAGAGGTTCGGGATCTCGGCGCTCCAGAGGTCAGGATTCTGGACCGTTCCATTCAAGACAGCCTCCCCTTTTACCGGAGTCGCCTCCCTGTAGGCCACCTGGTTGCCATTTCTGTCTATGACGGCGACGCTGACGTTCCTCACGCCTTTGGAGACCTTCGCGTTGACAGAGAAGTTTCCGTCCATCCCGGCGATGACGTTCACATCCTCGATACGCTCTTTCTCACGTGTATAGACATAGACCCCGCGTGCGATTCCGCTGAGTCTCCAGAAGTCCTGGTCCTCCATATAGGAGCCGTCGCACCAGCGGAAGATCTCCAATGCGATGAGGTTCTCCCCTGCCTTGACGTACTTGGTCAGGTCGAAACGGGCCTCCAGCTTGCTGTCCTCGCTGTAGCCGACCATCTTTCCGTTCACCCAAACGCGGACATTGGAGGTGGCGGAGCCGATGCAAAGGCAGATCTGTTTCCCGATCCACGACTTGTCAACGTTGAATGTGCGGCGGTACTGGCCGACGTAGTTGTGCTCGGTCGGAGGATACGGCGGGTTGTTCTCATAGTGTCCCCTCCAGGCGAAGCCGACGTTAAGGTAAATCGGATCGTTGTACCCGTTCAGTTCCCACATCCCCGGAACCGGAATCGTGCCCCAGTCCGCGTCATTGTAGTCCACAGCCTCGAAGCCTTTTGTGCGGCCCTCGATGGTCTCGTTCCATTTGAACTTCCAGACTCCGTTCAGTGTCAGGGTCTTCTGCTGGTCGGTGACAAAGGTGGCGGCCATCGGCAAACGGTTCTCCTCGAACACGTTCGGGTCCTGCCACGGCTCCATCATGCCGTTCTTCTCCGCAAGAAGCGGGGTGGCGGCAAAGGCTGCCGCCAGAATCAGTAGTGCTTTTTTCATATTCAATAATATAACTATTCTCTTTATTAAGGGTCACTATTTCCGCAGCAACGTCACTGTTCCATCCATTGTGGAGGCGAGAATGTAGGTCACTCCCCCTTCGCTCCAGACCTCCATCGGATTCACAAGCGCGATGGAGATCTTGCGGGCCCAAAGCCTGCTGCCGTCCTCAGCGCCGAAGCCGATTATATTACCCTTGTCGGTCGGCATTATCACCTCATTTCCGATGCGGACGATAGAGGTCGGCGAAATCTCATACCCGGCTCCAGTCTCTGCCCTCCAATCCACATCAAGACTTGCCGCATCCACGGAAGTGATTGTGTGCCACATAGATTTGCAATAGACCTTCTTCCCGTCAGGCGAAACACCTACAGCCTCACGCGCAGACTTCTCATAATGCCGGAGTTCCTTTCCTGTCACCGCGTCAAGAGCGTAAAGCCTCCTGTCCGGAACAGCTATGAATATCTTCCCGCACGCCTTGACAGGCCACACTGCCGCCGGTGAGTACATCCTCGAAGGCTTCTCGCATTTCCACTCCCATTGGAGCGCACCCGTCTGTGGGTCAAGCGAATAAAGCCTGTTACCCCACGTGCCGAACACAACCTGCTCCCGATCGACATAGGCACGACACTCAACGAATCCCTGCACATCTGAATATGTCCACACGGCCTTTCCGGTCTTCAAATCGAGGGCCCTGAAGCAGCCGTCCGAAGCACCGACATAGACCTTGCCATTGAATATCACAGGACTGCCCAGCACGGATTTCCTTGCGGCATATTTCCAGATTGTCTTTCCGTTCTTGGCGTTCAACGCATAGATGTTGCCATCGGTGCATCCGAAGACAAGGTACTTTCCCTGCACGGCCGGAGTCGAGAAGATCTTTCCGGGGAACTTCTTCGTCCATATTCGCTTACCGTCCTTGACGCTTATGCAGCGCACGTTGCCGGAAGCGGTGGTGTACCAGGCGCGGTTTCCGCTTCTGGAGAAGCCTGCGACTATATTGCTGTCATCCTTCAGTTTCCAGACCTCCTTGACAGGGCTGTCGTTGTTGACATCGTAGCGCATCCACGGGTACGATGCCGGCAGACCGTCAGCGTCATAAGTCACGGTGTCCCTCACCTCTGTCAGTTTCCTTGTGTACCAAGGCTCCATCTGGACGGTCGTGGAGCCGTAGAGTCTTCTTTCCGAGACGGTCACGCTGTCATTCTGGATTGTGAACACATTGTAGCCCGGCTGCCTTCCGGCAGTCAATGTCGAACGGTCGAGAACACCAGGCAGACCGTCATAGTCCAACGCAACATTCCTGTGCCAGTGCCCGCCGATCTCGAACCGAGTGCCGATCCTCTTGAGTTCACGAGTCACATCGAAGTAGTTCAGCACCGATGTGTCCTGCGGATAATGGTTTATGAATATCGTCTTCTTTCCCGGCTTGAGACCCTTAAGCCACTCCATACTCTCCTGCGGAATCAGCGCGGGAGCCATCCGCATATCCGGCCCGCAGTTGCAGCCGATGAACCGCCATCCTTTGCACTCGAACTCGTAGTTCTCGTAGCCGAACACCTTAAGGAAAGTGTTGCATCCGCTCTCCGACCATTTGGCATCGTGGTTTCCGGCCACGACATAGTACTTGTACCTGAGCGAGTCCAGCATCTGCTTCACCGCCGCGATCTCCTCGTCCGTTCCGAAGTCCGTCAAATCGCCGCCTATCAGGACGAAATCCAACCCGTCCAACGTGTTGACATCCTTGACACAACGGCTGATGTCCTTTACGGCTCCACTTCCGGCCGAATAATGCAGATCAGTCAGGAACGCGAACTTGACCGGAGACTCCTGCGCCACAGCCACCGCCGCGGACACCCACGCGGCAGCCATCAATGATATTATCTTTCTCATATTCATTTTAGCATCATTAATTTTCTATTTCCTTTCAGCTCGCTGAGCCTGCCGAAGCATCTTCCGCAGCATTCATCTACAATTGTCACTTCGGCAAGCTCTGTGCCCAAGTTCATCTCCTCGGCAGACTCCACAACCGAACCAGCGATGTCTTTCGGCACGTCAGCCTGCAAATTTACTTAATAATAAGGAATATTCAGCCAGCCCGGCAGCATATTATAAAGTTTTTCCAACCGTTTTAAGCAAGAAATATTTGCGGATAAAAGAAAAAGCGTTATCTTTGCATTCCAATCAACGGTGCTTTGGCCGAGCGGTTAGGCACAGGTCTGCAAAACCTGCTACAGCGGTTCGATTCCGCTAGGCACCTCCTCAAGAACCTCTGGCAAATTTGTCAGAGGTTTTATTGTTTATGCCTCGACAAGTAATTCCCTGTCATATAATCAATTACAAAATACCGCCAGTCATTATTGGATGGCGGCGTTTCGGAATATGTTCATTATAAACCCGTTACAGATCACGACAAGAAGTCGGTTGGAAGATTGGAGAAAGGAAGCGTAACGGGTAACGGGTTGATAGTCAAGAGAAAACGCAGACTCCTGGTGTGGGATTCGGCACCAGGAGTTTATTCAATAATTTGATTATCAAAGGTGTAAATGCCACGTCATTCAGCGATGCTGATGACGGAAATGTTCCAGGCGGAGGTTTTCTCGGAAATATTATCGGTGACATTCAGATTGTCCGCTGCGGACTGAGGATAAAACTTCCGGACAACAAGAATGCCGTGACGACGGTTGGAATATTCACTGGACTCGACTGCGGAGTTGGATGAAACCTGATCGGACATATTCAAAGATTCGCAAGGGATTACCATATCCGCAAGAGAGCAGGAGGCATCCGCTTTGAGGGAGGATTCCGCGCCGGTCACTGTGAATTTGCAGGTGCCGAAAGGGATGACGGGCTTCCGACTGCCACTTTCCTTGAATATTACCGTCAATGAATATTCCCCCTTTTCAGTCAGTTCGCAGTCGAAGGATTTGCTTTCCAGTTTGTTTCCGCTGAAGGAAGTGCTTTTCCCTTCTGGAGATTTCAGGACAACAGTGACATCCAGATTTGCGCCAGTGCTGTTGGAACAGTTGATAGACATCCTTTGGGCGAACATTTCAGTTTCCCAAAGACCCACAGAAAGAATAAGCAGGAGACAGATGACGGATTTCTTCATAGCATAGCGATTTAAACGTTACAAACTTACATAAAAAATCCGAGACTTTTACATCCTGGGAGTAAAAAATGATAAATCTCCGTGCAAAGGCAGAGATTACTGACGAATTAAGGATATCCACTACTCAACGTAGAGGAGCAGTCCCTTGAGGTACTCGCCTTCAGGATGGTAGATGTTTACGGCGTGGTCGGCGGGCTGGTTCAGACGGTCAAGGATCCGCACGCTGCGGCCGGTCTGGGCGGCGGCGGAGAAGACGGCGAGGGCAAAGGCCTCCTTGTCAACCACCTGCGAGCAGCTGAACGTGAAGACCAAACCTCCGGAAGCGACCTTGGAGATCGCGGCGGCGTTCAGGCGCTGGTAGGCGCGGAGGGCATTGTTCAGAGCGCCTCTATGCTTGGCGAATGCCGGAGGGTCAACGATCATCAGATCGTATTTGTCCTCTGGGACGTTGCGCAGGAACTCGATGGCATCGGCGCAATAGCCCGTATGTCGGGACGGCTCGAAACCGTTCAGGGACATATTCCTTTCAACCATATCGATGGCTTTGCGGGAACTGTCAACGGAATCAACGTGCACGGCGCCGGCGCCGAGGGCATAGACGGAGAAGCCTCCCGTGTAGCAGAAGAGATTCAAGACGTTGCGGCCTTTGGAATATTTCCCGACAAGGGCCCGGTTCTCCCTTTGGTCGAGGAAGAAGCCGGTCTTCTGGCCTTCGGTCCAGTTGACGAAGAATTTGTGGCCGTTCTCGAGGACGATCTGCTCGTCATCAGAGAAGCTCTCGGAACGGTAAAGATAGCCGTCAACGAGATCCAGGCCGGCCTTGAACGGAGCGGTGCCGGAACTCTTGTCATAGACAGCCTTCAAGGACGGGCCATAGACGGATTTCAGGGCCTCGCAGATCGCGCCTTTCGCACGGAACATTCCTACGGAGTGGGCCTGCATAACGCAGACACCATCGTAATAGTCTATGATCAGGCCGGGGAGACCGTCACCTTCTCCGTGGATCAAGCGGTAGCAGTTAGTGAGGGCGGGCCTTTCGACAAGGCCAGTCGCTTCGACAGGCTCAGCGGCCGGAGAAACCGGACAAGCCAGTCCCGCGGCGACACGTACCCGGAGCGCCCGGGCGATCATATTCCTCCAAAAGTCAGGCGAAAGGACATCCTCTCCGGCGAAACTCAGCACACGGACAGCGATAGATCCTATCTGATAGTGCCCGTAAGCCAGAAAATCACCGCCCTGCGAGAACACACCGACGATGTCACCTTCTGCCGGTTCACCCACGATCTGGGCTATGGCACCCGAAAATACCCACGGATGGAATCTCAAAAGAGAATCCTCTCTACCTTTCTTTAATATTATCTTTGTCATTTTCAGTGTGTTTTGGAGGGTTTGGAAGCATCTGCTCCGGAGTCAACGGATTCTTCTCCGAAGCCAACAGCTTGTAGTACATCTCACGGCATATCCAAGCGTCAGTCGCGGCGTAGGCCTGCTGCGAATCCGAAAGGACATCCGCCTCCCAGTTGGAAAGCTGCTGGGTCTTGGAGATCCGCACACCAAGGATTATCGCAGCCATCTTCTTGACACTCTTGTCCTTGATGCCATATTCCCAGACCATCTTCTGAAGATCAACGAAGGATTTCGGCTCGAAATCGTGATGCTTCTTCAGTCCGCGCACATCATCGGTGACAGCCGCTCCCACCTTGATTATTTCCTTGCTACCCAATATCTTGCGAAGAGATTTAGGAATTCCTCCCATAAGCTTGACCCTGAACAGGAAAGCCCTCTCCTTGCCGGAAAGCTGCAACAGGGAGACCCCGTAGTGCGGCTGGTTCGCCGAGAAACAAGGCCGGGACTCCGTGTCGAAACCGATAACCTTCTGCCGCCTCAGATAACTTATGGCCTTGAGAAACTCGAAGCCTTGGTTGTCAATAACCTTAATCTTACCTGGGAAGCTCGAAGGCTCCAGCTGTTCTATTTCCTCCGGACTAATGCTGATTTTGTACGACATAGGAATAATAAGTGTTTGGAGCAAGAACCCCGACCGTGTCTGGGTACGAAGCCGGGACAAGACTGTCAACGAACGGAAGGACGGACACATTGGAATCCAAGGAATCACGCACCGCCATATACAGCCCTGCGACAGGGTATGCAATGTTGTGCGTGAAAGCGTCCCTTTCCCTCATCTTACGGAAGCAAGCTTCAGAGAATGAGAACGTTGTGTCTGACGAACATATTACCGGAACATCGCAGCCTATCCTTTCGAAGAGATCGCTGACATCGCTCCCGCCATATTCAGAAAGAATCGGGCAGCAGATGATGAGGATCTTGCAGCGGGAAGGGATTTGGAGGGCGGCGAGCGCGCCGTTTACCGTCAGTTCCCGCAAGGCGGTCTGTCCGTCTTTCGTGGCAGGCAGGTTCATATAGGCGGTGTCGGCGAAATTCAGGATAGAGACGATCGTCTCTCCCGCAAAGTCCGGCAGTCCGTCACTGATTTTCCGCGCGTCAATATTGTCGAAATCGTCACATAGCATCATCCTCTCACTGAGACGAAGGCACCCCGACGGATCGCCTACAAGAACAATCGCCCCGGAGGGTTTGCCGTTACTTTCAGCCAATGTCCGCAGCTCCGGAAGTGAATCCGTCAGGAGGGAATTGACGTAGGCTATTGTCCTATAGCCATTTTCGACCCGTCTTGAACAGCTGGAAGCCGCAATGACGGATAGAACCAACAATATTACCGCAAAAAATCTCTTCACTGTTATCAAATACCATCCAGACGGCATTGCCGCCAGGATCACTCTAAATTCGTACAAATCCGAACCGTTGTCTTGATCCGTCCGCCTAAAGATTCCTCTCCTTTAAAAACCTTTCAGACAAATTAAAACTGATTCATACTGCAAAGGTAAAAAAATCTTCACTATCTTTGAAGATAGTTGTGTATAAAACTCCTTGACAAGATGGTTAAAGTATCAAAAAAATCGAGCCTGATGCCGGCTTCCGCTATCAGAAAGCTTGTGCCGTTCGCCGACGCGGCCCAAAACAACGGCGTCAAAGTCTATCACCTCAATGTCGGCGCACCTGACATCAAATCCCCCGAATGCGCCCTTGAGGCGGTGCGCAAAAACACTCTCGACCACGTTTCCTACACCAATTCGGCGGGCCTGCCGGAACTGCGCAAGGGACTTGCGGAGAAATACTACAGAAGCATCGGCATCGATGTCTCTGTCCCCGAAATCATCGTCACCGTGGCAGGAAGCGAGGCGGTCAACCTTGCGCTCCAGATAGCCTGCGACGAGGGCGACGAGCTCATCGTGATCGAACCTTTCTACACGAACTACAACACGTTCTGCTTTGAAAGCGGGTTCATTCTCAAAGCGGTCCACACCGACATTGAAAGCGGGTTCAAAGTGCCTCCGATTGAAGAGTTCGAGAAACTCGTGACGCCACGCACGAAAGCCATTCTCATCAGCAACCCTGGCAACCCGACCGGAACACTGTACTCAAAAGAGGATATGCTCGCACTCGGGGAGGTGGCCAGAAAGCACAACCTTTTCCTGATTTCAGACGAGGTCTATCGCGAGTTCTGCTACACCGACGAGCCGCATTTCTCGGCGATGAATATACCAGGTCTCGCCGACAATGTCATCCTCGTCGATTCAGTCTCAAAGCGTTACAATCTCTGCGGCTGCCGCATCGGCTGCATCGTCTCCCACAACAAGGAAGTGATGGAAGCGGCGATGAAATATGCCCAGTCACGTCTCTGCCCGCCTGTTTACGGCCAGATCGCCTCGATCGGAGCGCTTGACACCCCACAGTCCTATTTCACGGAAGTGAGGAATGAATATGTCGCCAGACGTGACTATGCGATTTCCAGACTCAACTCGATGGAGGGGGTATATTCCCCTACCCCGATGGGAGCATTCTACACCATCGCGCGCATTCCGGTGGACGATGCCGAGAAGTTCGCGAAATGGATGCTGACGGATTTCAGACTTGACGGGCAGACCACGATGGTGACTCCGGCAAAGTCCTTCTACAAGACTTCTGGATTCGGAGCCGACCAGATCCGATTGGCCTACGTCCTTGGAGTTCCGGAACTTGAGAAGGCGTTCGACGCGCTGGAGGCCGGGCTCAAGGAATATCCCGGGAGAACTGTCTGACAATAACAGTTCAGCCAAGGAATCCAAAGGTTTTATGAAAGCAATCATCGCCATAGATTCTTTCAAAGGATGTCTGACCTCGGCTGAGGCCGGGAAGGCTGCTCTTAAAGCATTCGCCGAAGGAGAGGCCGAAGTCATACCGGTTTCTGATGGCGGTGAAGGATTTTCGACAATTCTGACGGAGAGTCTGGGCGGATCATTCAGGACGGTTTCCTGCCACGATCCGCTCGGGCGTTCCATCAAAGCGAGATACGGGATCGTCGGCAGGACCGCCATCATAGAAACGGCTGCGGCAAGCGGACTTGGCCTCCTTCGCAAGGATGAACTCAATCCCCTTCTTGCGACCTCCTACGGCACTGGCGAATTGATCTCGGACGCTCTTGAATATGGCTGCGAGGAGATTTGGTTGGGTCTTGGCGGCAGCGCCACCTGCGACGGCGGGACCGGGATGCTGCAAGCGTTGGGCTACAGATTTCTGCCGGAGGACAGTGGCTCAGTTGTTTACGGAAATATTCCAAGAAGGATTCTCAAAGAAGATTCGTCCGTTTACGAGAGCATTTCGTCTGATTTAGGGAATATTCCAAGAGTCATTCTCAAGAATATTTATGGAATGGATAGTTCCAGTCGGAGCAAGTTGTTGGATTCCTGCAGGATAACCGGGTTCTACGATGTCTCCGTACCGTTCTGTGGCCCCGGTGGAGCCGCAAGGATGTTCGCACCGCAGAAAGGTGCCGATCCCGAAATGGTCGAATCGCTGGACGGGTGGCTTACAATGCTTTGCGGAGTATTTTCAAAATATTCAGGGGAAGATGTCCTGAATATCCCGGGAGCGGGTGCGGCCGGCGGAATCGGCGGGGCGCTTGGCGGAGTGCTCGGAGCGTCTATGGTTCAAGGGATCCAGAAGATTCTGGACATCTCAAAGCTTGATAGCAAACTGGATTCCTGCGACATTGTCATCACCGGCGAGGGCCGGGCGGACGCACAGACCCTCCGTGGCAAAGTACCTGTCGGGGTTCTTGAATATGTCAGAGCGCATACTGTTCCGGAGAATCGTCCGAAGGTCATTTTGGTAGCCGGACAAGTCTCTGACCGACAGCAGATTCTCAATGCAGGATTCGATGCCGTGCTCCAAATCACACCGGAAGGAATGCCTCTCTCCGAGGCCCTTGATCCAGTCACTGCTTCGGACAACATCACACGAACTGTTCGGTCTTATCTAAATCCCTAAAACCTCATAGATCTTAGGGATGAGGAACGAGAGAATATATTCATACTCCATAAAGTGAGTGCCGTCGTAGATGGTCCAGGTGCCGTCGCCGAAGTATTTCCGCCAAGAACGGATGGAGACAACGCCGCTGCGACGGTAATGGTCGCTGGTGCCGAAAAAGGCATAGAAATAGTCCTTGCCGCCGTTGCGTGGGGTATTCTGCAAAGCGTCGCGAAGAACCCGCCTCCATTTTTTCAAAGGCTTGTAAGTGAAATGCAGTTTCTGGCGATCACCTTGTTTTGGCCTGTAAATCCTGTCGAACAGAGCCGTGATGCCAGGAATCAAAGTCAGCCAGGCCAAGGCCACGAAATATCTCGGAGCGTTCAGTGACGGGGAAACGAAAAGATGAGGATACCCCCTCAGCGCGATGGCGTGCGTGGCACCCATACTCTCCCCTATCACAAGATCCGGCCGGACCTCCTCCGCCCAAGCGGCCAGCTGACCGTGAGCGATTTCCGGATCAAAATCGTAAGTCCTGATGATTACCTCGAAATCAGGTCCCAGATTATCCTTCAAAATGGACGGGATGCGGCTGTCTCCGCCCCCGCCCATTCCGTGGACATAAAGTATGACGTGTTTGGCCATTCGCTATTTCTTTGCGACCAAGTCGCTCATCGCCAGATTGATAAGTATGTACCCCAAGAAACTGGTCAGGAAGATGAACGACCAATGGGAACGTTCGACAAGCGCGATGATGATCGCCAGTCCCACAATGACCAGAAAGGCGATTCGTTTCGCCACTTCCAGTTTCGAGGCTTTCTTACCGCCACCGAACTTCATCGAGAACATCGGAATCTCGCAGATCAGAAGGTAGCACAGAATAAGTGTCAGAACCGGAATGAAAACCGGTCCCTGGCACCAATGCGCAAGAAAACAGTCCGGCCTCACGGTCACCAAGGTCGCCAACGAGCCGCAGATCATCGCCGCAGCCGGGGTAGGCAGCCCGATGAAGCTGTCGTGCTGACGCTCGTCAAGGTTGAACTTGGCAAGCCTCAACGCTGAGAAAGCGGCGAGGACAAGCGGTAAATATTTCAGGATCAGGATGTCCGTCCCGCTGATCTGGTAAAGCATCACGGCAGGAAGCACTCCGAAGCTGACATCATCCGCCAGAGAATCCAACTCCTTCCCTATTTCCGAATATGCCTTCAGAAGCCTTGCGGCCAGTCCGTCGCAGAAATCAAAGACGGCGGCAAGGATCATCAACTCGAATCCGAGCTCCAGCCGTCCGTTCAAAGAAGCGATTACCCCCAGAACTCCGCAGAGGAGGTTCATAGAGGTAATCGTGTTGGGAATATGTCTTATTATATTCATTTACTTTATTCCAAGTTTCTTCTTCAGATCCTTAGAGAGGGCATCCTTGTGGACAAGAACATCCATGGACTTCGCGCGCACGAACGAATCGGAGCAGTACCAGATTCCGCCGTACTTGCTTGCGGTTCCCCAAGAGTTCTTGACCATGAAATAGTTGGTACCGTTCTGATCCTTGGCCACACCGAAGATCTGCATTCCGTGGTCATCAGTGGTGGTCTTGTTTTCAAAGCCTTCCTGACGGGACTCCTGGGTCACGGAAGCCTCCTTTGGCAACTCGGCGACAACTTCCTTCTTCTCGCCGGCCTTGCCGATCCAACGCTCCTGATCAGAGCCCGTGGTCGCCTTAACATCATCGAGAAGCACACCGATTCCATTTCTGGTGAAGCCCTTCTCACTCACGTCTGATCCCCAAGCGAGGGTATAACCCTTGTCGATAGCGTTGTAGATCACCTCCATGAACTCGTCCAGAGGAATGTTGTAGGCGGAGTCCCACCTCCAGTTGTCGGCGATCTCAATGATGAACGAAGTGTAGAACGGGTGGTGGGTGAACGAAGTGAGGGTCACATAGTCAGACGGAACGATTCCCATCTCGTCCCTGTAGGAGGCTGGGGTATAGTTCTTGCCGTTATATTCAAATGTCTCTGGGGTCTCGCCGAGGAAACTGTCCACGATGGCGTCAAAGCCTTTCTTCCAGTTCGTGGAAAGGGTTCTGTTAGGATTCTTGGCGATGGCCTCCACATAAGCCTTCGTGGTGGCGTCGAGTTCTCCGTGAATCGGGAGAGGCTGGAGTCCAGGCATCGCGTCCTGAGGCACAAGGCCGTAGTCCTCAATGACATGTAGAACATCATCGGCCTCTGAACCGGCGGCGAAGTTTATGTGGCCGTCCGTGCGGACATATTTCACAGCCCTGTCCTTGTAGGAATGCGAGACAACGAACATCTCCGAGAAATCCGGGTAGAGTGTCGTGTCCTTGATGTTCTTGATTCTTATGGCCTCTGACTCAAGGAATCCGAGTGCCGAAAAGCACCAGCAGGTACTGGAACGGTACTGGTTCTTGACAGATGTGATAGGGTTCTCCTTCAGAACGGTGAACTGGTACTCGGCCTCAGGCTGAGCCGGCTTTGGCTGCGCGTTTGCAGAAATAGAGACAAGCGTCACCGCCGCGGCAATGATGATTTTCTTCATATTCGATAATTTTAATAGTTCTCAGCCTTGATTTGGAAATAACTTCTCGGGTGCTTGCAGACAGGGCAGACCTCCGGTGCCTTCTTGCCGATCACGATGTGGCCGCAATTCGAGCACTCCCAGATCATATCCTCGTCCTTGGAGAACACCACCGCGTCCTGCACATTCTTCAACAGTTTCCTATAGCGCTCCTCGTGGGTCTTCTCGATCGCCCCGACCTTCTCGAACAGGAACGCGATCTCGTCAAACCCTTCCTCCTTCGCGGTCTTGGCGAATCCGGCGTACATGTCGGTCCACTCGTAGTTCTCCCCTGCCGCGGCGTCAGCAAGATTCTCCTCAGTCGAAGGAACCGCGCCATTGTGCAGGAACTTGAACCAGATCTTCGCATGTTCCTTCTCGTTCTTCGCCGTATCCTCGAACAGCTTGCCTATCTGCACATAGCCGTCCTTCGCAGCCTTCGACGCATAATACAAATACTTTGTGTGAGCCTGGCTCTCCCCCGCGAACGCCGTCCGCAGGTTCTCCTCGGTTTTCGATCCTTTAAGTTCCATATTCTATGAATATTTAATATTTCCTTTTGTGTTCCTTTCCGTGCCGTCGCCGCCCCGAATCCATCATTCTTCCTCAAGTAAGCCATCGGCAGATACTTCCTCCCGCCTTCCGTCCCCCTCCGAGCCACAAGACACCGGTCTTGCAAATGTAATAAAATTACCTTGATAAAGAAAGCCCTCCACGACTATTGGTTACGCCCTATTTCTTGTAGAACTGTCCGGCGTCAAACGAATTGGAGACCATCACAAATCCTTTATCATATTTGTACAAGAACGGAGAATAGCGGAAGCGAACAAACAGCCGTACATCATTGAACCGATATTCCGTGTTCTTGATCTCATAGAAATCCGAATCAAGCCTATCCCTCACCTCAACCTCGAATATTCCGTCCTCAAGTTTGACCTTAACGAAGTACCTTCCATCCTTTTCCAGATAATCGTAAGCCCGCTCAGCCTCTGACCGTGAGGCCTCAACATAGAATTCCTTTATGCCATTCTCATCCTTCTTCCTGTAATATTCCGCCGCGTCGAGCGAGTTTGTCACCTTGAGAATCCCTTCGTCATATTTATAAAGGGATTCCGAATAGCGGAAATACATAAAGTACTTTGTGTCCCGGATCGCATAGAACTTGGAGTCCAGCTTCTCCCCCACCTCGATCTCATAGATTCCCTTGTCAAGTGAAGTCTTGATGAAATACCTCCCGTCAAACTCCAGATGATCGTACCTCGAAACCGCATCCGCCCGGTCCGTCTCAACGTAAAACGCCCGTACATCGCTCCCGTCCGCGAACGCAAGCGAACGCCCCAGCAGAACAAGCACCAGTGCCAACAAAGATTTTCTCATAAGTTTTCTTGTTAATAATAAACGCAAAACAAATCATCTTCCACTAACCCGTGGATCTTCATCCCAACTAATCCACAAGTCATCAGCTCCACGAATCCGGTGAAAGGTCCACGAATCCGGTGAAAGATAAGGAGAAAATCACTAATAAGCAACAAGGAGTGAATGAATACAATATTGCGATTCTATAGGATTTGGCCACAATGATGTCGAGCCGCCTTCAGTACCACAATAGGAGCATAAACTGGCAATATCGCTCCAGTCAATGGTTCAAAAACATACGACGGCAGCATTTTATGACAGAAATGCCACCGTGACCGACCAGGAAACACTCTCCGGCAACACTTAAAGGCGATTTCGTTCCCGCAGAGGGCAAAGAAAAGTGCGTTCCTACACCAAAGATACGTTACGGTATATTCTGTACACAGAATGGCCTTCGCACGCACAGTTTCTATCCTGTAAGACAACTGGAGCCGCTCTTCCAGGTATGCAGAACTATGCGCACCTAAAACAGCAGCCATCTGATAGACAACCAGTTGGAGTTTCAGGTGCGAGCATATTCGCACACCTAAGAGTCGGCAGCCCCGGTACAGAGCGTTCTATCGGTGTTCCGGACTTCCAGGTGTGCGTGGTTTCCCGCACCTGAAACGCCATTAACCTGACAGCCAGCAAATTGCTCTTCCAGGTGTGGCACCTGAGTGTTATGGGCATATCATAGAATAGTCTGCGGGGCCTCGGGGCCGCACCATATGTCTAGCCGATCTTAAAGGTACGTATTGACATTTTGCAAAACGGCGGCATACGATTATGCTATCACACCATTGTGGGGCCGGGCCGTATGCCACCTATGGATCCAGAAACCATAGGCGGCATATCCACAGGCTTCTCGCTGTACCCAGGGCGGGTTTGTGTGCCGCCATATTCACATAATGCCGGTGTCGCCAGCTCGTATATAATTGTTCGGCGACTGACTGCACGCCATATTAGTCAATTGTTATAATAGTTACCAATTATTATTTCTAAAGGCGATATAGTTCCCGCAAGGTGTGTTGGTTTTACGGAGAGATATTCATAAATTTGTTGGAATGAAAAGGATTGTATTTACAATCGCGGTATTTGCGGTTATGTGCTGCGGACAACGTCCGAAAGCGAATGTGGAAACAGAAACAGAGGCAGAAACGGAAAGGGTGGTGATGACTGAGACGGGGATGGAGACCAAACCTATAACGGAGATTCCAAGAATGGAGATTGTGTCCGAGGATTCTTTGGGGCTGAACATATACTATCCGGAGTTCGACAGGATCGATCTGGGGTGTGGGAGGATGCCGTGCTCTGAGGACTCTGCGGTCATATTTTGCTGCGAGGCGGCGTTCACGGGGCAGTTGTTGAAGGACTTCAAGCACGGGAACATCGCTGGAGACCACGTCTGCGGGGGTAAATATTCCAAAGGGTACAAATGCAAGGTGAACACAGGATGCTTCACTTTCGCCGATGGAGAGTGGGGGTTCTTTCTCAACGACCATAAAACGGAGCTGAAGCGAGCGGCGGAAAAAGGCGGGATGGGTTTTGGTCAGAATATGGTGATATTCAATGGCATAGTGCAATCATTCTTCCGGAAGGCGGGGTCTTCTTATGAATATAGGACCCTCTGCGAGCTGAATGGGAGACTTTGCATTGTTGATTCAAAGAAAGTTGTCCGCTATGATGAGTATGTCAAGGCGCTTTCAAGGATGGGTGTCAAGTATGCGCTGTATCTTGATATGGGGGCCGGATGGAATTATTCCTACTATCGGACCGATGACGGCTCGCTCCATACATTGCACCTACCTCCCGCTCAAAGCAGCGACTACCGGACGAACTGGCTGACTTTCTATAAATCAATATATTAACAAGGCACATAAGGATATCTTCACAATCAGTATAATTCTTGAGAATATGAGCATAGCAAGATTCAAGGAGGCGCAGGAGCGCTTCGGGGAATATGAGACGGCGCTGGAGGAAGTGCGTCAAGGACGGAAGAGATCACACTGGATCTGGTATATATTCCCGCAACTCAAGGGGCTGGGGAGAAGTTACAATTCTGAATATTACGGGATAGCATCGTTGGAGGAGGCTAAGGAATATCTTGGAGACGCGGTGCTGAGGGGACGGCTGCTGGAGATTTCCGGGGGCGCTGTCAGCATAGTCCGCCGGTGTCTTGACGGAGAAGAACGGATACAGGACGAGCAGTCTCACCAACTGGACGAAGGTGAACTTGCAGTTCGGATTCTTAACCGGACCCACCGTTTTGGCCTGTATGACGAGCTTGCCCATCTCTTTGTTTACCGCGTTGACCGCCTTACTGGAGTCATTATGTCTGAAAAAGTCTTTGAGTTCAGAAATTATTTGTCTATTTTTGTTCATGGCTAAGGGCAACTATCTATGAGTATCGTAAACACAAGATAGTGATAATCAATGAATTATCAAAACCTTTAGCCTTTTTTATTTCAATTATTTTTCACTTGCGAAACTTGAGAATATAATTGATTACCTTTGCGATTACAATAACGAAGCAATTCACAATAAGGATTATTCCGTTGTGCAAACATCTGGAGCGGGTCTTTGGACTCGCTTTTTTCATATATGACTGATACTTCCGCCGGACTTTTATATGTGGGTCAAATCCAAAACTCTGCCATAAACCAGTGTTGAGTTATGGAGAAACCGTATATACTTGCATATATAGACTTCCTGAGGTCTGAGAATTTTAAGAAACAAACAACCGATGGATCACAAATAGGTTTGACCTGAAATCACTTGATGCTAATGAAGGTGAGGAGAATCACAGGGAGGTAGTCTTTCAGGCTGGACTGAAGGGCTTTGCGGACGAAACGGATGTTGTTGTCAACCTTGTCTTCGGAGATATTCAACAACTCGGCGACCTCCTTGTATTTCAGGCCTTCCACATTGCTGAGTAGGAATGAGCGGCGTTTTTCCTCCGGCAGTCCGTCGAGACATTTCTGGAAGATTGTGATGATCTCATCGGTGAACACGTCAGACAGGTCGTTCTCCTCGACCAAACGGTAATAGACCGGGTTCTCTTCCCTGTCAACCTCATTGGACTTCAACTCATTCTTGAACGCGAAGGACTTCATCCTGTCCAGACAAGCGTTCCGCACCGACCTGAACATATAACCAACGGCATTGTCCAAGGCCACCCTGTCACGGGACATCCACAGACGCACGAAACAATCCGCGACAATGTCCTTCGCCATTTCGGAATCCTTAAGGAAATAACAGGCGAACTCCTCGAAGATCTTCTGGTTACTCTTGTAAAGGTCTTCGAACAGGGTCACATTCTGTCGGTCCGCGGTCTGCATACGGACACAAACTTACACAAAAATCAGCGATTATTTCAGAAGTTGTTCTGTTTTTTGTTTAAGTAAATGTTAAAAAATAACCTGCTTCATTTTGGGGGCTCTCTTATGCGGC
>ERZ1026898.30-NODE-30-length-89789-cov-5.852653_pt1 | contig 89789 bp, 114 predicted proteins | sample MGYA00380178_ERZ1026898 | MGnify/ENA primary metagenome ERZ1026898 (study PRJEB33269, sample SAMEA4719814) | human gut metagenome | biome: human-associated habitat; feature: organic feature; material: feces | place: Cameroon | collected 2013-10 ...
CGAACACTGCGAACGTTGGGAAATACCTCGAAGCTGGATTACCTGACATAACAGGAAACTATGCCGCCACTGATTGGTTTCGCGATATATCGAGGATACAATCATCAGGGGCTTTGTTTAACGACACTTCGAAAGGTTCACGTTCTCAAACAGGCGCAAGTGGCTACAGTGGTTCTCAAACAGTTGGTTTTCAAGCGGCGAAAAGCAATGCAACATTTGGGAAATCTTCTATTGTTCAACCCAATACTTTTTACACTTTGATGATTGTTAAAGTTTGAAATGCTTTTGGTTGAACCGACGTAGCGGCTCCATAAATTTTGGTAGAGCCTGACGCCGCAAAAGTTAATTTCGTACAACCCCATTTGGCTGACGAGTCCCCTTGAATACCCAGCTTACCACGAGGTAAAACTACGGAGAAACAACCGGAACCCGATGGTAAATCTCCAATCAATTGGTTTGTGGCGGATTTATCATCATAGATTGAGCCTGTTATGTCAGGTATTAAAAACTCCTCCAATTAACCTTAAAAACTAATACTTTCCTTATTAACAAAATTTTGTGCCTGCCACAAGGGCAGGCGAAGGATAAAACAATGATTTTCTATTTTGAAATCAAGCCCGAAATTATCGAAATGTTGCTCCTTTGGGCACAGTCCCAAACAAACTGGCTCCAAGCCCTCATAACTTCAATTCTTTCGTCGTAGTAATCCGCTCTCAGGTACACCCGTGAAGAGGTTGATCCGAACACGTGCGACAGACAAGCTTCGGCTACTTCAAATCGTACTTTTTGATCGGCCAACCATGTTCGGCCAATCGCCCGAAGTCCGTGTGCAACCAATTCGCCGCTCAAAGAAGTACCATGAAGTTTCTTCGCCAAAGTCTGCGGAGAAATCGACTTCCCGGATTTCCGCCCCGCAAAAACAAAGTCTGATCGAGGCTTCCCATACAGCTCTTTCGCTTTCTCCAAAATCTTCCACATAAAATCTGTGACGGGCACATGAAACTCACGCCGTTTCTTCATCACCCAACTCGGCATCATCAATTCATTCCCCTCAATCCATCCGAACCGCACTGACACACTTTCTTTCGGGCGAAGCATCGAAGTTAGTTGCCACAAAAACAGCACTTGAACCTTCTCGTCCAACTCAGCAACCACATTCATCACTTCAACCAACTTTTGCCAAGGCTGTGACGGCATCGGGGTACTTTCGGCAGGGGCAAACACCTTGGAAATCTTCGCGACCGGGTTGTGGCGGATATATCCCGCGCAGACAGCCAACTCCATGATTTCGTTCACACGCATCAAGACATTCTTCAAAGTCGCCTGATGTCCGGCGTCTTCAATCGGTCGAACCACTTGGATAATCAACGGCGCAGTGATTTCATCAATCTGCTTTCGTCCAATCTTAGAAATCACATGGGTTTCAACCCGTCGTTTTTCATCCAAATAGTTCACTAAGCGACCCTTTTTGAGGTTCTTCCACAGCAAGAACGCATCAGAGAAGGTGTAACCCTTCAGAGGCTCTAATCCGGCTTCCTGACGCAGTTTTCGAGCCTTTTGCTTTGCTTCAGCCAAAGACATCTCGGGGTAGTGCCCGAGCATTTTGTCAACAACTCTTCCATTGATGCTTTGGCGGAACACCCAAGATTTCGCCCCTGAAGTTTGAATCTTCAACGACAAACCGAAACCAATCGTCACCGAGTAACGCTTATCACGCGGTTTTAAGCCTGCCACAGCGGCGGCAGTCCAATTCTTTTTCTTCTCAGCCATAGAGAAAACACCTTTTGGTAAACGCCGTCATCCATTGACGGCTTCTAAGTCCGAAGTGTTTTCTCAAACCGAATCAAAAGAGTAAAATTTAAATGTGTTTAAGTTTGTAATTAAAACACAATTTTCAAATAAAACCAACTTATAAGGATAATAAATGGTTTACTTGAAATGGCTGTACTTCTGCCTCTTTGACTTGATCTCCCAAGTCATCGGCAAGGCGCTTTCTCCGATTCTTCCGTTCTTTGTCAGAACAGACCGAAACGCAGAAGGCAAGATTGATTGGAAGTTTGATGGTTCTGCAATGCAGGCCAATCTTCCGCATTGGTTACGTTGGTTCCAAACCGACGATCACGATTGTGACGGTGACAGAGGTTCTTGGGAACGTCACCCCGGCACGGATTGGTGGTCTGTTTACAAACGCCGCACGGCTTGGTTCTTCCGAAACACAGCATATGGCTTCTGCATTGATGTGCTTGGCATTCCTGTCTATCCTGAAGACGAATTCGTCGTTCAAGGCAATCCGAACGCGTCAGACACCAACGATATTTCCGGTGCTTGCTTCCGTCGTGTCTATCGTGACGATAAATTGATTTGTTTTCAATGGTATTACATTCGTCACTATGCCATCGGAAGCCGCTACAAAGCCTGCGTCAGAATCGGCTTGGGTTGGAAGCTCTTCGGCAATTGGCACAACGAATCCGGAAAAGTTGCCCAACATCAGATTTACTTCAATCCTTTGAAGAAATTCCGGAAGATTCCTCGATAACACCTCTGAATTCTTAAGAATTCAGGGTTACAATTCGACTTGAAGGTTAAGGAAGCAATCGGGTATACCGGCCTTGCTGGATAATCAAGGTTCTTCTCCGGAGTCGTATCGCTCCACGGCATCAAATGATGCAACTTCTTTAACCTTCACTTTAGTATCTTCCCGAATCCCGGCTACAACCTCCTCGCTCCGCAAATCCTGTAGCCGGGATATTTTTTGCCCTCAAAAAAGTAATAGCTATCCGCTAGTTAGTTTCCACATAATTCTTCGCCCCATCAAGAAAACATAGATTCGTTTGTTTTCAATCATCTAAATCTTTGCGGCAATATATAAGACGTTATACCACTTCTTGTGTGGTACTATGGATCAACATACAACAGATAGATTTAACCAACGCATAACAGCCGCCCGGCCTTTCTCCCGTCTTGGCGGCTGTTATCGTCTCCAAAGAGAATTCACGTATGACAACTGTCATTAAGAAAGACGGCGCCAAAGAACCGTTCAACCCGCAGAAGATCGCCATTGCCGCAAATAAGGCCGCTGTGCGTTGCGACATCACGCTGACGGACAAAGACTTGTCCAACATCATCAAGACCGTAGAAACAAAGATTAAGGGCCTTGCCGAGGTTCCTGTGAGCCTTCTGCACGAACTGACGATTGCTTCTTTGTCCGCCAATGGCTTCAAGGATGTTTCTGCGTCTTATGCGGAATATCGGTACTACAAGACGCAGTACGCGAAGACGTTTGAAAAGCTTCATCAGGATGCGGACGATGTGCTTCGGTTGGGTGATCGTGAAAACGCCAACTTTGACAGTGCTTTGGTTTCGACGAAGGGTTCGTTGATCCAAGGCTACTTGACGAAGAGCCTGTATCAACAGTTCTACATGACGAAGCAGGAAAAGTTCTACACAGAACGCGGCGATATATACGTCCATGACGCCAGGTCATTGATTTTAGGCCAAATTAATTGCTGTCTGACAGATATTGCGGCAATTTTGGATGGTGGTTTTGAAATGTCCAACGTCCAATACACCGAACCGAAGACCGTTCTTTCCGCACTTCAGGTGATTGGCGACATTACGCTTGTTGCTACGGCGCAACAGTTCGGCGGGTTCACCCTCCCGGAACTTGACAAGGTTCTTTTGAAGTACGTCAAGAAGAGCTACAACGCGGCCTATTATCGTTATCACAATGAATTGGGACTTGAGAAAGATCGGGCGGAACGTCAGGCGCGTCTTGACACCATCCGTGAAATTGAACAGGGGTTCCAATCCCTCGAACTGAAGCTCAACACAGTTCCTTGCTCTCGCGGCGACTTTGCTTTCACAACCATCACCTTTGGACAGTGGAATTACAAAACACTCGACAAGAATGACGCTTTTTGGCTGATGACGATTGGGAAGGTGATTCTCAAGACCCGCCGCGAAGGCCACGGCAAAAATCACCGCCCCGTTGTGTTCCCGAAACTGGTATTCTTGTTTGATGAAGATCAGGTTGATAACGACATTTATTCAAAAGACTTGTTTGCAGAAGCCGTGAAGACATCTGCGCAGTGCATGTATCCTGACTATCTATCGTTGTCGTCACCACACTCTTCGATTGCGCGGCTCTTTAAGGAGACAGGCGCAATCACTTCGCCGATGGGTAAACAGTTCTAGCTCAACTACTGCTCATCTAAAACTCATCTAAACGGGGGAACTCCCTAGCGGACAATCCCGTACAAAACAACAAGAAGATAACGATGATTGAAGAATGGAAGGATGTTCCCGGTTGGGAAGGGATGTATCAGATTTCGAACCTTGGGCGTATTTTTAGCGTCCGAATGAACCAAATCAAACCGTCATTCCCAAACAACTATGGATACCTTCGCCTTGTGTGCTACGACAAAGATCGCAAGCAAAAATTCTTCATTCATAAATTGGTGGCACAAGCTTTTGTTGATGGTTGGTTTGAAGGCGCTGTAGTGAACCATATCGACGGAAACAAACAAAACAACGTTTGGACAAACCTCGAATGGTGCTCGCGAAGCGACAACAACCGTCATGCAATCAAAACTGGGTTGGTCAAACCTCACGGGAACCATCGTTGTGCGATGTTTGTCCCTAATGTTGGAGACCCTTCTGCACACACGTATCAAACGGTGTCAGCTTGTGCGAGAGAACTTGGTGTAGAACCGAGACGGATTTGCCACTTGCTCAAAACGCAAGGCGGCTACATCCCCGAAGCCAATGGTTATGTTTTTGTTGCGCGTCTAACGACTAGCCCCGATGAATGTAAGGGCGTAGAACGCAAGTAAACGGCGTTCGAAATGGTGAGCTTCGGAGCAATCCGAAGAAGATATAGTCTGATCCCTATGGCGACATGGGGCGGTTTGGGAACAAACGGGGAGGGCGTTACGAACCCTCTTGAACATAAATGTGTAGAGCTTATCTCAGCCCTTGGGCGAACGAAAAGGGCGAGTACATAACAACCGGACGATGCAATATCGGCGCGGTGTCTTTGAACATCCCGTTGATTATTTCTATCGTTCAACGAGAACACCCGGAAGATTGGAAGGAACAGTTTTGGCCTGAATTTGACAAGCGTCTTGAAGTGATTCGGAATTTCTTCAAACGCCGCTACGACATCATTCGTCATCAGAAGTGCTCAAGCAATCCGCTTCAGTTTACTCAAGGCGGGTTCTACGAGGGGCATAAGTCCCCGGATGATGAAGTGGGCGACTTGGTGCGCTACATGACTGCATCCTTCGGCATTACTGCGTTGGACCAAGCAACCTACCTTTGGGAAGGCAAGCGGATGATCGAAGATCAGTCTTTTGCAACACAGGTTTTGAAGCACCTTCAGGCGAAGATTGATGCGTACAAACATGAAGATGGGTACCTGTATGCAATCTACGGGACGCCCGCCGAATCTTTGTGCTCGACGCAAGCCAAACAATATGACAAGTGGTGCCGGGAAGTTGGGGTGGACAATGTTTTCCTCCATACGCCGCACTACAACCCGGAATACTTCACGAATTCTTTCCATTGCAACGTCACAGAAGACATTTCGCCTTTTGAGAAGCAAGACGCGGAATTCGTGAATTTCCACTTGGCACAAGGGGGCCGGATTCAGTACGTCCGTATTGACAACCCCGAGAACCTTGCGGCACTCGAAGCAGTGATCCGCCGGGGTATGAAGTTGGGTTTCTATCAGGGTGTGAACTTTGATGCGGCTTACTGTAACGATTGCGGCCAACACAGTACGAATGTTTTGAACAAATGCCCGCACTGTGGTAGTCGGAATATTTCAGTAATATCAAGGGTCTGTGGCTATCTTGGCTTTGCGAACGTCAATGGTAAGACCCGTATGAACGACGGCAAACTTGCTGAAATCCACGACCGAAAGAGCATGTAACGATGAACTACATTGGCTTATCGAAGTACGACACAGCCAATGGCGACGGCATCCGGGCTTCAATTTTTGTGTCCGGATGCCGTCTGCACTGCAAAGGATGTTTCAATTCTGAATCTTGGGACTTCAATGCAGGCAAGCCGTTGACTGAAGAAGTGATTGACGAACTTTTGGATGCGATTGATTCGCCTTATATGGCAGGTTTATCCATCCTTGGCGGTGATCCTTTTGAACCTGAAAACCGAGAAGGTGTGTTTGTCCTTTGCACCCGGTTCCGCAAGCGTTTTGGGGCTTCTAAGACGCTTTGGATATGGAGTGGAAGGAAGTACGAGCGCTTGGTTGAGAATCGCGAATGCGAAGCGATTTTGAGCTTTTGTGACGTATTGGTGGATGGTGCTTTCGTTGAACACTTGAAGGTCACAGGGCATCATTGGTACGGAAGCTCGAATCAACGCGTGCTGAAAATCATGCCGGAAGGAAAGAAGCCTATCGTGATGGCAACAGGCGATTGAGATTTCTTGTATAATCAGAAACAATGAATTCTCTGCAAAAACAATAATAAAAACAAGATGCAGAAGTACACTGAAATCCCCGCTAGTACAACATTGGCAGATTCTCTGCCTTTGATCCTTCAAAATGACAAGACAGTTATCTCTTGTCATTCAGGCACTTCCTTCCCGATTGTCCAAATCTGGGAAGGAATGCTTTGCTATCGAACTGATGAGAAGAAGCTCTATCAGCTTCATGATCCGACAGCGACAGGCGTCAATATGTGGCACTGTATTGCCGATCTGTCGGGTGACGCCCGCTTGTTAGATGGCGGCGCAGGTAACACCATCAACTACGACAAGAAGGATTTGAACTCTTGGAAAGATATGCCCACGGGCTTCTACCAAGGGAGCAATATGCTTCACGCTCCGTCAGGCGACACAATGTGGCGCGTGATCCAAATCCGACAGGGGAATTCAGACGGCTACGCTTCGCAATTGGCTTTCTCGGTCAACACTGATCGAATGATGTTCCGTAAGCAACTCGGCGGGGCTTGGAGTAATTGGCTCTATCTGTGGACGGGTGAGGCGAAGAAGGTTGTCACCAACTTAAACGCCGATATGGTTGATGGGAAAGAGCCTGGCAACGCTTCTGGGAACATTCCCCTCAACAACAAGGCACTCAACGTTAATTTAAACGCCGATTTAGTTGATGGCTATGACGTTGGCAATGATGCTTTACAAGTTCCGGTCAGCAACACGACGGTTTGCACATCCTTAAATGCTGACATGGTTGATGGACATCACGCGGGCAACGAGGCCAACAACGTCGCTTTGAGCAATGGTACGAAATGCACGAACCTCAACGCCGACATGGTGGATGGCTACCATGTTGATGGAATTGTTGCGGCATCGGTTCCTCCCGGCACTTTGGCATCCTTTGCAGGGCGTTCGGTTCCGTCAGGTTGGTTGCTTTGCAATGGCGCTGTGGTTTCTCGCACGACGTATGCGAACTTGTTCAAGGCAATTGGCGTCACTTATGGCACAGGCGATGGGTCAAAAACCTTTGGTTTGCCCAACTATGACGGGCGCGTAATTCAAGGTACAACCGACACAAATAAGGTTGGTGTGAAGCTCGAAGCTGGGTTACCGGATATAACCGGTAGCGGCTTGGGTGTGAACGATACGACTTGCAATACGTTCGGCGGACTGAAAGGAGCTTTCTACCAAGCTGGGTCAGGTTCCGGCAAAGGCAACGCGACATGGGGCTGTATTAACGTTGCCTTTGATGTTAAACGATTAAATACAACTTATGGCAAGTCAAACACTTGCCAACCCGCCGCTGTGCAAGCCTTGATAATTATCAAAATTTGATGATTATGAGCGCCTGAATTGCGGGGTTTTGGACAGTGGTTGTGCGCCCATAAATGGTATTGGAGAAAGACGCGGCAAAATTCGCTTGATAGTCCAGCCCTGTCCATCCCCCATCTTTTGAAAGTTGCCCGCCTTTGCCTTGCTTGGAGAATGCCCCGCCGCAGAACGACGAGTTACTACCGACATTGTTATCAGCAGATACCCAGCCTGTTATATCCGGACTTAGACTTTGATGATAACCAAAGCGTTGATGGCGGGCGGTTGGTTTGTATTCGATCTGCCATAGATAGAGTTGTATCCGGATGCTTTGAGGGTGTATTTTTTGCCACTACTATCAAGACCGGAGTTTCGATTACCGTAATTTGCAACGGTAAAAAGGCTCCCATCAGCGCTTCCCCATTCGCTTGCGACATAAATCCACCCATTTATATCCGGAAGTTAGACCTTGATGATAACAAGAGCTTGAATGGCGGGCGCTTGCACTCTTTGAGTACCTGCCAAAGCCCCCATTGTCACCATATTGACGCCGATTCGGCCACTGCCATTGAAACCGCCGCCGTGGCCCGAACCGTTCCATCCACGGTAGCCGGTAGCGCCATACCACGGGAAGCCAGCGTCATCCGCTGTAGCAACAAAATTACCACCGTTGTTAGAGTTGTTGTAGCCCCAACCGTGATAATGGTTACCTATATCCGGGCACTCAATTCGGCTCAAAATCCCTCGCAAAACCACCTTTCACGAAATGTGCCCGGCACAACTGTCAAAATTATAAAAATTTGTTGCATAATACTGTTATTGAACAAATTTCAAAGGCGAAACTCGCCCCAACAGACACAGCCGTAAACACGATGGCAAATACACCGAACGAACTCGTATATCTCCCGCGTCTTGATGAAGACGGATACTTTAATGGCCTCAAAACCGTTCAACGCGACGAAGAAGGCAATTTACTTCTTCCGCTCGACGTCGTGGAAGCCGAAGCACCTTGCGAAGACCCTACAACAGCGGATTCTTACTACAAGTGGGGCGGGGCACAATTTATGGCAGAAAAGAAGCCGACAACTGGCGCAGAATGCGTAGCTATCGGCCCCGTTTCTCACGAATCCATTACCGAACGTTCTTACGACCTCAGAGAACGTTTTCAGAAGATCGTCGCCGAAGATAGCGAACACTATCAACTCACACGCGGCGACAATCTTGAATGGATCGTCCAAGCGATTCCGGAGAAGTCAGCACAAGAGAAGTTTGAAGAGGCCGCACAGACTGCTCGAAGTAAGCGCGACAGCCTCATTGCCGAAACCGACTATCTTCTGATGGCTGACTATCCGATTTCTGATGAGACCCGCAAGGCAGTCCAAGACTATCGTCAAGCATTGAGAGACGTCCCCGAACAAGAAGGGTTCCCGTTTGACATCAAGTGGCCTGAAAAGCCTGCGGTTTAAAGTCTCGAAAGTGTAGGGCGGTTCATCCCGCCCTTTCTAATAAGGGTCGAAGGTAAGAAACCCACACAGCAAGACAAAACACAACCGCGTTCTTCAAAGAACCGTCACGAACTCCCAGTTCGTTACAGGCGGTGAGATTTAACGTGTCCTGCATAACAGCCTCCGTCAAGGAATTTAGATCAAGATAGAGAGGTACTGCTTGTAAGGGCTTCAACTTCGATCCCATGTCAAGCAGTATATGCGTATCCACATATTATTATCGAGGCGTCAAATCTCTGTTCTAAATTTAGAATTAGTCTATAATTTATAATTCAGGGAATTAAGAAAACGCGACAGAACGACGCTTAAGAGAATTAGTTGTCGATCCACAGAACCAAAACAATAAGAAGTAGAGATGGCAACGAACCCTCAAGACAGCTTTGAACTTAAGCATCTTCAGCGCGACATTCAGGAGATCAAGTCGGCAATCGCCGAACTCTCCCGCACGATAGCGAGAATTTCCGTGTTTGAAGAGCGCCTTACACAAATAACAGCGGCTCAAGAAACACTCCGGCATCAGATGGAGCAGTTGGACGAACGTCAACGCAAGCTGGAAAACGAACATATCTACGCAAAGGCTTCTGCCAAGACCTTGGCTATGACGGCAAAGGTTGCTTGGGCATTAGGCGGCGGCGTGATTATGTCCGTTTTGACGAAGGTTCTTCAGGCGTTCGCTTAACATGGCTGACAAAGTACGATATGCCGTTGCCGGGCTGGCTTTAAGCGCCGCAGGATTAGCCGCGATTACCTCTTATGAGGGGTACAGGGACACCGTGTACGTTCCCATTCCGGGGGACGTTCCAACCGCAGGATATGGGCACGCAGACATCCGGCTTCCTGTCGGAAAACACATCTCAAAAGAACAAGCCTTGAAGTGGTTGGATGAAGACACACAAGAAGCCGTCAAAGCTGTCCAAAGATGTGTCCGGGTTCCTCTCACACAGGCGGAATTTGATGCGTACATTTCTCTATCTTACAACATCGGAACAGCCGCTTTCTGCAATTCCACGCTCGTCAAATTTCTCAATCAAGCCAACTACAAAGCCGCGTGCGATCAGCTCCACCGCTGGGTTTACTCCAACGGCAAGAAAATCAAGGGTTTAGAGAACCGACGCAACATGGAAGCCTTAACCTGCACATCGGGAATCTACCCAAAGGCGGCTGAATGATATACATAAGAATTATCGCGATACTTCTTGTTCTTGTTGGCTCTTACTCATGGGGCTACAAAGCAGGAGTAGAATCAGAACAAAACAAGTGCCTTGGAAACAAGATACAAGAAATAACAACCGTCACAAAGGAGAACAAAGACGCTCTCAAAGAAGCGATAGAAATCTCCAATGAAACCTCCAATAAGCTCAAACAAGAAACCGAGGTCTCCCATGAACGAAAAACCGTCGTCGCTAAAACAAAAGCTGATTCAGACGTACTTCGGGTTGCTCTTCCTTCTGATGTTGTCCGGTTGCTCCACGACGCAACCACAGCCAGTCATTGAAGCCACTCCGATACCGCCCGCAGAAGCCGCTGTAAAGGCCGAAAAACCGTCGGTATTCAATGGGAAGACCGTGGGTGACTTGGTTGACTACTCCCTCGATCTTTTAACCTCATACAACAAGTTGTCCATCCGCCACGATGCTTTGGTGAATTGGATCAACAACTACAACAAGAAACAATGAAGAAACGCACGGTGAAGAACAAACGGGCCGCCTGTATCGAAGAAACGTTCGATGAAATCTATGCCGTTCCGGCACGCAAGATCATCGAACCTCTTTCTCCTCAGACCGAAAAGCAGAAGAAGTATATGGCGGCGATTAAGTCGCATACCATCACGTTTGCCACCGGCTCCGCAGGGACAGGAAAAACTTACATTGCCGCCGCAATGGCCGCACAGGCGCTTGAAAACAAGCAGGTGGAACAAATCGTTGTCACACGTCCTGCCGTCGAAGCTGGCGAATCCCTGGGCTTCCTGCCGGGCGAATTGGATGAAAAGTTCGATCCGTATCTGCAACCTTTCCGCCTTGTCCTTGAAGAACGGTTAGGGAAGACGAAAGTTGAGTACCTTCTGAAGAACAAGACGATTGAAGCAATCCCGCTGGGCTATCTCCGTGGCAGAACCTTCAAGAATGCGTTTGTCATCCTTGACGAAGCACAGAACACGACGCCGAAGCAAATGAAGATGTTCTTAACCCGCATTGGGGTGAACGCCAAAGTCATCATCAATGGCGACACTTCTCAAATCGACATCACAGGAAGTTCCGGCCTTTCTGATGCAATCCGACGGATTTCCTTCATCCCGGAAGTCGCTCACATCCACTTCACAAGGGAAGATGTTGTCCGATCCGGCATCGTTTCCGAGATCATCCAAGCTTACGATGAAGACAATCCTTCGGTTCCGGCAAGGGACATCCGTAAGGGTTAACCCGTAAGAAAGTGAGGCAGAATCACCCCAAAAACATGAAGGCAACAGAGTTAATATATACTTACATACATCACTTATCTTTATTTATTAACTCTGTAGGCGTCAATTATGAGGACAATTCTGCCTATATGGCTTGGAAGCTTCTATGGCGCGGAACTTTCGTTCCGCGAACTTGAGTTTCGTACCATCACCAACTTCACCGAACCCGTACTGCGGCATGAGTACGCGTTGTACAACTCCAAGTGGTTTGACTACACGCGGCTTCATCCGCTTCAGGCAACCTATTACTTCGCGGAGTGCTATCGGAATGTCTATCGTCGGCTTTCCAAACAGTACTTCGGCAAAGACAAAGGCGGGTACAAGTACATTAACTTCCTTGAAAGCCGAGAACGTTCGGCTTTTTGGAATGCCCGAATGATAGCGGACGCCATCGGGTGTCCTTATCCTTGGTTCATCAAGACGGCAATGGAAACGCGGCTTCAGTCGGGTCAATTCAAGAATCGTTTGCCAAGGCCTTGCCATCTCATCTACGGCGAAGAAGTGGAGCTGATGAAGGAACTTTGGCTTCAGGAAACCTTCGGGGCTGTCTTGATGGTTGCATCAGACCCCTTCTTTTCGACGAAAAGGTGGCTGGGAGCGTCGGAACAAGTGCGGCATGAAGATTTCCTCATCCGGCAGGTAGAACGACGCTCTACGAAGCGTTTTGCCCTTCTGACGCTGATCTATGAAAAGCAGGTTCTTCGCATCGAACGGGCGTTGAAAGAATTCCCCGATGAGATACGAGACGTGCAAAAAGACGCAGAAAATCTTTGACACCTCGAAATATGTGGTCACGTACATAGTAATATGTGCCTCATCCGGTGGTTGTCCACCATTCCTCCTAACCTTTAATGAGAGACATCCTCATGTTAGAAAACTATAAGAAGGCTTCCACGAAGTCTGCTCCCCGTCACAACGGTCACGAATCCGTCCTCCACACGTTCGCCAAGTCCGGCACCAAGATCACTATCGCCACGGTTGATGGTTGGTTCTTTGAAGGCACGATTCGTGCGTACGACAAGTACACGATCTCCCTTCAGGACGAAAAGGGCCGTATCCGCATCTTCTTCAAGTCTGCGGTATCCTACTTCACGGCTGGCGCGGCAAACGAACTCCCGGAATACCACGAAGATAAGTAAGGGGTAGGGAATGGACGCGACAAATGAAGTCATCCCCACGAAAGACGCGGAAGGAAAAGAAGTCAAATTTCCGTTCGACAGCGGCTTTCAGAAAGGTGTGGTGACACTCGCTCTGCGAGACACAGCATTCATGCGCCGTTGCGCCCATTTGCTCTTTCCCTCGCACTTTGAAACGATTGGGGAAGCCGGGGCGGTTCAGATTGCCCTTCGGCACTTCAGGAAGTACGGCTGTGCAATTGACAAGCCTTCTTTGGGCGTTACGGTCAAAGAAGCGCTTGATTCCAAGGTAATCGGGGCTACCGAGAAGACGCCGACGTTGGAAGCCATTAAAGCGGCTTTCACGTCGGACATCCCCTCGGCGGCTCCCTTGGAAGCCAAATTGGCCGAGTTTGCGCGTCAACAAGCCGTGAGCTACGCCATTCTGAATTCTGTAGACAGACTTCAGAAGGAAGACTTTGAAGGCATCCGCAAGACGATGCAGAAAGCATTGGATGTGGGTGCTAACGAAGATGGTGAAGCCTATGACTACTACGCGGAAATCGAAAATCGTACCAAGGAACGCAAAGACGAAATCGCTGGGGTGAAGCCTCCGAGAGGCATTACTTCCGGCTTTGAACGCTTTGACAACCTGCTTTACCACCACGGCTGGGGGCGTAAAGAACTCTCGGTTCTGATGGCAAAAAGTAAGGGTGGTAAGTCAATGGCTTGCGTCAACTTCGCTGTCAACGCTTCCAAGGCGGGATACAACGTTTTGTATTGCACCTTGGAAGTGTCGGCACGAATCATTGCCGAACGTATGGACGCTTACGTCACAGACACTCAGGTACGTGATTTGGTTGACAACACGATTGATGTTGCGAACAAGGTTGCGGCGCGTTCCTTGAGATCGGGGAAATTGAAGATTCATGAATTCCCTTCGGGATCAATGAAACCTTCGATGCTTCGGTCTTTGATTGAGAAGTATCGCAATCGCGGCGTGATTTTTGACTTGGTAATCGTTGACTATGCCGATTTGATGGCTCCGGATTACCGAAACGACAACCCCATTGAAAATTCAAAGGAAATCTACATTGGTCTTCGCGCTTTGGCTTCGGAATTCGACTGCGCAATGCTTACCGCAACGCAGACGAACCGAGAAGGCGCAAAAGCTCAGACCGCAACGATGACACACGTGGCGGAAGACTTTAACAAGATCAGAACCGCCGACTTGGTGATTTCGATCAACTTCACAGAAGATGAACGAAACGCCGGGGAAGCCCGTCTTTATTTTGCGGCATCTCGTAACCAAGAGTCCGGATTCACTGTCCGAATCAAGCAGGACTTCAAGAAGATGGCGTTTATTACTGATATTACAGGGATTGAGTAATGGCTCAGAAGAAGAGGAACAAAAAGTATCGTCCGAATCCGATGGCAAAGTTTCGGAATCCGATGCTTCGCTTGGTTGATTCGATTATCCCGGTCGATGAAGATCAAGACACCCAAGATCGTCTTGAACTGCTTTTGACGGGTGAAAAGCTCGTCACGATGGAAGAAGTGGTTGAGAAGGATTTTGTGAAGGTTTCGTGCTACTTCCGCATTGGCGCCCGTCTTACGGGCTACTTTGAAGGGGATTTGAGAAGCTATATCAAAACCTGTCATGAAACCCTCCGCAAGATGCACAAGTCTTGGGTGAAATCGGGGTTTTATAGCCCCAACGATGCCAAGGCAGTCCGTGACGGCATCCGAGTGGTGGATGAAATGCGCGGCAACTGTGACAAGTCTCAGATCAGCTTTGCTTGTGAATTGGCATCCCTCCAACTCAATCGTGTCAATGACGATTTTGTTGGCGAGAAACTTCGCTTCAAAGGCAACGGAGAAATCTATGTCGATTAGCAACGTATTGATTTGTTTCGCGATTGCCCCAGCGACTATCTTGACGGCGGTGTTGATCGTTTGGGCGGCGTGCGTAATCCTTGACCTTGATCTTGCCACTTGTGACAAGTGCTTCTTGGTTTTCTTGACCACCGTCATTGAAGGAATTACTACCTTTGTTCTTCTGGGCGCGGCCTATGGCAAGCCTTAGCGATCTCGATGACCTCGATATTGCTTCTTGGCTTGAATGGATGGGGATTGATTACCGAAGAACCACGGGATCACACGGTGTCCAACTAAACCTTCGGGAATGCCCCGTCTGCGGCGGAGACAAATGGAAGGTCTATATCAACGAAGAAACGGGCTTGGGGAATTGCTTTCACGGTGATTGTGAAGCGAAGTTCAACAAGTACAAATTCATTAAAGCAACACTCAAAGCGACAGGATTCAGACAAGTGATGGAAAACATTGATGATTACTTGGAGGCCGCCGGGTGGCGACCCAAAAAAGAAGTCAAAGTCGAAGAATCCAACCCCTTTGACAAGACGCCCAATTTCAATCTGCCGAACTTCATTCCTTTGCCTTATCAGGGACGGAACTTGAAGTACTTGGCAGATCGTGGGATCACCCACGAAGCCACAGCACATTTCGGATTGGGCTTCTGCAAGAACGGCTATTACCAATTCAAACGTCCGGATGGGAAGTTGGCATACGCGGATTTTTCAATGCGCGTCATCATCCCTATTAAAGACATTGAAGGGAAGGTGGTGTCGTTCCAAGGGCGTGACGTTACCGGTACGGCTGAAAAGAAGTACTTGTTTCCGGCTGGGGTGCGTTCTACAGGCTCTTTGTTCTACAACGGACATACCGCAGTCGGCGCATCTTCCATTGTCATCAACGAAGGGGTTTTCGACACTATTGCGGCATGGCAGGCATTCCAAGAAGAAGCGGCAACCCGAGATTTGATCCCGGTGGCTTCTTTTGGGAAACATATTTCAGGGGGTGATGCTGATTCGCAAGTCGCTTACCTTTTGAAACTCCAGGATCACGGCTTGAAGAACATCACCTTCATGTGGGATGGCGAAGCGCAAGCCATCAAAGACGCTATCCACGCAGGGCAAATGCTCCAAAAGTACGGCTTCAATGTTCGTATCGCCATTCTTCCAGGCAAAGACCCTAACGAACTGCCGCCCGTCATTGTTCGACAAGCTTATTTCAACGCCGAAGCGCTTACTCCGGCTTTCGCAACTAAAACTCTTCTTAAATACAAATGAATACAGAGATTCGATTGGACTTTAGTAAGTTGGATCAAACACCGACTGTTTGGCAGACGATCCAAAAGATTGCCGCAGAACCTTCGCGAAACGGCAAAATCGCCATTCTTGAACAGAATGACACGCTTCTTTTCCGCTGGGTTCTCCAACAAGTTTTTGATAACACCATTGTTTTTGGTGTAAAAATCAAGAAGTCTGAGTGGGAACCGTGTTTGAAGAATGGTGGGTCTCGTGGTTTCACGCAAGAAGAGATTCACTTTTTAGTGATGCTCGCAAACGGACGATACACGCGCCGCGAAGCCGTCATCCAGGTCGAAACCTTCTCTCGTTACCTTGATCCGGATTCCTTGAAGTTGTTGGTTGCCATCATCAACAAGGACATTGCCGCAGGCATCAATGCTTCAACGATTAACAAGGTCTTCAAAGGTCTGATCCCGACATATCCCTATATGCGTTGCTCATTGCCGACGCAGGTTCCTTTTGACGAATTGCCCTGGGACGCCGGTGTCTACGCACAGGAAAAGGCGGACGGGATGTTCAACAACATCAATGTGGCCGACACCGGGGAAGTGGAGATTCTGTCGCGTCAAGGCACGGCAATCCCGACCGAGAAATTGGGTGAATCCTTTCAACTTTTGAAAGATACGCTTGATCCCGGTTATCAGTACCACGGTGAAATGCTAATTGTTGAGAAGGAAGAAGGGGAGATTCAGCCTCGTGAGATCGGCAACGGCATTGTGAACTCGATTTGCAAGGGCGGTGAACTTCCGGCCAAATATGCGGTGTTTTGGCAGTTGTGGGACATGATACCGATCCATTCCGCCGTTTCTAAAGGCAAGTACACCGAACCTTATGCGCATCGCTTTGAGAAATTGATGAAGGTTCTCCACGGCGGCAACAAAGCTGTTCTGCCGATTACGACGCAAGTTGTCCACTCATTGAACGAAGCCAAGTCGTTCTATCGTTTCCAACTCCTCCAGGGACACGAAGGCGCGGTTCTGAAGGCCGCCACCGCTATTTGGAAGGACGGAACATCCAAAGAACAAATCAAGATGAAGATGGCGCTTGATTGTGATTTGGTGGTGAAGGGCTTCTTGGAAGGTGAAGGGAAGTTTGAAGGCAATCTTGGCGCTTTGATGTGCGAATCGTCCGATGGATGGTTGAAGACAAACATTTCCGGCTTCAATGATGCAATGCGTCGTGAAATCTGGGATCACAAAGACGACTATCTCGGGAAAATTGTTACGGTTCGTTTCAATGACGTAATGGTGAAAGAAGGACAACCGGCGGCACTTTTCCTTCCGCGCTTCATTGAATTCCGCGAAGATAAGTTGGACGCTGATGACCTCAACCGGATTCTTGCCACTCAAAAGCAAGCAATCGGGGCGTAAATATGAATTGGTTTACGCTTTGGGTTATCGATTGGTGGGGATGCTTCCTCTTCTGGCTGTTCATAGCGAGTCTCGTAGGAGGGGTGGTTGCCATTCTCCAAATGATCTCGGACTTCAAAAGTGATTCTTGTTTGGATGACCCTGAAGAGCTAAAAAAGTTCAATAGAAACAGTATAATACTGCTTTCATTGTGCATCGCCATTTGGGTGTTTTTGGTCTTTGCGCCGTCAACAGGAACTTTGATGTATTGGTTCGGAATGGATCAGGCACAGGTGTGGCGCATCCTTCATCCCTATAGATTTTAGTTATGACGAAAGAAGAACTCGAACAGGTTAAGACTACCTTCCCGTGGCATTACACAACCACAAGAGGGAAATTTGGCATCGTAATGTCGGTGTGTGATAACACCGGTAAGGTGGTTGATGCCAAGACGATGGTCGAGTTTTTAGTCATGATTACCGAGATGTATCACCAACAATCTCAGAAGAAGTAAAGCAAAAGGGCGGAAATCTCCGCCCTTTCTTATTAGTGTTTTGGTAGATCAAGGATTTCTTTATTGGCTTTGTAGACCCTTGCGCGGGTCTTTTTCCATTGAAGGCGATCTTCCCAATGCGGGAAAGTCACATCAAAATCCAAGGCATCAGCCAACGCAATCATGGTTTCCGCGTCTTGAGGCTCACCATAAAGGTCAAACGTAATGTTCCCATGAGCATGACCGACAAATTCCTGAATGTCTGACAACGGGAACTTCTTTTGTTTTAGCAACGTCACTACGTTGTGGCGAAGGCTGTGGAAAATTTGTTCTTTGTCGTTCTTCAACACAGCACGTCGGTATTGAGAGAACTTCAAAGACATATTACCGCTGGCCGTATAGTGGGTTTTTGAGTCAATGCTAATGTCGGGGAACAAAAGGTTCTGTCGGGCTTTTTTGAGCGTTTCAAGGTATTCCGGAAAGCCCAACTCAATAATCCGCTTACTGACGGGAACCACGCGTTCTGAATGCGCATTCTTCACGCGTTTAATGTGCCCCTTGACGTTGCTCCGCTTGCAGATGTTGAAGTAATAGCGTCCGTCTTTGGCAAGAATTACGTCTTTCACTTCCAGCTGGGCAATTTCAGACAAACGCATTCCGGAAAACAAAGCAATAACGCAAACCCAATACCGATAACCACGATCACAAACAAAGTCGTCAAAGAATTGGGGACTTTCAAACAGTATCTTCAATTCTTCGAGAGAGTAGGGAACAACATTGGGTTCGGTAACCTCGACATCCAGCTCCATATTGTCAAAGGGGTTGAAATCAATGTTCCCTTGCTTCATCGCCCAAACGAAGAAAGCATTGATCGTCTTGAAGATACGTGCGGCTCGTTTGGCCGAAATTCTCTTTCGAGTACCCGTGGCAGAAACAAAAGTACTCAACAAGCCAGGAATCCGGCTTTTGACGGCAAAAGCCAAATCTCGCGTCATATCGGACATTTTTGTGTGCCCGAACAGATTTTGAACGTACGGGATGACCGTTTGATCCGCCAAGATTGAATGAGGGCGAATCCCGGTTCTTTGACAATATTGTTCGTACAACTTGTCTACACGGACGGATTTTCGATCAGATCGAGAGAGTGCGTCGGGATTCTTAACCTTTTTCGTGGTCTCGTCGCTATGTTCTTCCACAGCTTCTTCCACGGCTCCGGCGGCTTGCTTAGTCAAAAATTGGCTGATGACGTTTGCCATCGAAGTTTCGTTGCCAACAGGTGATTTAAAAGTGATTTCTGTCCCGCCAACAGTCATTGATGCGATCAAATCGGTCATGATATTCCCTGTTCGGACAGGCTTTGGGTTCCTCTCTATAACCAATCCCGCCTGTCGAAAGTATGTGAGTACATATATAAAGACGGATTGTATCTGAGGATGGAGCAACTTGGCTTGAGTGGGGTTGGTGGTGCGAAGACTGAAAGTAAAATTTTGAGGGAATCCGGTGGCAGAAACGTCTGCCGGGATGGTTGCGCGGTAAGAGTAAACTCCCCATTTATTGCGGTGAAGAGCCATCAAAAACTCCCTTCAGGGCGGACTGCAAAGACGGGTACACTACGGGTACACTTAGGGACAGTTGGTTTTTCGGTGTCTTGTAAGTCTTTGATATTTAACAATAAAACCCGTTATTATTGATAGCCTCTTGGGCAATAATCTCGGGTGCGGTGGCCGCCGACAGTGCAGTAAAGAACCTGAAAAAATAATTAAAAATAAATGGTTAAGCGTTTAACCGTAGTGCTGTTATGATGAACTAAAAACGGGTACACTACGGGTACACTTACGAACACAAGACGGGGCCTAAAAAGCCCCGTTTTGTTATGGGTTACGAGCGTCGTCCCGGCCCTTTATTGTCCTCATAAAAATTGGTGGGGTTGTCGTCTTCCAACTCCGCGACAAATTCCGCAAAGCGTTTCTTTTGCTCGTCGTTCATCTTGGGATTGCGCTTGCCGGAAGCTCTCAAAATTTCCAAAAATTGACGCTCGTTTTGCGTCAGATCGGCAAATTCACGTAGCCGTTCGTCTTCAACAAAGAGATCGGGCGAATATTCCTTCAAAGCTCTGTTGCGAATATAGATCGGGTCAAGACCGAGGATTTTTGCTACCTGAATGACGCGCCCCAAAGGAATCCGGCCATCACGTCTCCAAAGGGAGACGGTGTTTGCCGGGACACCAAGTTTCCGGGCCAATCCGGCGTTTGACAACCCAACTTGGGGAAGGAGCTTGATGAGATAGTCACAAAGTTTGGTGGCTTCTTCGGGGTTATCGCCCTTGACGATATAGGAGGGTTTGGACATGGCGAACAGCTCCAATATGTAGATATAGACAAAAATAAAGATAGTTTCAAGGCTTTCTGTTTGTTCCGCATCACAGTACTACGTTAAGCCTTGATGACACCTCGAAATAATAGCATCGACCTTTGTAAGATGAGCGGAAATCGCTTGGCTAACCAAAGCCGAATTTGATATGAATCAACATATTTGTTGACACCTACATATATGTTGTTACATATCCATATTATTGCGATGCCTTGGGCAATCTTTATCAACCATTTCGAGGAGTTAATCGTGTTAAACGACTCTATCACCGTCACCCATGACCTCAATGTAATCAACGATCTGATTGAAGAATCTGAGGAATTGGATCGTCAGGTCTGCCCGGATTTTATCGTTTACGATCTGCGCCATCCGACAGAAGGCCATATCTGCCTTGTAAAGGGCGCTCTGACCGACTATGCGGTCATCACAGAGGTTGTTGACTAATGCCAAACATCAATGTACTGAAGGCTTCGATTGAGCCTATCGCCAATATGCTGGCGGGGAAACAGATCAAAGTCGAATTCCGCGCCAACACAACCGTCCCCGTGACTGATCTCTCGAAGAAAGACCCGGTTATCAAACTGCCGATGCTTTCTGATAAGACGCCCCAAAGCATCTTGGATTCTATTCAAGGCATGGTGGATCACGAAGTGGCGCACGCCATTTGGACGACCAATCCGAAGCGCCTGGGGATCAAAAACCGCTTGGATCACGAGATTTTCAATGCGGTGGAGGACGTTCGCATTGAACGCGAAATGCGGAATCTGTTTAGAGGCTCCGCATATAACCTGCAAAAGATGGCAGAGGCCGTGATAACGGACGATTTTGTCCAAAAGATGGAAGTCGCCCGTCAATTGAAGCCTCAACTTTTCCGGTTGGCGGGGTTGCTTATCTGTCTCCAAGCCACAGAACAGGTGCCCTTCTACCAAGAAGCGGTGAAACGAATCCCCGGAATGCAGGAACTATACGACCTGATTACCAAGTTGTGGGGCGTCCGTCCGATGAATGCTGTTCGGTCTTCTGCGGATTCTGCGGAATTCGCGGGCAAAGTCAAGAATGACTTGAAGATCGAATTGGACGAAGACCCGCCTAAATCCGGCTCAGGTGGTGACGAAGAGAGTGAAGACGGAGATAGCGACGAATCTCAAAGCTCGTCCGGAAATGGAGATGGCGACGAAGACGAATCTCAGCCTTCTTTTGGTTCCGGCAAGGGTAAAGGAAAGAAGAAGTCTTCAAAACCCAAAAAGGGACAAGACAAAAATGACGACGGAAGCGACGATATTTGTAACGATGGCGGCGATTCTTCTGACAGCGGGGACGGTGGTGATAGTCAGGGATCAGATAAGACAGATGAAGGACGAGAGGATAAGGATGGAAGACGAAAAAAGAAGGGAAGCGAGGATAGAGAAGATTCATCGGATGCTGGACAAAAATCTGATGGAGATGACCGAGGAGAGCAAGAAGGCGATGACCGAAAAGATGATCTGGGAGATTCAGATGGAGAGGGGAACTCCGACAACGACGGATCGGATGAAGATGATGGCAAAGAAAGCGAGAGAGATGGTAAAAAATCAAAATCTAAAGGTGAAGACCCCGAAGGAACAGAAGATGAGTCTGAAGGAGAGAAGGGAGATGCGTCAGGAAGCGGCTCTGTTCCATCGTCTGTGGGTGATGAACGAGATGGAGAATCGGAAGGCAATGGCGATGATCGAGAAAAGCTTCCGGCAATTGGAAGCGGGCGTAAACCCGAAAAGCCCCTGAGACCGGAAGACCTTGACGAACTCACCGATATGACGAAGAAGGTTTTGGAATCTCTGATTGCCAAAGCCAAAGAAAATGACGATTACACGGTCTTCACAACCGACTACGACGTAATCGAACATATTGCTCCGTCAACACAAAAGCACAAAGTCGAAAGACTGAATGAAAAAGTAAAGACGATGACAAGCACGATCCAAAAGAACCTTGAACGCGCTATTGCCGCTCGTTCCATCGTTTGTTGGACGCCGGGGCATCGTCGAGGCAAGTTGTTTGCACCTGCGTTGGTGAAGCTTTTTGCCGGGGATGATCGGGTGTTCCGTCGCAAGGAAGAAGCGATGTCTAAGGATGTGGCGGTTTCCTTGTTGGTGGACTGCTCGGGGTCTATGGCTGGGGATGACAAGGCCCCCACGGCGGCAACGGCAAGCTATGCGCTTTGCGAAGTATTGACCCGCATGGGCATCAAGAATGAAGTCATCGGTTTTACCACCCAAACATTTAACACAATGCCCGGGATTTCGTCGTATGACGAATATTCCCGCACGGAATCAATCTATATGCCGATATTTAAATCTTTCACCGACAAGTTTGATTTGAATGCTCGACTGCGCATGGTGAAGATGTTTGAAAGTCATTGGATGAGCGACAACGTTGACGGGGAAAGCCTTCAGTACGCCGCTCAACGTTTGATGGCTCAAAACACCAAAGGAAAGATTCTGATTGTGCTTTCTGATGGGTATCCGAATGCCCTTGGCAACCCTCGCGATCTTCGGAGACACTTGAAAGAAACCGTTAGTGACCTTTCTAAACGGATAAAAATCGTAGGGATTGGCATCAGGTCTGACGCGGTTAAGGAGTACTACCCCAAGTACGTTGTTCTGAAAGACATTGACGAACTTCCTACGACAGTTGTGAGAAAGCTTCAGGAGCTTCTTCTCACCTCTAATTAGTATGTACAAACATAGCTATCATTACGACACCTTTTTAGGAGCGATACATGCCCAATACCGATAAAATCGAGTGTGCCATTTGCGGAGCCTTGACGCACTCTATCCAAGTTCACCTTGATAAAGCCCATCCGGAAATGACGATTGCGGAATATCAAAAGCGTTTCCCGGGCAAGCCCGTTCTTTCTGAATTGGCAAAGCGTGCCATTGAAGACAAGCGCAATCAACAAGCGGCGGCGGCCAAGAAAGAGGGCAAGGCTCTTTTCCATGAAGTCTTCGCTTTGGGAACCCGCGATTCCGACGCATTCTCTGCAAACGGAAAGAAGCCGATTCCCATCACCGTTTTGGAACGTCCTGTGCCCAATACGGACGAAGCCAAAGCCGCACTTGATTCCATTCCGGACGTGAACGAAGGCTATATCTACAACACAATCGAACTGAAGAGCGTGATGATTGGCGTTGAGATGAACATTCCCGTTTACATTTGGGGGCACAAGGGCGCAGGTAAGACCGAATTGGTCGAACAGATTTGTGCCCGAACCAACCGTCCCTTGACGCGTGTTCAACACACTGTCAACACGGAAGAATCTCAGATCGTGGGTCAGTGGGTGGTTCGTAATGGGCAGACGGAGTTTGAATACGGCCCTCTGCCGCAGGCCATGATTAACGGTTGGGCATTCTTGGCGGACGAATACGACTTTGCCATGCCGAACGTCCTTGCGACGTATCAGGCTGTGTTGGAAGGCAAGCCGCTGATGATTAAAGAAGCCCCAGCCGCCATGCGTGTGGTTCGTCCGCATCCGAACTTCCGATTCTTTGCCACTGGGAACACCAATGGCACAGGGGACGAAACCGGGCTTTATCAGGGCACGGCGATTCAGAATTCTGCCAACTACGACCGTTTTGGCGTGGTAATCCGCAAGTCTTATCTAAAGCCGGAAGACGAACAGAAGATTCTCATTAAAAACACGCGTATCAGCACGTCGGATGCCGAAGAATTGGTTCGGTTTGCCACGGAAGTCCGCGAAGCTTTCGATTCCGGACGCCTGTCAGACACGATTTCGCCTCGTACGTTGCTTTTCGCGGCCAAGCTGGGCATTCGTCGCGGTTCCTTCCGTGCAGGTCTTGAGTTGGCCTTCTTGAACAAGCTTTCAACGGTTGACAGAGAAGTTTGTTCGGGCACAGCTCAACGAATCTTCGGGGGCAAATAAATGGACTGCTTCGGTGTTTTCAGTTTCTTCAGTATCAATGGAGACAGATGCCGGAGCTGTTCCCGGCTCCCCGAGTGCATGAGAGCCTGCTACGACGAGTTGAAAACGATGCAACCCCAGGCGGACATTAAGAAGCTTCTCACCAAGCACATCAAACTGATGCAGAAGCTTCAGGTTTCCGGCGCAGAAGACATCAAAAGCGACAAAGAAGAAACCTCATACGAAGTCACTCGGCTGGGGATGCGATTGGAGAAGGAAGGCTTGATTAAAAGCGGTTGGATTTCCCGCGATCTCACCAAAGCTCCGCCGTTCTTCCGGATTTGCACGGAATTCCTCTACAAGATCAAAGAAACCACAGATGACAAGTTGGTAAGGCACGTTCAAGACTGTCTCAATGATCCAACCGAAGCAAATTCTTTGGACAAGGCAGTCACAAGAGCGGCTATTACGGTTCAAGTCTTGGCTGGCTACAACATCATTAAAGTAATAGGACGAAAAATCACATGGATTTCAACAAATTCAGAATCGGGATCATGACGGATTTCTCCATCGGGCAATCCTTGCTTACGACGGAGAAATTGGTGGAATCGGCCAAAGCCATTGGACTTGAAAAGATCGTCGTGGCGGACGATATGACGATCTCGTCTTTAATTCAGCTTCAGAGAGCCGCCAAGGCAGAAGGGATTGACGCCATGATCGGTGTCAAGTTCCGGTGCTATGCCGATCCCACGGCCAAAAAGAAGGCAGGTGAGAAGTACGAGAATCCCTATGTGGCCTTCAAAATCTTCGCCAAGGACGAAGAAGGCCAGAAGACGATCTACAAAATTCTTACGCGGGCGAACTCTGAAGAGCGTTACTACTACAACGCACGCGGTGCCTTTGAAGACCTCAAAGACCTTCGCAATTGCGTCGTGACGTTTGGGGATTTGTTTGGCCTTACCGATGCGGCTGATCTTCGCAAAATTGAGCTTGATCCGTCGTGTTCTCTCTACGCGGAATTTTGCCCCATCAACACGCCTTACTGGGATCGTGTGAACATGGAACGCGTCAAAGCTTTGGCGGACGAACGCGTGAAGGCTTCAATCGTCTCATATCCGGCTATGTATGCCACGCTGGAAGAAGCCGATTCCATGACACCTTTGAAAGCGGTTTGCACGAACACCAACATTAAGAGCCCCTTCCTGCCGCATCAGTACGTTCGAGACTTTGCCCTTGAACGCGCCCCGATAATCCAAAAAGACTATCAAAGGATGCTGACGCGGATTTTGAAGCAGTGGCCCGCCTTGAAAGAGACACAGGGTTTGAGCAAGATAAAGGGTGCTTGCGAAGCCGACGCATTCCACGCAGAACCCTTCTTCAAGTTTGAAAAGCACGCGCCTTGCTTGCCCCAGATGGCGGAAGACGCTTTTGCCGAAGTGGTTCGTCAGTGCAAGGAAGGTTGGAAGACCCGGATGTTTACGAAACGTCTTGGCTACTGCCCGGATGCTTCTTTGTTGCCGAAATACAAGGATCGTCTTGCGTACGAACTTGGGATTATCAAGAAGATGGGCTTTTCAAACTACTTCTTGGTGGTGGCAGACCTTGTAAATTGGTCGAAGAACAACGGCGTGCGAGTAGGGTGCGGGCGTGGTTCCGCAGGCGGTTCTTTGATTGCCTATCTGATGGGCATCACGGAAGTTGACCCCATTCGTTTCAACCTCATCTTTGAACGTTTCATTAACCCGTCTCGCCAGGACTTGCCCGACGTGGACTTGGACTATCAGTCTTCCAAGCGCTACAAGGTGATTGAATACCTGACGGTAAAGTACGGTGTTGATCGAGTGTCCGGCATTTCTAACTACGGGACTTTGGCTTCTGCTTCGGCTTTCCGTGATACAGGGCGAATCTTTGGCTTGTCTCCGAATGATATGGCGGCCACGAAGTTGGTACCGAAAGAAAACGGCGTCTCTGCCACGTTGACAGAAGCCGCTGATGCCGTCCCCGAGATTGATAAGTTGAAGGATACCTACCCGGATGTTTGGAAGCACGCCTTGCGTTTTGAAGGCGTCATGCGTTCTTTGGGACAACACGCGGCGGGCACAGTCGTGGCGGGTGAACCGTTGGTGAATCGAGCCGTTGTAGAACGTCGCGCGGAAGGTAACGTCGTCAACTGGGATAAGCGTGTCGTTGAAGATTATGGCTTGATTAAGATGGATATTTTGGGATTGTCCACGCTTGATGTGTTGGACATTGCCCAAGAATACATTGAGAAGAATCACGGCGTGAAAGTGAATTATCTCGACCTGCCTTTGGATGATCCGAAGGTGTTGGATGCTTTCACGAACGGAGATACCACGGCGGTCTTTCAGTTCGATTCCAAGGGAATGCAGACGCTTTTGAAGAGACTGGGGAAGGGTGGAAGATTGTCTTATGACGACATTACTGCCGCAACCGCTCTGTACCGTCCGGGGCCTTTGGATTCAGGGCTGACCGAAGAATACGTACAGATTAAGCAGGGCTTGAAGTCGCCCCATTACGACCACCCTTCAATGAAACCGGCTCTTCAGAACACTTATGGCGTCATGGTGTATCAGGAACAAATCATGCAGGTTTCGCGTGATTTGGCCGGATTCACTATGGTGGAAGCTGACAATCTCCGCAAAGCAACAGCGAAGAAGGACGCCCATAAGATGGCTTCAATGAAAGACAAATTCATTGAAGGCTCTGTGAAGAATGGGATGGAACAAAGCAAGGCAGAAGAGCTTTGGGGAAAGATTGAGAAGTTCGCATCTTATTCATTTTGTGCGGCCCACTCCGTTGAATATAGCATCCTTTCCTATTGGACTTGCTGGGTGAAGACGTATTACCCTGCCGAATACTTTGCCGCACAGCTTTCAATTGTTAAAGAAGACAAGTATCCCAACATCATCAAGGATGCTCGTTCATGTGGCATTGAGGTTGTCCCTCCCGACATCAACTATTCGTCTTCTAAATTTGAAGTCCGTGACCCCAAGACGATCCTTTGCCCGTTCTCTGCGGTGAAGGGATGCTCTGAAAACACGGCTTTGAAGATTGTTGCCGCACGTAAGAAACATGGTCGTTTCGAGACAATGCAGGATTTTGTTGATGAAGCGGCTAAGAAGGGCAGTGGGATCAATTGCCGCGTGGTAGCCAACCTCAATGATGTGGGAGCTTTCTCAAACGTTGAATTGACGCAACCGAAGTCAACTGATCCTTCTCGTCGGAAAGTCCAGGCCGGATTGATGCCGGGATTGATCGTTGACACGGTTCTTTCACGTAAGGCCGAAGCCTTCTCGGAAGACAAGCAGACAAAGATCATGGAGATTTACCAAGAAATCTTCACGTGCAAGAAGTGTTCCTTGGCGGGGAAATGCCATCCGGAACCGATTGCCTGCGGTGCGAAATGCCAATATATGTTGGTGTTCGATTGTCCTACAAAGGATGACGATGACCGAGGCAAGCTTCTGTCCGGAACTTGCGGGAAGTTGGTTCGAGAACAGCTTAAGGCCAATGGGATTAGCCCGGCATTGGGTTACACAACCACCTTGGTGAAAGCCAAGAAGACCGATAAATTCCTGACGAACGAACAGCTCAATGGGTGCGCGGATTATCTTGATCGCGAGGTCGAAGTATTGAAGCCGTCCGTGATTGTTTGTTTGGGTTCTGCGTCGGCACGTCATTTCCTTCCGGATTTGAAGTCGCCTTCTGCGGAAGTGGGTAATTCTTTCTACAACGCAAAATTGGATGCGACGGTGGTAGTGGGCTTGACACCTCTCCAAACGATCTTCGACGATTCTAAGATTGCGTTGTTGGATAAAACATTTGCCGCATTGAAAGAAGCCCTTGCGGTAGAATAACAAGTATGTGACCACATACAAATCATTCGAAATATGTTAGCATTCGACATTGATGTAGAGAAGTTCATTGAAGACACACGTGTGAGTGAGATTCACTTGGACGAGTGCTTTCAAAAACAGTCCTCTCTGCGAGCTTATTACGGGGCTATGGCCGCACAGTACGAAGCCAAGGCACAGAAAATGAAGACCGCGTTTGAAGTTCTTGAAGCGCGTCTTTTTAAGAAGTACCGAGACGATCTGGCGGCTACCGGTCAGAAATTTACTGAAAAGCAGATTGAAAACTTGGTAAAAGTAGACCCGAAATGGTTTTCAGGGAGAACAAAAGTCGCCGAGGCACAACGTGATTCAGATGTTATGAAAGCGTTGGTGATGTCCTTGGTTGATCGGCGGGATATGCTGATTCAACTTGGGGCTGATCGCCGAGACGAATCCAAGGGCCAATTGAGGATGCTCACAGCGCAGGCAGAGCAACAACGAATGAATGCGCTGACGAAAACAACTCAGGCTATTTTTAAACGCGAATTAAATCAGTAACTACATACATATTTACCAACTGACTAATTCAACAACTTACCAACTTAACGAGATAACAAATGCTCAACTTTGAAGCTCTGAAAGCAAAGATCGCGAACAAGACGAAGGAATTCGACAAGCGCGAACGTCCGTACACCTTTAAGGGTGGTGATACGTCCATCGTCCTCATGCCGGGTTGGAAGCCCGAAGCCCGCGAAGTGTTCTGGCACGAATTCGGCGGCCACTACATTCGCGGCAACGATGGCAAGGTTACGGCCTTCTATCCGTGCGACAACGCGATCTACAACAAGCCGTGCCCCATCTGCGCGATGCTCCGCAAGGCTTCTGCGATGACGACGGATCAGGCGGTACTCGATCAGATCAAGCAGATGAACGCCAACACGGTGTATCTCGTGAACGCGATCGTTCTCGGCGAAAACAACAACGAACCCCAGGTATGTCAGTTCTCAAAGACGGCGTTTGAACAGCTCATCAACACCATCTCTGCATGGATGACGGCGGTGTTTGACGAACAGAACCCCCAGGTTTTGTCTGTCAAGCGTAGCGGTACGGGTTTCGACACGAAGTATCTCGTTTCTGTGGCGCCTGAAAAGTTCGCCCTGAAGCCCGATACGTACTCCAAGCTTCACAACTTGGATGATTACGTGAATCAGCGTACGGACACCTTGATGCAGAAGACGGCCAATGCCATCTCCGCGACGTTGGGTGTGACGATGGCTCTCCCGGCTCCGACGGTTGCGGCTCCCACTCCGGCTATTCAGGCTCCCGCTATGGCACAGCCTGCCGCCCCGGTGGCTCCCGCTCAGGTTGTTGAACCTCAGATTCAGCACGCTGACCTTCCGGCGACTGGAACTCCGGTTGCAGGCGCCGCGCCTTGGGAAGTACAGCCCCAGCCCGTGGCACAGCCCGCTCCGGCTCCACAGGCGGCTCCCGCCGCTAATCAGGCTCAGATTACCGATCCTGAATTGATGCAGATGCTGGAAGGTCTGTAAGGGATGTTGTAGAGGTCGCCCCTCTACCGGTTAGCTTCAAATTCCGTGAATGAAGCCCTAGGGCGGGAGGTTAAGCCCCAACCATTTAAAACAAAAACAAGAACACAGCAATGGAAAAAATCGAACTTGGCAATGATGAAAGCGCACTGATCTTCCGACACGATTCTGTCGAAGCAGTGATTCCCCGTCTTGAAGCAGACGAGGTTGTCGGAATGGATATTGTCACGGTTTGTGCTCTTGCTTTTGCTTTGAATAATCAGTCGAAATACATCGAAAAGATCGTTGAAGAATTTCAGGCTGATTTGAAGCGTAAGGATGAAGAGGCGAACTTGAAATTCGTCTCTGCGTCACCGTCACTGACGAAAGCAATCCGTGACGCGTCGTAAGCCACGCTTGGCTTACCCGACCGGAAGGGATCGGTTAAAGGGTGTCAATGTGGGTGTTCTAGGCCCCATGTGAAGCATCTCCCAACAATGCCGCACTAGCAGAATTGGTTAATGCACATCTCTTGTAAAGATGAGATTCTTGGTTCGATCCCAAGGTGCGGCACCAAATTTATTGGGGCGTGAAATGGATTGGTACGACACAAAGAAAATACAAGAGGCTGTCTTAGCATCAAAAACCTACGCTGGTGTGTTGCGTAAATTAGATTTGTGCCCAACTGGGAACAACCAAGCAACATTGAAGAAATACATCCAAAAATATGGAATTCCTACTGACCATTTCAAACCCGCGTCAGAGCGCTGTGTTAAGCAAAAAGTCTGTTTTGACGAAATAAGCCGACGGCCAATCGCAACAGCGTCATTAAGAAGATGCGTTTTAAGAGAGAACTTAATTGAATATAAATGCGCAATATGCGGATTGTCGGATTGGCATGATTCGCCATTGTCTTTAAATCTTGACCATATTGACGGAGACAGAACCCACAACACGTTAGATAACTTGCGTTGGCTCTGTCCAAATTGTGATTCTCAACAAACGACATTCAGAGCAAGAAACAAAAGGAAGGATAAAAACAAGCATCTTTAATGATTATTGGGGCGTAGCCAAGCGGTCTAAGGCATCGGACTTTGACTTCGACATTCGTGGGTTCGAATCCCACCGCCCCTGCCAAGTTCTTTTTCTTGCGGTTGTTTGTAGAGGGACATAGCCCCCTGACAAGACAGCCATAAAACTGGACAAGATGGACGCATCCCGGTTGCGGGTGTCGCAACAAAGACCTGATTAGCTATCGGGGGATAAGTTGGACTAAGTGTGTGAACAACCGCAAGAAAAAGAATTTTAAAACAATAGGCCATTAGCTTAAGTGGCAAAGCTCCGGATTCCAAATCCGGCGATTAGGGTTCGAGTCCTTGATGGCCTGCCAATTTGAGACAAAGATGAAATATTTGGATTGGATTAAAAGCCATTACGACAGATTGTGGAGTGCCATCTTTTTTGGATCGATGCTCTATGGCTTGGTGAACCTCGCTTTTGCGGCGATGTTTTTTGTGTTTGAAAAGCTCATCAAGAACGGCGCGTGGCTCATGTTCGGCCTTGATATTGCGATTCTGTGCGCATTCATTTATTGGATGTACAACCACACCATCAACATCGACATTGAGCCCAAAGAAAAGAATTGACGGGAGGAATCGCACCGCTAGTACCGAAATGTGAGTGACCGAAAACTTGAAAAGGTGAGTACGAATAAAACGAGTAGGGAAGACGGGCAAGACGAGACCCGTTAGCCGTGTCAAAGGCTTTAAACATTGACAGAAATTGGCGGCGTGTAGCTCAACTGGAAGAGCCCCTTTCTTCGCGTAGAAAGGGAGGTTGCGGGTTCGAATCCTGTCACGCCGCCTTAAAGGATTTTGGAAGGGTGGCAGAGTGGTTGAATGCGCCGGATTTGAAACCCGGTAAACCTTTAAAAGTTTCGTGGGTTCAAATCCCACCCCTTCCGCCATATTGATTGAGGTTGGTATGCAACGTAATAACGAAGCCGACTTGGTGCGTGCAAGTCTCCCGGTTCGGGATTTATTTGAAGCGTTAGCAGAAGAGAGCGCAGAGCTTTCGCAGGCGGCCTTGAAGTGCATTCGAGCCGAAGGTTTGAACCAAAATCCCACGACCACGCCTGTTGGTGACGCGTGGGACAACCTTACTGAAGAATTGACGGACGTTTGCATGGTGGCTTTGGCAATGGGGGTTATGCCCGACGAAGCAACAATCAAGAATAGTCCGAAGTGGAAGCGTTGGATTAAGCGTATCAACAACGCTCAATAGTTTTCAAAATTTGCCCTGTTAGCTCAATTGGATAGAGCATCGGTCTTCTACACCGTTGGTTGGTTTTGAGTTCGAGTCTCCCACAGGGCGCCAATACAGCACGATGGCCGAGTGGTTAGGCAGGGGATTGCAAATCCCCGTACTCCGGTTCGAATCCGGATCGTGCTTCCATCTCTCAGGGACAATGATGACTGCAAAACTCATCGACGGCAAAGCCATTGCCGAAGCTCTCAAACCCGAAATGATCCAAGATGTGGAACGTTGCAAGAAACACAGCCGTGCGCCGCATCTTGCTGTTGTTCAAATTGGCGACAACCCTGCAAGCGAAATCTATGTGCGCAACAAGACGCGGTTTTGCAGAAGCGTAGGGATCAACGTTACCGACGTCCATATCAATGAAGATGCTAACTATCGTGAAGTCCGGGATGTTTTCACTTGCCTGAATTACGACGGCGGCTATGACGGTTTGATGCTCCAACTTCCGACACCCAAAATCTTTCAAGATATTTGTGACGACGAAGACTTTATCCAATCCGCCAAGGATGTGGATGGGCAGAGCAATAGCCAGCTGGGGTCTTTGATGGAACCCGAACGCCAGGTTGGCGAATTGGCCGCTTGTACCGCACAGGCTGTGATGGAGTGCATTTATTCCGTCCACGAAAGCATTGCCGGTCTCCACATGGTGATTGTTGGCCGTTCTAAGTTGGTTGGAAAGCCTTTAGCAATGCTGGCTTTACGTGCGGGCGAAGACGCTACGGTGACGGTTTGCCACTCCAAGACGAAGAATCTTTGCGAGATTACGCGTCAGGCAGACATTTTGGTGGTTGCTATTGGCAAGCCCCATTTCATTGATTCCAAGTATGTGAAGTTCGGTGCAACCGTGATTGATGTGGGCATCAACCGCGTTGACGGCAAAGTGGTTGGAGATGTTGCTCCGAACGTTGAAGAAGTCGCAGGCGCTTTAACCCCGGTTCCCGGTGGTGTTGGGCCTCTGACGGTGGCTTTCCTTGCGCGAAACACGATTGATGCCTGCATGGATCACATTCGTATCGATCAGAAGGGAGACGAAGAATGACTACCAAAGATGAACTTGCCAAAATGGCCAACAACATCCGGTATTTAGATCGGGATGTTCGACTTGCCTGTATGCAGGGTGTTGTCGGCTCTGTGCTCGTGGTAGACCTTGAAGGCGAAGTTGCCCACAAATGTAACGTGGCTGAAACAATCGCCCTTGCCGCCGATATTTTGGGATTTTTCGATGAAGCCAAAGAGAAAGGCTTGACACCTCAAGAAACTGAATAAAAACAAGCAATAATCACGACAATAAATAACCGTCGTGGTTATTGCTTTATGAGAGACCCCAAAATGGCTTCAGACAAATTTTCGCCGCAGGCTCCTGCTTGCATTGAGATGAAAAGCATTCCCATCCCTCATCAGAAGATGGAAGGGACGGTAACAATTGATCGACGATGCTATGTCAATCGGAAGAAAGACGCGGTTGAAAAGCGCATCCGGATTTCGATCTTCAAAAAGACGAGCTATGCCGTTGAATTGAATTTAGACGACGCGATAGCTTTCTTCAAGCAAGGGATAGAGCTGGCCGAGAAGACCAAAAATTATTCCCCTTACCGATAAGTATCTGCATACATCATGAATCTCACTATTGTTGATGGAAACAGCATTGGTTACGCCGCGCATCACGGGACAGTCCTAACCAATGGCGAAATGCAGACGCAGGCAGTTTTTGGCGTAATACGAACGCTTGCGGAGCATAAAAAGAAGCATCCGGACACTGAAATTGTGGTGTGTTGGGATGGTAAAGCGTCCTGGCGTTGGGATGTGTGCCCTACATACAAGAGCAATCGTCATACTGATGATCCTGAGAAAGAAGCCATCCGTGCGGCATACAAGGCTCAAGGCCCGTATATCTACCGTGCTTTGAAGGATTTGGGGGTCAATCAGCTTTTGTACTCCACCCATGAAGCCGACGATTTGGCGGGGCTTTTGGTTAGCAAGAAGCGCCCTGAAGACACGATGTTCTTGCTGACGAGCGACAAAGACTGGCTTCAGTTGATCCGTCCCGGCGTCATTTGGTGTGACCCTCGTTTTGGTACGGTGATTTCGTCGTCCAACTTCTATGAATCCACGGGCTACAAGACCCCTGAAGCCTTTCTTGATGGGAAGTGCTTGAAGGGCGATGCCTCTGACGCTATTCCGGGTGTTGGCGGCATTGGTGAAAAAGGCGCGCCGACTTTCCTGGCTTTGTTCGGAAGCGTGAACAACTACTTTGAAGCCGTGAAGCAAGGCGTCTACAAGCCCACGAAGAAGGCTTACAAGGAACTTGCCACACCGGAAGGCCGTCGCCGCTTTAACAACAACTACAAGGTAATGCAGTTGCTCCAGGTTGCGCCGATTGAAAAGGTCAATCAGGTGATGGCGGGCAAGAAGTCCAAAGACCGCGAAGATTTTCTCAACCTCTGTCGGGAACTGGCTTTTATGAGCTTCCTGAAGAACCCCGACGAAATGCTCAATCTCTTTTAAGGAATTTTTATGAGCGCATTAGACGATCTGTGTTCCGCTTTGACGAAAACCGTCGGTGAGAACGACAAAGAACAGTCAGTGACGAAGTTTATTGACACCGGATTTCCGCCTTTGAACAAGATTATTTCGGGGCGTTATGACGGTGGTTTGCCTTATGGTCGAATCGTAGATACTTACGCTCCAAGTAGCTCGGGCAAAACGTCGCTTGCCACCCAATGGATGGTTGAAACCCAACGTCTTGGTGGGATCGCTGTTTTCATCGACTGGGAACGTTCTTTCGATGTGGAACTTGCCAAGGGGTTTGGCTTGAACACTGCGGCTCCGTATTGGATTTACAAGCGTCCTGAAACATGGGAACAAGGGAACATCCTTGCGATTAAGGTATGCAAGACCGTTCGTGAAGCACGGGATGAAGATGGCAATCCGGTGATTTCACCTGATGCTCCGATTCTTTGTGTGTTCGATTCTGTGGCTTCGGCTGTTCCGCAGTCAATGATTGATAAGGAAATGGACGAATACTCCATGAACGACACAACGGCTTTGGCTCGTGTTGCTTCTACGACGCTGAAATCAATGGCACAACACGCGGCACATTTCAACGCTACGTTCTTGTATTTGAACCAAGTTAGAACCAAGCCGGGCATTGCCTATGGCGACAACACTACCTGCCCCGGAGGTTCTGCACTTGAATTTTATGCGACCGTTCGTATGCAACTGTCTCGTAAAAAGATCATGGAACAGAAAACGGGCGGGAAGTCTTTTGTGGGGCAAACGATTACGGTGAAATGCACCAAGTCAAAGCTCACCAAGCCGTTCGAAGAATGTTCGCTTGACATGGTGTATGACGACTTTGGCGTCGCTCGATTCGATGCAGTCGGTTCCACCATTCAGCATTTGGTAGACATTAAAAAGATCGAAACTTCCGGCCCTCGCATCGTTTGGAATGGAACGAAGTATTTCAAAAAAGAACTCGTCAACAAGATCAACGCAGAGGGCGGCATGAAGGTTTTGAAGCCCTATTTGACGGATTAAATCATGGTACGCGGCAAGAAGCTTTCGTGGAAGAAGTATGAAGTCTTCCCCTGGGGCAAGTATCAAGGACAGACTATCCGCAAAGTAGGGAAGACCGATCCGGGGTATTTGTCTTGGCTTTTCGGGCTAGACCCCAACAAGTTCAATCTCGATGCAGAAATTGCCATCTTGATTTTGGACGAAACCCTTTCCCCAAGAATTGGTGAACACAAAGCCAAGCTTCGAGCCGCGATCATTCAATTGTTCTGCAAAACGCTTTCAGATTGTGGCGAGACCTTTGATCCTACTGTCGAAGAGGTTATTCGCACAGTCAAAGGAAAGTGCAAAGACGCAAAACTAGATGAATTTTTCGCTTGGCTGGAAACAAATGACGGAGAAGTTGTCCGGAACCTGGCTATCGAAGCTCTGTTCAAAATCCAAGACACCCAAATTCTTTCAACGGGGCTTTCAATGAAAAACTGCGTCGCCTTGTTGGATGAAGTCTTGGACAGGAACAGAAGGCAGATTCGCAGAGAAACTGAATCAAAAGATTTTTATGAAACCAACGGGGTTTCTTTTGGAGATTGGTAAATGCTGAAATATGGTGTTATCTCAGACACTCATTGCCACAATTGGACTACTTTTAGTTCTGTGGACGAACGCGGCGTCAATACGCGCTTGAAGATCATCCTGTCGGAAATCAAACGAGCCGCGCAGGAAGTCAAGGATATGGGTGGGACGTATCTTTTCCATGCCGGAGACATTTTCCATGTGCGTGGAACGATTGCCCCCAGCGTCATGAACCCCACGCTTCAGACGTTTGAAGAAATCGTGCGGATGGGGATTCGGCCGGTTCTCATCTGTGGGAACCACGATGCGGAATTTAAGGATGCTTCTACGCTTGGGAGTGCTATCGAATCCCTGCGCGGTGTTGGTTGCCAAATTTTCAATCACACAAACGCTTTGGTGTCGTGCGACGTAATGTTTGTCCCTTGGATTCGTGACAAGAAGGCGTTCTTGGAAAGCCTCAAAATTATGGTTCAACAGCTTCCGGGAGATAAGCCTTATGACCTGATCTGCCATGCACCGATTGACGGCGCTTTGAAGCGCTTCTCTTCGGCTGAATGCTTCCATCCTGATGAGATCAAAGAAGCAGGCGGCCCGCGTCTTCATCACGTCTTTGCTGGGCATATCCACAATCACAAAAAGATTGAAGGCTACGATATGTGGTCTGTTGGTGCGATTGCTCATCACAACTGGGGTGACATCGGTACGAAAGCCGGGTTCATCCTTGTTGACGGAGATGAAGTGAAATTCCGCGCTTCTCGCGCTCCCGAATTTGTAGAAATCACGCCGGATATGTCTGAAACCGACGCAATGCTTCTTGCAGACGGTAACTACGTCCGGGCTACGGTTGAAGACATGGATGAAAGTGAAATCAAGGATTTCCGCATTGAACTTGAAAGAGCCGGAGCTAAGGGTGTGACGATCATCTGTCACAAGAAACCGGAAGACACCGCCAAGCGAATTGAGATTAACACCTCTGAATCTCTTGAGTCTATTGTTGCAAAATACACCAATGAGAAAGTCATAAACCTCCCGCCTGAGCAAGCGAAAGGAATCGCCCTCAAGGCCAATGAACTTTTGAAAGAGGCTGAAAGTGAAATTTAACAATCTCCATATTGAGGGCTTTTTGAGCATTGGGCAGGCGAATATCGACCTTGAAGATCGTGGCTTGGTGCTTATCGAAGGCAAAAACTTGGATGACACGTCTGCCAAGTCCAACGGCGCAGGTAAATCTTCTTTGGTGGATGCTTTGTGTTGGTGCCTCTATGGCAAAACCGCACGAGGTTTGTCAGGCGATGAAGTCATCAACAAGAAGGGGAAATCTTGTTGTGTGGCTATCACGCTCGAAGAGAGAACCGATTTTTGGTGCATTACCCGCACTCGAAAAGGCAAGTCGGTTGATCTCACGATCGTGCATGAATATCTCGATCAGTCCAATCCAGAAGAGCCGGGTACGATTGGGCCAGCCCAGGAAGACCTCACAAAAGGCACTGTGGCCGAAACTCAAACCGTGGTAGAACAAATCATCGGCTGTCCCTATAACGTCTTTGTAGCGGCGGTTTATGCCGGGCAGGAAGCTATGCCCGATCTGCCTTCCATGACGGATAAGCAACTCAAGGAGCTGATTGAATCCGTCATCGGGGTGGAACGTCTTACCAAGGCTTATGACTTGGCTAAGGAACAGTGGGGCGAAGCAAGAAACAAGGCGGACGCTGAAAAACTCCGCCTTGACATGAAAGAAGCCGAACTTAAGACAAAGCAGGCTTCACTTGAAACAGCCAAGAACAACGACAAGGATTTCTTTGCCCAGATCGAATCACAAAAGGCAACACTCCAAAAGAAGATTGACGATGCAAAGGTAGTACTTGCCGACGCTGAGAAAGAAGAAGCGGGGTACGAGAAACAACAAAAGGAAATTGAAGACAAGGTTGCTTCTCTGACGGATGCTATCAACAACATTGCAATCTTCAAAAAGAAGGCCGATGAGGCCGGGGAAGTCGCTTCACAAGCCCGCATGGAAGCGGCAAACGCAAACGCTCGTTTCAACGCCCTCAAAGACGAAGCTGTGCGGCTTTCTGAAGAAGCCAAACACGTTTCTGATCGTGTGGGAACGAAATGCTCTGAATGCGGCAAGGTTTACACCAAAGAAGACATTGCAGAAGCCAAGGCCAATGCGATTGCGAAGGCAAAGAAGTTCGTGATTGAAGCGCAGGCCGCCAAGAAAGCTTGGGAAGACACGGCAGAGAAGGCGGAAAAGGCCACGGCAGAATGGGAGAAGGCGAAGCAGGCTATCCCGGATACTTCCGTGTTGGCTAAGAAGTCCGCCTTGATGGATCAATTGTCACAGATTAAGACAAGCCGATCTAAGCCGGAATGGGTTAAAAAGGAGATTGACTCGTATGAGAGTAGTTTGAAGTCGCTTGACAACACTAAGGCATCCTATTCCAGCTTGGCTAACCAAATCGAATGGGAAATGGCTCAGACAATTTCAGACATTGCAAACCTTAGAGCTAGTTATAATAAGGCCGAAGAAAAGGTAGCTGTGTTGGATGCTTGTAAAGAAATTTACGGCCCCACCGGTGTCCGGCAACACGTTTTGGACACCATTACGCCGGTTCTTAACGACAGAACAGCACGGTACTTGGACGTTTTGTCCGACGGCAAGCTTCAGGCGGTTTGGACAACATTAACGCGCACCAAAAAGGGCGAAGTGAAGGAAAAATTCAACATTGCCGTAACCAACCGTGTGGGAGGAGGTTCTTTTGAATCTCTCTCGGGCGGTGAAAAGCGGAAAGTGCGAGTAGCATGTTGTTTGGCCCTTCAGGAACTTGTTGCGTCCCGTGCAACAAAGCCGATTGAACTCTTCATTGCTGATGAAGTAGATCACGCTCTTGATGAAGCGGGTGTTGAACGCCTGATTGGGGTTCTTCAAGAAAAAGCGGATTGTTGCAAGTCCCTCTTTGTGATTTCTCACAACCCCTTGCGCAATTGGATTGAAAACGTGATTACGGTAACGAAACATGACGGAATCAGTACTGTCGAATGACGAATTGGAACTACTCGCGGGGCTTGAAGAAAACACCGCGAACACCAAACCCACAAAAAAGAAGCCAGGACGGAAGAAGACATCAGACCTCGACGAAGACAGCGCTTCCTTCGCATTGCTCAAAGACCTTTGCAAAGAAGTCACTGATATTGTCCGAAGATCATACGGAGAATCCGGGTGTGAAGGATTCGAAGTCATGCGTCCCTCCCTTCTTCCGTATGTGGATGGATCGGGCCATGAAAATTTGCTTGGGACTGAAGAGCTTACTTTTGTGAAGTTCGCCCCGACGAGACATAAGGGCGGAATTTACGCAATCTTCGCTTTGTCGGAACCCCGCCCCAATGTGGCAATTTGGCTAGAAGACCTTGCAGAAGTTCTTGGCGATCGCGGCGACAAGCTGATGTATTTCATCAATGGCCCGACAATGAATATTACTCAGAGACGCGCAGAGATTCTTGACCAAGCAAGCGCAGTTGACCACGCCGCTGAGTATGAAGGAAATAACGAGTATGGAGCATGGTAAATTAACAATTGTCGGCATTGACCCGGCGTTGAGAAACTTCGGTTACGCCATTGCAACAGTGGACATCGAAACCAGCAAGTTCGAAGTCACTGACCTTGAATTGGTTAAAACCGAAGACGACGCCGGGAAGAAGGTTCGTCGGAACTCAGATGATCTTCGCCGTTGCCGCACCCACGTAATGGCCTTAAAACGCATTGTGGACGGCGCGGCGATGGTTGCCGCTGAAATCCCTGTCGGAAGTCAATCTGCGCGTGCTATGGCCTCTTACGGGGCTTGTATCGGCATTCTTGCGGCTTGCGATGTCCCGATGATTGAAGTAACACCCACTGAAAACAAAGTCTGCGCAACCGGGAAGAAAACCGCAAGCAAAGATGAAATGATTGAGTGGGCACATAAGAAGTTCCCCAAAGCGCCTTGGCTTACTCGAAAGACGAAAGCCGGGACAGTCCTTAAAAACGAAAACGAGCATTTGGCCGACGCAGTTGGCGCTATCAATGCCGCATTGCAGACGGAGCAATGGAAGCAATGCTTGGCGATGTTTCGTTGTAACCTTAACAATAGATAGGTACATACATATCATGACTACTAAAAAGATTGGTACCTTGGCCGATCAGATCAACCTTTCTGACGAAGAAATCGACGCCCTTCCGGCAGTGATTAAGTGCCTCAAGCACGAAGTCCTTTGCGACGGCGAAGAACGCAAGATGAGCGCAGAAGAAGCACAGCTTTATGACCTCGTGCGCAAAATTACCGACCTCAACGAGCTTCAGTGCGATCTTTCAATGAAGGGGGATGCTCTTTTGGGCACTCTTTTGCTCCAAATGTCTCTGACGGCGGTCGCCAAGCAGAAGAACGCGAAGGAAGAACTCAACGCAGTCAAGCGTTATGAAGTCCTGACAGAGGAACTTCAGAAGAGAGATGATGAAGTGTCCCGCCTGAAGGAAATGTTGGGTCGCGCAAAGGCAGACCTTGCTGATGCGAAGATGGAACTCGCCAACGCCCTGGCAAAAGTCAATCCCAATCCTTCAACCACCTTCCCGGGCTTCGGTTCGTCTAAGAACTATTGGATGAGCAACACCACTTCCGGGACGACGCGTTACCGTTCGGGTGAGGCAACCTGTAAGGCTAAAGATTCTAATCAGGGCGACGGGATCACAGAGGAACAGAAGTCCCAGGCCAAGGAAATCCACTCTATGCTTGATGAAATCTTTGATTCTGCTGACTATTTTGCCAACCGATTGGGTCGATAAAAATGCTCCAGTACCTTGATTTGTTGAAAGACATCAAAGAGACTGGCAAGGATCATGAAGACCGCACGGGCGTTGGTACTCGTGCGGTCTTCGGTCGTCAGATGCGCTTTGATCTGTCCAAAGGATTCCCCTTGATGACTACCAAGAAGGTGTTTTGGAAAGGGGTGGTTTATGAGCTTTTGTGGTTCCTGAAGGGAGATACAAACATCAAGTATCTTGAAGACCACGGGGTACACATCTGGCGTCAATGGGCCGACAAAGATGGGAATCTTGGCCCTGTCTACGGAGCTTCTTGGAGACGCTTTGGCGGAACCTACTATCAACACGGTGTAGACCAAATCAGCGAGGTTCTTCAGTCGCTTCGCTACGATCCGGATTCTCGTCGTCACATTGTCTGTGCGTGGAATCCTATTGCTTTGCCTGATATGGCTTTGCCTCCTTGCCATTGTCTCTTCCAATTCAACGTGGAAGACGGGAAGCTTTCGTGCCAGCTTTATCAGCGTTCTTGCGACGTGTTTCTTGGCCTTCCGTTCAACATTGCCAGCTACTCCCTTTTGACGCACATGATTGCCCACGAGTTGGGACTTGGCGTTGGGGAATTCGTTTGGACAGGCGGCAACGTTCATATCTATAAGAATCACTTCAATCAGATCGAAGAACAGCTGACCCGGACGCCGCGTGAGCTTCCGCAGTTGGTGATTAAGAATCCCAAAGAATCCATCTTCGACTACGACTTTGAAGACTTCGAATTGGTGGGCTACAACCCGTATCCTGCGATCAAAGCTCCTATTGCGGTGTAACTATGGTAAACATGATCTTAGCCCGTGCTCGAAACGGGGTTATTGGTGACAAAGGCTCCATCCCTTGGAAACTTCCGGAAGATATGGCTTTCTTTCGGCGTGTGACGTGGGGTAACGTGGTGGTTATGGGACGGAAGACCTATGAATCCATCGGGAAACCCCTTCCGCATCGAACCAACTTTGTTGTCACGCGTCAGCACAACTACCCGGTTCTCAAGGGCGTGATGTGCTTTGAGAGTCTTTGGGGCGCAATCAGGGTAGGGGAGCCAATTGCCGATGTTTTCATCATCGGCGGCGCTCAAATTTATGAGCAAGCCTTGCCGTATGCGAAGGTTATCTATCTCACCGAGATTGATGCGGACTTCGAAGGTGATGCGACTTTCCCCAACGTTTTCGACCCTCTTGAATATAGCAAATTGATTTTGCGTGAGATTCCGGCGCATGAGGGCAGCCCTGCTTACCGTTTTGTCCGCTATACTGCGCTTCACTGATATGTATACACATACATAGATTACTAGTGAGACTTTGAGATGACAGAAGTACTTCTGACTTGTTACGACAAGTCAAAATACGTCCGATTCCCCAAGATGGATCACTTCTCGGATGTTTTCGGCATCCCCACAGAAGGGTTCCAACATTGCGGATCGACGTTTTTCGTTTCAGAAAAGATCGACGGGGCTAACCTGGGAATTTATATCCCCGCAGAAGGCCCCGTTTCCTGCTTTAGCCGCAGTGGTGAAAACGCTGTGGGCGGCTTGTTCAAATTTGTCGCCGACAAGGATGTTCTGACACCGCTTGTGAAGGCGTTTCAGACAATGCTTCGCTTCAAGGAATATCAAGGGATGTACCTTTGGGGCGAATACTTCGGCCAGAACGTCTGCCGCCGTATCGGTTACAAGGGTGCCTTGGGGCAGTTCCAGTTCTATGATGGTTTTATCGTCATTGACGCCGAACGCTCCATTGATCTGCATCCGCGCAACCTGATCGCTATGGTTGAAGCGATGGACAAGGCGAATCCAGAATTGAACGTCCCGGGTTGGTTCGTCAAGTACGACACGCACCGCGACGTTTCATTCCTTCAACTTCGCGACGCTTGCCCGATTCCGGTTAAGTCCGTCTACTCTGAAAACGATGATTCCGAAGGCTATGTAATTACCGAGATCAACGACGAAGACAACACGCGTCTGCATCGTTGGAAGTACAAAGACCCTCGGTTCTCCGACAAGGCGGCCAAGAAGCGCACCCCGACGCCTTCCAATCCGGAACTCATTCAGTTGAAGGAATCCTTTGCGACGTACGTCAACGAAAACCGCGTTCTTGATCTTCTCTCGAAGACCACCGAACGCCAGAAGTTGGACGTTTTGGTACGCGCCTTGATTAAGGACGCTATCGAAGATTTCACAAAGGACAACAAACAAGCACTTATTGCCTTGTCTGACAAGGAACGCAAATTTGTGTTGTCGGCGGGTTCTCTCCCGTTCCTGATGTTGAAAGAAGTTCTCAAGAAGGAGAAGGCCGGATGTTAATCGGTTACTGCGGTGCCCACCGTACGGGCAAGACGACGCTGGCAAAGAAGACGGCGGAATACTATGGGAAGATGTTTGTCGCAACGGAAGTCGGCAACTTCTTGGCCTCACAGAACATTGAACCCATCAGTCTTCAGCACACAACATGGGATTTCTTTGTTGACATTCAGCGACGGACAATCCGTTACCTTTGCAATCTTGCGAAGTCCCTCAAAGAGAAGTCTTCCGCGTCTGAAACCACGGATACCGCACTTCATAACAAAGACAGTGTGATTTTTGTGGATCGTACGCCGTTGGATGCCCTGGCCTACACGCAAGCTTTCTTCAGCTCTAAGGATTTCGAGTACTTGCGGAACAATCCGATGTTCCACAACGTCATGGAAGAGTGCGAAAAAGAAGCGATGGAGGGCATGAAGTACTTTGATGCCGTGTTTGTCGTACAGCCCGGCATTGCCATTTGCCCCGAACACAACAAAGCCTTGCCGGACGTGACGTACATGGAACAGCTCAACAAGCTGATTATCGGCAATGCGTACGCCTTCTTGGCGAATCAGGGCAACATGGAAGAGGATGTGATCTTGACACCTCGAATTTCTGTTATCCCGAAGCATATCCTTCCGCTTGAAGATCGAATCGCATATCTCGATGACATCTTCGGATATGAATTCGGCATGGAGAAATATAACAATGTACGACCCGACCGATACGCAAGCGGAGTTGAACCGTAAGGCTGTCGAAGCCCTGCAAATGATCGTCAAAGAGCATGAAGCAGGGAATGTTACCGCCCGTGAAGCATCGTTCGCCATGAAGGTGCTTTACACGGCGGTATCAGGGATGCTTCGGCAGGATTTAAACGACATTCTCAACGAGCAATACAACGCCCTTGACACACTCCCGAAAGCAAAACGTTGGACTTGCACTCTGAAGAGGGGAGATTCCCAAGTCATCATCAACCACATTCAAGGAACGACATGTGTGGTGCTGATGGGGAACAAGGGAAATCAAATCATCAAAGACGCCACCCCGGAATTGGCTTTGAAGAAATTCAGCGGAATCTTTGCCGCATTGGTCAACAAGGGATGGAGTGTTATTAAGAAGGAGGTAGTGTGATTATCGGCCTCGATATAGAAACAACCGGCCTTGACTGCTCGAAAAATCGGATCATTGAGTTATGTATGGGCATACATGATAACGGCGGTAAAACGATCAAGTATGTAACCATGAGATTCAACCCCAAACAGCCGATTGATCCGAAGTCTCAGGCGGTTCACCACATCACTTTTGAAGAGTTGGTGGCCGAACCGGAATTCAAAGACAAGGCGGCACAGATTGGGGCGATTCTTTCGAAAGCAGATTTGATTGTTATTCACAACGCGCAGTTCGATGCGCCGTTTGTGAAGACAGAGTTGGAACGTTTTGGAGTGAAAGCTCCGCATATACCGGTTTACGACACGATGGTTGAAAGTCGTTGGGCAACGCCGGATGGCAAGTGGCCTCGTCTAGGAGAACTTTGTTGGGCTTTGGATGTGGATTACGACACAGAAGCGGCTCACGCGGCGGACTACGACGTGAAGTGCATGATGGATTGCTTCTTCAAAACGATTGAATTGGGATTTTTCAGTGAAAAGGTTCAAGCCTTTAACGAGATTGAACCTTCCGAGAGGAAATAAATGGGCTTTGATCCGAAAAAATTCTTTGGGTTCGACCTAATGAACGGAGCATTGACCCACAACATATCACTTGATGAGTTGGACGGAAAAATGGAAAAACGAGTTTCTTATGCTAATGGGCATCAGGCCGCAGTAAATTCGATGCTGTGCGGCTTTAACGAGCTTCTTCAGATGGAGAAGGGGAAGCCGGACTTGGTGAATTTGGACGACCCGTTGGTTTGGCGCCAGAAGAAGGTCAAGGAAAAGGCGGTGCAGTTCTTTGAAATCCTTTCGGGCAAGCATCCCAAGGGCCAACTTCTCCGCATTGGTTTCGATGAACTCAGCAAGAAAGGGTATCTCTGCGGATTCCCTGAATGCAATATGTTCCACCGTTACATGGAAGAGGGCTATTCCGAAAAGACGGCACGTGCCCAAGCGGCGCAGATGCACAGTCTGTTCTCTCAGCTCCGGGTAGTCATTGCAGACCCCAAGAATCCTCGTAAGCTGATTGTGAACCCTGATAGCCTGCTTTTCGAGAAGGCATTGAAGGCGTTCAAGCCACAGGAGGCGGGCGCAAATGCTTAATCAGTACATAAAGCACTTGGCCAAGCCCGTCTTGCCTGACGATACGCCCACAAAGTTGATTCTCACTCGCGGGGCGCGGACGGCAATGGCAATGCTTACGGAAATCACCATTGCCACGTTGAAAGACCCCGATGTTTTGAAGGTAATGAAGCGGGTAGACAACGCGGTTCGCCAGGCGGTTGCCGAGAATCGGCTTGAAATGACGCTTCGGTGGGAAGACTTCAAGGTTTTCCACATTGCCTTAGAAAAGAAGATGGCAAACCCGACGATCAAAGAACCGCTTGAAGGACGGCTTGCACAACAGGAACTCTTAGACGCCTGCTATGAAGCCGAGTATCAAACCATTAAATCTAAAAGGGAAAATTGATGGAACATTTAAAGAACGCATTCAGTGTCTTTTTGGGTTTCCTCATGGCGGCGTTCCTTGTCGCCATCGTGCTTGTAACCCAAATACTGATCTGGCTCTTCATCCCCGGGGTGATCTATTGGGTGACGGGGTGGTTTACGGATAACGAAATGTGGCGGTTTGGATTCGCGTGCGCCGCATTTGCCGGGTTTGTTTTCCGTGATCGGGGAAATTTCCTCAAACTCATTGAGAGGAAATTATGTGACTGCGAAAAACGATGGAAGTGAAGAAAGCAGACTAGCTTTTTATTTTGCTAAGATGCTATGTATGCACATACAACTAGAGAGACTTGATGGAACTCAAAATTAAACGACTCCGCGAAGACGCGAAAATGCCTGTAATGGCAACCAAAGGCGCCGCCTGCTTTGATCTGACGGCGGTATCTATCGAATACCTATCTGACACGGTTGTGAAGTGCCACACGGGCATTGCGATGGAAATCCCCGAAGGCTACGTTGGTCTGCTTTTCCCGCGTAGTTCTGTCTACAAGTCCGGCGCAATGTTGGCTAATGGCGTTGGGGTGATTGACTCGGACTATCGCGGTGAAGTGTGCGCGATTTTCAACATCCTTAACGAGAAGACTTGGTTCGATAAGGGGATGTTCAATGCGGGAGACCGTGTTTGCCAGATCATGATTCGTAAGGTGGAAGATGTTGAACTTCGAGAAGTACAAGAACTTACTGAAACGACCCGTGGTAAGGGCGGTTTCGGAAGCACAGGCCGAGGCTGATATGAGCGACACGTACGAATATAGAAAATCCGAAGACACGGAGTTTTCGTTCAAGTTTGGACAGTACCGAGAAGGTCAGTCCATTGCAGATCGCGGCTTTGTGGTTGACATTAAGCCGCGTGATGACGGTTCGGTGTACGTCAATGTGTGGGAAACCCGTGACGGTGTTTCCCTTCTTGAAGGGACGTTCAACAAGCATCGTCGTTACAAGGACGACGACCCGCACACCTTCAACAGCTTCGCAGAGATCGAAGCCTTTGCGAAGCAGGTTTTGAAGTTCGCTGTGGAATGCAAATACAACATCAAGGATTACGCCGGTGCGTTGGTTTAGTCATGTTTTGGCTTTCCTTGCGGCCTTTTTAGTCATCGTCGTGTCCTTAATCGGATCAGGCGTACTTGTTATTTCCCTATGAATATCAAAGAACTTCTGCTTTCTGCGTTCGGCTACGCCTTGGTGGCGGTGGCGACACTGTTCGTCTTGTTTGTAGTCGAACCCTACCTTTTCACTTCCGACAACATGATCCTGATCGGGCTTGGGATTTTCTTCCTTGTCATGCCGATCCTTTCGGGCTTCTTTGTCATCCTTGAACTTATCAAACGGAATAAAAACAAATGAAAACTATGATCGCAGGCATTATTGCCTTCTTTGGCACTTGTGCCGCCCTTCTTTACCTCTTTATTGCTATGACGACGATTGAAGCGGGCTACGTTGGTGTTCGTGTCAATCTCTACGCCGACAAGGGCGTGCAGAATGAAGTCGTGGGCACCGGACGTTACTTCCTGACGCCGAATGAAAAGATGTACCGGTTCCCAACGTTCAATCAGTTGATGAACTATCAGCGTCCGTTCTCTTTCCAAACGTCTGACGCGATGGAAATCAAGGCCATGATTGGTGTTGAATACAACATTGATCCGAAGAAGGCCGCGACGATCTTCGCAACGTACCGTAAGGGCATGGGTGAAATCACCGACGTGAACCTCCGTCAGTACATTGCCGATTCTCTCATCAAGAACGCGACGCTAATGGATGTGAACGCCATTACGCAGGGGGGGAAGGCCAAGTTGCTGGATTCTGTGACGAGCGAAATCCGTGCAAAGTTGGAACCCGTAGGCATTCGCATTGTGAAACTGTCTTGGTTGGATGATCTGCAATACCCGGATCAGGTTCGCGCCTCCATCAACGCCAAGATTGAAGCCACTCAGCGTGCTTTGCTCCGCGAAAACGAAGTTGCTCAGTCCAAGGCGGAAGCCGAAAAGCTCCGTGTGGCCGCGCAGGGCGAAGCTGATGCTCGTTTGACGCGTGCCCGTGCGGAAGCCGAAGCCATTGCCATTAAAGCGAAGGCTCTTCGCGACAACCCGGACATTCTTGGCTTGAACGCTATTGACAAGTGGGACGGCAAACTTCCGGTCTATATGACCTCCGGTGCTCCGGTTCCGTTCGTCCCTGTTAAGTCAGCAAAGTAGTAATAACACCTCTAAAAGCGCATTATGAACAAACCATAATGCGCTTATCAAAACAAAGGAGGTCATATGAGTCCTCAATTACAAGCGCAGAAAGTTTTCGACGACTTTCTGAAAGTTCCCACCGAATTCAACACCGGGAAGTTGGCTCCGCAGGCGTGGAATGAATTCACGATGAATCTATGCCGCCAGGCCGTCTATCTGAAACAGGTCGCCAGGGATCGTCACGACAGCGTTTTTGTCGCAGATTTCCAAGATGGTTCCGCTGTCATCGTGGGAAACGTCAAGCAAGTAGCGGACAAGGGTTTTGTCCGGGTTATCGCCGGACTTAAGGAGAATCTTTATGAGAATTGAAATTGAGATGGAATGGGCGGAACGCGCAATGCGCGTTAAGGGCATGAAAGACGCGATGGATGCGGCTTGGAAGGGCAAGAAAGAAAGCGATCTGACACTCGGAGAAAAGTGCCTCAGAGATGAAACGAACAAGGCTTTGGCCGAACTTGGCGCTTATGTTGCCGAGCAGATCGACCGAGAACGGCATCTTTAAACCTTCGACATATCAACAAAAATATGATGAAAAATTTCATTATCTTCGACATTGACGGCACTTTAGCCGACATTTCCCAGCGTCTTCACTTCATTCAGGGGGAGAAGAAGGATTGGGAAAGCTTCTATGGCGCTATGGACAAGGATCAGCCGATCTATGAGATGGCTTTACTTCTCCGCGTATTGCTCTTCACGACCTTGACGGACACCGAGTATGAAGTGGTTTTCGTCACGGGACGCCCCGAAAAGTACCGCGAGAAGACGATGAAGTGGCTTTCCAATATTTCCCGCATCGAAAACCTCAACGAACGGCTTTTCATGCGCAAGGACGGAGACCACCGCCAGGACTATGTTGTCAAGCGCGAGATCGTTGAAAAACTCAAAGAGCGCGGCCCCATCAGAATGGCCTTTGAAGACCGGGATCAGGTTGTGCAGATGTACCGCAGTCTGGGGATTCGGTGCTTGCAAGTGGTTGATGGGGACTATTGATGAACGAAGAGGTTTTGTTTAAAAACAAAGCATATCGGTGGTTTTTACACTCCGAATGGGCGCAGATTTTGACGCTGGCGGTTTGCTTCTTTGTTGTGCCGGCAATTCCGGCATTCATAGTAAAGGCCGTCTTTGGTAGCGAAACTGCGGAAATGATCGTTTATGCCATTGGCTTGGCGTTCTCATTCCCAATGACGTACGCCAGCGGCGGGCTTTCAAGCCAGCTCAACGCACTCAAAAAAGAGCTTGCCGCATACGATCAAGGAAAATTACCTCCGAATGCGCGGTTTATCTTGAGAGACCCGGCACTCCAAATGCAGATGGCAACCCGCTTCCCTGAATTCAATGAAGAACTTCAGCGGGTCTGCAAGTCGGATTTCTTTGACACGGACGATGACATTTGGTTGGATTTTGAAGAGAAGGGGCTTTACTTCCACGTCAAGATTAACAAAGACGCCATTTGTTGGTTTAAGGAATAAAAAATGGGATTTATAAAGAAAGTGAAATGGCCTTCGCTGGATGCTTTGGTTGAGAGAGCCGAGAGGAGAAAGGAAATGGAACTGAAAGACACAATCGAAATGATGACGAGCGCCGATTACAAAGAGCGCTTCAAGGCCGAGTACTACCAACTCAAAATCCGGCACGACAAGTTGAAAGCGATGGTAGACAAGTGGGATGCAAATAAGTTGGATTTTAAGCCCACGTGCTCCCGCGAGACTTATGGCTTTCAGCTCTACATGATGGACGGTTATCTCGACGTTCTCCGTATGCGGGCCCATCTTGAAGGGGTGAAACTGTGACGACGATTATCAAAGCAGACTATCGCGGCGTTCGAGTGCAAGGGGAGTTGGTTGGGACGTTGAATCTGACACCCCACAACCACGAACCTCATGAAATCCGCACCACGGACGGAACAGTGATCCTCGCTCGATACAAGAATCAGCATTGGGAGTTGTTGACGACCCTGCAAGGCGAATTATTCGACCACGACGGCGGTTTTCCCTCCCCGAAGCCCGAAGACAATTTCAGTGTTGTTGGCTTGAATGACGGCGTTGAAGCCATTTCCATTAACCCTATAGGAGAATCCCATGAGTGATGCCGCTTACATGATGAACGACGACATTGTCAGCAAGGCGGATTTCAATGATCCGCAGGTAGCTGAATACGTCAAGGCGGAATTCCAAAAATCCATTCAGGAGCGCATCAAAGCCCTGACGGAAATCGCCAACTCTCTGAAAGCCGGGCTTGACAAGTACGACATTGACAACATGAATGATCTCGATCTTGCCATGAAAGACGTTCGGCGCATCGCAGATCAGGCCGAAGATGCGAAGATCGACCTGTCGTACTTCTCGTTGGTGTTTGCGAAGTGGCATAAGCCGTCTGAAAAGCCGTGTAGTGACGATAAGTACGACTGCAAATACATTGTCCGGTATCGTGACGAAGACGGTCTCCATTTGGAAAGCACTTGGTTTGATCCGGAAGCCGATGAGTGGTACTTGGGGTCGGGTGACAGCAATATCACCATTTTGGGTTGGTGCGAAAAGACGGAAGCTTGGGGCTGGGGAGAATCCTGATGAATAGCCACGTATTCCCCAAAGACGAAGAAAGCCGTTTCAAGTATGAGTCTCAGTTCTATAACGAGACGAAAGAGAGCCTGACGACGATCTACAAGACGGTTTTGGACGCCCATTACGGTCTTGATTCTTGCGGCGGATGGGATCATCCCGAAGAAATCGACGACAATCTCGATCAACTTAAAACGGTCGAAGATGAAGTCCAAAAGATTTACAAGAAGTTGGCGATGATGTCGCTGATCCTTGTCGATTGGAAGCCTTTCACAAAACCGCCTGAAGACCCATGTTGGGTTCTGATGAAAGTGCAATACACTGTCGGCGGTCAGCCTTATGAGGGCATCGTTGAAGCGTATTACAGCACTGACTCTAAAAAGTGGATATTGCCCTTGGGATGGTCTGAAAAGAGCTGTGTTGAATGGACTTACATAACCAAAGCTTGGAGAAAAGCACATGGAAACGAAGAATGGGCCGATGATGACGGGCAGACGAAAGGAGTCTTTCTTGGGCGAATGGAAACCCTACCCGGACGAAAAGCCTAAGAATCCCGGCGTGTTTCTCGTGACGATCCGTCTCAAGAACACTAAGTTGCCCTATGTGAAGATGGATCAGTTTGTGATTGATCCGGAAACCCTGGACAGTTCGTTCTTGGGCGAACTTGACGGAGACGATGTGTTGGGGTGGACTGAAATTCCGCCTGCTTATACGGAACCTTGCCCAGCGTGCGGAGGATAAATGCCGATCAATAACCATATCACGGAACTGACATGGTTTGATGCTCGACGTTACGTGCCGGATTCAGTGCGAGAAGTCATCGTGTTGATCCGGCATTTTGTTAATGGCTCAAGATTCGAGTATCACATTGCCGAAGGTCAGTACTACTACAAGCAGGGACAGTGGCGTTTTGACAGTCGTCGCTTCAATCCTAATCGTGATCTTGTCACACAATGGGCCGAGAAGGACGCTAAACGGGGCGCTATTGTGATTCCTGAGCCTTTCCCTAACGAAGTCCCATCCGTTGTTCCCGTGACGAATATAGAGCCGTTTAAGGTCAATCTTTGACACCTCTCTTTATGTATGTAGATACAGGATAAGATTCGAGGTAATTTTATTGGAGGGTATCTTATGCCACATTTTTTCATTGCCGATGCGATGAAGACCGCGCCGGGTTTCACATTCAACGGCACAGATGATGACGAAGGCTTGTCTCGTCGGATTCTCAACAACATCTACGCCAACTACATTGACCTTGGATGTCATCAGTTCGTTTCCGGAGCCATCAAAGCCGCCAGAACCTACCAAAAAGAACACGATGACAGGGCACTTCGCGTTATCTATGACGCGTTTGGTGAGGGTTTTGAAGAGAAAATCAAGGAATTTGGGGCGCCGGACTATGTTTCTGCGCTTTGCATCCTGAAAGATGGCAAGTTTGTGCCCGTGGAGCTGTAAATGTGGTCTCAATACGACAATGTGAAGCCGGGAGAGATGGATCAAATCCCGGCTTCACGATATTCCTTTGACGGCTTCCTTGACACGGCTCTGAAAGTGGTGCTGTTTGAGACTGAAGGGAACTCACGGTTCCCCGGCGAGGCCGGACTTACCTGGGAATCATCGTCCGTGGAGACCGACAGAACCGCGTTTATAGCCCACTTTGAAGCGTTTGATATGCTTCTAGAAGCCCGCATAACAGCTCGTGAAACCAATGTGGACACCAAACGAACGTACTCGCTTGAGAGACCCGGATACAAGGCAAGCGAGACGTGCTATAACAATCTTGAAATCTTCATTTTTGAAGGTTGGGGCGGGAGAGGCAGGAAGATACTTTGCTCAGAGCTTGTGAAAATCGAATGCCTGATGTCCCGAACGCAAAAACGACGGAAAGTCAAATACGCCCACGAGTACACCACCGCGTCAAAGAAAAAATTTTCTAATGTTTTCAAGACGTTATTGAGAGAAAGGGTTAAAGACATCCGAACCAATTTCCTTATCATGAAGAACAACAAGGAAATGGGATATGACCTGAAGCCTTTAGAAGTGAAGCAGAACTTGTCTTGGAGTTGTACATGACGCCGGATTTTGAGTTTTGGGACAAATATTTTGGTGGTGATGTAAAGCTCCTCAAAGAACAGATGTTGAGACGCTTTAACAAACGAGACGTGGTGACGCACCACAACGCCTTGATTAAAGATGCGTTTATACAGATCGACAGACGAAGAGATGTAGAGGAAACCGATAATAATTTTGAAGAAGGCTCCAACAAATTCTTTGTCGATTGGAGGTATCCTGTCTACCGATCCTACTATTTGGACATGGCCGTCGAGGTAGAAGCCGCCCTTGACAAAGAATATTTCAGCAACAGGTACAGTCTTTTGCATCCCGGCCCTGTTTGTGGGAATTCGTATGTTGTAGATTATCGGTTCACGTTCAAACTTGCCGATTGGATCATCCAAAACATCAATCGGAACATTTTGATGATGAAAGACCCATCAGACCTTTCCGAGTTGGACGATGTTACCCAGATGTTTGAGGCTCCGGCCTTTTGGGAGTTTGAAATCACCGATAAATACTTCAACGATTTCTTGGAATATCGCAAGCGTGGGATTACCGGCATTTTGACGGGTTTCAAAAACCTGATTGACGACGAATGCGGAAATTTCCTTAAATATCTTGGCTTGGATGATTACATAGCCGCGCTTAAACACAGAGGAACCTAAAAATGACGAATGAGAAAGTCCCCTATAACAATCCTTGGTACAAAGCCTATCCCGATCCCCGGGTTTTCTTGAAATATGTAACCCAACGCGAAGCCAAAAACGAATTTGAAAAGCATCGCCGCATTCATATCCTCGACTATCAAAACGCCGTTGAAAACAGTTTTACAGAAGCAGAACCCGACGCAGAACGAATCAAAAGATCATCTTGGCAAAAAATTGGTATTCCTGTTCTTGAAACGCCGGAACAAGTCTTTTTCATCCCGGCAGACGTAGACATTATTATTCAAGTAAAGAATCTCACCTTCAAAACCTATAACCTAATTGAACCCGGTAGCTTCACAACGCCGAAAGCGGAGGTTTTGTGCAAATTCCGGACTTCTCTCCCAAATGAATTTATCCACAAGCTTGGTAATGATCTTCCGCAATTCCACCCTGAAGGCATAAAAACACCCTACACAAGGTTCAAAAAAGAGTTTGTCGGCATTAAAGACGATGGAGCTGATTGGAAAGTCCTCTCAATTTTCGACGCGAAAGATGCCTATGAAGAATCTTTCCCAGAAATTGATAAGTCATTCCTAAAAGTCTTCAAGCTGGACAAATACGCGGCCTATATCGCCCAAAGAAATAACATTGAACACTTTGCATCATGAAACCCAACAAATGGATTGAACATTTCGAAGACCCGCTGAAATTCACAGCCCAGTTTGCAAAAATCCTCAGTAAAGACGGCGTAGACGATCTAAGAAAGGATGAATTCATATCTCTTTGGAACCAAATCTACCGTGAAACTAACAAACATAAATTTACGCTCAATACTAAAAACAACTTCTTCTGCGCCGGAATAAACGATGTAGCAGTCCTTGGAAGTACAACAGATCAAGAAGGATACCCGTTCTATGCAACAATCCCGCTCTTCCTAATCTTTAACGGATGGATGGACATCAAAGAAGAGTTTCTTACCTATCAGCTGGATAAGCCGGGTAGCAGTCGATCCTTCAAGGTAAAAATCCGGGTAGATTGCAAAGCCAAATTCAGAAATCAGTGGGAAAGCGAGCATAGAAACTCAACCAATGAAAAGCTTTTTATACACACTCCGGTAGAGGTTTCAGCAGAACAAACTTTCACCTTCCAAACCAAAACCTATCATCAGCTTCAAGAAAAAGTCCTTCAAAAAGTCGCGGAAGCATTTATCACTCCCAAAACAAGAAGCAATCTAATCCAACAGTTTAAGTTCATGACCGATCTAAATGAAGATTTTCGAGCATGGTTGGCGACTAGATACCATTAAAAAGTCAATACAATCCCGGCTTGCAAAATTTGATAAAAAGCTTAAGCACTAAGTAGATTTACTTAGTGCTTAAATTTTAAGCACAATCTCAAGAAAACTCAGCAAGTTTCACTTTTTGGAAGTTATAGCCTAACCAAATTCCAAATTTCGGAATAAGGAAAACTCCAAAAGAAGTCTTTCAACTTAAAAAATTCCCAACTTTTCCGCGAAGGAAATCCCAGTCCCTAAATCTATCTCGGACACAAACAACCAATCCAAAACCGTGAAGAAGAAACTATCCAATCAAACAACCCCGGAGAAGAACACAAACAAGAAAACAAAATCCTCAAAGACAAACAAAATCAACAATACCAAGGCTTAGAAGAGAAACAATAAAGAAGAGTATCCGGATAGGAAAGACTAGAGATAGATAGAGACGAAGAGATAGAAAGATAGAGAAAAGAATCCGGAGTAGGAGAGATATGAAGATAGATATGGATGAGGATAGGGATGGATAGAAAGGGAATAGATATGGGAAAGAAGAGAGAAAGAAAGGAAGATAGAGAAGGATAGGAAAGGAAGATAAATATAAGAGTAGGAAGTGGGTGATAAAAAGAAGAACAAGAAGTAAAAATTACGTATCAATCAATGATACGCAAATTTTAATCATAACATAGATCGGGTCTTTTATCTCTAGGCGTCTAACATCATGCAGTCTTTAACTTCTAGGCGTGAAGGAGTCCACAACTCCTAGGCGTTGATGTATCTCAATGATTTTAAAGCAAAAAAATCCCTGCTATGGAACAATGATTGATAAAAAAGACCATAGCAGGGCATAATGAAGCAAACATTCCACCCTAAAGGAAATGTTTCAAGCCATCCAATGATGTATATCAAAACAAGGGTAGGAGGTAACCGACCTGATCTCTATGGCTCTTAGAGATCAAATGTAATGTGGAAGCATCAAAGGACAATGCGGATTCTACACGACTTCCATACCTTTGATGACACCTCTATCTATCCTTATCCTCTCTATAGAATGCTTGTTGTGGATGAGATGAAGTTCTTTGCGAATACTCCTACCCTCCTTTGGTTTCGTTTCATTCACAAACCTCCTATATGATAGGGTATCCCGGCCCCGTACAAGGCTTCAAGTTTCTTCCATGACTTGATCTCTTTCTCCTTGTACGGGGCTATTTTATGTCTTGAGAGTATTTGTCTGATATGTCTGCTTATAGATAGCTTGAAATGGACAAAAATGAGAGATTTTCATAGAAAATTCTTCAAAACGTATAAAAAATTATACTATTGATTTCATTGGGTTTTCATTAAAACGCTCCCCGGAGAGAATAAAGCCTATGTAAGAGGTTTATAGAAAAATTTATATGTATGCAAAAACGGACAAAAGAGCGACAAAGATAAGAGGTATTAGGGCTAAAACGAGCATGAAAAGCCGGATTTTGGGGGTGACACCTAGCTGTGAAACGAGAAAATTTTTCCCCAGAGGACAGAAATGACACCTAGGAGTGGTTCATCAAATTCCTATAGAGAAGAGAATGAATGAAGAAGGACGACACCTAGGAGCAAAACGAGAAAAATTTTTTATGGAGAACAAAAACGACGCGCCTAGGTGCCAAGACTGGGCTTTTAAAGATTTTCTTCTTTGCGCCTAGGTGTCAAGGGTTTCCAAAAAACATTGAGAGGGCGTTAGCCCCATCCGGATTTTTTGAAAAAATTTCTCGATTTATGACAACTTGTAATGGTTTTCTTAGGGAGCGTGCTTAAAATTTAAGCACGGATACACTATCAACCATCGAAAATCATAGCATTTTTGTCTTGGAAACATAGAGGTGTCATTGATTGAGATAACTCCTAGGTGTCAATTGACTGATGTAAGATGTTGAGAGGATTAGGCAAGTTTTGAAGATATAACCTCGGGATTTTTTCTTCACAGCTAGGTGTGATTGATAGGATTAGGCAAGTTTTGACACCTCTATAAAGCATTTGAACCTCCTTTACTATGCTGAGTATCAAGAATAAGGGCGAAGGAAAGCCCGATAAGGAGGTAAGAAAATGTATTTAAACAGCTACGAAACAATAACCCGTCATGGTTTTCAAATTGACACGGATTTATCAGGCGAGATTGAACCCCTTGACTATTGCGAAGGTGATACACGTGGTGTAGCTTGCTATAGCGGCCTTGTATTCTTCGATTTTGAAGGCGTTGAATATTTCATCGAATTCAATGCCGCGTGGTATGAAGATGGCTCGTCTGATTATTGGGATGCTAATGGGGAAATCAGACGAGCGGCTGATAATGATGATGGTGAATATTCGACGGCTGAAGAAGTAACTACCATTGAAAAGGCTTTTGGTGGCGCGGCTAATGTCTATCAAGCCTTGTTAGACGCTATGGCAAAGGCCACTGAAGCCGCGAAGCCCAAGGCTATGCAATACCTGAGAGATTGTATTGATAACGGTGACTTCTAACAGCCGGAACCCGTCAACAATGGCGGGTTTTCTTTTGCCTTGTTTGTTTGACACCTAGGAGTGAATGTTCTCTACAGCGTTGTTTTGACACCTCTATATGCTTCTTTCTTCTGCTTTACTATTCGGATTATCAAGAACAAGGGCAGTGAAGCCCAATATAGGAGGTAACAAAATGACGAAAACCATCAATCAGCGCATGATTGAAGCCCTGAAGAAGGAACACATTGAATGCGACTTTGAAGTGATCCGCTTTGAAGCGAAGGATGCGAAGACTGCCAACTATATGGCGCGCTACGTTGCGGGCGTGATGAACACGCGGGACGATGACGAAGAAAACCCCTTTGATCCGCTCGAACTGAAGAAATACACGGCGGATGACGGCGACTACATTGCGGATGTTTTGATTACTTGTGGCGGGCCTACCTGCTCAGTGCGTTACGAAAGCCGCAAGGGAACCGCAGTGGTTTCCTTTAAATGGGGTCACGATTACTTAGACGTTGAAACGGAAAACGCACCGATAACCGCCTTGATTGAACAACTCACTAACTACTAAGAATGAAAGCCGCTCGATATGGGCGGCTTTTCTTTGCCTGGAACTTTCACTCCTAGGTGCCATTATCTTCCTGCCTTAAGTTGACACCTCTCTATTGTTCTTCCATACGTTTTACTATTCGGTTTATAAGAACGGGGCAAACAAAGCCCAATAGGAGGTAAACAAAATGTGGAAGAAAGAAGACGTTAAAACGCTGATAACCGCGTTAATCGTTGCGCCTGCATTGTGGGCATTCATTTCCTTGATTCTTTCAATGCCGGAGTAAATCAAATGACAGAACTGCAAAAGTTTTGGGACGAACAAAAGTACCGCGTGTACTTTTGGCTGATCCATGCGGTTATTTATCCGACTCTCTTCTTTCTTCTGTTCTCTTCTCTGCCGGGCGCCGATTTCGATCGTCTGTTGGGCTTAATTGGATTCGGCGGCTAATGGAAACATCATGTATTTAGTCAAATTGAACTATCTGTACAACGGAAAAATTTGTCCGCAGATTCTCTTTCAATTCTTCTCTACCGTGGCACGCGCGAAAGCTAACGCGACAATGGAAGCCATGAAAGACTTGAAAATTAAAAGCGCCACGGTTTACCGCGTGCATCCTGATGGAGAAATGGAGCTGATAACCATTCGCATCTATGTCGCCTTCTTGGGTGTTCAACCGCGTAATTGGTTTACGCCTGAAAAGTTTGAAGAGGAACCCGAAGAAGAGATTGAAGAAAATAGTTCGCGTGAGGAAATGAAAGCGAACATTTTAAGAGAGATTTCCAAGTTAGGCGCAATTGCCTCCCTCTATTGCTAAACACTCACAAACGGCCTTAAAAGCCGTTTGTTTGAGCGAAATGAGATAACACCTAGGAGTGGACAAACTCGTTGAATGCAAAGGGTTTTGACACCTCTATAAAGCCTTTTTAAACCCTTTACTATGCTGAGTATGAAGAACAAGGGCAAAGAAAAGCCCAATAGGAGGTAAAAAATGATTAAGGTTGATCTCACGGGCGTAGAAAATTGGACGGTTGAAAATGTTCCTAGCTACGCGCTTGACTATATCGTTAATGGCGAAGTCGGCGAAGACTTATCTGAAGAAGATATTCAGAATATCGACGCATGGATGGGAAAAATGCAGGATATGGGTTTTAAGCCCGATGTGTTCGACGAAGTGGAGGAGATTGACGGCGAATACTACCGCGCGGACTATGAAAAATCCGAGTGCATTGAGCCGAGTTTTACGACTAATCCCGCGTTCGGTTTACCCTGCGACTGCTATCCCTGTTTGTTCCAAGACTTGCGGTTTTTGAATAAGTAACCCAATAAACCCCTGCAAAGGGGTTTATTTTTTGTCTCCAAAAAAGTTCACTCCTAGGTGTCAATATCCTCTCAAGACCCAAACCTTTGACACCTCTATAAGCGTTTGCATAACCCTCTAATATTCGGTTTATTAAAACAAAGGGCAAAGAAAAGCCCGAATAATTGGAGGTATCAAAATGCAGATCATCATTTCTGTAAAGGTTTTAGCCGCGTTGGCTGATATTGCCGACGGCGCGAACGGAAACGAATACAGCGACAAAATCGCTTTCTTCCCCGGCACTGATAACGCCGTGGCTTGTAACGGTCACATTTTGGCCTTCACGGACGGCGCTTGTGAGATTGAAGGCGGCAGTATTGTCAACACGATTTCTGCGAAGCGTGCGAAGGTAATTCTCTCTGAAGCGAAGACGAATAAAGCCGCTAAAGTGCTCGGCAAGATTGTTCTCTTCAGTACTTCGGAAGAGTACGACGACTATATTAACGAACAAGGCCGCGCGCCCGATTGTTTCCCGTATGCCGCTTATTCGTTCGTCCCTGATTATCGTTATATCCCTATGGATGGCATTTGGAAATATTTGAACGAAGAGAAGCGCGCGGCAGATGATTTTGTCCCGACTTATAACATTAAGTATCAGAAAAAGGCGTCTAAATTGTGGTGCGCAGTATCCGGATACCGTAACGAAGACGATCCGCGATATGACAAGGTATACATCGGAAAAAGCAACACCTTGCATACTGTGTGGGAAGACAACACCCACGAAGGAAAGACTTTCCACGCGGTAATCATGCCTTATAAGCGCAACTAAAGAATATACCTCCCTAGGGACGTGCCATATCGTCCCTAGTTTCCACCCTCAGCCGATTTTCCACTCCTTTAGCGGCTGAGGGCTTTTTTTTGCCCTCACTTTGATTGACACCTAGGAATGATTCAATCCCTCCTGCGCTACTTTGACACCTCTCTACTGTTTTTCAAAGCGTTTTACTATGCGTCTTATGAAAAACAAGGGCAACAGGAACGCCCTATAAGGAGGTAACAAAATGGAAGTTAAGGTGATTGATTCTCTCAAGCGCGCGGTTGAAACGTTGGAAGCTGAGGAAAACATCACGGCGTACGTCGTTGACAAGACGTACTACACGGGCGCGCAGTTGGTTGAAAAGTTCGCCGACAAGGTGCGCGGTTCTATGGAAGTCTCCGAAGACGGGATTTTTGACGAAAACCACTTTGAAGCGATCCCGCTCACGGGCGAAGTCTCTTCCGACTTGATGGATGTGATTAACTTCCCCGTCAGCGACAACGAAAAACACGAGTTGATTTATCGCGCGATTCGATCCCTTGCGGCACTCTACGCGGTTTACGATAACCGCAACGCACTCGGAAATGAATGGGTGCGGAAGTGGCTTCCCGACTGCGAAGAATATTTCGGGGAAGATGACAGCTTCGCGGAAGACAAGGCACTGATGGACGTACAGGAAGCCTTGTTCGATCAGTGCAAACAGGTCGCGATTGATGCCGAAACGAAGGAAACGGCGGTAGCGGAATTCGATACGTCTTACCCTGATTCTGAAGGTATTAGCCGCGGCGTCTCGATTCGGTGCATTTATGGCGAGTGGTTCGGCCTTGTAGACGGTTCGAGCTACCTCCCGATTGATGTGGATTGCCTGAAGAAAATCCTGAACGACTTCGCCAGCTTCTCGGCATGGCAGGAAGTGACGGAAATCTGAGTTAAGAAAAACTAAACACAGCCTCCCGATTGGGAGGCTTTTTCATGCGCATTTTCGGGCGCCGGATAGAGGTGTCATTGCCTTTTCGTTTCCACTCCTAGGTGTCAATATTTTCAACGCTGAAAATTCTCATGTGACGTTGACACCTCTATAAACATCATCGTACTAGCCTACTATTCGTGTTATCAAGATCAAGGGCAAAGGAAAGCCCATTAAGGAGGTTACAAAATGATGGAAATCAATGTGAAGACGTTCAACAAGGCTAAGGCGCTTGAAGCCGCTTTCGCTACCGTGGGTGACAATGGATTCGCTTTCTTGTCCGAAATCATTCGGAGCGTTGACAATCAATGCACGAACAACGCCGAAGCCGACGACATTCTTGAAGACTTACGCGCGGCTTATGAAAGCGGGATCGAATTCACCTTCGAAAGCGTTCAGGACTTCGCCCGCATGATTCGCAAGTTGTATAAGTGTGAATATGCCTGCCAGTACGCAACGCTGATGACGTTTGAACACAATTTGAGCCCGCGTGATGTGGAACAGATCATGTGTGGTGAATTCGTAAATCTGAAGAACAGTGAACACGGCGGCGTAGAGTTCGAAGACTGCTCACGGATAAATGAAACAAACCGCATCTTCTACTTTTTGCAACACGGCGCATACGAAATTGTTTCTGAAGTTCTCTGCAACTATGTGATTGAACTTCAGAAACAGACCTCAAAACTCTAACTTTTAAATTAAATACCCTATCTCCGAAGGAGATAGGGTATTTAATTTAACTTCATTTGTCAAGAGGGAATCACACCTAGGCGCATACATATTTTTCAGTCTTCCACTCCTAGGCGTCAAAGTCTTATCCCGCCCAACAATGACACCTCTATTCAATGCTTTGTGCCTCCTTACTATGCGGAACATCAACAACAAGCCCACAAGCAAGGGCAATAGGAGGTTACATCATGAAACGCGCTTACTTCGCCGAATACGACACGGAAAAGCTTTCCTGCACGCGAAACAAAACGGGCAAGTTCTCAGGCAGTGCATACGCCTTGATTGACAAACATACGCCTGCAAAGCTTCTCGTAAGCTATGACACGGTTGTTGCGAAGATTGAGCCGGATGGCTCTTTCCATCGCACTTGGAGCGGTTGGAGCGTGTCTACTGCGCGGCATGTACGACTTTTCGTTGCTGAGTACTGCCCTGCGATGGTAGGGAAGACGAACAAGGCTCAATGGCAGGCAATGAAGGTTGAGAAGGTTTACTAACCAACTTTGAGCCCCTTTCGAGGGGCTTTTTCATAAGGAGAATTTGCAAACATGAGCAAAAATGCAATGATTACAAAGTTGTATTGTGAAAATACAAGGAGTTTTGAGACTAACGCGTACATCATCCACGAACCAAGCGGGTTAAAACGGCTGTTTTCATGTGGGGTTGAAGTTGCGCGTGTTACATCGTCTGGTGTGCCGTACAAGGTGACTGTTGTTGATCGTTTGACGGTTTGGAACCACTTGCGGACATTCACAAGCAGTTACGCCCCTGAATGGCATACCAAAGTAGGCGAAACTTTAGACTCATACAAACGGGCTTGGGCGAAGGTTCTCTATATGTTTTGTTAAGACAAAATTAAGAATTCGATCAAAACGCGCTGTATTGCGTTTCAACTTTTTTTGCGTATGTTTTCTCATCCGGGGTTGAAGTCGTTCAATACAGCGCGTTTTGACGCAAATAAGAGAGGATTTTGAGAGAATCCGCCCTATGCGTGTGACATGCAAGATTGCGGGCGCCGAAATAATGAGGTTGCAACAAACTTTTACAACTTTCCTATTGACAAATCAAACAAAAAAGTTCACGCGCGCGCGTTATTTAATTAATGTTTAAAGAAAAAATTATAAAAATTTAAATTTATGTATTCCTATGTATATATAAACTCTGTTGCCTTCAACTTTTTGGGGTGATTCTGCCTCACTTTTCTAAGGGTTTACCCTAGGTTTTAGGATTTGGGATAAGTGTCTTGAGGAGCCGCATTTCTTCGGGCTTCGCCCTCAGTGCGGCTCCTCAAGACACAATGTTGCCTTCGGCCGCTCCGCGGCACTCGGCAACATGGGAAATTTTTAACCTTACTCCGGAATAGTCTTCCTTATGTAGGCGTAGAAAATGCAGTCTTCTACATCTAGGCGTTGAAAAGGAGTTTTCTACTCCTAGGCGTAAACACTGCGGAATTGAAAATCTCTGCGTTTAGTTTTTCTTAACACAACCCTACCTGCGGAATCTTTCAACCTCATCCCGGAACCTTGAAACTCGTTTCGCACTTCGAGCGGGCGCCGAGGAGAAGACTGCGGAGGATAACGACGTGTTTCGCTTTTCCTAACCTATGTGTGTACATACATAGATTTTTCTGCTATGATTGCATTCGCTGATTGAGAGAAAACACCTTAAAAAGGTAATAGGGTTTCCTCACCCTTCGACGCTGGTGGCTTTTAACTAAGCGCGGTGAACGTATAGCAAGGTTTCCTTACCTTCCTTGCAATTTTTTCTCATTAGAGCGTTTCTGCGAAGCGTACAACTAAGTGGGTTTTCATCATTTACCCTGTCCTTCTGTACGTTTCACAAAAGCGTTCTATGCTCAAATTTCTCTCCTGCTTTGCATCTGAATGAATTAAGGTTAGATAGAGCGCGGTGGTTCATACACTCCGCCGCCGGTTGATATAGATCGCTTTAAAATTTGATTTCAAAGTATGATAACTACGGCCCTTATGGGGTCATAAGCGAAAGTAAGTCCCGCACATCAACTGCGGGACATTTTTTATCTAGGCTTCTCATTTCGATCAAAACCCTCGCTATTGAACGAGAAGCGGGCGCCGAGTAAGAAGACTAGGGAAGTGACAACGAAACGCAACAGAGAGCGTTTAAACGCAAGGCAAACGGCGAAAAAATTTCATAGAGAACGCAAGCGACAACACGGGCGCCGGATCAAGCCTCAAAATGGCAAAAAATTTTCATGGAGAACGACGCCTAGGAGCGAGCGCGCTTGACACCTCGACCAAACGGGAAAAATTTTTCCTAGAGAACCGCACGCACATACACGCCTAGGTGCCAAACCGGCCTTGACAAACCGAGAGGTGATGTTTCAAAATTCGCGCCGGTCGTGGTAGATTGTCGGCTTGAAACGGACGACAAAAGCCCGGCGAAAAATTCTCGATTCGAGGAACTTGTTAAGAGATGCGAATTGAGAATCATTCTCAATGTTTGAGCGATTGAACATATTAACCCTTTAGAAAGTAGGGTTATTTAGAGAAAATCTATCGGGAGTAGGGAAACGATAGACGATAGAGAAAACTTATAGAATCAATCATTGTGCGCTAATGCAGGCCGCTAACCTTAAGCGTACTGTCTTGCGTAGAGACAAGGCCAATTAGAACCCTTCTACTTAATCCGAGGGTTTTAAAAGTACGGTTTAGCGCACAATGATTTGTTTTAAAACAACCGATTAGCGTTTTGCCTGCCTTTTGCAGGCTATTTTCGTTTGCATTTTCTTTTTTTTTGCTATAGTATTCGGGCTGTTCGGGACGGGTAGCGCCGTTCTAAACGCTTTCTCTACACTCTATAAGGATTAAGAAAAATGACTGCTAACGTCAATCTTTTGGGCACTCTGTCCACCGTAACCGCTGAAGAAAAGCGCGCGTATCTCGAAAAAATGGCTTCTCAGGGTGTTGCTTTCGTCAAAGCAATTCGCTCGATCATCATTACTCGCTTTGAAAAAATCATCAACCATAAGATTGATGATGAAGAATTCTTTGAAGAGAATGAAACTGCCGCGCGTACCCGTAAAGAATACCTCAATTCGATTTTGTGGCTTGAAGGAAAGAAGACAGATATTGTCTGCCACTGCCGCGGAATTGAAGTCATCTGCAATATGCTGAAAATCTCAGGCGAAGAATTGGCCGAGAGATTCGGCATCATTGAAGAAAAATCCGTAGGGTATTGCCCCCAGAAAGCATTGAACAAATTGGCCCAGTTGTTTGCCGTCCTGGGCGGTGCTTCAAACAATACTGTTAAAGTTCCTAAACAAGAAAGGATATTGGATTCCCATATCGAAAATGGCTTGTTCAAAGCGCTTAAGGAATACAAGCAACACCGCGAAGCAATATTCAGCCGTGACAGTGTAACGGGGCAATTTCTGCCTTCTTCTCAGATCAGGGCGGGGGAATTCAAAACCGCTTTCGGCTACCGCGCGTTGATTGATGACGCGGGATCATACAAAGTAAATCATGAGCTTTCTGCCCAGATTGATGCGCTCATTGATGCAGGCGCGGCAAGTTATGAAACAAGCACTATTAATACTCAGTCTGCGCAAGTGAAAAGCGCTTTGCTGAGTATTGGAGCCGCCATTGTTATTGTTCGCACCAAAGAAGGGGAAATAGTGGCGAAGGGACGCGCGAAGGGGATGCGCGGACAGATACTCGCACCGAAGGCGGCATTCATGCGGTTGATTGAGAAAATGGATTCGAGCAATTACCCGCTCATCTTACGTGACGATAAACGCAATTAAACAACGCAAGGGCGGCTGAAATATGCCGCCCTTTCTTGTATGTATTGTCACACATATTGTTTCACGTGGAACAGAGTTTAATCCGGATGAAGTTTCAACAAAAAAATTGTTTCACGTGAAACAGTGAAAAACTTAATCAGGATGAAGCCGGGCACTGTTAGGGCTTGTTCCTATATACGTATGTGCCTGCATACGGCCCCAGTGGCGCCCGGCTTCGAGAATGTGGCCTCAATCTGCGCAGCCGAACGCTAAAAATCTACACATAATTTTTTCTATCAGCGTGCGGCATTGATGCGTGATTGATAGATAAAAACAATGATGATTGATTGATCCGATTGATTGAGCCGCGCAGAGAATCGAGCATGACAGAGAGAAACAAGCGACAGAGAAAGCGCCGGCAAAGCGAAAGGGGAAGTCTAAAATTGAAGACACAGGGGCTCATACATCCCCTCTCCCCTCACGCCCCACTTTCCATAGACCCCTTATATTTGATTCGACGTACTTACCTGCTTGCCTTCGCGTCCTAATGTGCGGAGTCTCCTATATTTGCCCCACGACCTCTTACCTTAACCCCGCACACCCCACCCCACACAACACCCAAAACTCCGTAACCTTCAAAAATCCAACACCCAAACTCCGGATTCCCACATCCCCGAAGCCCCATTAAAAATACAAGGGCATCAAACCACACAACCTCTTACACAACAGAGTTCACATGCCGGAGAGTTCTTACGTTTACAGCAAAAAGCACCTGCCGCCAAATTGAGCGAAAATGCGCGTAAGTATCCGATATAAAAGAGAAACATACCTGCCGCCGGGAAGTGCCCCACAAAAATATAAGAGGCCAACCTGATGGAAGACCTCTTATATTTGAAGAGAGGGGCGAAGCCCGGGATGAGGAAATTACATTGATTGAAGAATAGCGTTCACCTTGTTGATGGCGGATTGCTTGCCTTCATCAACTTGGGCGGGATCATTGGAACGGCTCTTTTTCAAAATGGAATCGCCAAGGAAGTAAGAGGTACGCGGATTGGCCGTAGAGGGATGTTGAATACCCGAGATGATTCTTTCCTCTTCGATCCAACCTTGTTGAACCGCGTAAGAGAGAATTCCGGAAGCAGAACCTAACGCGACAATGTAAGCGTTGGGGAGAGCTTGGGCTTCTTTCAAGAAACCATTTTTGAAGGCGTTTATGAAAAGAGGTATCGTGGCCTTCATTGATTTTTCGTTGTAGCCCTTGCGATTGATGTTGAAGATCGGATTCACAAAGCAAGAAGTCATGTGAGCATCGTGATTGTCGGGATCGTAGATTTTTGAGCAAGACGACGCGCCGATGATTTTATTGACGCCGACGAGATCAAGCATTCTGACAAGGCGTTCCCGCATGGGGCCGCTGAAAGCACCGAACTTCTTTGCTTCTTTGAGAATGGCCTCATCAGACCAACCCTTACGGATTTTCTCATTGGCTGATTTGACGGCATCTGCCCACTGTGTTGACCCCGGTGTGATACCGAGAATGATGATTTTGGCTTTCTCTTCGACGTAATCGAACGGGATGTAGTACTCAAGCCAAGCTTTGTCGGTAGGAGAACTGCGATTGAGAAGAAAGGCGTCAGAAGGGAAGTCTGAGTAGGGATTCCATTGCTGAATGGTGGTTTTGAACGCTGAGAAAGAACGTTCGGCAGGGTATAAACCGATCATGATGCACCCCAAGATAAAGATAAAACGCTTCGACATTGACGCGAAGCATAGGATGCATCATAACCGGTTTGGATTTTAAACTTCAGGGAAAAGCTCCCAAGGCAGTTCATCAACAACACCTTCGGCAAAACCCGGCGTGTTGAGAATCACATTGCGGCGCATGAGAGCGTGCGTCATTGTGTGCCTTGACCAAGGATCATCAAAGTCAACCACAAAGCAGACGTTAGGGCCTTGCTTCTTGGCACGCAAACCACGACCGATTCTTTGTCTCAGCGAGACTTCGGCTTTGCCTGCGCCTGCGAGAATCACCATGCCGACAGCCGGAACGTCAACACCCACGTCAAGAATCGTTGAACCGATTAGAACGTTGATTTCGTTGTTCTTGAGTTTGTTGAGATTGGCTTGGCGAGTTTTCTGATTGGATTCACCGAAGATGAATTCCACTCTGAGGCCGACGTCTTCCATCAAGGTTTTAAGCATCTTGCCGTGATCTTTGTGAAGAACGAGGCACATGACCGACAAACCGTGATGCTTTGCCTTGAGAGCTTCCGACACGATTTGTTGATTGCGTTCTTCATTTTCGACAATGGCAAGACGATAAGCTTGTTGCCAAGGCGTGGATTTGCGGAGGTACTTCGGTTTTTCTTGAAGCTGAATGATCTTGAAGTAGGGTTTCGCAAGGATGCCGGATTCAATGAGTTGTTTTTCGGCAATGTGGATACCTACCGGGCCGGAAACAGCCATCAGGCGCATATTGGCTTCTTCATCGTCTTTCATGAAGGGGGTGGCCGTCAATGCAAGACGATAAGCAGCGTTCTTACAAAGATTGCAGATTTCGTAGTACTGATTGCCGGATGATTCGTGAGCTTCTTCCAAGACGATGAATTCCATCTTCTCAAGGATAGACAACATCTGCTTCTTTTCGGCTTCTTTCTGACGCGCGATGATAGCGGTGTCTTTTTTTGAAGCACCTTTGAGACGTGCGGCAATCGTTTGAACCATAGCGACGTTGAACATCCCAAGTTTTGTGGGATCGCCGTTGACGCCGAATTCTTGATCGCCAATAACACCGACGGGGACGCCAATATCCTTTTCGATGTTCTTCTTCATCTGATACATGAGAATCTGACGTGTGGTGATGAAGAGGGTAGGACGCTTGATGCGAGAGAAGGCGAGTTCGCAAATTCTCGTTTTGCCCCCGCCCGTGCTCACCATAGCAACCATGCCGCCGTACTTCACAAGACGATTCACAGTCTCGTATTGATACTCGTAGCGCGGATCGTCGGGATAGTCGCTCACCTTCGGACGTTCCGGCCCCAAGGGAGCGGGCAAAGGCTTCCTGACGATCTTCACTTCATAGCCCAGTTGCTTCAAGCGTGCGGCAACAAAAGCCAAGAAACCGGCAGGGAAGGTCGAAGTAGACCATTTGAAGAAGGTCGAAGTCCCATCCCACGTTCCGGATTTGAACGCGTAAGTCTGTTCAAAACCCGTCACATGGTACGAAAGAATCTCAGAAACGGCGGTTTTTACATCCTGATCGGGCTTGAAGATAGCCCCGGTGGTGACACCGCACAGCAAAGTAACTTGTTTAATCATTGATTTTCATGATCGTAAATGGAATAATGTAAGAACATTCTAATTAGTTACGCATTGGACGTAAATGGAACAATCAATTCAAACAATAAAAATAAGCGAATTGTTCCCAAACCCGTGGAATACGAACACTGTCGCGCCCGATAATCAGGCCAAAATTGAAGCCAGTATCAAACGCTACGGAATGTTCAAGCCTTTGATTTGTCGAACTTTACCTGATGGAAAGTTGGAGATTGTAGGTGGCGAACATCGCTGGGAGGCCGCAAAGGCTGTCGGCATCACCGAAGTTCCCATTGTCAATCTCGGGAAAATCGACGATAAGCGGGCCAAAGAAATCTCCCTTATTGACAACTCTCGATATGGTACCGACGACAGCCTGAAGCTTTCCGAGGTGTTAAAAGAGCTGGGTGACGTGTCTGATGTGATGCCCATCACCAACAAAGAGCTTGAAGAAATCTTCTCCGCGTCAACGATTGACCTTGACGCTTTGGATCAGGTCGAAGAGAAGGCGGACGAAGAGGCCGAAGAGGTTGTTGAAGAAATCACCAAATCCAAGCCGACAACGCAGGTAATGCGCTTCAAAGTGCCCGTAGCAGATGCGGAATTCGTTCAAAACGTCATCAACGGCATCTGCAAGCTTCAAGGCTTTGTCGGTTCTGATTCTTTAACCAATGCCGGTGACGCCCTTGTCTTCCTTTGCCACGGGGCGCGAAATGAAAAATAACGGCCTGGAATGCGAGACCTGCCTTCATTCTTTAGATGAAGAAGTCTGCGAAGAGTGTCAGAAGTACAACCTTTGGCAGTCGTTGGATGATGCCCCTCCTGCCGATGAGATCGACTGGTATCCCGAAGACGTAGAAGAACAAAAAGAAAATGGAAGTTTCGGTATTAAAAGTACAGTTGTGGCCTATCGACAAGGTTAAGCCCTACGACAAGAACGTCAAAGTCCACGACGAAAAGCAGGTCAAGAAGATCGCTGAATCTATTCAGAAGTTTGGATGGGATCAGCCGATTGTCGTTGACAAAGATGGCGTCATCATCAAAGGCCACGGGCGTACCTTGGCCGCCAAGTCTCTTGGATTAAAGCAAGTCCCCGTGTTGGTTCGTGACGACCTCACGCCGGATCAAGTGAAAGCCGCCCGTGTTGCCGACAACCGCGTTGCGTTGGGCGACATTGATACTGAAATGCTCCAAGACGAATTGCGGGGCATTGATGTTGATTTGTCAGGGATTTTTGACAAGAAAGAATTGAAGTTCCTCGATTCCGATTTGATGGAAATCAACGAAGAAAGCGTTGTAACTGACATCGTTGAAGAAATGGACGCCCAGGAAGAAGAAATGGCGCAGTCCATTCAGAAGATCGACGAGAAAGACATTCGCGTTTCCCAGGCTTTGGGCTTTGGGAAGGTGAAGAACAAGGATCAGCGCCCGATTGCGCGTTTCATCGCCCGCATTGAAGAAGAAACGGGCAAAACCGGGGCTGACGCATTTGTTGAATTCGTTAAAAACTACACCAAGAAAGCAGAATGAAGAAAGAAGAACTTATCCACGTTCCCGAACTTACGGCCATTCAGGTTGGCGGGCAGACCTATGACGTGGTGATTGATGATCGCCTTACCACCGAAATGAACGCTTTTGGCGCGACATTCTTTGGTGAAAACCTCATCAAGTTGCACCCGCATCAGCTGGGTTCTCAGATGGCGAATTCGATCATCCATGAAGCCATTCATGCGCTCCACAACGAATGGAACGTCATGCCGATTGACGACAAGGAAGAGCAGGTGACAACCACAATGGCAAACGCCGTGCTTCTTTTCCTTCGAGACAATCCGGACTTCTTGGTGACGGTGATGGGGTTGCTGGGCAAGCCTATCAAGTTCCTCAGCAAGAAGGAAGCGGCGGAAATGTATGGTGTGTTTGATGACGGGATGCCCGAACCCCCTGCGAAGGGCAAGAAGGCCGCCAAGCGTCGGGTTTACAAGGTTCGCCGATGAAATACACGCTCAATCGTCAGTTTGATACTAACGTCAAACGCACATCCCGTGTAGTTGACGTGGCTGAAATGTTCGGATTGGGCTTGGACGACAAGACCTTCACGGTCTTGTCGAACCTTGAACTTGAGATTAAGCAAGGCGACATCGTTTACATCACAGGTCAGAGCGGTTCCGGCAAGTCAACCATTCTCCACGAATTGAAGAACGAGATGACAAAAGCCGGACTGAAGGTATCGGACTTTAGTGATTTAAAAATCACAGATGAGCCGATTGTCGATCAAGTCTATCCGGGTGAAAAGTCCCTCAGCAAGCCTTTGGAGCTTTTCGCATTGGTTGGCCTTTCTGACGCCAATCTCTTCTTGCGAAGTCCCAAGGAACTTTCAGACGGTCAGCGTTACCGCTTCATGCTGGCAAAGCTGATTGAAACGGGTGCCCAGGTGTGGATGGCGGATGAATTCTTGGCCTTGTTGGATCGAATCACCGCGAAGGTAATCGCCTTCAACATCCAAAAGATCGCCCGCAAGGTGGGTGCGACTTTGGTAGTTGCGACGACACACCGCGATATGGTCAACGATCTGCATCCGGACTTGTTCATTGAAAAACGTTATCAAGACAAAGTGAAGGTGAATGGGAAATGAAAGTATTGGTTTTTAGTAGCCGAGACTGTCGGGCCTGCAAGTCAATGAAACAGGCTTTGACGATCCTTGGCAAGCGCCACGGTTTTGAAGTGGCCGAATATTTTGTTGAAGACGATTTGGAAGTTTTTCAACAGTTTGGTGTAGCAGGAACCCCGGTTTCTGTCGTCCTGGACGATGATGCAGAAGAAATTGGCCGTTTCATCGGGCATCAAACGGAAACGTCGGTCGAAAACATCCTGAAGCAATACGGGTGCATTGAGTGATTCTGACGGATACAGATGATGTTTTGATTGAGCGTCGGGAAGTTCCCCAGAAGCCTCGGTTCTCTTTGCTTGACGAGATTTACGTTGAACATGGGGATAAGAGCGACTGGGAAGAATTTCATGCGCTCCATTACAAAGCCACATCCTTGGGGGTGTGGCCGCGCATCTATCGCATTGGGCTGAATGAAGAGCCTATTGGGTGCATCGTCTTCACAACACCCCGCATCACATTGTCAGGCCGAAATACGCTTCTGAAGAACATGATGCAGAACCAAGACGGGCGTGACACTCAGATCATGAATAAGTGCCGCACCAAGTGGCTTAATAACCACACAGCGACGCTTTCCCGCATGGTGCTTGACACAACCTACCGAGGGGTAGGAATCGCATACAGAGCGATGAATATCGCTATGCGAATGACAGGCTATGACATGATCGAATTCCAAAGCGCAATGAGCCGAGTGAATCCCTTTGCGCAGAAAGCCGGGGTCATCTTTGCAAAGCCCAAGCGTAACGCCGCTTTTGAGAAGGGGTTGATGTTCTTCCGGAGATGGTTTGATTCTGTCCCGACGGATTATGTAGGTATCTACGAAGAGTTTAAGAACTCACTGACGGCTTCTGAGCAAAAAGTCTGTCTTCGAGAGATGCAGTCGCTTTATTACAACTATTCCTGTGTGGAAAAGAGTGGCGACAACCGTTTCACGAAGGACTCCCGGTTGGAAGCCATGCCGACGCCGAAACTTATTAAGAGCTTCCAACAGTTGGTGTTTGCGTTCCCGATGTACGGTGTTTATTTGAACCCCGACAAGGGACGAACACTCCCGAATCGAATTCCGATTTCTATGTATGACAAAACCTCAGTGAAAGAACCTTTGATGTTGGATGGCCGGAATGACAGTTGAATACGCATCAAATTATCCGCTTTATCCGAAACAAGTTGAAGCCCTTCGAGTGATTGCCAACGAAGCCAACGGTAATGCACCGCAAGACCTCGACACGATCCTTGCTCACATGACGTACGCCGTCACCAAGCAGAGCTTTCAGTTCACCCTGCGCTCATTGATTAAACGTGGTTTGGTAGAGAAGGTTGGACGAAAGACGATCCTCGGCAAAAGCCGCCGGATGTTGAAAGTGACGGAACTTGGACGACACAAACTTGCTTTGGAAGACACGTCTTTTGTGACTTCAAAGCCTGCCGATCCCAAGACTTGCGAAGTGGATGAGTATGAAAAGACCGACAAGTTAATGAAATACCTTGAAGACGAGTACTGGAAAGAAAACGCACCTGCTTGGGCTAGATAAGTAGTAAAAAAGCGCTGAAAACTTGACTAAAATCAACGATAAGAGTATATTATCGTTGTGTTTTCTCAAGTCCCTCGATCTCGGCGCTTTCCTCAAGCGCCATTTTTTTAGACATTGAGAATGTACGTACCTGACGATTACAAAGAGCCGAAAGGCCCAACCGCCGCAGAGTCGAGAGCAATGGAGACCCAAGCGGTGATTGATGAGTTTAAGAAGGACACGCAACACGTGCGTGAATCCGGAACTCGCATCAAAGAATCGGAATGGCGAACCATTGATACCCTGTGGGAATCCGGTGAAGCCACCCTCCGAGAAATCGCTAGAAAGTTCAACACCACCACAGCAACCCTTGCCGTCCATTTTAAGAAGAATGGGATCAAAAAGGGTGCGCGTGCTGAAGACCTTCGCCAAGCCGTTCGCAAACAGCAAGAAATCGAAGCACAAACCGAAGCGGCGGTGATTTCCGAACGCATCCGACAGACCAAGGAAGACCATTACAAGATGGCAACTGCCTTGGCAAAGATTACGTTCGGTGAAGTCATCAAGATGCGCTCAACCGAGACACCGTACGGAAAGGGCGAGAAAGACATTAAGACGCTTCTCCTTGCCGCTGAAGCTCTCAAGAAGTGCCGTGAAGAACGTTGGGTCACATTGGGCCTTGATAAAGACGCTGTGGACGAATCCGCACTTCCGGAACTTACCTTGCACACCCTGACTGCCGAAGAAGTTCAACAGATTCGAGACAATCAGGCCGAAGACGACGATGAAATGGGGATTGAAGACGAGATTGTGAACGTCTAAAAATTTGGCATGGCTGAGATAAAAACAACAAAAAAACAAATCAGCTTCAAATTACATGAGAAACAGGCGGAAGTTTTCTACAACGACTGCCGTTTCAGAGTGGTAGTCGCCGGACGACGCTTCGGTAAGACGAAACTCTCTATGCTCACAATGCTTGCGTGGGCAACCAAGAAGCTTCAGAAAATTTGGTACGTCGCGCCCACATATCGCATGGCAAAGCAGATTATGTGGAACGATCTGAAGGCCAATGTGCCTTTGGAGTGGGTGACGAAAATTCGCGAGAACGAACTCTCAATGGAGTTTCGTAACGGTTCCGTTATCTCGTTAAGAGGAGCAGATAAACCTGACTCTCTACGCGGCGTGTCTTTGGATTTCCTTGTACTCGATGAATTCCAAGATATTGCTCCTGAGACGTGGACGACGGTGCTTCGACCCACTTTGGCCGACCGAAAAGGCTATGCGCTTATGATCGGGACGCCGAAGGGGTATTCGCATTTGTACAAGTTGTACAAGATTGGACAGAATAAAGCCAAGCAAATGAAGAAGGAATGGATGTCGTGGCAGTTCCCGACAATCACTTCCCCTTTCATCCCGAAGTCCGAAATTGAAGCCGCTCGGCGAGACATGGATGAGAAGTCATTCCGTCAAGAATTCTGCCATTTACCCGACACGCAGGTGTTGATGTTCGACGGCTCTTCAAAGCGCATCTATGACCTCAAGATTGGCGACGAGCTTTGCTATGCCGATGATGACGTAGTTAAGCCTTGCAAGGTGGTTGATTGTCGATATACCGGGTTCAAACCTATTGTCCGTCTTGACCTTGAAGACGGTTCAACCATCTCGGCATCCCTTAGCCATAAGCTTAAGGTTGAAGGGCAAAAAGTCGCCATTGAAGATGCGAAAGTTGTTGAACGCTTTGGTATTCCCTATAAAGTCATCAAAGCAAGCCTCAAACCCAAACAGCGTTGTTACAACATCACGGTAGACAGTCCGGATCATTCGTACCTTCTTGCGGATGGCACAAACAACTACAACTGCGCCAGCTTCGAAAGTATGAGTGGCCGCGTCTACTACGCCTTTGATCGAAAGAACAATGTGGCGGATGTTCAATTCAATCCGCGTCTTCCGATTTGGGTGGGGATGGACTTCAACATTGACCCGATGTCAACCGTCATCTTCCAACCCCAGGCCAATGGGCAACTGTGGGCGGTGGACGAAATCGTTCAAGTCTCTTCCAACACGGATGACATTTGTACGGAACTTGAAAAGCGGTACTACAAGTATCAGGATCGTGTGATTATCTATCCTGACCCGGCTGGTTCCGCTCGACAACACGCCCGTGGTGAATCCGACTTGGACATCATGCGTGAGCATGGTTTCAAGCGAATCAAGGTGAAACGTGCCCACTCGGCGGTGGCTGATCGTGTGAACGCTGTGAATCGAATGCTCCGGTCTGCTTCGGGCGAAACGCGTCTTTTCATCAACCCGAAGTGCAAACATTTGATCGAATCTTTTGAACAAACCTTGTATATCGCGGGTTCCCGAGACGTAGACAAATCACTTGGCGTTGAACACTCGGCTGATGCGGCGGGTTATTGCATTGAATTGGAATTTCCGCTTCGCAAATTCACACCGATTGGTTTTTCCCGTTGATTTGCTGTATATTTACAAACACAACATCAATAACAATAATAAAAACAGATGTTTGATAATCTTCAACCGGGAGATGCGACGGTTATTCCGTTCCATCAGATCGGGACTCTTTCGGGGCCTTCAAGCTCAGTTGGCGGAAGTAGCCAAATTGAAAAATTGTTAGGCCGTCGCCACCCTGAATACAACCAACGCGTTGCGAGTTGGCGCTTTTTTGCGTCCACGTACGAGGGCGGCCCGAAATGGTTCGCAGAAAATATTCATCAGTACTTCCGTGAAGGCCCTGATGAATACAAAGAACGCATTGACCGCGCGTACCGATTCAACCACACCAAAGAAGTGGTTGATCTCTTGAACAAGTATTTGTTCAAGCAGAACATCGTGCGCTCGACAGACGCTCCGAAGTCCGTGCAGAAGTTTTGGAAGCACTCGACAAAGGGTGGTGCGGGCATCAATGAATTTGCCAAGCAGATTTCAAAGCATTGCTCGATTTATGGGCGTGTAGGCATTGTTGTTGATCGCCAGCGAGTGGCCGAAGGGAACGTCCCGGTGACGCTCGCGGACGAGAAAACAGCCGCAGTGAAAACCTATGCGTACATTGTCAGTCCGGTTGATATGCTTGACTACTCCTTGGACGACGAAGGCGAACTGAATTGGATTCTGATTCAGGAAACGTATCGCAACGACGAAAACCCGTTTGACGACAAGTCAGGCGACGTGAAGGTTCGTTATCGTCTTTGGACACGTCACACGATGACGCTTTTTGAAGAAGACGCAACGGCGGGCAAGAAAAAGCCCCGCTATATCATCACAGACTATGTGAATCATGATCTCGGTCAGGTTCCTGTCGTCTTTGCCGATAATCTTCTTTCTGATGAAGCGTACGGCGCTCCGGCGCTGATTAACGACATCGCGTATCTTGATCGTGCTGTGGCTAACTACCTCAGCAACCTTGATGCGATTATTCAGGATCAGACCTTCTCGCAGTTGGTGATGCCCGCGCAGAACCTTACTGCGGGTTCCGAAGAAGAAAAGGCTGTGCAGGAAATGGGGACGAAGAGAGTGTTCCTCTATGACGCCGCCGGTTCTACACATTCTCCGGAATACATTTCGCCTGATCCCCAGCAAGCGCATTTGATCCTTGACGCGATTGCGCGAATCATTCGTGAAATCTACAACACTGTCGGTCTTTCTTCCGAACGCACCAACAAAGACAACGCTGTCTCGATGGACAACTCTTCCGGGGTTGCCAAGGCTTATGACTTTGAGCGAGTGAATGCTCTGTTGTCGGCCAAAGCAGATTCCCTTGAAGTGGTTGAAAACAAGATCGCTCGTCTTGTGGCCGCGTGGAATGGCGAAGACATTCCTGACAATGACGAAGACCCGCAAGAAGATTGCCGTGTGGTTAAGTACCCCGACAACTTCGACACACGCGGTCTTTATGACGAATTTGATATTGCCGCACGCTTGATGTTGGTGGAAGCCCCTGATGGCATCCGTCAACAGCAAATGCGTATGGTGGTAGACAAACTTTTCCCGATGCTTGACAAGGCCAAGCGGAAGGAAATCTTTAGCGAGATCGACAAGTGGCCTCAGTCTATGCGTGATCTCGAAATGGAAGCCGTGACGATGCGTACGGCTCAAAACAACCTCGCTGATCCCAAGCATAACGTCTACAAGACCTCACAGACGGGAGGCAAGGGGGAAGCAACTCAGAAGGCGGACGGTTCTAAGTCCGATGAAAAGAAGCCCAACGCTACGAAGCGTCAAGGGCAGGTGACTAAAAACACAAAGTAAACCAAAGAGAACTGGTAATTTCTTATGGAAAAGATGATTTTTAAGCTGTTTGCGGGTTCTGACGGTACGGGTGCGAATAACGACCCTGAAAAGAAGGCCGAAGACGATCCCAAGAATGATGTAAAGCCTGAAGGCCATAAGCCGACGGACGAAGAAGCCAAGCTTCTGAAGGAAGTGATGGCTAAGAAGGAAAAGATCGAACAGCAATCAAAGCAGATCGCGGAACTTTCTGATCTTAAAAAGAAGATCGAAGGCATCGGCGGCTTTGAAGCGCTTTCCAAGATGGTGTCTGACAAGAAGGCCGCCGAACAGGAAGCCCTCGAAAAGAAGGGCGAATGGGAAAAGCTCAAGGCGCAGATGGTCGAAGCCCACAACAAGGAAATCGGCGAATTCAAGACGAAGATTGCTGGTCTCGAAGGTGAGCTGAAGGCCGAAAGGGGCAAGATTTCTCAGCTCACCTTGGGTGCTTCTTTTGCAAATTCCAAGTATCTTGAAAAGACCGTGCTTACGAGCGGCAAGGCTCAAGCGATTTACGGTTCTTACTTTGATATTGGCGAAGACGGCAAGGTGACGGGCTATGACAAGCCGCGTGGCTCCGCCGGACGTACGATGCTTGTTGACGGACAGGGCAACCCGGTTGGTTTTGAAGCCGCCATTGAACGCATCATTGCCGCTGATCCCGACAAGGATTCTCTGCTTCGCGCAAAGGGCAAGCAGGGTGGTGGTTCCGGCACGGACGGCTCGAAGATCGACACCAAGCTCAAGGATGGACATTTGAAGCGCGGCGTTGACATGATTCTTGCTGGCCTGACCGGCAAGTAGTTGCTTGAATGAGTTGATATTATGCAGAATTATTGACAACAGTCATAAAAAGTTATAATATCAACTCAAAATACATCGGTGCTCTAAGAGAATTGGCACTTAGATGAATCCAAATAAAAACAATAAGAAAAGGAATCAACTAAATGCCTTTGCTTCGAGAAGAAGCGGAAAAGCTGTCTGAGAATCAGCTTGTCCGTGGTGTGATTACTGAAATCATTGAAAAGGACGACATGTTCGCCATCCTTCCGTTCACACGTGTGAACGGTAAGGCTTATGTCTACAATCGTGAAGGTGAACTTGCTACGGGCCAGTGGCTTGATCCGAACGAAATTGTGCCGGAAAGCGCTTCTAAGTTCGTTGAAGTGACCACGAAGCTCCGCATCCTTGCTGGTGACGTGGACGTGGATAAGTTCTTGGCTGGTACGATGTCTGATGCCAACGCTCAGAAGGCTATTCAGATCGCCGCTAAGGCCAAGGGTATGGGCCGCCAGTTCCGCCAAGCCCTGGTGGAAGGCGACTCTACGACGAGCACCAAGCAGTTCGACGGTATGAAGAAGCTCGTTGTGACTTCTCAGACGATGGACGCCAAGGGCAATGCTCTGACGTTCTCCATGCTTGACGAACTCTGCGACGCTATCCCGCTCGGCCCTGACTGCCTCGTGATGCGTTCCGGTACGTATCGTGCTTACCTCCAGTTGCTCCGTGCGACTTCCGGTACGAACGCTCCGCTCGTCATGATGGAAAACTTCGGTCATCCGATGCTCACCCACAACGGTGTGCCCATCATCGTCAATGACTACATTGCTCCGACGACTGACGAAACCCCGACCTGCTCGATCTTCGCGGCTCGTTTCAACGAACTCGACGGTCTGCATGGCCTCTTCGGCGGCCCCAACGCCGGTATGGTTGTGGAAGACATCGGCACGGTGCAGAACAAGGACGCGACTCGTACGCGTATCAAGTGGTACTGCGGCCTCGCTCTGAAGAGCACCAAGTCTCTGGCTATGCTCAAGGGCGTTCCCAACGTTTAATCTCTAAATCATGTATGTGCATACATGATTGAATGAGCACGAAGGCGGGCCATAAAACCCGCCTTTTCTTTTAAAAGATACTTGATTATGAAGCTGAAAATCACACAACCGGGTTTTGAAAACTACAGTGGACAGATGGGTATGATCCTTTTCAAGGATGGTATGTCTGTCTATGACGTGAATGAACGTGATGCTCTGCGTCTTAGTGCGCTTTTCGGATGCAAGTGGGCTACGGGGGCTTCCATCACCATTACCAAGTGGGAAAAAGAACCTTCTGCGCCTGTGGGTCGCGCTACCTATCGTGCGGAAATCACCGAAGATCGTGAAATCGTCGGCGGCAATGATGGCGACACCCAATACATTGACGATAACTCTTCCGACATTCCTGTGAAGGTGACGCATTATTACACCCTGACGGAACTCGAAAAGATCGCCGACAACAAGGGTTTGAAGGGTCTGCGTGAAATCGCAAAGCCGCTGGGCATTAAGGGCACGTCTATCAATGGACTCATTGAAGCCATCATGGATGTGGCCGGAAAGCCTGTCGAAGCCAAAGAAGGCACGGAAATCGTTGAGGGCTAACCAATGAAAGCCTACCCTGAAAATACAGACCTGTCGTTTGAAGTTACCCCGGTTGACGCCGACGGTAAGGCGTACGAAGACGAATGCTCTTTGAAGTATGAGTTGACGGGCGTTGACGGCAAGGTTGTGTGCTCGGGCGAACTTGAAGCAAAGCCGTTCAAAATCGACATTGAAGCCAAATTCAATGCCGTGGGCGAAAACAAGTCAACCGACATTCGATTCCTGAAAGTCGGTTTCTATCGTCCGGACGGCTCGCTTATCTCTCAGCAAAAGACCGAATACCTTTTGCAGGGCGAGAACCCGCTCACGGTGGGCAAGAATTCGTTTGTCACGCTTGAACAATCCAAGCTTTTGGCCGCAACGATTCCGGGTTTGGAATACGCGGAGAAGGCGAACGACACCCAGTGGGTCAACGCCCTGACGGAATCTTATGAACGCATTTCGCGTCTTCGCTTTCGGATTGGTGTTGCCAATTCTCGTATGGAAAATGTCGGATATGTTTCAGAGATTGCCGACAGACCTCGCGCCATCACCGATGCCGATCCTTTCGATCTGCTTCACAGCTCTTTCCACTTGGATAACCTTTCAGAAGACGAATTTGGACGACTCCCTGAGAAGTTCCGGAAGGCTTTAGCAAAGGCTCAGATCATCGAATCCAACGCGGTTTTGGCTCCGACAGACACCATTGAAGAACGTCGCCGCAAGGGCGTAATCCTTGAGACGATCAACGAAGTCAAGATGATGTTCTCAAGCACGACACCCATCAAGAATTCAGTGTCTAACAAAACCCTGTCAATTCTTTTGCCGTGGTTGGACAACTCCATTCGCATTCGGAGAGTTTGATGAAAATCGAAAGAGGGATTTTGAGTCTTCACGAAGTTGAAGCAATGGCCCAAGAACAAACCGCTCAGTATGAGTACTTTTTGGGCGCTTTGAAGGCGAATGTGTTGTCTGTGAAGGCGTCTGGGACACGCCTTCTTGCCCCGCATTTGAACAAAGCAAGGGCAGACTTCAACAAGCAGGCCGTCACCATTCATACGATCCTGAAAAACAAGTTCTACGACCGGTATTCCGACGCCATCCAAAACATGGACGAAGCAACTTACATGAAGTGGATCGGTGAAGCCGAAATGGAATACACCTTCGCTTTGGATCGCATGATTTCAGCTAATCGGGCAACCTATCTTGCCGCGCTTCAACATGGTGGGGCCTTTGATGGCCTGTCTGATCTTTTGAAGAATATGCACGGTTCGATTGGTTATATCGTGCAAGAAAAGGCGCAACAAATGCGGTGGAACGTCCGGCTTTCAGATGGCCGTACGGTCTCTGCCTTGAAGCTTCTTTACGCCGTCTCCCGACAGTATGCGTACCGGCTGTTTGCTGTGTCACATCTTTTGTTGGACTACGACAAGAACGTTGAAATCCGAGACAAGGATGACAACGTGTTGGTGCAAGGCCGTGGCAGTGTCCTTCTGAAGAACCTCAAGAATGCTGATTGGTTCAAGTACGGCGGAGGTAATTACTTTGTTGTTTAATCCCAACACGACCTGTGTTCTCATCAAGAACACAGGTTACAACGCTTACGGCGAACAAACTTACAGCAAGGAACGGATTACTGAGCCTTGCGCTTTGCTCGACGCCAAGCGTGCGATGAAGAAATCTTCCGTGCGTGCCGACTCTTCGGCTTCCCGAGGCAATGCCCAGGAAATCACTGCGGATTTTTGGTTGATCCTTCTGCCGACGACTGAGGCAGAAATTGATGATCTCATTGAAATCCACGGAACACGCGTGAAGATTATTGACTTGATCCCCCGCTACGGTTTGGACGGACATCACGACCATACCGAAGCAATGTGCCAAATGTGGAATGACGTAGAAGATGATTGACTTTGAAGCACTTTTAACACGTTTGGAAGAAAAAGACCTTGGCAAGATCGGTAAGTCGTTGACGTTTAATACGATGCCGCTTTCCATTGCCAAGGGCATTTGCCTCCGTTCAAACATTTCGGGGGATCAACTCAATTACGAAATCCCGGGATTCCAACGTGGGGAATATCGTATTGTCACCCGCGCTTCATCCGCCGAAGCCAGCAAACAGCTTTTATTGAAGGCGATTGATGCTATTGCGGTGAATGGCGTTCCCCTTGAAATCGGCAAGATGCGGGTGCGTTATAACCTTCCGATTACGACGCCGATGACTTTCCCGGTAAGCGAAGGCAACCTTCGAGAATCTTCCGTGAACATGGCGATTTGCTATGAATTCGACACCAAGGAATATTCATGGCTCGACCCACGAAATTCGTCCAAGTAACCACGTCCGGCTTCACCAATCTTGAGACGAAGCTAAATAGCATCTTCCTCCAAGACGTGGTGCTCCCCGCCCAAACAACGATACGCCGCGCCGCTGATGACGTGGCGTTTATCGCACGTGAAATGTCTCCTTTGAAGACGGGTTCTTTGGAAAGCGCCATCGAACAACCTTCAAGAAATATCCGGCGTGAAGGCTTCAAAGTGGAGTCTATGGTCTGGGTGAATCCGCGTGTTTGGAACCCTGACGATCACATCAAGGTGGGCGACTACATGTACGAAGCTCATCAGCAAATCACACCCTATGGCGACAAGAAGCTTGGCTTGATGAGCCGTATGAAGCAAGACACGGTTGGTGTTGAAGTGGGTGGCGGTTTTATGGATCGCGCATGGGAATTTTCCAAGCCTTGGATATTCCCGCGGGTAGCCCAAGCGGTGCGTGACGCACTAGAAAAGTACAACCGTTGAAACTAAACGAGAAATATAGTATTATTTATTCGTTATAACATTAGGTTCTTGGCCTAAGAACAATAAGAAGAAATGGCAGAATCCAATACTCAAAACGTCAAGCTCGGTGTGTGCCGAGTGACTTTCGGTGGCACTGACCTTGGCTTTACCAAGGGTGGTGTCGAAGTCTCTGTTGAGACGCAAACCCACGAAGTGACCGTGGATCAGATGGGCGACACCCCGATCAACGAATACATCACTTCTCGTTCTTGCACGGTGACGGTTCCCCTCGCTGAAACGACGCTTGAAAACCTCGTGAAGGTGATGCCGGGTGCGACGCTCGTGACGGATACCCAGGAAACCACCAAGAAGTACGTGACGGTTCCGACCGCTACGGGTCAGTCCCTCCTGAAGGTGGCCCAGGTTCTTGTCCTCCATCCGATTGCCAACGCCGATAACGATAAGTCTGATGACTTCACCGTTATGCGTGCCGCGACTGCGGGTGCTATGTCTTACAGCTACAAGCTCGACGACGAACGCATCTTCTCTTGCGAATTCAAGGCTTATGCGGATGAAGACGGCAACCTCTTCAAGGTTGGTGATACGTCTGCCGTGGCCGCTTAATCGCTAATTTAATTTTTGAGAAAACACACAAAATGGCCGGTAACGTAAAAATCTGCAACCTCGACCTTATCGCTCCGATTACCAAGCGTGAGCTGGTAATCGGCGATAAAACTTACACCGTTGAACCGCTTTCGGTGATGAAGTTCATTGAATTCGCCAAGGCTCGTCAGGGTCTTTCTGCGACGACTTCGATTGAAGACGCCGTGAAGGTGATGATGGAACTCATCATGGGCGCGATTCCGACGATGGAACGAGAAGTGCTTGAAGCCCTTCCGATTATTCAGCTTCAGACGGTTTTGGCTTTCGTCGCGGATGAAATTCCTGACGAAGCGCTGACGCCGAAGGTGGCCGGAGAAGCGGTGAAGGCTGACGAAAAGGCTTCCGAAGGTGAAGATACCTCGGGAAAATAGTAGGCCCGACGATTGAGAGTTTAGATTTCGGTTATCTATTCGCTCGGGTTCTTCACTTTTATGGAATCGGCTATCAGGAACTTCTTGATATGCCGATTCGTTGTTTTTGGGAGCTATCCCGAAACATTAACCGAATCACTGCGCAGGATGACATGCGCAAATTGTCCATTTCGATGTACTGTCAAGACAGTGACGCGGCGTTGAAATACCGCGAACGTCTGGAACTTGAGATGGGCACGGTCTTTGAATACAAACGGACGATGGAAGACATTGTTGCGACCGAAAAGTTGGAACGTGACAAGCTCCACAAGTTGAACGGGTCTCAGTTACGCCCGAAGTAACAGTAAGCGCTAAGAAGAATAAAAAGAAATGGCCGCTACCGAAAATTCCGCAAATACCTTAAAGATTAACATTGTTGCCGACGCAAACCCGGCGAAACAAGCATTGGCGGATGTAGGGAAGGCCGCCATTGAAACCAAGGAGAAGATTGAAGGGCTGGGGAAAGCCTTTAGCGATTCCACAAAGCGAATCACCGATCTGACGCATGATGTAAACACATTGCGCACTGCGATTGGGCAGAAGAGCTTTGGCTTAACCGGGATGGAAGACAGTGCGCGACGCATTGAAGTCCATCTTACCAACGCTATCTCGCTTGCCAATCGTTTGGCGAAAACTTCTTTCGCAAACAATGGTTTCAGCGCCGCTGAGAAATCAATTGACCGCATCATTGCGAAGATGCGGGAACCGATTGATGCCTTCCGTGTCAAAGAAGACAGTATGGCAAAGGCCGAAGCTTGGCTTGCGGATATGCGCAAGAAGTTCTCGCGTCCGATCAGCGTCTTTGAAGTCACGCGGGCCAACACCAAGAAGCTCGAAAACCTTTTGAATTTGTTGAATGCTGACCGTGAAAAGCGCGGGGCGTACATCAAGTCGGAAATCGAACTTCTCCGCGAACAACGTCTGAATTATCGCGCCGCACAGGAAGCCGCTGATGCCGCTGGCAAAGCCCAAGTCGGCATGGCTCGAACCTACAAGAATGTCTTGAAGGCTCAAGAATCCCTGATTGGCGCGAGAGACCTTAAGGCGATTGCGACGCTTAACGCGACCCAGGGGGTTGGTGGGAACAAGACCGTCATTGTTGATAAGTCCAAGCACGTCAACAATCAACGCGGCGTCCATGCTTTGCCTGCAAATGGCGGATTTATGCCGATTCCGGGTGGCTTTGGAACGTTTGTTGGGGCGATGGGGGCGCGCGACTTTTGGAATAACATCGTTAGCCTCCAACAACGTCAGGCTCGTGTTTCGGCTTGGAATTTGACGCCGACACAGCAAGCCAAGTGGAATATGCAACGCGACGAATTGTTGCGTAATAACGCCCTGATTGACAAGGCCGAAGCAGAATCCATGATGATGGCCGCTTCATCTTCTTTGGGCCATTATGACCCCGAGAAGGTTGGCGGAACGGTTGGCGCCGCGACGAAGTATGCCCAGTTGGAACGCATCATGGGCTACAACAAGTCGGAAGCGGACGACATTGTTAAGAACTACTACGGCGTTGCAGAAGCCCGTCAGGTGACGAACGACGTGCAGAAGGTGTTGGATACCTTCAAGACGGTGTTCAACATCACCACAACGACCGCCGGTAAGATTTCCGTTGCTGACGTTGAAACCATCATGCGAAACATGGGGCCGGGTGCGGCTACGATCTCGGATGAAGGCTTGCTTCGCTTGTTGGCTTATGCCGAACAGATCAAGGTAGCGGGTAAAGGTTCGTCAGGCAGTACCGGCGCGGGTATTTCGACTGTTGGTACCAACGTCAAGATGCTTCAGTTGATGGCGATGGGTAAACCGTCATCTATTAACGCCAAAAAGGCTTTGGCTGAATTGGGTTTGATGGATGATGATGCGTACCGCGCTTACGACGAAGAGGGGAATCTCGCGTACCACGGCAAGAAGTCCGAAGGCTCTGACAAGGCTTATCAGCTGGCAAACGCGATTTTCAACCGTGGCGACTACGGACAAATTCTTGGGAGCGTGTTTACCGCTGGTTCCAAGGAACTTGCTAATGCCGGTGCTTTCAACAAGGAATTAGCGCAGAAAGACCCGGTGAAGTGGGTGGAAGAAATCACTCATTTGATCGAAGCCTACGTCACTAAGGCTGAAAACCGTTCTGTCTACTTTGGTGAAGAAGGCCGTAAGAGCCTTGCAAAGGGCGAAAAGGACGAAGACTTCTATCGCCGCGTCGGTAAAGAAATGATGAACGGTGCCGTGACGACTTTCTGGGCAAAAACCGGTTTGTCACAGCGCGTTTTGACTGCTTTGTCCACTTTCTCGAACCGGAATTTCCAACTCCGTTCGCAAGAGATGATGAACACAGCCAAAAGCCAAAAGTCTGCGGATGATCTGTACAAAGAGCAGATCGAAGCGGGCAATTTGGCAATGGCTAGTGAAAGATTGAAGAAGTCAATCATTCGCTTGACCGAAGCTTTTGAACCCATGACCAAGTGGATTGGTAAAGCGGCGATTGCGATCTCTGACATTATCGACAAGGTGACGCAATGGGTTAAGGATTGGCAGGGTCTTGCCGCTGTTTCTGCGGGGTGGATTGTTGTCAAGTCGCTTACTAGCGCTCTGAAGATTTTGGGCTTCACTTACGCGGATGTTGCGAGAAAACAACTTGAAGTTGCGGCCACTGCCAAAGAGATGACTGTGGCTCAGTCTGCCGGGGCCACAGCTTCGGCGACAGTTCAACCGTCAACAACCACTATGGCAAACAAGGCGCAAACTACCCGTCGTATGTCGATCTTTACAGGGGTCAGTCAAGCATTTAATCAGACCTACGACAAGGTTTCTGGGTGGGTTGATCGCGTCAAGGCTCGTATCGCAACTATTGGTGTGGCTCTGACTCGTTGTGTCAACGCCTTTGGCGTGGCTTTATTGGCTTTTGACTTGGGGTCAATCATTGTTGGTTGGATCGCCGATTTCACCACATTTGGCAAGCGCTGTAAGGAAATTTGGGCCGATGTTGTGTCGGCCATGAATAATTCTCACATCGTTCTGAATGCGACACTCAACAATCCGGAAAGCCGTTCTGCGGTGGACAATGGGGAACTTGAAAAGCTCTATCAGCAACGCGATAAAAAGGAATCTCGTCGTGATGAGCTTGAAGAACAACTCAAGGACGGTGGGCTTGATGCTGATGAATTGAAAGAATGGACACGGCTGGGCGACGAACTGCAAAAACTCAACGAAAATATCAAAAATCTGGAACAAAAGCCCGTAGCGGAATACAAAACTGCCAAAGAAAAGGGCGATGCTTTCATTGCCAAATTCCAAGAGCAAGGTATTGTCGCTAAGTATGACGCGTACAACAAGGCGCAATCCGACTACATCAATTTGGTGAAGAAAGCCGAAGTAAGTCGTGTTGCAGAGGGCGGAAACACCGAGGTTCAAAAATATTACCAAGAGCAAATCGCCAAACTCCTTGAAGAGAAGAACAAAGCACAAGCAGAACTGAAGGACGCTTTGAACGACCCCGAATTGTCTAAAGCGGCGAACGGGTTCTCTGATGCAGTAAGCAAAGCAAGTTCTTTGGCTCCTAAAGTTCGAGCTATGTCCGACTTGTATGACGGTTTGGAAAAGTTGTTTATTTCGTCCACCAAGGAAACCGCTGACGCCATTAAGGGTCTTTTGGAAACCCTTCGCAAAAGCATTGGGGCAAGTGCAGAAACGGGTGTGGATGTAACCGGTATTGGTTTGATCCGAGATACGGTTGATGTCCATCGTGAAGGAGAACAAAGCCAAGCTGACTCTTACTCTCATGGGATCAATCAAAAGCTTGATGAGAAAAACAAGCCCGCGTCTCAGGAAGAATTAGAAGAGAAGGAACGCAGGGGGTTGCTCACAGAACCGCAATACGCTCAACTTCTCAAGATGCGTAGTGGAAAGCGCGTGTCGCGTGTAAGCAAGTGGATTGATAATCAAAATAAATCAATCAACAAGTACAAATCTCGTTTGTTGGACGCTGATGAATTTGAGTCCTACAACGATACGTACGAGCGGATGGAAAAAGAATTCATCAGTCAGGTGTTGGCTGGTAAATTTAAGAAGGGCAACGATAACCCCTTCATGAAGAAGGAGCCTAAGCAGAAGGACACCGAAGGCTTTACCGAAAATGACGTTGATCTGGACACCCATTTCAACGGCGTCAGTGGTAAGGATATGATTGAGAAGATGACCTATCAAGAACGTCTGCGGATGTTCACATCAAACTTCTCGTCGTTCTTCAAGACCGCTTCAAACAACCTCAGAGAAGCCGAAGTTGCGACACAAAAAGCCGCAACTTCGATGGACGACTTCTCTGCCGCATACACCGACAGCGACGAAATCCAAAAAATTGACGCTGAAATTGCGCGGATCAAGAAGGCCGCCGCGAAGTACGGCGCGGTTGACAGTAAGCAGACCAATCAGGTTCTCAATAAACTTCAAGGGCAACGAGCGGCTGTAGCCAAAGAACAACTTCTTACCCGTGCGAAGTCCGACAGTGATTACGTTCGTGAGTACAACACAAGCAAGCTGACTAGCAAACAGCAAACGGTTGAAAACTACGTTCGGCAAACCAAGCTCGAAGAAGCCCAGTACGCTCAAACAATCCGGCAAATTCAAGAAAGCGTTGCTATTGGCGAAGAAGAAAAGAACGCTTTGATTGAAAAAGCCAAGGAAGAGCATGACAAAAAGATGCTTGCGATGGAAGATGAATACCAACGCAAGATGCAGGGCTACGACGACACATATCTCAAGCAGAAAATTGAGAATTGGCGCGATTCCGGCTCGTACATGAAGGAAATGCAAGACACGATCATGGACGGTTTTGTGACCGCCAATGAGAAGTGGCTTGATGGTGACAAAAATTCTTGGAGAGACTACCTCAACGACATTCTCAAGATGTGGCGCCACATGGTGCTTCAGATGGGGTATTCCAAGCTTTTGGGCACCCTGACTGACAAGGTTACCGGAGGGGCCAAATCTTTCTTGGATGGTGTTTTTGGTTTGGCAGAAAAAAAGGACACCACTGCAACTCAATCGGTCGATAAGGTCGAAAAACAACAAAAAGCTGTAAACGCCTACGACTACGATCTTGGAAATCGCTACCAAACTCAGAAATATGGTGCGATTTCATACGACGGTTGGGGCGCTCTGGGCTACAAGGCCACGCCGTCGTATGGTTTCGGCGACAATGGCTTCACTCTTAACAGTGGATACGCTCCGGATTACACAAAACAGACTGGGGGTAACAGCTTTGGTTTGAGTTCCAACTACTCATTGTTAGGTTCGTCAAACGACACGGCGGGCTCTTCCGGTTGGGGACTTAAGATGCCCTCGTCCGGAGGGCTTGGTAGTGGCGGAGGCGATGGGACTGACGGCGGCTTGGATTTTGGTGGGCTGAATTCTCAAATTGGAGAAACATCTTCTGCTTTGGGGACGATGACGCAAGCGGGGTCGATGTTGTCCGAAATGTTTGGAACCTCAACCGAGACAACTCAGGGGTTGAATATGACGTTGGCCGCAATGAACGTTGTGACAACCATTAGCAACGGCATTGCAAAACTCAGCAACCTTTTCAGCACGCAAGAAAATTCAACGACTGCACAAGGTGTAGCCGAAGGAACGTTGTTTAATGGTGGCTTGACCGCGGGCACGTCAGGTTTGGCGGCTTTTACGTCGCAATTAGCCGCCGCAGGCGCGACAGCAACCGCTACGGCGGCGTTTGCAGATGGTGGCATCATGACAAGTAATGGCCCGTTGCCGTTGAAGTACTACGCCAATGGCGGCATTGCGAACAAAGCACAAGTGGCTGTGTTTGGGGAAGGCCGACAACCTGAAGCGTATGTTCCGTTACCTGATGGACGGTCGATTCCGGTGTCTATGAATGTAGATGGATTGGATGGCGAGTCTGATTCTGTCGGCGGGAACCAAGTGGTCATCAACATCAGTGTAAACAACAATGGCGGAAGTACGACAGAGACCGAATCCTCTGATGGCTCTTCTTCTAATGCTGACGATATGCGCACTTTGGCGAACAACATCAAGGCCGCCGTGAAAAACGAAATTTATAACCAATCGCGACCGGGAGGTTTGTTATATAATCCGAGATAAAAGCTAAATAATAACAATAAGAAATGGCTTCTATCCCGATTTTTTCTTGGAAGGCTGACTTGGGCGCCGAACGTTCGAGCCAGCCTTTGGTGACGACGGTTTCGTTTGGTGACGGCTATGAACTTCGCGTAGCCGAATCGCTCAATCGAATCCGGGTTTCCTACAACCTGAATTTCACACGACCCGCCAAAGAGATCATGGAAATCGAAAATTTCCTTGTTGATCGTGGCGGGTCTGAGTCGTTCAAGTGGACTGACCCGCTTGGCGTGGAAAAGACGTGGGTCTGTCGCGAATGGAGCGGCCCCACACAACAAGCGCAGGGCGTTTATGTGCTTTCAGCAACCTTTACGGAGGTTTTTGAAGCATCATGAGCCAAGCCGCTCCTTTAGCAATCACAGAAGAAATTCAAAAGCTCTCACCCTCAGCGGTGATTGAGCTTTTTGTACTTGAAATTCCCAACACTGATTACAAAGTCTACTTCCATGCTGGGACGAACGAACTTCACGGCGATGTGATTTGGCAGAAAAACAAATACATTGCTTCTGTCTCTTATACACATCTCCGAGCCCACGAGACGCTACGCTATCT
>ERZ1026898.31-NODE-31-length-89100-cov-93.957830_pt1 | contig 89100 bp, 107 predicted proteins | sample MGYA00380178_ERZ1026898 | MGnify/ENA primary metagenome ERZ1026898 (study PRJEB33269, sample SAMEA4719814) | human gut metagenome | biome: human-associated habitat; feature: organic feature; material: feces | place: Cameroon | collected 2013-10 ...
ACTAGATACCTGAGTACACCCACAAGGAGGAACCGCACCCACTAGATACCAGGGTACACCGTTTTATTTTCCCTTATATATAATAAGGTATATAATATAAAAAGCAAAGATCCAGAGTTAACCGCGGAAAACAGGTAATAAAGGAGTTTATTTGCAAATATATGTAAATTTAAGGAGTTTATTTGTATATAAAGGTTAAAAATAAAGGAAAATATAAACTTTTTGCGGAAAATATTTGTGCGGAACAAATAAATTTATTACCTTTGCAAACGTAAAACAGAAACAAAGTATAAACATTTAAAATTAAAAAGTTATGAAAAAGAATTTAGTTATCTCAACAGTCGCTGCAATCGCAGCAATTAACCCTGAAGGTTTTACTGTTAACGCTGCAAATTTGCAGCCTGTCACAACTGGGTACGCTGTCGCACTGAAGCGCACACAAAACCGTTTCGGCGCTGAAGGTCTGGCAAAGGTAGCAAATGTTATCGAGGAACTCCAGGCATCAAGCGAGATGAACGGTCGCACTTTGGCGTTCGGCGGCTGGTATGATTCCGAATCTGGATTGTATTATTATGATGCTACAGTTATTTTCGCGGATCGCGCTGAAGCTATCGAGGCCGGCCGCGCAAATGAACAAATTGCAATTTTTGATCTTGCTAATTTGGAGGAGATCAGATTGTAATATCCAGGTAGTAAGTAATAAACGGGGACCGCTCCGGCGGTCCCTATTATAGAAACATTTTAAAGTTTAGAAATCATGAAAGAATTTTTTAAAGTATTATCAAATATGGATGTAATGAGTTTTATTTTAGCCATTATTCCACTGCCTTTTGTTTTAGGTGCTTTTGTTTGCGCTTATGATCTGATTTTTGTTAACGTAGTAAAAAAGGGGGCTTGTTTTGAGTCTTTTCTTTTACTCCTTGGTCTTGGCGCTTTATTGTATTTTGGTTTTGGCCTGATCATTAAAAGCGATTATCAGGAAACAAAAAGCGAGTTAAACAAGTAAAGTACTAACATTTTAAAATTAGAAAATCATGGCAACAAAAATATATAATAGAAAAACTTTTGAATTTACAGTTAACGGCGAAAAGATTTATTTTTATTGTAATACTACATATACGAAAAATGGATTTTGTCATCATGTTTACACTGTAGGCTGCGGCAAAGAAAATGAACACTCCCGTGTATCATACCTTAACCGTACATGGGAATCTTTCCAGTATGAAACGGCGCTTTTGCATGCCGTGGATAAATTCCCAAAGAGTATGCGCGCACCTTTGCGCCTGGAGATCCAGACCATCGCAAAGAATGAACACGAAAAAGCAGAAGCCTTTTGTGCTGCATTCCGTGCAAACTTTGCGGCGCTTAGTACTGAACAAAAGAAATTTGTTCAGGAACACACTCCAGTTATTACTAGCATGGAACAGGCAAAAGTTGTAAATTCTGCTATGGCTATGATGGCAGCATTATAATATATTTTAGAGATTCCAGGGTGCAAAGGTTTAAGGCCTTATACGGCGGATCATTCCCGCCGGCACCCTCTATTTATAAACTTTTAAAATTTTTGAGTTATGGCAAAAAAGACTATAAAACAGCAGTATGAAGAATTAGCTAAATACGGTGAATGTTTCGAGCAGGAAGGTTATGGAGGTTGGGCGCTTGTGATCGACGAGAACGGGGAACGCGCATTATATAAGGTATGTTATAACAACACGGAGGAACTTTGCGCGCGCTGGCAAAAGATAAAATACACGTGCCCTAAAAAAGAAGACAGTTGGCCGCGGCCTTATATCACAATTAAGGGGGTGCGGCACTATCTCGATAATTTCATGAGATGTGCGTAAAATACCCGGTGCCCTGGATCCTTCCAGGGTGCCCACAAAATAACCATATTATAGAATCTTTAATACATTAGAGTTATGAATAATAGCATCAATATTTCACGCCGTACCAGTACGGCGGCGCTAGTAAGCGTTTTATTTGCCGTGTGTGCCATTCTTTTCGCACGCCTGAACAAGAGTATCTTTGCGGCTGCAAAAACTGCCTGGAGATGGCTTTTTGCGCCTAAAACTTACTTTGCCGGCGACGGTGACGAGGGCGTGACAGTTAACGGGCTGCAGTTTATAGGCATAAATCTAATTGCCGCGGCCGTGTGTATGTTGTTATCAGTATCTTTATAAGTTTTTCAAACTTTAAATATTAAGGTGCAAAGGTTTAAGGCCTTCATGGTGGATCATTCCCGCCGGCACCTTCTAGATGGTGATAAAAGTCACTTTATAGTGGCTGTAAAATATCACCGGGAATTAGTAAACATATTATAGAATCTTTAAAATATTAGAGTTATGGCAACGTGTAATTTTGGGCATACAATTTTTAGCAGATATTATTCTGTTATGGTTGACGACGAAATCGAGTTCGATTTTCGGCGTGATAATATCGCCGGAGCGATTAGTGATCTTGATGGAGGCTATCTGGAAAACGGGGAACCATACCAGATTGCAAGTGTTTTCCATGAAATCGAGTTTTGCGGCGTTCCTTTTGAGTTTTCTTTAGATGTATTTTTGCGACCTGGTTATTACGAGGGGGCTTATCTAGATGGCAGAATTTACCTAGATGGCAGCGAGTACGGCGACGTACACGATATAGATTTTGCCGATATTCTGGAGCAAGGTCTATGGGACACGGATCAGGCGTGCCAGTATCGAAGCACGGGCCAGGTACGCGGTTTTGCGGTTATGCAGTCTAAAAACCTGAAAAAGCGGCTTTTATCTTTATATTCTTCTATTATAGAGAATATTGAAAAAGCCGTCGCACCGTTAACTGATCAGATTATAGAGATAGGCCGTTTTAATAATGGATCAGCCGTTTATAAGCGAGTATCTTAAATTGTATCAGGGTGCAAAGGTAGCCAGGCTAGCACGGCGGATCATTCCCGCCGGCACCTTCTAATAAAGTGATAAAAGCCGCTATTATAGCGGCTGCAAAATATCACCAGGGAATTAATAAACATATTATAGAATCTTTAAAATATTAGAGTTATGAAGACTTTTCATTTTAATTACACGGTGACTCCTTCTGTATTATACGACAAGGAGGGCAACGAAAAAAGTGCGGATTTTTGCATTTATATTAGAAATCAGCACAGCGAGATCCAGGCAGAAAACCTGAAGGAGGCGTGCCGGGCATTCAGCGAGATTCTGAGCCGTAACTGGTGTATAGATTTAACTAAAAACGGCATCAAAACCGCTGAAGGTGTGTATAGAGACACCGATAAAGGAGTGGAACAGGTAGGCCTTGTATTTAAGGCGCGCACGGAGATAGAATTTGATTACGCGTATAAAAGACGTAACATTCGAGTATGGGCATCCATTCGTGAAGAGTTCATTCCAGATTTTAAGAAGGAAGGTTTTAAGTCTTCATTATAGAACACGTAAAATATCTCTATATTATAGAACATTTTAAATTTTGAGGAATTATGAAAACAAAGATAGATTTAAATAATTTGGAAAATGAGAATATCAGCAAAATCGCGGATCGCTTGTGTGATTTAATTGATGCCCCTGGAGACGTTTTCCTATGGACCGGCGATTCTATCTCAACTAAAAAGCCCGGACGCTTCAGTAGCGTGGAAAATGCGAAGGAGTACGGAATCCTGAAGAATGAGTATTACATGCGCCGTGGTATGATTGATCGTGACAAGCCTATAAACTACATGATAGGCACGGAAAAAGAGTACCAGAACGCCGTAAATGCTTGTCTTCGTCGCAAAAAGAATGAGGAGGTAGAGAAGTACCGCGAACACGTCGATAAACTCGTGGACCGCTCCAACAAAGAAATAATAGCCATGAAGGCATTAAAAGCCGTGTGTCGTATCTTCGACGGCAAGGTGATAAATAAGCGCTTCCTGGCTGCTGCAAAGGAGGCTACAGGCTTTTATTGTAGCTTTTATGAAGGTTGTTTGGAATTAAGTGCTATTAATTCATACGGAGAATACGCGCCGGGCATCACGTTTTATGGTTCCTGGAACTCTCAGAAGGGCAAGGAGTGGAAATGGTTTACTGGCGATCGTATGAATGCAGCAGAAGCCATCGTGGTAATCGACGGGTATATTCTAGATAAAAGCCAGGATATTATTAAATATAAAGATAGCATTAAACATTACGCAAAGTACGTGGACCAGGTACGCAAAATCGAGGCTTCAGTTCATGAGCTGGTAAAAACCGACAGCACGATCAGAAACTGGGCACGTGAACACGATTTGAAGAAGTACCCACTTTTTAGCCACATCTGGATATGCTAGTAGCTAGCCCTGGACACCATCCAGGGCACCTATTATAGAACATACGAATTTTTACTTATTATAGAACCATTTAAAATTTAAGGATTTATGATTAATACGAAATTATATGTAGATATTTTGAGCGATCAGGCAAAGGAAGACGGGCGACCACACGAGATGGCACTGAATGATTTCTGCGATTACCTTCTGGATTTATTCAGCGTGGAGGCGTTCCTGGGTGATTCAAAAGGTTATTTGAAATGGCAGCAGCAGCGCCTTCAGGCGAAGCCAAAACTGGCTACCCTGGCGATGGTCTGGCTTAATGATGTTAGCCAGGCGATGGACCGCGGCCAGTGGCTCGACGTGTTCGGCATGCTGTATGAGGATATGTATTTAACCGCTGGCAAGGCATCCAAGACGGGGCAATTTTTTACGCCTGCAAGCGTATCAGACCTTATGAGTACTATTATAGCACCGGGCAAAATTGAGGCTCCCAGCGCGAAAATAGAAGGCTCCAGGGTGAATGACTGTGCAGCCGGAAGCGGTCGCCTGCTCCTGGCTCATTATATGGAGGTTAGCAAACTGGATCATTCCGCCGGTCGCCGTTACCAGTATATAGCCCAGGATTCGGATCCGCTGGTATGCAAAATGTGTGCCCTTAACATGATGGTACACGGAATGAACGGAAAGGTGATTTGCCAGGATACCCTGGCACAGAGTACGCCATCGGCGGTATATTGCATCAATGAGATAAGATACCCGTTCGTATCGCCTTATTATAGTGTACGCGTAAAATCAGGGAATCCTCAAAAGTAGGATTCCCTGGGAATAAAAAGAAACATATTATAGAACATTAAAATTTTTAAGGTTATGGAAAAGAAGAAGAAATTTACAACGGTGTGTGATGCACGTTTAGCCGGTTTTGAAGGCTTTTATTGCTCTATCTGGAGCCCGGATGATGATATTTATTATTATGGTCTTGAGAATGGATTCGAGGAGGATAAGGATTTCACTTTTGATTATAGGGGATATTACAAGGCCATTTGCGAGGAGTACACCGAGGTATGGAAAGGATGGATGCAGCAGTATATTCATGAGGATATTAAACTGGATTTTATCCAGGTATGGCAGCCACGCTTCTATAATTACGAGAATGATGCTTGCGTGGTTCGCATCAAACTTACCCACCAGGCCAAGAAGGCGATTATAGAGAAGGCGAAAAATCACCGTGATAAGATAGCCGGATGGATCAAGGAGAATCACACCAGCACAAGCGGTTTTATCTCTTTCCTGAGCAACGACATCGACGATTGGGGAGGCTGGGTGCTTTTCGATACGGATGTTTATTACCAGTCAAATTACCTGGCATACATGCTCTATTATATCGTGAAGGCAGAATTAGAGGCAGAAGGATATACCGATGAGCGCCCTGAGATTTACGCCTATAATAAGGTTCGAGACCGTGTAAGTACAAATTATTATATTAACGATATAGACAAGGGCAAGGCAGCCTAAGCGCTGCCCTATTATAGCCCATCGGAAAAATCAGAAATCACCAATTATAGAACATTCAAAATATTAGGAATTATGGCAAACAAAGTTACAGACTTATTCAAGAAGTCTTCATCATACGACAAGAAACATATTAAGAACTTGAGTACAAAGAAAGTTCCGGCAGCACTGCTCCAGGCAGTGGAGAAGGGATGCAGTTTCGAGACTCTAGAGAAACTGGCAAAGGGCTTCCCTATCTGCAAATATCAGACACAAATCACCGTTCACGGAATCTTCGATGATCCGAGCACTCGCTGTGTAGGTTTTTATGTGAATCTCACGAAAAACAAAAATCAGTCTTTGGGTATCAGATGGACCGCCATCGACCACGAGAAAAAGGAGAAACTTTTCTCTTATATCAAATTGATGGATAATGAATGGCACATCCAGGAGGACAGCAGCAGCTTCTATATGCGCAAAATGGTGCGAGTCACCAGCCACGAAGAACTTCTGAAGGTGCAGGAAAGATACCAGGCAGAAGTAGATAAGATAGACGTGAATCTGTTTACAGGCAGTGCCAACGTCTTCAAGCTGGAAGGTCTTTGGGGTATTACCTATGTAGGTTTGGCACTGGTCATCCAGTGCTTCCCAGAAGGCAGATTTTGGCAGATTGCAGAGAATATCACGGGCAAGAAGAAAGCAGAGATCCTGGCAGCAGAAGCGGCTAAGATGATCGAGGAGAAGAAACGGGATGAGGAGTATGAGGCAGCCTTGCAGAAGGCACGCCAGGAATCAGCGGAAAAGCGCAAAGATTTCGAGGTGCGCCGTGATGCCTGGAAAGCTAAAAATCCAGCTCCATCTGGATTTAAGAAGATGCAGAATTACACCTTCCAGCCGGGAGATATTGTGCTGGTAGATCCTGGGGAGGTGGATGAAAAACTGGGCTTTCGTTATCGCTACCACGTCTATTATAAGAGCTTTGGCAAATTATGTTTTTGTCTGTGCGATGAAAACGGCAAGCGCCTGGCACGAGGCACCGAGGTGTGGAAAAAGAAGGTATCTGAAGCGTACATCAAGAAGGCAGCATAAATAATCACCCTATTATAGAACATATAGAAAAATGAAGAAATCATCAGTTATATATAATTTCACTATCTCGCAGCAGCAGGGTAAAATCCTGCTGACTGCCCAGGAATATCCCTGGAGTGTGCTCCAGGTAGTGACTTTCGACCCAAAGTATTTTGAATGGGGGGTAGAAGTTTGTAAGAGTCACGGGATGGTAGCTACACACGACAAGGACCGCTCCTTCTGCATCATCCATCTTTGCAGTGGAGATCAGAACGGCAAATATCCAGATAGGCACGTGCCAATGGATACGCCTAAAGATACAGACAATTATCTGAAGGCACTGAAGGATGCCATGGCTCAGGCAGCAGTCTGGTATTATACGAATATTATAGAATCATTTAAAAAATAGAAAATTATGGCAAAGTTAACAAAGAAAGATAAGGAGTTTTTAAAGAAAATCGGCTATCTCGAAGAGGATTTCAACCAGATAGAAAAAGCTAATTATAAGTATTATATTGAATATAATCAAAGAATCAGCGAAGAAGAAGCTCTCAAAAAGTTAGGTAGAGATCGCTGGTTATCTGGTGTAGGTAGAGCCTGTTTTCATGCTTCTGCTGTAAGGGAGTGCAAACGTGGTTCAGAGACCATATATATTAAAAGTGATACTTTCGATAAATAATATCACAATCACATATTATAATAACATTTAAAAATTAGAAATTATGGAAGCAAAGAATAATAATAAGAACGGTATGAACGTTATAGAGAATGTAGAGAACGAAGTGCAGGTGACAGAAGAGAGCCGCAAGGCATACGGCCGACCATCGGTCAATGAGGAGAAGGGATGGAAGCTGGATCACGTTATCCCTTTCTATTTTTATCATAACGCTTATATCAAGAGCCGCGCGAGCATCGACGAGCTGGTGAATATGGTACTGCAGGAATGCAATATCAAGCCGGACGATACCTGCTCTTGGGCAAAGGACATCCGCACGATTATTAAGCATAGTATTGCGAACTACGACAAGCTTTTGGAGGAGAGCGAGAACACTCCGGACGAAGAGAACCTGAACCTATCAGGGTGTTTGGTTGGCGATGCAATCGAATTGCGGCATGAGGCTTTTTATCCTGCCGGTTATATCGCTCCTCATACCTTTGAGGAGACGAAAGAGGAATACGTTCGGGAAGGTAACTGGAAGAGTTTTCTTGCCTCGAATAGTATGACCGAGGAGGAATACAAGGAGTATTACAACAAACACTATTTCCCTGCTGATGTAGCATAGAAATCCCCTACCCCGTCCGGCAGACCGGCAAGCGTGGAGCGACACCACGGCAGGGTGCGTTATTTTAAACATAACTTTAAGATTTTAATTGTTTCGCGGAAGCGTCCGCATTTGTTTTAAGTTTACTATAAAAGCTGTCTGCGGTCCGGTAGGATAGCAGCGGCAATTTCGCCTATGGTTGGCCGAGGATGATATGCTTCATCCTTCAGGGTCCGAATCCCTGGTGGGCGACAAGAGAAGAAAAGAAGATAAAAAGGTGTTGAGAATTTACTTTGCAAATAAAACAAACGTTAAAAATGCACCTAAATACGTAATTAAAGTGCGTTTTATTTGGTAGTTTCAGAAAATCTTTGTACCTTTGCATCAGATAAAAACAAGAAGATAAATAAAAACAATAATAATCATTTTAGCCCTAGCGCATCACGGTTAAGCGACGAGAATATGAACGAAAAGAATGTATATATTGTTCTTTGTAACAAGATTATCGCAGATGTTTTCGATTCCCCGGAAAAGGCTTTCAACAGTCTTCCTAAGAAAAATGAGTTCACGGAAGTTTATCAGACTATACGTACCTGCGACGGTGAGGAAGCAATTATCCCTACAGCGGATAATTTCTATCTGAGTACCCCTATTTATGTTCATGTAGCAGAGCATACGGAGGATGTGATGGGATTCCAGGTAGAGTGTCAGGAAGAAACTTTTGTTTACGAGATTCAGGGGTTTAAGGCAAAATAATAACCATTTAGCCCTACCGCATCACGGTGAAGCGCAAACAATATGGGAACATATAGAAGAGTATTTATTCCGTCCAAATTTTCATCTGTTGAGAATGCTAACAAGAAGCATAAGAGTAGCGTATCAGCGTGCAAAAAGAACGGCGTAGTAAACGTTTGTATCTTCGATGGCACGAAGTCACTTCTGGGTAAGATGAAGGCTTTTGTTGAAGAAAAGAAGGTAGATTATCATACCTTCGGTGATAACTACAACGGATACGGCTATCAGGATCACTATCACGATTATTACCTGAATGCGAAGGACGGAAAAGCATTCGTCGAAATGCTCGACGGGAAAAAGAAGGTCGTGAAGAAGGTGAAAACCTGGGAAGACGTTCGCGACGCATGGGCACGCTCGCTGGTTAGAAAATCAGAGAATGCGGTTACCTTCGAGGAGGCACAGCAGATGGCAGAGGAAAAGGTAGATTACAAGAACGACAGAATATCAGCGATGATCTCACGCCAGTCTGAGCGAGGCGACAGCGTAAAGCGCGGCAAGCTCATTGCAAAGATGGAGCGTGAAAATCCTCTCCGTCCTATCCGAGATTACGACCACGCCCTGGCTATCATTGCAGCAAGCAAACGTCACAATAATACGACCTACGATAACCTCCTGAGCGAGGCGCACGATATGGAGCGCTATGGCGATATTGAGCCAGGAACCGCAAAGGAGTGGGCACGTGAGCAGATAAAGAAAACTAAGCAGATATAATTATTACTAAGCCCTAGGCGCATCGCGGTTAAGCGCAGACAATATGAAGAAGTTTTTTGTATATTTCGACAAGAAAGTAATCATTGACTCAGCAGAAGAAGCCGAGGAGTTTATCAATAGCCTGACCGACAAGAACGAGCCGGGCGGCAGAAAGCTGGAGGTTAACTACAACGTTCACGCCCTTCTGAAGAAGATTTATCAGGACGAGCAGGCGGGCAGAAAATTGCAGACTACAGGCTGCAGCCCTTCATCCTTCATCTATTGCTATCCTGCCCTTGCTGATACTCCCGAGGAGTGCGAGAAGGCCGTGATAGCGAAGGAGGCGGCAGATCGCAAGCGCAAGCAGGACAACGAAATCCTGGTGAAGCAGCGCATTGCCCGAGAGATCAACGAGCGTCGTAAGGAACTGGCAGCGATGCCAAAAGGTTTCTTTACCGTCTGTCTTCATGCCACCGTCAATTCTACATATAAATATTATGAGTACGTAGGCTATGCCAAGAATGGTGAGGAGGCATATAAAATGACAGTAGCGAAGATACAGAAAGAAGAAGGTGCCCACCTCTGGGATTACGACAGCATCCTGGATGCTGAAATCATTCCGCGTCTTCTCGGTGACGAGATTCACTCGTTATAGTATCGGATTTTTATTACTGGTTTATAGAACATTCAGCCCTCGACAGCACGGTTAAGTCAATTAGATATGAAAGCTATCACAAAGAATGGAACTGTTTATGATGTGAAGTTCTTGAATACTAAAGACCCTTTCTGTTTATATCTATGCGAGAAGGACGGAAGGATATTATCTTGGCGAGATTTTGACGGTCTTATAAACATATCCGGAGAATGGTATCATTGTTTAATGGAGGCCGGAATATCTAATAATGAGGTAATACCGGCTGTTCGTTTGTGTCAAGATGCAAAAGTCGCTTTGGGTCTGAACACCAAGGAAAGTATATGTATCCGTCTCGATTCTACCCCTAAAGAAGAGTTTAATGCTTTTTATAGAGAATTGCTCAAGTCGATAAAAGAAAAAGCAAGGGGACTGAGTTTTACCTACATAGAGTTTACTGATGATTTCATTTGCGGTAGCGACTGTGCGGAAAATTACAGATTTCTTTATTTCAACGAAAAGGCATTAAACATCCTGAATGCTTTTAAGGCGATAGATAAGTTTGAGGATAGGCTGAAGTTTACGTCGTGCTTTGAAGGACATGATACGACCTATCGTGTTGATAGTACGAATATGGATAAACTTTTTGCGCTTGCTGCTCCAAAACTTAAAGAGATTGAGGAGAGAAAGAAAAAGAATGAAATAAAGAATGAGAAGATCAGAAGAGTTAAAGAGGCTATAGAAAATGGCGCTATCTCTTTTCACTGCGAATCGGCACCACATGACGAAGATTTGAGCGAGGCTATTTTAACCCGTCCTTGCCCTAATTCAGGTTCCTTCACCTTGACGCATCGCATACCTGCTGAAGTGTTCTCAAAGATAAAGAAATTCGGCGTATATTATGACCACGATTTCTTAGAGGAGTGTGATATGTTCTGGTCTGCTCCTGGATGGCGTTTCGGGAAAGAAGCTATTGAAACTTTGTTGCGTGAAAACTTCAAGGTGTTTGTGGATTGCGAAGAAGTTTCTTTAACTCAAGATTAAGGAAACGGAAAAGCCCCGACCGAAGCCGGAAGGCATCGGGATTGAGAACGGCGGTGATAATGATCCGCTCAAAGGTATAGATTTTAAGTAATAATATTTAGCCCTCGACATCACGGTTAAGTCAATTAGTATGAAGGATTTGAATCTTGTTATAGAAGGGCAAAATAATCTTAAATGTTTATTAAGCGTAAAAATGCCTGTTGATGATCCTAAATATTCAAAGTTTGGAAAGGACTTTTTCGATGATGAGTATATAAATGATGAAGTCTTTAAATATTTCGATCGTTATTATATGTTTCTTTCAGATGAGTTTACTGCCTGGTATCAGCAAAACGAAGAAGAAGCATGGTTTGACTTACGCTTAGGCGATGATGGCAAAATGTATGCGGTAGCAGGCGACTCAGAAGGTATTAATTTCTTAAATGAGGTAATCTATATAACATTAGATTATCTCGACCATGAGATAAACTTTATGGGTAGCGAGAAAGATAGTAGTTATTGGTTTAGTTTTTGGATTGACCCAGATGGTGGCATCCTAAAAGCTGCTGACTCTTGTCGTTCTTTTGACTTCTATGATGACTTAAATTATGATGACGCATATTATTCGACGAAAGAATATAGCTTCAAGGCAGCTCTCGATGATCTGATTGCTCACAGCGACGACTATCAGAATCCGGATAACGAGGATGAGGATGAAGAAGATGAGGAGGAGGAATAATTATGTCGGAGATTATTTGTAACAATACAACAACGTTTCTTGCAAGACGATTGTTTGATAATGGTGAGTCTTTGGTGTGTAAGGGTGATACGTACAAGAGAGTTGGAACGATTGAGGGTTTAATAACCACGCTGACGATTACGGGAAGAGATAAGAATATATATTCTTTCCGTATCATAGACGAACAACGTCAACCTTATAAAGACCTGACTAGGATAATATGCAATAGATTGGCGGGCGAGCCGAAAGACAGTGCAAGCTCAATCGGTCAGATATTCCTGGATAAGCAAGGTTATTGGGTTATGTTTGAGGATTGTAGTTATCCAGATAACCATACAACTTTGGAATTTCATAAAATTGGCGTTTACGCATAAAACGAAAAAGCCCCGACCTAAGCCGGGGCACTGCGAGCCTTCTGGCTCGAATCTACTATAGTAGAAATTTGGCTCTTTAAGAGCGTTTGAATCCACAGACTTTTGAAAGTCTGACCGTCAACGGAAGTTTTATGTTTCTTTCTATTCCATAAAGGTACGATTGAAATCTTCCGAAGACGGTGCAAATTTAAAAAATAAAACAATACGGTGTATCATTTCACCCGAATTATTAATATTAATTAAGATATTTCAGCCCTACCGCAGCACGGCGAAGCGGATTTCTTATGATTACAGTAAATAATTCCGATATTTGCAGCAGTAACTTCTCTCAACCTTTCGGAATCTTGAACGAAGTGGGAGATTGCAACGAGTACGCAAGCGAGGCGGAAGACATCCTCGGATTAAAGTATGAAGACGAAGATTCAGGCGTTTGGGCTGACATTATGTTCAGTACTTCAACAGGTAAGCAATATGCCGTTTGCGGTGACGTATTGCCTACGGAATCTGGTGGCACTTTCTATTTCAAGGAGCTGGAAGAAAGCGAGTATATCGAATGTAGTGCCAAGTATCTTGACGCTTTCGGGTCGAAAGTAGAAGAGGAACTGGAAGATCTGAACGACGATGACGTGAAATTTCACAAACACGTATATAAGGACGGGACGGTTGATCTTACAATCACATACAAAGGTAAAAAACCGATTGTTGAGGATTCCTGCGACGGTCTTATATGTTTTGAAGACCTTTTTGAAGGTTTTCGTATAGCGAGCGGAGACGAGAAAATAGCCGCTTATCTAATAGGTTGCCGCCACCGTTACTGGACAGACGAAGATGTAGTGCTTTATTGGAGATAAAAAGTTTTGTGTATATTTCAGCCCTACCGCATCACGGCGAAGCGGATTTTTATGGAGGATATTAAAAATCAGGCATCATCTTCTGCCACGAAAGATAGTATCAGCATCACTCCCCGTGATGTGCTCCAGCGTTACGACCTGCTGGAGGCTCATCTGGATAAATTGAAGCCTGGCGAGTATTTCGTCTGCATCAATTACAAGAAAAAGGGTGTTGTTGAGCTGCGCAGGAACCCACGTCCTGCTGATCATCTGAACGTACTGGAGAAGGTAACGAAGGAGGAGAAGAATACAAAAGCTGCCCTGCATCGTTTTGCTGTCGAGGTTCGTAAGGTGTACCAGTCTGGTATTATCATCATCGGCAAGACTCATGCCCTGAAAAACTTCGGCAAACGTATCGTAGATGCAGCGCTATGTATCAAGGAGAGTGAGAACCAGTATTATTCCTGTGCTGCTCCTCGCCAGTATTACGACAAGAATACGCTGGTATATATGAAGCTGGAGCAGATAGAGAATGAAGATAAATAAAAAATATTTATAGTAACTTCTTAAATTCACTTGAAATTATGGAGAAAGAAAAATTTACACTTTCTTATATCGGAAGATCAAAGTGGTCTGTTTCTGATAGATTGACAAGTCTTAAGCTTAAGTTTAATGAGGAGAATAAAGATGTTTAAGATATTGCACGCCTTCCTTGATTATCCCTTCTGCTCGTTCGAGTTTCTGAATCTCGACACTCAGGATCATATATTTGCTTCATTCTTCGATGATCCTCTTTATGAGCTTCTGAAAGAGTGCGGGGTGAATTATGACCACGAGTTAGAAGGGAAGATAATAGAGAAGATTCCGTCCGATTTGCGCATACATACCAGGGAGTATGCTGTTATCAGGGCGCAACAATATTTAGAAGGTTCTTGGTTCTTTCCCTGGCTAAAGAAGAAAAAGTAATATAATCATTCAGCCCTACCGCATCACGGCGAAGCGGATTCAATATGAAGAAAGATAGATTTGTTGTAAAATCCAGCAAGACCGAATCTGTAGTATGGACGGTTGAAGATAATGTGTCGGGCATAGGCATCACTTTCGTAGAAGGAGATTTGTTTGATACTTGTAGATATTTTGTTATCGACAAAGCAAAATGCAAGAATAAGGATATTGATGGCATCGTTGCAAATATCACTAAGTGGATAGGTGAGAATCACCTGGATTTAGCTGTATGTAACGTTTCTGCCCGATTCCGTGCTATTTGGCTGCTGAACGATTCCTACAGCCTGACAGTCATCACTGAGGCTATTAAGGGTATCTCTCCTAACGATGTGGATATGACCAAAGCTTCTGATACTCTCTTTAACAAGGTTCACGATTACGTTCTTACGGGCGATGGTGAAAATGAGTTCTGTTCCGAGCAGGAGATTACCCGACTCCTTGGCGCGGTATCTATGCTATCAGATAAAGAGGCGATGGAGGTGTATTGTCTGGCTTCCGTGTTCTGGAATTACAAGGATAAGGCAGAAATAGATATTGGCAATTATGCAGATGATCTTATTTGTTGGCCGGTCTATTTATCCCGAGAGCAACAAGCCGAGGCGATGGGTAATGATAGCAAGATTATCGAAGCTGAAGGTTTTGAACTCGAAGAAGAGGATGAGGAAAATTAGAACACAAAAAGGCTTTGGCCAAACTTCTATTTCGGAAAAATAGAACATTTTATAGTAACTTTTTAAATCCGCAAAGAAAATGGAGAATAACAAAACATCAAATAAGAAAGGAAGACCAGCAGCAGAGGGCAGCGTCCACAAATATGTGGTGCCCGATGACGTTCACGACTGGATCAAGAAGCATGGAGGCAGCAGATATGTTACTGAGACCTTCCGCGCTATCAAGGCTGCGACCTTACAGGCGCAGAAGAAGCCTTCGTTATAACATCGGTGGAACATCACTAATGCTGCGACAAAATTATAAACTTCAATTTTAAAACTTTCAAAGACTATGAATAAAGAAGAAATCAAAGCACTTGTTTGCAAGAAGCTCGCAAATGATCTGAATTGGAATGAAATGCAGATCCGCCAGGAAACCATTACGGATATTACCAACGCATGCGGTACCCTGCAACCTTGCATCATTGCGATGCAGCCGGTCGTAGATTGGTTTAACTCGCATAAACTCGAAAACAAGTCGAGGGGAGAACAAAAGCCTTATGTGGGTGTGCTCATCAACCTGATTTGGCTCCTTGCTGCAAACGATATTGCAGGTATGATGCAGAACTGGGTACTCAGCGATATGGAATAGAAAACATCAATTTTAATACATTTAAAGATTATAGCATTATGAAGAAAGCAATTACTTATTCCCTTGCAGCCCTCGCCTTCGTAGGTGTAGCAGTGCTGCTCTTCTCTACCATCGGTGTAGCAGTATTCTTCCTGCCACTTCTGGCTGGAGCATTCAAGTAGAAAAAATATCGTGCGGGATACAATATCTCTGCATCCCGCACGTTATCAATTATAGAAACTTTAAAAACTTAGTAAACATGAAGAATTATATCTGTTATGAAGGACATTGTTTTGGCAGTTTTGAGGAACTATCTGATTTCGCCAAGAACAATCCAGCCAGCGATGTGCTCGTATGGGACTATCAGGAACGTCAAAACCTGGTAATCGCAAACGGGAAGCTGGTCCCACAGGGTAAGCAGGGACGTGGCAAATGTACCTATAAGGGTAAGACCTATGAGGGCGAGGTGGAATACATCGACAACAAGCTTTATGTAGGCGGCAGGTACGTTAAGGATATGTAGAAATTCCTACGTTATGGCATCGGCAAACCTTCACTGAGTTTCGCCAATGCGACAAAATTGTAAACTCAAACCTTTTAAATTTTTGGCTTATGAAAACTAGAATGTTTTTATTTGCCACCACCTTACTGATGATGGCAGCGGGTGCGGGCTTCGGCTCTTGCGCCCAAAGCGATGGAGTGTTGAACACCAATGACAGCCAGCAGACTGATAAGCCCTACTCCACCTTCACGGTTCCTGATGTGCAGTTTGAGCGCAATAAGATTACAACGATTAAGGGTCAGTACTTCAATCATCAATCGGGCATCTCTATGTCGCTGAATACTGAATGGAGCGAAAAGGGTTTTGATGTTGAGATTTAGTTGATAGTTTATAGGCGATAAGGAAATTTAAAAAGGTACATTCGCACTTTAGTACTTTCGTACTTTGTGATATGTTTGCACTTTTGTACTTTTGTACGTTTACACCTTTATACTTTCGTATATTTGTATCTTATGTATCTTAGTACTAACGCACTTTCATACCTCAGCACATTAATACTTTCGTACCTTAGTACAACCACATCTTAGTACTTTGGCACATCTGTTCTTTAGTACCTTAGTACTTTCACACCTTAGCTCATTCGTTCCTCGGTACTTTAGTTCCTTAGCACTTTCGCACTTCGGTACGTTTGCGCCTTAGTACTAAAGTACTATTATAGATACTAATAATTAAATATGATTAAAATCTAAAAAATAATAAGGTAATTATTTGTGGGAATGAATATTTTTTAGTACTTTTGCACCGAAGTAGAAAAGTACTTTGGTACATTTAAGGATACCTTCATTCGTTCGTTGATGGATTTCCACTTTAACACATTGGCTGATTTCCACTTTAGCACTTTTCTTCTTTAGTACATTAGTACTTCGGTACGATTGTACTTTTGAACTTTTAAACTTTTAAAGAATAAACTAGAAGTAGAACGTTTTTAATACATTACAAGAAATGGCAGAAATTAGATTGAAAGAAGTTCTCGCCTTCGTGAATCACAAGGGTGGGGTAGGTAAGACAACATCAGTTCAGAGTTTGGCAACTGGCTTGCGCCGTTATGGCAAGGGCTATTTCGGTAAGGGCGAGGATGGCAAGGAGCGTAAGCCTCGCGTGTTGCTCATCGACTTAGACCCACAGTCAAGTCTCTCCTTCCTTTTCGGATGGAGTGAAGTGCAGAATCCGGGCAAGCCTACGGTATATGATGCGCTCATCAAGCAGTCACCGCTTACGGTGTACCAGGTGGAAGAAGGCATCCATCTTGCACCTGCGTCGGCAAATCTGATAAGCATTGAGCCGTTTCTCAATCAGATGCCGGTACCTCGCAAGGCACTCACAAAACTGCTGGCGAAACCTTTTGCCGTGATGCAGGACTACAAGTTCACCGACAAGGACGGACAGAAGGTAGAAAATGAGTTTGCCGGCAAGGACGGAATGAAGGTAGAAGAGGTGTTTGACTATATCCTGATAGACTGCCCACCAGCTATGTCATTGCTCACCCATAACGCACTCTCTTGCGCCACAAGCGTAGTTATTCCAGTACAGTTGGAAATGCTGGCCACGAAAGGTATTGCTGAAATCCTGAATGCCATCAAGGAGACGAGAGAAGACTTGAACCCTAACCTGGATATTCGAGGTTTGTTGATGGTGATGAGTAACGATCAGACGAAGGCTACCAAGCAGTTCAAGGAGTATCTGGGTGATAAGTTCGACGACTATATGTTTGATGCCTACACCCGCCGAGACACCAAGATGGTGGAAGCGCAGGCGATGTCGAAGGATATTTTTACCTATGCGCCATACAGCAGGGTAGGCAACGACTATGCAGCCTTCACGAAAGAGATATTGGCAAGTATGCCTAAATAGTGTTTAATATTAAATGTTTAGCGATTATGGCAAGACAAGCACAGAACGGCTTCTCAAAGTTTGATATTACCAAGTCGAAGGCGATGAGGAATATTGAAGATATTTACGACTCAGAGTCATCGGCAGCAGAGGAGCCGGAAAAGACTGAGACCCAGACAGTGGATTTGGAATCAACAGAAGAGAATGCTCCGGCAGCAAAGCAGGAGCCAGCAGAAGAGACACCAGCCGAGCAGACACCAGCCGAGAAAAAAAACGCCGAGGAGATAGCCCACGTTCCCAGCGATTCTATCGCTGGTCCCTCATCATCTCTCAATAGCGGAATGCCATCTGGCATGAAGCCTTTGAAGGCAGAGAAGGGTGTAAAGATCTCCCTCCCTATGGAGTATTACTTCAAGCTCGTGCAGATAAAAGCCTGCACGGGCAAGAGCCTTCAGGACTTGGCAGCGCAGGGCGTGATGGAGTTTATCGATCGTTTCAGCCAACCAGACAGTCAGGTAAACGAAAAGTCAGATTGAGGTAAAATCTTACTAAAGTCTTTTATACCTCGATGAGGTACCGAAATAGTACCTAGGGGTATAGTTTTCGGTACCTAAGGGTATAGTTCTTGGAACCAATTTTACCACCTAAATCTGATTTTTCGTTTACCTCAAAACGAAGTCTTTAAATAGAAAATTATAGTATTACTTATATTATATATATTAGGAAAATTCTAACGTATTGATATTCAGGTATTTATAATTTTGTTGGTAAACGAAAAGTCAGATTTAGGTAAACGAAAAGTCAGATTTAGGTAAATGAAAAGTCAGATTTAGGTAAACGAAAAGTCAGATTTAGGTAAACGAAAAGTCAGATTTAGGTAAACGAAAAGTCAGATTTGATATGAGTGATGAAAATAAAAACAATGGTTTAGCTTGGATAAACACTCCTTTTTCGCTCACGAAACTGGATAGACAATACTCTCTGTTTCAGCAGAATGTGTTGATGATAACAAGCACACACCTGCAGAAGTTTGTAGATGAATACTTTTTGGAGAAGAGGCAGTTGGGCGACGCTCGTTCTGATTTTCTGTTTGAGCAAGGTGTAGATCATATCGTGATGAATATTCCACCTATCAAGATAGATATTCATGATTTCATTACTTGCGAGAATATGAGCTATCAGAAGTTGAGAGCAGAGCTGAAGACAAGCATTCTCGATATGACGGTAAGGAGTACACTGCCCGATGGTAGCGACGAGTTTGCTCATATATTCAGCCGAATGAGTATTCCATCGTCGAAGAACGGATATACAACTAAGGACGGAAAGAAAGTGAGCCGCATATTGGGATATATTATGCTTGAGATTGACCCGAAACTTTCTAAGCGGGTGTTTGATATGGGGCAGGGGTATATTCACCATATATCTATGATAGCGAAGTTTGCAAAGAACGTGAATACACCGCGCGTATATATCTATCTCTTGCGCCAGATAGGATTGAACCGCAGTATGGATATATCGGTGCCTTTCCTGGAATTGAAGTCTTATCTCGGTTTGGTAGAGATTGATGCCGACAAGAAAGAAATTCTGAAAAACGAATTTGGCGAGCCTGTGATGAACAAATACCCCAAGTTCTCGCAGTTCCGAAAACAGGTTCTCGATGTGGTATGTAGGGATTTGCAGAGGATGGAGAAGTTATCACAGACGGACATCGTATTTGATGAGTTGAAAGACGATGACATCATCTATAAATCGGGTAAGCGAAAAGGTGATCCCGACTTTATCAGGTTTCATGTGAGACGCACGGTTGTTGGCGAGAATCATCTATCAAAGGATAAGAATATGGACGTGGCCGCCACTCTGAATGAGCGATACAAACAGAACCGCACACCGAAAAAAGGCACACCAGTAGAGGGTGATATATTCGCCCATGTGCATCAGCCTACAGAAGGTAAACTCGTTACCGAGGTAGGCGAGGGCAGCGACAAGTGGAAGGCATTCTGCAAGCTCGTTATAGGCGATGCTGAGAAATCACTGATTTCCCGCATTTCCTTCGTCGGCATGAAGAACGGAAGGTTTTGCGTGGAGTGCAGTGATGATGATTTCGAGATGATCAGAAATCTTGGTATTGAAGACAAGGCAAAGGAGTTCTTCGATTGCAAGGGGTCTTTCGCTCCGGTGTTCTACCGCGGATAAAAGTAAAAAGGTAAAAAGGTTAAATCTCCTTTTTACCTTTTTTTTGTCCCACCCGTTTCCCCTTCTTTTCGTACCTTTGCATCAAGAAACATTAAATAAATGAAGACGTATGAAAAGGAAAGAGATTATTCATCTACTCTTGATTGCAGTAGCGATGATGATGTTTACGGCCTGTGCTTCCTCACGACGGGTGGTTAGCGATAACCACCAGGAGACGAAGGATAGCGTGAAGACCGAGCAGACGGATAGCGTGCATAAGCAGGTAGCGGCAAGCGATAGCGCAGCTAAGAAGCTCATCGAGGATAAGCAGACCACTGTCACCTCCTCGGAATTGGGCGAATATGAAGAAACCATCCAGGAACATATCACCGAGTCCACCGATTCTTCCGGAAACAAGCAGAAGACTACCCAGCGCACCACCCATCGCAAGGGCAGTCACAGCAACCAGTCATCCTATGATGAGCGTTTGCAGCTTCAGCAGCAGGAAATAGCTCAGATGCAGAAAATCATCGACAGCCTATCCGTCCGCACCCGCAGCAACGTGAGTACTCACTGGGAAGCCACCGACAGCTTATCCGACACCAAGGATAAGAACACCAGGGAGACGAGAAAGGTAACCTGTCAGGAAACGGCAAGAAAGAACTCCTTTGCCCTGTTCCTGATATTAGTAGTGGTGCTGTTACTGACAACTCTCAAAAAGCATGATGACCATGGGCAAGGGAAGAAAGAACAGAAATGATTACGACCTCGTAGATAATGAGGAGCAGGCAGAAGTTACGCTGCAGGATTTTGTCATTCCGGCAAAGATAGAAGCCTTCTGCAATCAGTATGAACCGCAGGATCATTGGACGGAAGGTTGCGATACCTACACCGATTACCAACTGCGAAGTTACTTCAAAGCAGTAGTCTGTCCGCTTGGCGACCCGTTGAGCCTATATCTCCTGGAGTTAGGTTATCGTGGCTTCAAAATGCGGAACGATGAAAGCGGGGAGCCAGTCATCTATTGCAAGGCGAAGATTTAAAAAGCCTTATGGCTGCGGATTTCAAATCCGCAAGGAAATATGTCGAGCCTTTTTAGACGGCGGATTTCAAATCCGCCGGAACGCCTAGCGGGCTCCCCCCCCCACCTAGCAGAAAACACAATATTTCGCCGAAAATATACGCAATATTTCTCGAAAATTATACAATAGATTTCTAATTATTTAAAATACAAGGATTTATGGGTAAAGATAACAGACCTCACAACTATCTGAAGATAGCAGAGGTGAGTGAAACAGGCAAGAAGCTGAAAGCATTTCTTGCCGAGTGCAGTGAAGCAAGCGAGAAGGCGAGAGCCTGGGCAGAGAAGCAGGGAGCCGATACCTACTACGAGTCACCCGAAGGCTTTGCCGGAGGTGTGGTAATGGTAGAGTTCAAGAACACCATCCACAAGGAAGGCTGGACGAACGTGCAGATGCCTACCAAAGACGGAATGCAGAGCACATCACTCTTCATTCCTGATGAGAACAGCGAACAGGAGAAAGAGATGCTATCACTTCCGATCGTAAATGAAGCGGCACTCATCGCCATTCTGCAGTTCAAACCTAAGATGGCAAAGGGCAAGGATGGAAAGGAAGCGCAGCTTCCGTTCACCTTCGGCACCACAACGCCACCACTCTTCCTGCATCACGGCTTCTACTATACCGATGTGCCTTACGAGAGCACGAGCGCCGACTGCCAGGTAATCGGGGAGAAGGAGTTCCTTCGCCGCAGAATGGCAGCAACCAATGAGCAAAAGTAGTATTTCATATATAATTAAGGTTTTTATTTAAGTTTTTATTTAGTTTTTATTTAGGTTTAGTATTACTAGTTTTTTCAAAAAGTTTAAAGGTTATACGATGTTGCAGCCAGCCGCCCGTGATGGATAGCTGGCTGTTTTTTTTCAATACGCCCTGAAAGGGCAGCAGCTCCTAGCCCAGGGCACTCGCCCTGGGTAAACATCGCGGCAGGAATGCGCCCTGCAAGGGCAAAAGCCTTAACTACTCCCGATGGTGTATATCTTCCGCCACCATACCCAAGCTGTTCTGCTGAATGTTCAAGCGATGAGTCAGCTCATTGATGAGCTTCTGCTGATCGCCTATCTGCTTCTGCTGTCCGGCGATAATATCGAGCATACGGTTAAGGGTAGCCATACTGATGTCCGGATCGGCATTTGGAACTGGCTCCGCAATCGGAGTAGGGGTAGTCTCATTCATAGGGGCAGAGGCATCCTCTCTTTTGTACTCTCCCTTTTGCTTGTGCCCCTTTGCGCCCCCGTTCCCAGCGATTCCATCGCTGGTCCACCCCGGTACCACCGATTTCACTCTCTCCACATCGAGCGGATTGCGCAGCGCACGCGTACCCAGTTTGCGCTTCTCATCATTATCTATATATCCGCCATCTGGTTCAAACTGGTCATCTATGCCAGGGCATACATACTCCTCCTCACAGTAGCCTCCCTCCTCCTGAAGGTCCTTATCCGCATCTACAATAAATGCCGATAGCGGAACGTGAAACGCATTGCAGAAGCGCAGCAGGGCGATGGTAGGCAGTGGCGACTTCTTTCTTATCCAGCTATCCAGGCACGCATTGCTCGTGGTACCCATAGCCTTCATAATTTGCTTATTGGTGATTTTTCTGTTTGCTTCCATCCACTTGTCGAGGAAGCTGTAGTTATAAAAGTACTTCATATCTCAAGTATATTTAAAAGGTGAATAAACTCTAATCTGCTCATCTGAAAATCAGTTAATATATCTAACCTATGTTAAATTCCCCTAATTTCTGAAAGAAAATATAGGTAACATTTGGTAGTTATGATTTTATTTCCTAAATTTGCACCAAAATTAAGAAATAAAATTGAGATGACAAAGGAAATTATAGAAAAAGTTACGCAGAATAATACTCCGTTAGAGGTAAATGATATTTCTGCTGACGAAAAGAAGAACTTAGCTGAGTTTTTATCAGCCAAAGGCTTCACGATTTCGACTTTTTACCTTCGTTTCTTCCAGAAGGGTTTCGATGCCTGGGAAATCCTAGGCATCAAGAACTGCAAAAAGCAGTTCTTAGCTATACCGGAAGTAGCTAACCTATTATCCGAGTATGTGGAGACCGATGCCCTGGGTAACGAGATTGGAAAGAAAGGTTATCTGACAGAGGCTGCCAAGAGCGAGGAGCCAGGTGTATTCTACACTTGTCTGAAAAAAGCCAGCAGCGGTCTCTGCATGAAGTTCTTTGCCTTCATGGAGGAACGCGGTATGAGCCGCACCACCATCATCAAGCGGTTTACCGCCGATGATTGGAAACCGTGGGAGCAGGAAGGCATCAGGGCGCTCTTGCAGACAAGAGTAGCCTAAGCTGTCATATCCCCCTCGCTCCCGTTCCCAGCGATTCCATCGCTGGTCTTTAATGAAACATTCATAACTACAAATGATAGATGTAACTGTTGATTTTGAAACCTGTTCGCTTTCTCCCACCGCAGCCGTTATGAGTATCGGCGCGGTGGCATGGAAGCGCTACGGTAAAGAGAGTCCCTTCTTTGATGAAGGTGACGGCGTTTTGAGAAATTCCACATTCTCTGCCCACGTTGACCTGCGAAGCATGTTCCTGAATGGGTTCGCCTTTGATCAATCGACGGCAGACTGGTGGGCAAAGCAGAGTGACGAGGCAAAAGCTGCCTTGCTCGATAGCGACAGCGACGAGTCACCTTGCCAGCCTATTGATGTGGTAGTGACGTGGTTCTTCGAGTGGATACAAGATGTGAAGAAGAAACTCGGTGATGAAGACCTTTGCCTTTGGGCGCAGGGTACCGACTTTGACCCAGCTATCCTGAGATATATCTGTTACAAGCTGGGCATCAAGTTCCAGATTAAGCATACCCAACTGAGAGATCATCGCACGTTCTATCTTGAACTTGCGAGAATCATCTGGGATGCAGCCGAGCCAAACGAGGAACGTTTCGACCTAGACAAGGCTTACGCCCTGACTACGGACTACAAGGACATCGCCGATGACGAGGGTGCGGCACACGACCCGCTCTTCGACTGCAAGCGAAGTATCTACAGTACCTGGCAGATGATGAAGAAGATAAGAGAAGCCTATGCCTAGGCTATTCGATTTGCCCTATATCCCTAACCGGACGGGCATACAGCAGAGGCACAGGAATCTATCCCGATATAAGATGCTCCATCGCTTCGCCTATACCGAGACGATGAGCGGACTGAGGGATGACATTCCAACTCTTCTCTTCTATGCTCCCTTCGCCCTATTGAAAGATACCTGCGAGTATCTTTGCAGGATGATGACGGGCAGTGTGGAAGATATGATTATCACGCCTTCGCATAGTTGCCGCCGCAAGAACGGCAAGATATACTGGAGGCAGGAGGTGCAGATCATCGGTTTAAATACCGATTTCCTCACGATGGAAAGTCTCTCGCAGATGATAGTACACCGCATGGAAACTATCTGCAACTGTAAGATCAGGCATTATCGCCTGGAAACATTTCTGAATTTATAAAACATAAAGATATGAAGAAATAAAAGATATTCTGCATGCCATCATGCAAACTTCGGTACGATACACTCGATCCGACGTTATTTTATTAGACCACCGAGCCATCGGTTAAATGGCAGGAAGAACTGGACGGGTAATGAGTGAACGCTGCAAAGCTTCACTGATAAGTTGATACCCTCCACCGCAACCTCGGAACGATAAGTGAAAAGTCTGATTAAAAAGCCTGAGGAATACTTATCGATGCGGTAAAAAGGCATCCTCGAAATTTGGCGGCATTACCCCGAAAGTTCTTCTTTCTTTGAAACATTGATATTAAGAGAATAGGGGGAGGCATTCTGGAAACGCTCTTATGCAAGGGTAGTGGGAGTCAGCAATGCCCCACGACTACGTATGCTGCATCTTTGCTGCGGGCGAGTACCACAGATTTTCAAATGCTCCGACCGCTTGCTCTGGAATATAACCTGGAAAGGTGCAAACACTTGAAGTTTGGCCTACCCTTTGCGCCCCCGTTCCCAGCGATTCCATCGCTGGTCAATGGTCAAGAGTGGTGCTTTCCCTTTCTCTTATAACTCTATAAATACTCTTGATATAAGATATGTTATTCCACCCTATATTGAACCAGCTTGCCAATCTTGACATGGCTTTCCTCGTAAAACCTGCCGATGAGCAGCGCATCGAGGGACAGACTGCCTGTTTCTGTCCGCTCTGCCAGAAGGAAGAGGCAGACGATGGCGAGCAGGGCAAGGCAAAACAGACACCACACCTCATTATATACAATAATGAGCGTGGCGGTATGTATAACGGCGTAGGGGTGGATAATAATACCAAGGCAGAGCATGGTGCCCTGCGCTGGATGTGTACCAAGACCGGCAAGTATGGCTACGGAGCCTTGGAACTCTATGCCGCAAAGCGCAAGCTGCCGATGCACGGAGCCAGTCTGCTTCGCCTTTGTCACGACCTCGTGGTAAAGGCGTATGGCGACAACGAGAAGACGAGAGCCAAATGGCCTGCGCTCTTTGCTAAGATGGACTATCGAACTATTGCCGCACAGACGATAGAGACATTCTCTTTCATGCCAAAAACTGATTTCAATCCCCAGGAGCTTGCAGCCCTGGGGTGCGAGGTCACATCAGTAAAAGGCATTCCGCAATACGGTTTCGGCAAGGACTTCAATACAAGAATGCTGAACGAAGATTTCCGAATCTATGCCGTGGACCAGGTAACGCTGCCTAATGTGGTGAGAAACGGGCAACTGGTGAGTGAAGTGATTTACGGAACACCCTGGAATCCGCTGTTCGTCTGTTTCGCCACCGATGTGATAGCCCCGCAAGGAAGCTGCGGCTGCTTCTTCCGTCCGGCAATGCTGCAAGACCCGATAGTCTTCTCTACTTGCGAGGATCACAGCGTGAGGAAGGTGAGTAAATGGCTCATGGGCGACAAGGTTTTCACCTATGCCATGGACCATCGGAGTAACAACTCTACTGCCGTTCACTCGGCAATAGAAAAGTTACAACCGGGAGAAGTTTATACGGAGACTAAAGAAATATGGGTAGAGAACGAAACCAAGGACGGAGAACCGAAAGGTACCTTCCATACTGAGGATAAACCTATAGAAATAGGTGACATCAAGGCTCAGAACATCGTTTTCTGCCGAACACCCGAAGACGCATTGAGTATCTATTACGCCATGCGTTCCCTGCGTCAGGATAAGGCGCAGGATAAGCATTTTCAGAAATACTGCTGGTACCACGTAGCCTTCTCGCTAGGCAGAAGAAACTTCTGGTATATCGAGCGTGGGCAGTGGAGACAAGAGAAACTGGATTTCAACGCCGTGCAGTATCAGAAAATGAAGCGATTTGCCGAAAGGGTCATTATGATTTACCCTAATGACATCGCCAGCCAAAGGGATTGTGGAGCCATCGCAACCAAGTATTGCGATATTTGTTATGCCACGCTGCCCGACGGCTTCAGAAGCAGATATAATCAAAGGTGGAACTGGTTGTACGGTTGCTCTCCAAGAAGCGTGAGAGATTATCTGATGTGTTACCACATGGATGATGCCGACAACTTCAAGTTCGACCACGATATAAGGTTGCCGCTATATTCGAGACTGCGAGGAGCCAACAACACGGACCCATTCGAGATAGAATATCCTCGTGATCCGAGAAGCGGCAAACTTAAACCGCCTACCTGCAAGGTATCGCCTACCAAGGTGTGGCTCTTTATGACCTGTCACGGTTATTACAGAATGATAGACCCTGAGAGTACCGACCTTGTAGGTCAGTATATCCACCTGGATAGATGTTTTGTGGAATATATCGACCAGAAGAGTATCATCCAGGCAACAAAGGTTCAACTTCTGCAGTTCACCGAACAGAGTTGGCGGTACAATGACAAGGAGCGCAAGATGATGTCAGACTGCGCCAACCTGATAGATAAGAATTTCAGCGAAAAATCGGCTGGAGGTTTGCAGAGCATGGTGATAGACTTCACCGAGAGTTTCGATGCGCATACGGAATATTTCTTCTTCCGTAATGTAGCGTTAAAGATTACGCCCGAAGCCATCACGCCAGTCAGTTACGAGAAGCTGAATTTCTTTATCCCAGCCCTGGCAAAGAAACCGTATGATTTCACGATGAGGGTTTTCAATCCTCCTTTTGTTATCAGCGAGAGCCAGGAATATAAGGATAAAGTGGCTGCCATTGCTCAAGAGGAAGCGCAGGTTAATGAGGATGGCTCACCAGTCTTTACGAGAGCCGAAATCGACCAGAAGAAGAAAGACCTCAAAGATTGGGCGCAAACCTTCCGCTGGCAAGTAGATTGGCAAGGCAAGCAGGAGAAGGAACTTTGGCCTGTACTGAGAGTGATACGCGGTTGCTGCAATGTGCAGTGGAGACTGGAGCAGGATAGTATTCGCAACAAGAAGCCGATGCCCGCTGAAGCCATCGCCGACATCAACTCTCATTTCGCCAACATGATTTCCTGCTTGGGAAGAATCTGCTATCGCTCATGGGCTGACATGCAGAGTATCTGTCCCTATCTCCTCGAAGATGCGGTGGAGGACGAAAAGCAGGCAAGTGGCGGTTCAGGCAAATCATTGATGATAAACCTCGTGGTAGGTTCAGCAGTGAATGTGTTGCGTGTCGATATGAAAGAGTTTGTAACGATTGCCGACGCAAAGTTTTGCCTTTCCGATTTGCTGATATATCCGGGTAAGTTTAGAGTAATACACTGGGAAGATAAGCCTTCGGGTTTCCCGATGAAGTACTTCTATATTAAGGTAACGGCAGGTGCCAAGGTTGAGCGAAAGTTCGGCGACCCTATCGTCTTCAAGCTGGAGGAATCGCCATTGAACGTGATTACCAGTAACTATCAGCTAAGTGATAGTGAAGATAGTACACTCAGACGTTTCCCTTTGGTGTCATTATCCGACAGATTTTGCGGTGAGAACCCAATGAAACATAAGTTGGAGCGCTCTCCCAAGGAAGTGATGAAAAATCTCGCCTCGGACCCCGAAAAACTGAACGAGCGAGACCGCAATCAGGCGATATATATCTGTGCCCTTGCCGTGCAGTTCATCATGCGCTATCATACCTTTGCGGTCGCTCCTCAGAAGAACGTTCAGCGAAGATTGATGGTAAGAGAGCTGACCGAAAACACGGTGAACTACTTCGAGTGGTTCTTCAGTCGCAATGAAGTCTATTCAGCACCTATCTGTGCAGACGACATGTTTAATGAGTTTATGAGAGATTGGGCTGATGCAAGTGAGGGTAAGAGTAAGGAATACAGCCGAGCCACCTTCAAGAAGAAAATCAGGAAGTATTGCGAGAATATGAGTATCGACTGCAATCCGGAGAATCTTCTGATAGGTGAGGACAATAAGCGCCATGGCTGTTTCAAGCTTCGAGCCTGGATAACGGAGGAGTACTTCGTAGGACGGGAATGGGAGAATGATGAAAGTGTAGAGCCGAAGCATATCCGCAGGGTGAAGACGAGCAAGCACGTCTATTTCTTCTTCCGCAAGGGTAAGGATCACATTCCGGAAAGCTATGATGAGTTGAAACGGATAGCGAAGGAATATGTAGAAGGTCCCGACCCATTACCGTACCGTGATGATGATGGCAACATCGTCTCCCTCACCCCAGAAGAGGAAGAACGCTGGAAAGCATTCACCTCCCGCAAGCAGGGCAGAAGGCAAGCGATACCTAACGGCAGCGATAGCAGCAATGCAGCAGCTACGGTAGGCGAAATAGATAAGAGCGACTTGCCGTTCTAGTCACCGTTCCCGGCGATTCTATCGCTGGTCATCTTAAACTCAGAAAGCAAAAATGGCAAAGAAAGAAGAAACAAAGAAGAAAGGCATCCGGGTAGCCAATCGGCAAGCCTGGGTAGATACCTTTGTGTATCTCTGCCCTTGTCACCGAGGCGGTACAGGCCCCGGTGAGTATTGTGAGAATCCAGACGGTACCCGAACCAACTGCACGGGCAGATGCACCTATACCGGTAGCGGAGCCTGCGAGCAGGTAACGCAGTTCTTCAAAACATATCTTAAATTTGTAAACAAGGAAATTGAATTTCTATAAAAAAATAAAAGCAAAATGAAAATACAAGCGCAATCATCTCTCTTGCTCCGTCAGGCTTTGCAGAAAGCTGCGAAGTGTATTGATAGCAAGTCAACCATCGTCATCTTGAGCAACGTGCTCTTAACCCAGCGCAAGGAAGACGGTAAGTTCTTCTTCGTATCAGCTACCACTGATTCAGAGCTAACCATCCCTGCCCCTCTCAGCATCGTAGAGGGCAGCTTTAAGGAAAATGTCGTTCTGCCTATCACGTCTCTGTTATCGCTCCTCTCTACACTCCCTGCTGACTGCGTAGTCACCATGGACCTCTCTGAGGATAAGAATCGCACAATGAATATCGAGTACTGTACCCAGAACGGCGAAAATGTGAAGAGAGGCACCGTGAGTCTGGTATATTTCAGCGCAGAATCATTTCCTCGTGCAGCCCAGCCCGATAATGCCAGTCTTCACATCTCCCTTCCGATGGCAACCTTCAGCAATGTGCTCTCTCATGCCGGCAAGTTTGTATCCGATTCCGAGCTTCGCCCAGTGATGAGATGCCTCTGCATCGATGTAGCCGAGGATAGAAGTGAGGTTATCTTTGTGGCATCCAACGGCCACGTCCTCATTAAACTGATTCATACCAACAATCCCGAAACGGGAGGCAGCAACTTCTTCCGTAGCGGAACACCTGGAAAGATTCTCGTATATAGCTCCTTCTTCAAGACCCTTTCCGTTTTCGACGACTGCGAGGATATTGATATTGAGGCAAACGAGAAGGTGGTACGCTTTACATCAGGAGATGATATTACCTTCGTCTGCAAGAAGGCCGAGGGCCAGTACCCTAACTACAACTCCGTGATTCCTCGCAACAACCCTTATAAGGTTACAGTAGATAAGCGGGAGTTGGCAAGTGTGGTGAAGCGTGTGGCACTCTTCTCCAGTGAGAGCAGTAATATGGTCGTTCTGAAGAAGGATGGAATGTTCCTCGACATTTCCGCCCAGAACTTAGACTTCAACATGTCGGCCAACGACCAGGTGCTCATCACTGACGGCAGTTGTCCGGAAGGTCATCGCATCGGTTTCAAGGCAAGCTGTCTGCTCGATGTCCTGGCACCTATCCCAGATGATACCGTTACCCTGCACCTGGGCGATCCAAGCCGTGCAGGAGTTATCACCGCCAACGAGTCTTCACCCCGAGCATTGACCCTGCTCATGCCGATGATTTTGAACGAATAATATATTCTCAGAAAAAACTGATTAGATTATGGATGATACTTTGTTCTTACCTCCATGCTGTGTAGATAAAAAGCTGCCCAAGGCAGTGATGCAGGCTCCACGGCGAGCATTGACCTTCTACACCCATGGCGATGTGCTGCTGGATAAATTCTTCCACGCCATCGGATATTTGGCTGATACGACTCCCAACCGCCCGGCGAAGAAGCATTTCTGCGTGATGGTACTGGCGATGACCGTAAGCAGAACATCTGCCACCGGATATATGGTCCAGTATTTACGGACCTGCTTCGAGCGGAAATGGATAACCCACCTGGTGCTTTCCACCGACAAGAATGTGGAAGACTGGATAGATGTTCACCTGCAGGAGTATAAGGATCGCATCTTATATATCAGCCACAAGGACGTAAGCACTCAGACCTCGCACCTGGTTCTCTACAATGAGGAGAAGGCTTTCACCCTGGCGGGTCCGATGCTCGATGCCCAAAACGGCAAACTGTCGCATTATACGATGGTCCTCTATCCTGACTATTCGGCTTGCAGCAATGCCTCCGACTGGTCGAACCCGCTGCGAAATATCTGTTTGCCTGATATATTGCGACACCGGCAGCGGGTAGCCAAGAGCAAGCTGGAGGTAAAAAGTATGATCCTCGACCGATTTCTGCATGCGAACTTGCCGCCTTATCCGGAAGACAAGGAGCAGGAAAGTCATCGTGACTATCACGATTTCGGTGGAATGATGTAGGCATTTATAAACCGATAAATAAAGTGTTGTTATGGCAAAATATCATCAGTCTTATCAGAACCTCCGCCAGTTCTGCGAAAAGTGGCAGTGGATAGACCCACGCAGCGGTCAGCAGGTTACTGGCTATGTGCATCCGCAGACAGCGAGGAAGGTAGAGCGCAAGCCGTTCTACATCAAATTCCTCACCAAGACCGGACACGTAGATGAGGGCGAATGCGTCTGTCTGAAGGTGGATATTATGCGCCACCAGAGAAAGGTGCAGTTCGTCAAGAGCGGAGAAATCAGGGTGGTGAACGATATTCTGGTACTGGAAGTAGATGGTACCAGGTTCATCACCCATTAAAGAAGCATCTTCATGTTTTCAGAATAGATAAAAATACGGTTTCTAAACTCTAAAGTGTTCATCTTTTTTTAGGTGAAATTTTGAGAAATAAGCCTTTAGCGAAAGGCAGCATAACAAGGTAATAAAGTTTGTATAAGGTAAAAAGCAATGCAGGGTCTTACCATGTCTCCTGCACCTCCCTGGTTCGTGAGAATAGGGCGCTTTTTCTTAACTGAGTAATTCATTTTAAAAACAAGATATAAACAATGTGGAATCCATTTAAGAAAATCAGACAGAAGTTGTCAGTCAAGCGTCTGAGACATATCTCCAGCGCTGTATCGACACTCAAGAAGTTAGAGCGTGACGGTCTGCTTCACTGGCAGGTAAAGGGCAAGACCCTTCTGTTGGAACAGAGCCTTGCCATTGTTATGATGTCGCAGGGTAGAAAAGACTTCATGAAGTTCCTCGACCTCGTAGCTCAGTATAAGAACGCTGAACTGATAAGCGATGCCTACGAGCAGCAGCGCATCGACCTGGAAACGGCAGCCGTAAGAAAGGCGCAGGAGCAGACCAAGACCAAACTTACCGATGCTGATATTCAGCGCATCCGTCAGAATGCACGCGAAGATATACAGCATATCGACATCAGTAGTATTCTGAATGCTATTAATGCGTTCGATATTATGATCATCCGCAGCAATGCCGTATCAGAGCAGGAGGCAACCCAGGAAGGCGGTCAACTCGTAGCTGTTGGTCATTACGATGGCAAGAAGGTGGAAATGGCAATGTGGGATGAAATCAAGAATGAATTGTCCCAAGGATAAGAGCTTATGAGAGCAGTTATATTCGCCAAGGGATTTTGGCTGTATAGCCAACTGAGTGTAGCCAGATATTCCGGAGGCATAGATATATCAGAACCAGGAGATGACAAGCGCCATTTCCTAATTGTGGATGAGAAAGGTCAGCCGTTTTGTGGCGACCTCTCACCTGAAAACGTCCAAGCCGATTTGGTGGATAAGGAGTTTATTCCTCTCTACAAGAAGCTGGGCAGAGATTTGTTTATCTCCATCGTCAAGGCAAATCCTTTGATGTCCCGCAAGGATTTGAAGCAACGTCTCACTGATGCTGCCGAAGTGAAGAAAGGTTACGAGGAGAAAATGAAGGCAGCGAAAGAAGCGAAGCTGAAGGCTCAAAACCCTTCGCTCTTCGATTAAAAAGAAAGTTTTTAATATATTATAAAGATTTATAGAGAAATGAGAACATTAGAACAATTCCAGAAAGAAGTCCTTGCGCCTTTGCGTAAGGAGAGAGACGACAAGCATGCAGAAGCTTTGAAAATCAAGACTGATGGGGGGGCTGCCTTTGCGAAGCGTAAGAAGGAAATCGTGGAGAAAGAAGGGGAGTTCAAGGAGCATCAGAAATCTTGTCTGAAAGAGTTTCTGAGCAAGCAGACCTTAGAAAAGAAAGCTTTCTTCGTTCTACAGGATGCCGAGCGCGTCGATGCTCACGCCCAGTATCAGAAAGCTACCCAAGACTACAAGATTTCTAAACGCCGTGCCAACGAGGAATATATGGATAAGTTAGCCATAGCCTTTTCTGAGTACAACAAGGAGCGAGTAGCCGCGGGTGAGCAGCCTGTATATTACGACAACCGCCGTGAGATGTCAGCCGAAGAACATAATTCATGCTATCAGGAGGATGGCTGGCCAGCAGACCCGGCACAAGAGGTTGAAGCATGAGTTTCAGAAATACAAAATAAACAATAATAAAAACATGAATACAAAACAACAGAATATTCTCCGCTCATTACTCAAGAAGTATAAATACAAGAGCGTGAGCAACGTGGTTCGCCAGGCACTCGGAATCAACTTCGAGAATTTCCTACAGAAAGCCGAACCTCTCTATATTCTCCCCCGCATAGCCTCCTGCTATGCCGCAGAAGAAGACAAGAAGGAGCTGAATGGCATTATCTACAAGGAATGGCTCAAAGAATGCGTAGAAAAAGAATGGATAGCCCCTCTCAATACCTATATCGAGGAGCACGGAGACCGCATCGTTCTCTCTGCCATCTACTACCTCATAGACAATGGTCTATGGGAAACCTACGAAGGTCGCCTCTCCCTGGGTTCCCAGGATGAAGCCTATTATGATAAGCTTTCCGATATGCCTTCCGCTATCGCTATGGTGCAGGAGCAGCAAGCCGAGGAAAAGGCAGCCGAAAAAGCAGCCGAGGAGAGCACCCCCGTTCCCAGCGATTCCATCGCTGGTCAAACCCCCGGCTATACCCTAACCGCCGAAGAAGCCGCAGCCCTCATCGCCACCACCTCCGATACCTGCTCCCAGCTAAAGCAGAACATCGAGCGCCTGTTTGATTTCATTCACACCGCCACCGATACCGATGCCTTGCGCCAGAAGCTCGCCACTCTTCAGCATCAGCTAGAAGATCAGAAATCTCAGCATCAGAAAGAAGTCACCACCCTGCAGCAGAAAATCGATGATGCCTATACTACGGCGAATAAAGCCAGCGATTACATCTCTAAGCTGAAGCAGGAAGCCAAGGAAGCCCAGAAGCAGTACGATGAGCTGAATGCCAAATACAAGAAAGCCCTGGATGAGCGCGATGATGCCGACAAGGAGTTGGAAACTTACAAGAAGCTCCTCGAAGAGGAAGCCAACCGTGAGCAGCTTCCTAAGAAGAAGGTTATCCCATATAGTGTGCTCGATGCCGTCCCACTTCTGGGCAAAGGCGTAATGACCGGCCTGGTCCCCGTTCTCGCCAAGTACAACATCGTAGTAGATTACAACAAATAGAGGAGGGTAGTGTATGGATCAAGGAATCATCAATCCCAAGAGCCTGGCATTTCCGAAGGATGATAGAGAAGACCCTGTTGCCGTGGTTCCCACCTTCTATGGTGATGAATATATCGATAGGTCAGCATATCTGAAATTCAACAACGCTATCAAGCGAATGTCAGAACCACGAGAGGTAGAACACGTAGAGGTCGATGTGGAATCCGTTTTCCGTAATGATACCGGCAATATCTATGCCGTAGTATATCATTACGAGAATTGTACCACGGATTCGGACATGTTTGTTAAGTCAAAGAACGGTGTTTGGGCGTTCTATCGCAACAAAATCCGTTTTCGTCCCAGTTTCGTAAGTGCCTATATCTCGTCGATATACGGTTATAAGAAACTTTCCGAAACTCAGATAGCGCAGGAGTTAGCCCAGGTTCCAGCCATCAAGAGCAAGATGGCAATCCTCGAAAATTATGTTCTCTCCGTATGGCCTGGCGGCATCAATATTTCTAGGTGTACTATCACGGAGGGGGAAATGACCTCCGCAGAAATGGTAGATTTCGTGCCATACGAAACCTTTGAGCGGGATAAAATTAAGGATTTCTATCACGAGTTACTTTCCCGCTACGTTTCCGAGGCTGATCTGAATATCGAGCACCTGCCCGAAGATGTTATCAAGGAGACTCTGAATAGCAGCCTAGAGAGAATGAAAAAGAAAAATAATAAATAAAAATAGCGTATGAATAAGGAAAAGTAAAAGAAGCTCTTTGATGAGGTAAAAGTAACAACCTGGGATATAATATTTACAGCATTTATGCTGGGTATGCTCTATATGTTTATTCACGCGCTCATCACCGATGTGAAAGGAGACGACAACCGCATAAAAGGTAGTAGCATCACCGTAACTTCAAAAGGTCACGAGTACATCATCTTTGAAACCGACAGAGGCTACACCTGCTGCATTCACTCAGCCTCCTGCCCCTGCCAAGTCAAGAAGTAAAAAGTAGTAACAATCCCTTATGGGATATAAAATAAGCAATAACAATGGGAAATAATATTGGAAAGAAAGTTATCATCCGTGGTGATAGAAGTGGAGTAGAGTTTGGTGAACTCGTAGAACAGAATGGTAACGAGGTAACTCTGAAGAATGCTCGCCGTCTATGGTATTGGGCCGGTGCTGCCTCTTTGTCTCAGTTAGCTATGGACGGAACAAAAATACCTCAAGGATGCAAGTTTACTGTTACTGTAAGCAGTATCACTATCTTAGATGCCGTTGAAATCATTCCTTGTACGGATAAGGCAATCAAATCTATCGAGGAGGTGGATGAATGGAAATATTAAAAGACAAGATTAAGGAGTTCTTAGCTCTCGATACTGGTTCGGGCTATGGCCATGGGAGAGCAGATGGTACAGGTTTTGGCTCTTGCGATGGTATGGGCTGTGGTTTAGGCGCAGGTGTACAAAAAAACTATTCCTGCGGTTATGGTACTGCTGTTCTTGATGGAGATGGTCGGGGCAAGGGTGTTGGCGAAGACAATAGTTTTGTTGCAAACGATGACTATATTCCTCACGGTGAAGATACCCCTTGTGTAGGTTTTGGGGTCAAGGTAATAAATGGATATGAGGTACATCGTATAGATGATATACCGACAATCCTAACCTCGATTAGAGGTGATGTTGCACAAGGCTTCATCGTTCAATCAGACTTGCAACTAAAACCTTGTTATATTGTCAAGGAGAATAAAAAGTTTGCTCACGGTGAAACTCTCCACGATGCCTTCAATTCCCTTCAAGAAAAGCTGTTTGATGACAGCTCGGAAGAGGAACGTTTAGATGCCTTCAAAAAGGAGTTTCCTGAGTATGATGTTAAGTACGACAACAGAGATTTGTTTAAATATCACCATATATTGACTGGTTCTTGTCGAATGGGCAGAGAATTATTTGTGTCAAGCAAGGGGTTATCTCTTGATGGCAAAACATCCGTTCGTGAGTTTGTTAAGTTAACTAAGAACGCCTATGGCGGTGATATTATTCAAAAGCTGCCAGGTATATATGGCATTGAGTAACTAATCATCCTATCCTTGGTAACAGGGAGAGAAGTAAAAAGAAGAGAATATGATGAAAATAAACAAAGAAACAATCCAGAAGTTGAATCCTTTGTTTCAGGCAATAGCTGAAGGCAAGACTATTCAAGTCGAGTCTGGAGACGATTGGATGGATATAGATTTTGGCGGGGAAGGAGTAAATGCTTCTACGCTCATAACGTGTCCCGAATGCTACCGCATTAAGCCGGGAGCAAAGTATCGTCCTTTTAAGAACAAAAAAGAGTGCTGGGCTGAGATGCAAAACCATTTGCCGTTTGGGTGGCTAGTGGATGAAGATAGCTATCGTTCTATTGTAATCTGTGACGATGAAAGTATTGAAGTTCCATCATTTGTTGATGATGATTTTGTAATATCTTTCAAAGAGGCTATGGAGGGTTACACCTTTGCAGACGGCACTCCATTTGGTATAAAAGTGGAGGAATAGTTATGGCACTTGAACAATGTTCTGATTTGCAGCTTATGCTTCTCACGATATTCACAATATTTCTTATCGTGTTGATGGAGCAGGTAGCAGAGTATCGTTATTTAAAAAAAAATAGTAGTATGAAAATAAAAATTGTTTCGTTATATTTCCCCAGTTTCTTTAACGGGGATAGGCTCTCTGCTTTTGCAGATAAAATAAAGTTCTTCATCATGTATAAAAAGCATTGGTGGCAGAGATACAGATACATGAAAGATTTGTTCGGGCACCCAATGAAGTTTGACAGTCAAGAGGAAGCCGAAGAGTATCTGGAAAGGGAAGGTATAGATTATCAAGGAAAAGCATAATTTTTCTGATTAGCGTATGGCAGAAGAAAGTTTTTTTAAGCAAGCCTACACCCTCGAAGACCTGGCAAACGATATATTCTGGCGAGACCTAAAAGAATTGCCGGCAGATCAGGTTTATTGGAACCACGGTTTTTGGGCAGAACAGGAGCGGTTGCGTAAGGCTCTCGATGAGGGCGTAGTAATCAATAATGAATGGTACAATGAGGATTTTCGCATTCCAAGAACTCTGCATCATGGGATGTATGAATATTTGAAAGGTGCAGACGAGTTTCGTTGCAGAGTAGGAGTTGTCTTGTACTATGGTGATAAATTCACGCAAGATGGTGCGTGCTCGTCCTTCTATTCCGGAGATACGAAATACCAGCAGCGTCCTGCGCCTGATTACGTCGCTCGTTATTTTACTAAAAGAAGACAGACTATGACAGAGAAAAAAGTGTTGCCCCTCGTCCTCGAAAAGAAATGGTTCAAGAAAATCGTTTTGGGCGAGAAGACGGAAGAATATCGGGAAATCAAGAAGTATTGGGCTTCCCGACTGGTAAATCAGCAAGCCGAAAGCGGTGAAGTGTTGTTTGATGAGTTCGGCGGCTATACCACCGTGATAGGCGAGCCGGAATATAAACCCTTCACTCACGTCCTCTTCTATGCAGGTTACGCCAAGGATCGCCAGGTAGTAGAGAAGAAAATCGAAAGCATCTCCATCGGCAAACCGCAGAAGGGTATGTGTCCGGATGAGTGGCTAGGCAAGGATGTTTTCATCATCAAATTCAAGTAATCGTATGGCAAAGAAAGAAAAAAAATGTTGTGGCAACTGCTTCTGGTTCGACAACGAGGATGCTTATGGCCAAGGCTGGTGCATCGATGAGCAATGCGAAACGTCATGCGGTAGTATTTGTGGTAATCACTTAAACAGATAAGCGTATGCCCGATAACGTATATCAATTCTGCGGCAACTGCTATTGGTATGATGTCGATGATGATCACCGTGCTAGTGCCTGGTGTATGAAACGAAAATGTAAGACTTCATGTTTTGATGTCTGTAAAGATCATAAATTTTAGATAGCGTATGGAAATAAATTATAGAGATTATTACCCCCAGAGCGTCTATAAGCATCCGGAGCCTATGGAAATGATGATTCCTACTCCAAAAGACTTTGGGCAGTATTTACAGAATAAACGTAATAGGAGAAGAAAGAAATGACGTTAGAGTTATCGATGGAGGAAAAGGTAATCGTAACCGTTCTTTGGGTGTTCACGATATTCTTTTTGTTGTTGGTTTCCGGAATATTTGAAGGTGGGCATGAGCCTATAAAGCCGCCGAATATTCCGCCACCACCGCCTCCATCTCGCCCTCATCTTCTGCTATTCCGTCGCAGATCAAGATTAAGAACTAACAAAAGAAGAAGATATGTTATACGAAGCAAAAGAAGGAACAAAGGCTTACGAATACATTAAAGGTATTGTCGAAGCTGAATTGCAAGAACGTGTAAGCTACAAGAAGCGAATAGTGGAAGCTATCGGTTCTGATTTCGATAAAGATATACACGTTGAGAATAACTGGCTTCTCACTCGCCGATTTAGAATCGAGAAGATATTGGTAACGCCAGAACAACGGGTTAAATTAGATAAGAGAGCCTGGGTGAAAATCCTTACTCATCGTTTTCCGAGCGGCGTTTATCATTACTTGATTCCCAACGTAAAAACAGAGCAGGGTAGGGCTGTTTCGCAGGTGCTCGCCTCGTATAACCCTGTAGCAGGTTTCAATGATGTAAGAATAGGTTTGAACCTCACGGAGCCAGTGAATAGACCGATTGAGCCGTTTAGGCTCTATTTTTTCAGAAGCCGCGCCTTCGTCTATGTGGATGAGCCAAGCATGAGATTTAGAGAGAAAGATGAAACCTTGGAAGAATTTTCTTTGCAGCTATTTCATCTTGATTTCTATGATGAATTAAATGCAATAAACGAATTTAAACGTTAAAGATTATGGCATGTGATTGTATTAGCAGAGTAGAGAAATTGGTTAAGGCACAGACTAACGAGAGCGGTTGCCTTGATACAAGTATCGGTGTTCCATCGGGCATTGCGATGGTAAACATCTATGGTCTATTCCATAAGCAGAAGAAGGATGGTTCCTTCTGTGAAAAGTGGAACCAGGTAAATATCCTCCCCCAGTATTGCCCTTTCTGCGGCAAGAAATATGTGGAGGATAAAAAAGAAGATGTTCAACAGGAAGAAAACAAGAAGTAGCGTATGAAGATAAATACGAAACAGGTGAAGGAGAAGATTGCAGGCTTTATCTTTGACCTTATCATAGAATCGGGTAGTAAGTCTAAGTTCTTCCGTAAGTACACCAACCATCGTTTCCGCAAGCAGTACGAACGGATGAAGAATGATTCTTATTATCATCAGTATAAACGTAACTGCGATTTAGAAAAAGCGAATAGCAAGCTGTATGATAAGATCAGCGCTTTGGATGATAGACTTCATTCTATCTATAATGCGGTGAAAGTCGTAGCCACGGAGTACCCTAAGAACATCCCGTGCCCTCACGGAGAAAAGGATGAAGTAAACGATTGCCCTGTCAGAACAGATTCCACTGAATGCTGGTGCTGCCCAGGTCACGTTTGCAGAGTACCCGAAAATGGTACCATCATCTGCTGGAACAAGAACTTTGAACAGAGTGAGGATTTAGAAAATAAAGAAAAATAACGAAGAGTAATAATCAGTAACAAAGAAATTAATAGAAAAAGATATGTCAAAGAATAACGATTATCTTGTAAAAGCAAAAGAGTACCTAGCCGCAATGAAGACTATGTACAATCTAGAGCAGTTGGCAGATGGGGTCCGTCCTGATAAATACAAGTACATCTGTCAAAAGTATGGTATTGATGAGAACGAAGCCATGAATATGTACTCTGTTCTTCAGAAGATGAAGAAGGAATATTATATGGTGAACTATAAGAACTCGGCAGCTTTGGAGCGCGTCCTGGCTATTGCTGAGGAAGCCTATGTTACCTACAAACATGATCGTGTTGATTTTTATGTAGAGCTACACTCCCCTGAAACGAGATACAAGTATATCCTTGTAAGTTTCCACAAACCAGGCGAAAAGTTGGTTCAACAGGAGTTCAATATAACAGACCCGAAAACCTTTCCGGCTGTCACCGACATGATGAATAGCGGCTTCGAGATTGCCGGTATGTCACGACAGGCAGACGAGATAGAAAGTACAAAGTACGATGGAGTCGATGACAATAGAAGGATTTACATCCCTATTTATGATGGCGACGTGCTTCTCTGCTACTTAGAGAATCCTGACAGTATTTTCTCTCATCATAAAGAATGTGGTCTCTATCTCTGCCATGCTGGTGTTTATCATCGCCTCGTCTATACTCCTGGCAAGGGGTACGTAAGACATCATGAGCCAGATGAGGATGAAGATTTCGAGTTGGATATTAGCGAAGAGTCTTTCAGTCAGTACGTCTTGACATTATCTAAGAGATTTCGCAAGTTGGGTAACATCCATTCCGGCATCGATTTCCTCATGGAAGAAGATAACAAGGAAAAAAAATAAGTATATGGAAACAGAAACAAAAGAAATCCCTGTTAAGGGAGCATTGATTTACCAGCCGCAGGGTGCGGCTGGTGAATATGCCAAGTGGGCAATCAACCTATATAATGGTTGTTCCAACGGTTGTACTTATTGCTACAACCGCAGAGGGGTGTTGAGTTATACTTTTGAAGGGGAGCCAACCCCCAAGGCTATCCTGATCAATAAAACGGGGGGTATTGTGGATAAACTTATCTTAGCGCATGTTAAGGATGAAAATCCCGAAAAAGGAGACCTTCCGAAAGACCTTTTCCAAAAAGTACTTGAAAATGTTATCTTTGATTTGATTAATAAGGATATGGAGAAGATTGGGCAGTCTCGCCTGATAGAAGATGGAGGTGTATTCATGTCGTTTACTTGTGACCCACTCGCTACCGAAGAGAATGTGCAGCATTCTACGTTTGTTGCAACTGTTTCGCTTCTTAGAGAGAGCATACCCGTTACGTTGCTGACTAAGAATGTAGAATGGTTAGAGGATGAAAACTGGAAGAAATGTCTTGAGTGCTATCCGAGATATTATGCAGATGATAATTATCTTGCATCGCTTACTATCGGTTTCACTATCACCGGCAAGGATAAACTGGAGCCTAATGCTCCTTCTACAGAGAAGCGTATCGAAGCCCTGCGTAAACTGCACGATGAATATAAGATAAAAACTTTCGTGTCTCTAGAGCCGATAACGAGTCTCGCTGCCGCCTCGGAAGTAATCAAGGAAACATATCAGATTACGGACGAGATACGTATTGGTGTTCAATCACCTATCAAGAAAGATAGATACGATGCGATGGAGTTTATCGGTTTCGTTCTTGCTATCAAGAGCCTGGCGGATACCCTCGATTGCCGTTTCATGGTAAAGGACAGCATGTATAAGCAGGCAGAAACTTTTGACGATACTTCCTGTCGTATATGCGTTAAAGCTCTTGATGAAATAAAAAAGATTTATGAATCAAAACAAAAAGAAAATGATGAAAAGTAAATTGAAGTATTACGCCCAGGTTATCGGTGTTAACCTGTTGGCATTTTTGATACCCGTTCTTGCCGTTGTCCTTATCTATGGTCTCGGCAAGTTGAAGAACATCTGTTCCCACCCTTGCGTTCTGTCACAGGAGATATACGATTGCTGTCTAGAGGCAACTATCGTAGTGTTGGCTGGTTTCTCCGTAGGTTTCTGGCTTCTTGCCTGGGCAGATAGCTGGAGAAAGACAAAGCTCAGAGTTCTAAAAAGTAGAAAAGAGCGTGAGGAATTAGAATTGCGTTTCAAGTTAGAGGTAGATCCTATCGAGGAGAGAACGGAGCAGAAGAATACGCCTACGCTTGGTGATTCCGAGTTTGAGGATATTTCCGGCTTGACGGTTAAGGAGATTTATCACCTTTATCAAGGTCGTAAGGTCCTGATTATAGCAGCGGGTAATGTAAAAGGAAATTTCTGCGGCCGTCTTGCTGGCTATGACAATGAAGGTTCTATCCTTTACATAGGTTTCACTGATTGCTGCCTGGACTCTTACTCTCTGGATGATATAAACGCTATGCGTAATATAAATCCCGAAGTCAGTTTCGTAGAACCAGGATATAAAACTTACGATTGTCGTATTCCTAGCCTTATCCGTATCTGTAAGTAAGAATTATAAAAGTAAGGAAAAGAGTAAGGAAAAGAGTAAGGAAAAGAGTATGGAAAAGAATTATTTATTTGATGTTGATGGCTTGCTGCAGGTGCTGCAAGCCATCAAGGAGGAGAAGCCGGTTGAGTATCGCCCATTAGAGGAACCTGATTGGAGAGATTTCGACCCAGAGAATTGCGACATTGATACCGAAAACTGCAATTATCGTGTCAAACCTCGTGAATACGGTAAGAATATCGGTACCACGCCTATTTCTCCCGAAGATTTGCAGGAGGATAGAATCTACCTCCTGAGAAGTAAACTTGATGCCGGAACGATCGAGGGCTTTATTTGCGTAAGATACAATGAGTGGAGAGCAAGAAAGATAATCTTACTGCATTTCTCCTGGCATTGCGAAGATGTTTGCGCTATGCTCAGTGTAGGTGATCCTGATGTGGATTTCTGTTGTAGCGAGCGGTCTTTTGGCTTCTCTAACAATATTGGTCCTAATCTCGTGACGAATAACTTTGATGGCGTTTCCATCTACGACCCTTCTCTGTCACAAGTTCAGATGTTAGAGTCTAAACTGCATGAGATAGGCTATGAACACAAGAACGGTAAAATGCAGAAGATTGATGGGAACAAATCGTAAACAGATACCCCTCCTTACTAAGGAGCAGATAACAGAGCAGCTTCTTCAGCAGCACCTGCGAAGCTGGAAATCGAACCCTAAGTACATCGTAGAAAATCTGTATGTGTTCGATTGGGAGAGCGATATGCTCATCAAGACTCGAAGCGGATATTGGTTTGAGGTGGAATGTAAAATCTCCCTCGCTGATTTCAAAAATGATTTCATCCACAAGTGGCAGAAGCATGAATTGATGAAGACGGGAGGTGAGCAGCGCTGCCCGAACTATTTCTGCTATTGTGTACCTTGGTACCTTAGTGGGAAAGTACTTACCCTCTTACCAGATTATGCCGGATTGATAGTCCTAACAGAAGATGGCAGACTGAAAGAGATAAAGCGCACTCCGATGTTGCACAATAACAAGTACACCAACGAGGAGCTGAATCTATGCGATAAGTTCTATTACGCCTACCGCAACTGGAAGCTGGCTCTTGAAAAGCAGCAGCCCACCGAGGCAATCAAGCGCTTGAAAGATGAGATTGCTTTCCTCAAGGCAGAATATAAGGCCGTAGCCGGGTGTGATATTAAGGACGCATTTTAATGATTAAAAGATTTATAGATTATGGAAAAGATTGAATTTACAAAGGAACAGATAGAAAAGATAGCTGAAGGCATCAGCGTTATCTGCTTTCGTTCTAACTCGGAGGCAAAGAAATTTTTGCTTATGGAATATCCGAAGGTTAAAGATGTGTTTGATTACTCCTGTATCTGGGATGAGCCTATATATAATAAGGAACATCAAAAGGAGGTAAGAAGTGTACTGCCTAGTTTTGAGGCAGTGCATACTTTCGGCTCATCGGCTTTATTCAAACCGACCCTTGCTGAGATTATCCAGGCTTGCCCTATCAACCTTCTTGGAAACTTTAACGCTGTCACCATTCATTATAATGGTTTTATAGAGGATGCTTCCAAGCATCAGAGTATCGTGACTCCTTACGTGATTTGTGAGAAGAAGAAGCCATTTGTTCCTTGTTTCAGCGACGAAGAGGAGAAGAAGCTACACCCTTCGCCATTGAAGATAGGCGACCTTGTTGGCACTATCATCGACGAGTTCTGCCAGGTAAGCATTGATGTTATCCAGCCCGATACCCGCAACCTTCAGACATTGTTTGATGGGCCGATGAATGAAGTTCCCGAGAAATACCTGGATAAGCATTTCCGCCCGATAGAGATTATCAAGGACAGCGAATATAAGATTCATTTAATCATTAACTAAGCTTTCTAAAGCAATAGATTATGTTTGAGATATACGTTAAAATGAAGAAAAAAAAGTGCTGGAAACTTGCTATAGAGGTTCCCAACGCTTGTGGTGGGATGCCTCACCTCTGGATGTATTTGGAAAAGAAATACCTTCCATCTTACGTACCGGTAGGAGCTGATGGAAAACCGCTGGAGCTGGACTGGGTGAAGGAAAAACAGACAAAAGGTGAATATGTAAGCCGATGGATATGTGCTTCATCCAAAAAGGAGATCGAGGATTTACAGAAAGATTTTCGCCTAACTTATGAGGAAATGATGGTATTCAGATCTACCTTTGATTTTGCAAAGGTTCTAGGCGAAGATATACCAGTTTATCTTGAATGCTTAAAGGTTGTCGCTGACGAGTGTGGAGGTATATATCCACAACAATACGAAAAGTTGAGTGCCTTTATTAAGACACACAGCATAAATGACATAGAGGCAATCGCTTTCAACCAGACAAGCGTAAACTGTGCCTGTGATTTCTTTGGCAACAGATATAATGAGCCAGCAGATAACTTCTGGGACTGCATGTGTCCAAAGGATTTTTATGACAATCTTAGAAAAGATTGTGATACTAAAGACGCATTTTAATGATTTTAAATAGATATAAAAATTATGAGTTTATATACAAAACAAGAAAAGGTGAAATCCCTTTGGCATCCTATTACCGATGAGGATTTTGATATTGACTTCAGCAAACCGTTTATCGTTTGCGGCGATGATGCTTCTCTCTTCATCGTGGAAGATTTGCCAAATATGTTTTACTATCTGGACGAAGACCGCTTCTATGATGTCAAGGCGCAAGCCTTGTCTGAAGAAGGCAAAGAGGCATTTCGAGAATTTTATGTCGGCTATATGTATCTCGATGATGAGTTCTACCAGGCGATAGAATGGGCAGAAGGAAAGTATCTAGAGGACGTGAAGGGTAATAGAGAAAGACCGGATTTGTTTGTTATGACCAAAACGGGACCGAGAGTATTCGACCATTTCGATTTCGAGCAGGATGGCAGTCCTTCAGGTTATTTAACCAGTGGATTGAGTAAGGATTTCGCGCAGAAATCTCCCGAGTCGTACCTGGTAGATTATGTCATCAATCTGAACCACGTTCCCGCAACCTCCCTCAATGCTCTGTTTATGGCTCCAACCGATAAGCCTAAAACCGCTTATGTGGTAACATCGGGCGAGTATAGCGACTACCGCGTCGATGGAGTATTTTCTGATAAAGAGAAGGCAGATTCGTTCGTTACTAAAGCCGAGGATAGAACTATTGAACAATATAATATTGATGACGAGGAGCAGCTTCGGGAGGAAAACTGGTACAGAATTGATGTTCATATGTGTACATCTTCAAAAGTGAAGAATGTTTTTGTTGATGATTTACGCAAGTCTGGTGAGTATTTCGATGCGGTAAGGTTTATACTTAGAGAAGATGCAGACGATTATTTTTCATTTTTTCTGAAAGCTCTCAACCGTGATAAGGCAAAAGCAATAGCTTTGGAGCGTTTCCATGCTCTGTTGGCAGTAGAGTCTTCTCATTTTCCTATGTTAAGATGGACGCGTGTCATAGGTCCTTGTTATAGTTCTGATGATTTTCAAGAAGGTCTCGTATTTGGTTATTTCGATTATAAGGCTTATTTTTATTCTAATTCTAGATTGGAGCGAATACAAGACCTGTTTATGAAGATAAAGGACTCTTTGCCTATTTCATTAACCGAAGAGGAGGAGGATAGTATCGACTGGCAAAATCTAACAGAAGCCGTTTGTGTACAGCTTATGAATAATCATGGCTTAAAGATAGAAATGAAAAAAGATTTGCCTATAGAGTTAATTTGATTAATAAGTAACTTCAAGAATTTATAGAAAAAGAAGATATGATGATACAGATTCAAGATTGGAAATGTGACAAGAAAATCGTGGTCGTGGATGAAATCAATCATGGCACCGTGCAGGTGGAGATACCGAAGCCTGGAGAGTATAAGGATAAATATTATCAGCATGCCGATTGCGCCATCTACAACCTTTGGGTGGATGAAAAATATCGCAAGCAGGGTGTGGCACGTCTTCTGATGGAGACTGCGGAGAAGGAAGCCAAGAAATTAGGATGCAAGTCTGTGCAGTTGGAATATGATAAGGAGAGCGAGTCTTTCGTTCTTCAGTGGTACAAGCGCCTTGGCTACGTGGTGACGGCTTGTGGCATAGGCGGTCCGCTGCTGCTGGTAAAGAAGCTTTGAGGCGACTTGTCCCCACCACTCAAAAATAATTTCGTAACTTTGCAAACAGAAATAAATAATTTTGTTTTTCATTCTAAATATTTAATGAGTTATAAGGTTTGTGTAATTACCAGACTGCAAGGAGTTGCAGCGTTTTAGATTATTCATTATGATTCTAAGGGCTTCTTCACTGCGAAGCGGGGGAGCCTTTTCCCATTTACTTTTTAGATATTTCTTATATATATAGATAATGTATTAATTTCCAAAAACGCAGAAGGGCGGGTGTCGTGATGACATCCGCCCTTTTATTTTTAAACGTTCCTTCCGTCCGGCAGTACGAACCAACCGATATTTCCTCGCCAGAACTTGCAGCCCAGATATAACGAGTCGAAGGCATCGGTGAAGTCAGTACGCTGCTGCAACGGCAGGTTGTCTTCCGTTTCCGGCTTCTTCTCCTGGCTCTTATCCTTTCGGAATCCCTGATAGCCGATGCTCACCTCACAGAGCTGCAGGGCAATAATCAGGTCGGGATTGTTGGGCTGATTGATACGGATGGCAGGATATTCGATACCGGCAAGACCATTATTAATGATACGGTGCTTTACCTCGTGCTCCTCCGGCACACCCATATCTATCGCCGTCACGTTCCAGCCATTGCGCTCCAACTCTTTTATGACTGCCTGGTAGAATTTCTCATCGGTCAAAGCATACGATGCACCCTGCTTTGCGGTGGCATCGTAGTAGTAAACCACATCACGGTTCACGGCCCTCTTCGGAGCATAATAATGTGAGAAATCATCTACCAACTCCCTCAGCTTGCGCTCGTTCTTTACATAGAAGCTCTTGATTACATTCACTGCCTCCACTCCGTCACGTTGATATACCTGACCTACCACCAACGTATTGATGTTGGCGTTATAGTCAAATGCGAGATAGAGAGGAAGGTCGTTCACGCAGTCGGCATCCATACGGCAGTCGTTTCTCTCGGACAGTTCCTTCAAGTCTGGCTGATAGCTCTCTGATGTAATCTTCTTGCCACCGATGATGCCCGTAGTCTTCTGAGTGCTCCAGTTGGCTTGCGAAAGGGGGTCTATCTCATCGCAGGTGTAACCGTGAACATGATCTATATCCAGGTTAGAATAGAAACCATCATTAGATTTTTTGATTTTCACGTTCAGGATGGAAACCATGAAGGTATAGTTAGGCAAATCTCGCTTCATCGTGCGGATATAGTCTTCCGTAAGCAAATCTACATTGTCGAGGGTAGAAGCACGCCTAACGAGGAATGCCGAACGGCGAAGCTCTCTCAGATAGTCGTCTCGAAACTTATCCGCCTTGTCAAACATCTGCATTTCCCACCATTCTTCTTCCGTAAACAGATATTCATAATCATAGATGAGTTCTGCATCCGCTGCATCCACCAGCTTATAGTTTACCGCCATATCCACCATGTTCTTTGTGAGCTGGTTGCCGTGGTTAGGAAGAATCTTAAACTGCCCCTCGTGCTTAATCATCTTGAGGGCGATGGCACGTATCATCAATCTCAAATCGGGTGGCACGGCATGGGGAGTATGCCCGGTCTTCTTGGCATTATAGATAAGGTCGTTATAGCGGATAATCTTGTTTGCATAGTCTTCCAACTGCTCCTGCACCCATCTGTAAGTCTTACCTTGAAATTTACCTGATTCTATTGTAAGATCAAGCTTCTCCTCCTCTCGCTCCAGCCAACTGTCCTTGGTGGTAAGCGAAGCATCAGATAGGAATCTCGTCGATTTATAGAGCGGGTTGTAATCAGTAAAGTTGATGTTGCCCAAAGGGTGAGTCTGGCCTGATAACGCCGGCATCAACTCATCGGTTACTTTCTTGTAAGGGAAGAATCTCGCCTCGTCACCTACCATCGCCGAAAAAGTGTAGCTGTTGGCACTTGCGGTCTGCGAGAGGGAGATGAGCACCCACTGGGCACCATTGGCAAACCAAATGATATTGTCATAGCTTTTCGGCTTAAAGATAGCCTCACGAGCGTGCTTTGGCGGTCGTCCCCAACCGAAATGAATGCCCTGCGTAAAGCCGAACATTCGTTCCATGGCAGCCATGGTACCAGGAATAGTCTTGCCGAATCCCTGCTGTCGTGATACGGCTACCCAGGCTCCCAGCATACCGGGCATGGAGTTAGAGGCCATCCAGACGTATGGAGCCACAAGGCCGTCGGTTTTACCCACACGTCTTGCGGCAATCACCCTTTCATCCTTCGCAGCCATATATAATGACTGCTGCTGGAATTTGGTTAGGTATATCAAATGTGGTTGTTGCATAATAATAAAAATGTTATCCTGAATGTATGTTGATTTTAGAATAGAGTAGGCTGTGCCAACTCTAACTTGATACGCTTACAAGCCTTGTCGTAATATTCTTTGTTTAATTCAAATCCGATGAAGTTCCTCTTTTCTCTGATGCAGGCGATGGCGGTAGTGCCGCTGCCCATGCAGTTATCAAGAACGCACCCCCCCACATTGGTATAAGTACATATCAGATAGCGGAGTAAATCTACTGGCTTCTGGGTAGGGTGGAAGGTATCGGCAGAATGTTCTTTGTCGAAGCATATAATGCTCTTTGGGAATTTTTCATCTGATACGATAGTAGGCACTTCTTTATGATCGCCGTAGCAACCTCGCTTTAAACTATGAGAACCATCGCCTCTTCGATGATTCCTTTGATGTGGCGCACATTTTACCATCTGAGGATTGTAGATAGGTTGTTTCCGATAGAATACTGCTATATCCTCATGCGAGCGCAGAGGCATTTTGTTGGCATTCAAAAAGCCTGTTACCCGCTGCTTGCTCCAAATAAGATTATATTTCCAGAGTTTCGGCTGCGACATCATAAGTTGTGCGGTAAACATGCCCTGGCAGAAAAGGATAATCGCTGCATTGGGTTTGGTTATGCGCAGATATTCCTTCCATAATGGCTCAAGCGGGATAATGCTATCCCAGCCACCGCCCTCACTCTTTTTATTGAGAACGCCATACGGCAAATCGCAGATAATACAATCCACGCTTGCGTCCGGAATCTTTTTCATTCCTTCCAGGCAATCCTCATTATAAATCTTATTTAATTCCATTGTAATTATATGTTTTAGAATAGGCTCGGCTGCGCCATTTCGAGTTGAATACGCTTGCAAGCCTTGTCGTAATATTCTTTGTTCACCTCAAAGCCGATAAAGTTCCGCTTCTCTCTGATACAGGCGATAGCAGTAGTGCCGCTGCCCATGCAGTTATCGAGAACCAAATCACCTTCATTAGAATGCTTGGCTATGATTTGCCGAATCAAATCTACTGGCTTCTGGGTAGGGTGAAATCTATCCTTTTCATGGCAGATAGGGTAAGAATATACGCCATTATCGTACTCGCTTTTGAATATAGGAGACGAACCTTTTACTGCACAAACGGCAAATTCCTTGGCGTTCGTGAGATAGTTAATCTTACTATTAATAGGAACGGGGTTTGTCTTCTGCCACTCTATCAATCGTAGCTGATTAAAGCCCGCTTCCTCCATCGCTTCTTTTACGATATTGATTTTCCACAAATCGTAAAAGCAGACGATATATCCGCCATCCTTTAGACATCGATATGATTCCTTAATCATCTTTTTTATATCAAAAGCGTCAGGTTGGTCCCATTCCCCAAAATCAATGGATATACGAAATCTGTCGGTGTCTTTTCCTGTTGGCTTAGACTTAGCATAGTTAGAATCCCGAGAAATTGCGTATGGCGGGTCGGTTATTATCAGCGAGATTGAATCCTTGCCAATCTTCTTGATCCCCTTCAAGCAATCCTCATTGTATATCCTATTGCATTCCAGTAGGTCGTCACCATTTCCGTTCCAATAATCGGCATAATCGTTAAACTTATCTTCTTCGGTTGGTTCCAAGCTAGTGAATGTGGTACCGCATCGGTCACAGCGATATGTATTTTCTACTCGACCATCTGGTACGTCGTTCTCTCCGCACCAAACAATACCCCCACCACAAGTAGGGCATTGAAGTGAAACGATTTCAAGTATTTTGTCATAAAGTCTAAACTATAAATTATTAACTCTTAACTTTCCTACATGCCATTTCGAGCACACCTTGCACTGGTATGCCGTATATCCGGCAGCCATGATTTTAGGGTGCAGTTTCAGAAACTCGCAGGCTTCATCCTCACTCTCGTAGGCAATCTTGGCTTTCCAGCCGTGGCTGCTTTTCCTCGTCCAGTGTTCCGGATCAGGACGGAAGGGAGGTATCTTGTTGGGATGATGATTTCCGTATCGCTTACTCATCGGCTGGTTCCTCCTTCATTTCTTTAGCCTTTTTGTCAGCCTCCTTCTCTTCCATCACCTCTTCCATGTAGTCGAAGTAATCAGGAGCTTTTTCCGGAGTAGCATTCAGACTCTCCTCATCGGCTATCTGCTGCATATCCTTCACCGTCAAACCGTACTTGCGAGCCATCTTGCGCTTGTACTCATCGGTATAGTTGATGCGGTCGTGCTTCACGATGCTTACATCCTGCGTAATGGCAATGCGGCTCATATCCGGCATCTCATCCGTAGCGTCCTTATCTTCTACGAAGTTGCCATATACATTAGCCAGGGCTTGCATACCCTTATCCACCGCGCGGTCGTTGTTCTGCTGTTTACCGGTACGAATCAGCCATTCAGCGCTGCTCAGATACATCGCCTTGTGGCGAGGACTTTCGTCGGTCTGAAAGAAGCGGATGATATGGTTGCATACCGCCACATCATTATTCAGTTCCGTAACCGTTCGGGGTTTGATATTGCCTTCATCGTCAATATCAATATGCAGCGCCATTACCATTTCCTGCGCCTCTTTGTTGCCCTGTCCTGCCTGGCTCACGAAGAGCGTATAATCGCGCCGTGCGATATTGCGGCAGGTGGTACGCGGGTCTATGTCGTTGTTCTGCACCCAGCGTTTGTAGAACTCAGCACAAATCTGCATGCGGTACCGCTGTTCCAGTTTGGGGAACATCGTCTCCATGCTGAGACCATTTGATAGCCACTTGTCTATCCTCTGCAGGGTGTTCTGTGTTAATTGGCTCATCTCCTTATTAATGTTTAATGTATAAAATGTATAATTGGTGGAGCATCGAAAAACGAATTTCGTGTCATTCGTGTCATTCGTGTTCAAAAACCCCGAACCCCCGGAAGGCTATATACCATCCGTACATCTGATTGCAAAATTACGAAATCTCCCCTAAATGGTTGGGACAAGAAAATCCCTTTGTCCCCATCTCTCAATTAAAAACCGATACCTTTGCAATAGTATTAAGAAAACATAGGATAACATTAAAAAGAAAAAAAAATGCAAAGTTTAATTCCAACTCTTACAAGGTTTCTTGCAGCCATTATCGGCTTAGTGTGGTGCACACTGGAACCATCTCTTAACTACATTGCCGTATGCTTCTTCGCCCTTGTCTGCGACTGCTATACGGCATGGCGCTGCAACTGCCGCATCTATTCCCGCTATCGGGAGGCTATCAAGAAAGATCCTCGATGCAAAATTGATGGGAAACTGAAATCTAAGAAAATGGCAAAGATGGTGAAAGATTTTTCTGTCCTCATCCTTGCGATATTCTTAGCCACGATGGTAGATACCGTCATACTCGATTTCCAGAACCCTCTCCATCTCGCCAACTATCTTGCCGCCATTTATTGTGGTGTGCAGCTCGTGAGCATCCTCGAAAACGAGAGCACCTGCAATGGGGCACCCTGGGCAAGAGTGATGCAGAAGATTGTGGCCGATAAAACCGAAAGGCACTTCAATGTGAAGCTGAAAGACTTGATGAAGGAAGCAACAGAAGAGGAGGATAACAAGGAAGAGGCTACTCCGGAAGAGGATAAGAAGAAAGAAGATGATAATGACAACTGGATTCCGCAGAAACCGGCAGACCCAGTAATGGGCATGTAATGTGCCAATATCTCTTAATTTCTGTACGCTATCAGTTAATAATGTGTTAATAACCCTTTGAATTATGACAATATCAAATGTTTTGGAACACTGGGCTACGATCTACAAGCCCTTATCCCACGACCCGACAAGCAAGAAGCTGGAGGATCAGAGTTTCTTCCGCATTCGTGATATTGACGAGGAAAATATCTTTTCCCGCAACGCCAATATCATTCACTCTCCCTGTATGCTCTATCGTGTAGTGAACTCCGGAGAGTTGAAATCGGATAAGCAAGCCCTGATTACTTATCAGGTCTGTTTCCTTACCCGACTGAAAGACTCCTCTGTTACGTTGGGCAGATATGATGGCAGCAAATTGCAGGCTGCATCGGATGATCTGATGGAGTATTGTGAAGACCTTGCGTCCTATCTCACTCAGCTTCGCCGCACAGGTATTTGTCCTATCACTGGCAGAAACTTCAAGACGGAAGAGCCTAAATTGGGCATAGAATTATCATCCGTCGATATAGAGAGTTTTGCCTATGGTGTAAACCCTCTTTTCCGTGGTCCGAGCTGGCTCCTTGCCGATTGTTATTGGCAGACCATTCGTCCGCTATATAACTTCCAATGTGAAAAGGAGCAGAAATATATCATTCCTGCATCGACAGAAGGCGGAAAGGAGGGATAAGCTATGCCTATCAGAACTCAACCTATCAAATCGCCCTTTGCACCCCTGAAAGAGGTGGCAGGTGTATATCTGAAACAAGCCCTTCTCGATATAGAAGTCAACTTCAATACCCAGAAGATTTATCCGGTAGAGGTATATCGTGGCTACGAGAAGGTGAACAAATACCGCGAGGAACATGGCATGTGGTACTCTACGGGTGAAGGTAAGAAATCCTTTGAGGGTACGGTATATCAGGCTGATGAAAAGACGGGTAATCTGATGGTAGGAATCCGCTATAACGATTATCTCCGCTATGTGGATATTGGTGTAGGTTTGACGGGTGATCCTCGTGACCCTGCAGCCCATATCACTGCCGACAAGGTGGACCGCTCGAAGAAAGCCAAGTTCAAAACCCGCTACATCGGCAAATGGGATAGAAGGGCTGGTAAATCTCATCGTCCTGCCATCATGCGCACGGTGAGAAGACTGAAAACGAGATACGAAAACCATCTTGCAGATTACTATGGCTATCAAGGCTTGTTGCAGATAATGAATGCCCTGGAAGGTAAAGATGAGTAACTTTATAAGTATTCATATTTAAAAACAGAAACAAAATGGCAAAGAATAAAACAGAGGCTATCATCACGCTCAATGGCCAGCAGCCGCTCCAGGTACTGAAGCAGTTGCAGGAGGCGGCCAAGGGCATATCCGACCAGATAGATGCGGCTCAGGCAAAGCTGAAAACCCTGAAGCCGAACACTGATCCATATAAAGCCCTCGATGCGACCATCAAGGATTTGAAGAAGCAGTATGATTTGCTGGCTTCTGCGCAGATTAAGGATATTTCGGCCAATGAGCGTTTGCAGAGCGTAGTAAACCAGCTTAGTAATACTTCACTTCGCAACCTGCGCCGTGCATTGGGCGACGGCAAGCGTCAGCTTGAAGGCTTGTCAGAGGCAGAACTGGAGCAGGCTAATTCCATCCGCGAGATGATGAAGACAGTAGGCGACCAGATACGTCTGCTGGAAGGAAAATACGTGAAGATACGCGAGGGATTGGCAAGCATTGGTACGCAAAGCGATCAATGGCTCAGTAAGGCTATTTCGCAGCAGAAAGACCTTATGGACTATACTCGACGCGGCACGAAGGAATATAAAGAGCAGGAGCAGGTGATGCAGATGCTCACCGCCGAGCAGAATAAGCGCAATGCTGCCATTTCTGCCGAAGCTACTGCCAAGCGTCAGGCTCAGTTCAAGCAGCAGGTAGCATCGTCAAGGCAGATGCTTTCCTCTACCGACACGATGAAGAACCATTCGCAGACTGAGATCCAGACTGCCATTAATACCCTGAAACAGGCACAAGGTCAGAGTAATATCGGTGGCAGCGAGTGGAAACAGTATGCTGATGAGATAGCTAAGGCAGAGGAGCGGCTTGCATCGCTTGCCGGCAAGGTGAAGGAGGTGAAGCAGGTAATGTCTGAAAAGGATGCCAAGGACACCATTACCTTTATGGATAGTCATACCGAAGGTGAGGTTCGTGAGGCTATCAATACCCTCAGACTTCTTCAGGCGCAGACGCATATCGGCAGCGAGGAATGGAAAAAATACGCTATTTCTATTGCAGATGCGGAGGAGGGCCTGGCTAAACTCACGGGTAAGGCAAAGGAGGTAAAGGAAGAGCTTTCGCTTACTGAGACTAATGAGCGGATGAAGACATTAGGTCAGCAGTCTGAGCAGAGTCTGCAGGATATGCTCAGAGTCCTTCAGGAAGCCAAAGGTTCAATGGAACCATTCTCTAAGGAATGGGAAGACCTGGCTGCGAAAATCGACAGCGTAAAGACCCGAATGGCAGATATTGCCAGCAACTCACCTTTTGAACGTAATTATGATACCGCTCAGAAGATGGCTCGACAGGATGGATTGTTGGATAAAGAGGGCTACCTTCGCAGTCCTACTAAAAACGACCTAGAATGGTCTAAGAGTTACCTTCAGAAGGAATTGGGCAACACTTCTCCTTTGGAGACTATCAAGATAGCGGAAATAAAGGAAGCTCTCGGCATGTTGGATGAACGCCTCAGTGTGTTCAAAGATAATGCCGATAAGTCTGCCATGTCTGCCGAGAAACTGAATGAGGTTCTTAGCAATATGAAGACTGCATCCCTCGATGATTTGAAAGCCGCGTCTGCCGAACTGAATAAGCAACTCGGCAAGCTGGCTCCGTCTTCCGATGCAGCCAAGCAGGTAAAGCAGCAACTGCAAGCCCTGGATAAGGAAATCAAGCAGGTGGAGGATGATGTTGTTGATGTGAATGATGTCATCGCCCGCAGTAAGAAGGGTAAGGCTTCTATCGAGGAAATGAAGAAGGCTTACAGCCAGCTCGAAGCAGAACTGAAAAAGGTAGAGACTACTAGTAAGGATTTCTTTGATAAGCAAAAAGAGTTAAAAACACTGCAAGCAAATATTGATAAGGCGACAGGCTCAATTAAGATTCAAAGTAGCGCTTGGCAGACCGCATTAAAGAACTTGACGGCGTATATGGGTCTTTTCCAAGCAGCAGGCAAACTGAAAGACGTTATGACCTCGGCCATTAAAAAGAATTTTGAGTTTTCAGGTTCTTTGACTGATATTCGTAAGGTCAGCGGCTTGGTTATGGAAGATGTCAATAAACTGGCCAAAGAGTTGGCTAAGATTGATACCCGAACCTCTATTGATGGTCTTGCCCAGCTTGCCTATCAGGGTGCAAAACTCGGCATGGGTAAGTACGGCGTGGATGGTATGGCTCAGTTTGTTAAAGCCGCTGATAAGATCAATGTAGCCATTGGCGAGGAAATGGGAGAGGAGGCGCTGCCGGCTCTTTCTAAAATGGTAGAAACGATGGGTCTTATCCCGAAGATGGGTATCGAAAAAGCGATGCTTGCTACGGGTTCGGCTATGTTCAAGCTGTCTTCTACTTCTACCTCTACATCTACCAATATCGTAGAGTTTGCCAAGCGATTGACCGGTGTAAGCCGTACTGCGGGTATCACTACCGACCAGTTGTTGGCCCTTGGTTCTGCATCTGATTCTCTCTTCCTGATGCCGGAGGTGAGTGCCACGGCGATGTCTAAGTTCATCGTAGCCTTGCAGAAGAACCATAACCTTATCGAAAAGGATTTGGGCATTCAGCAGGGCACTATCAAGAATATGTATGCTGCCGGGCACGCTATGGATGCTATCGTCTTGGTACTTGAGAAGATGCGTGACAAGGGTAACATGAATGCTCTGGGCAGTATCTTTAAAGACCTTGGTTCCGATGGTCAGCGACTCGTTACCGCTATGGTAACTATGTCGAAAAACGTAGATGTACTGAAGGATCATCTCTACGAGTCTAGGGAGGCATTCGAGGAAGCTACAGCTGTAACCGATGAGTACAAGATGCAGCAGCAAAGTGCCATTGGTGTTCTCGAAAGAGCCAATAATCTTTGGGAAAAAGCGTTTGTCAGTCCGGAAGGAGTAGATAGCGTAAAAGCTCTTGCTGACGCCTGGTATAGCGCATCTCAAACGATATTGCAGAGCCCTTTGTTCAACAAATCTATGGAGGCTTCCATTGGAGCAGTTGTAAAATCAGTTCAGCTTCTCGTATGGGCTTTGCCTTCTCTGATGTATTACTTGGCGGGTCTGGGTGTATATAAAACGGCAATATTCTTCTGGGAAATGGGCAAGGCGATTAAGGCAGCCGCAAAAGCGCAGGCTGGTTTTAACGCTGTAACGAAAGCCAATCCTTATGCTCTTATCGTAAGCCTTATTGCTACCGTGATAGGTTACACTTGGGCATTTGTCAGTGCAAAAAAAGCGGAAGCTGAAGCTACAGCGGAGGCAGCACGCAAAGCCAATGCCTGGAAAGATAAGTTGAAAGAAGCGCAATCTCAAACTGATACGCTTACCCGAAAACTCCATTCTTATAAAACTACACTCGAAGCCCTGAATGTGTCGCAGAATGCCCGAAATACGCAGATAGCCCGATTTAATCGTGATTTTCGCCAGTATATCTCTAAGTTGGGTATCGAGATCAAGAGCGTGAGCGATTTGAAGAAGCATTATTCAGAGTTGGCGCAGGAAATTCAGCGTGCTACCTATTATCGCCTTCGTGAGGAAGCTAAACAAAGCGTAATGCCTTCCTATCAGATGGATCGTCTGAATGCGGCTAACCGTATCAAGAAGGAACTTGATAAGCTTGGTCTGTATGCGGGTGGTTTTACCCAGAAGAACGTGATGGACATGTTCAATAAGGGTGCAAGTGCAGGTTGGATATGGCAGAAGATTATCCAGGCAAACGAAAAAGATGCCAAGCAGAATAGTTTCCGTTTCAACATGAAGACCGGAAATTATACCTATATAGATAAAAATGGAAAGACTGTTAAGGTTAACCCTACTGGCTACAAAGGATTGCTGTCTTCGCTCGCTCATTTTCAGAACGCAACCAAGCGTGAAACGAATAAGGATAAGGAAATCAATGATTATTTCAATCAAGTAGTTAATCTTGATGGCTATACTCCTTGGGTAGAAGATACTCCTGGTACACTCGAAAATGAGGCACCCGATAAGGATGCCATCGCTGCTGCGAAGCGGGAGGCACGTGAACAGAAGCAGGCACTACGCGACCAGCAGCGCTCCTGGCGTGATGAGCTGAAACAGAAGCAGGACGAGGCGAGTGCTATCATGGATAACGTTCGCAACTTCTATGAGCGACAAATTAACGAGAAGCTATCCCAGGCAGTAAGCCTCGGAAGGGATGAGACAGAGCAGAAATTCTATATAGAACCGATAAAGAGACGTATGAATGAAGCTCTTGCTCAGGTGCGCCTTGCTATCGCTGGTCAGGCTAACACCTGGGAGGAGTTCAAGAAGACGATGCATAATGATCTTGTTGAGAAGACCGATGAGACTGGAGTGAATCTTTCTCAAAACCTCCTCACTTCCATCCAAAAGAATAACGTTGATGCACTTCGTGAGAAGATGGGTCAGTTGGGTAACAGCCTGAACCGACCGATGAACTCCATCACGTCTGAAATCTTTGCCAAGGCTACCAAGAATCAGCAGGATAATGTGAAGTTGGAGGCTCAACAGGCAGAAGCCAGACGGAAGATAGCCCGAGAGAACAACTATACGGGTGCCGTGCAGCAGGGCGTGTACGATGATTTCAATCAGATGGGCTTCGCTAACCCAACCGATTTTGAGTTGGCTGATGAAGAATCTGCAGAAAGGCGCAAGAAACACATCATTGCCATGTACGAGCAGGCAAGGAAGCAAATCGCCAACCTTTATACTGTTGATGTCAGCAAGAAAGAGGGTAGGGGATTGCTGATGCAGATACTCTTTGGTGATGATCCTTATGCGCTCGGTGCCCGTATTCAGAATATGTTGGGCGATAATGCGGAGGACTGGCATGTGTTCTATAATAAACTCATCCAGTATTCCGATGAATATACCGAGGCTCAGAAAAAGACCTACGACCAGGCAAAAAAGATTGCCGAGCAGATGTGGAAGGTTAACCAGCGCAACCTCGCCAACCAGGAAACTCTTCGCAAGATGCAGCAGGAAAGTGCGCTCTTCGGCAAGCGAACCAATATGTGGTCGAACCTCGGTCTTGGTGATCTCACCGCCGACCCAGAGGTGGAGCTGATGAAGATGAAGATGCAGATGGCAGAAGATTATTATGCTTTCGTTTTCAAAAACTCACGCAATAAGCAGCTCCTCGATGAAGCTGACAAGGCTCGGCAGGAGGCAGAACTTGCCTATGTCAACCAAATGGCTACGGCGATGAAGAACCGCCTCTCACAGATGCAGCAGCTCGTGCAGCCTATCGAAACCTTCGGTGCAGAGGTAGGCAAGGCATTTGCTGAAATGCGCAATGATGTAAGCAGCGCACAGGAGAGTATCAAGAACGCTCTGAAGTCTATGCTAGAGTCATGGGCTAATATGGCACTCAACGACGTGAATACACAGATGTGGAAGGCTATCAACGATGCAGGTGCCAAGCGAGCTAAGAAAAAAGCGCAGCCTGATATTGATAAAGCGAGAGCCAACGCTAATGCCAATGCCGTGAAGGAAGATTTCTCAAATCTCGGCACAAAGGCGAATCCGATGTATGTGCGACTGGTGGATGAGGGTGCAGCTTATCTCACTCAGCAGCCGCAGTCTAGTTTCGAGAATATGAGTTCACGGCAGCAGCCTATCGATTGGAATCCTGATGGCTCGCCTATCATGCCTGGCAAATCTCCTATTGCGCCTGGTAACACTCCCGTCGTGCCTTATGCGCCTACCGATACCAAGCAGGGTACGCAAGAGCAGCAGAACGGTGCTCCTCATGCGTGGGCACATCGCAACCGAGACAATGCCAATGCGTTTTACCAGGATGCTGCAACGCAAACGGGTGCCGCAGCAGCCGATGCTATCGCAGGTGGCGGTTCCTGGTCCGATGTCGCAGCCGGTATCGGCGGTTCTTTCATCGGTGGCGTGATGAATACAGAGTTCAAGACTGGTGGCGGCAAATCCAAGGAAGACAAGGAGAAAGCCGAGCAGTTGAAGAAGGAGAAGAAACACCAGAAGGAACTGAGCAAGGAGGTAAAGAAGGGCAATAAGGATCGTGAGAAGGTAACTACCCAGGGTGTTAAGAACATCACAGATGTAACTGATGCCGGAAACAAGGAGCAGACCGAGGGTACAAAGATAGCTTTGAATACAGGTATGGCTATGACGGAAACGGCGCTCACTACCAACCTTGCGAAAACGCAAGCCAATAACGAAGCTGTTATCGAGTCGGATGCTGACCGCACGCGAGCAGGAATGACCTTCTCTATCGCTGGTGCCATCGGTAAGTGCTTCGACTTCCTAGGTCCTATCGCTGGTCCTATTGCTGCTGCTGGTGTGATGGCTACCCTGATGGGCTTGCTCCAGTGGGCACTCAATTCTGCATTCAGCGGCGGCAAGAAAAAGAGTAATACCAATACTACCAATACCAAGCTTGTAACTGGTATGCTTACCTACGATTCCGGAAACGTTCAAGACTTGAAGCCATTTGTAGATGACAATGGCGAATTGTACTGGATGGCTGATGATAATGATAAGGAAATGGGTAAAAAACCGTTCATGGCTGATAATGGCGAAGTGTATTGGGCGAAGGAGGATGACGGCAAGCAGATGCAGGGCGTGAAGATGCTCACGTCTCCAACCGCCACTACCGTGAACGGGCAGCCGTCTCTCATAGCCGAGAGAGGACCGGAAATCGTCATTGGTAGGGAAACTACCCATGCGATGATGATGAACAATCCAGGCTTGCTGAAAGCACTCGTGAACTACGACCGCAACTATTCAGGGAGAAACTCAGCAAGAAGGGCATTTGATAATGGCAATGTGGGTGATGTTCTTGCAGCAGGCACGCAAGCAGGCAATGGTAATCTTTCGTCTGGCGCGTCAGCGGCAGGCGACCTGGTTACCGCAAGCATTGCAAGCAATGCGGCGCTCCTGCAAGCCGTGAATGCGCTCATTCAGCGTCTGAATGAGCCTATCAACGCCAAGATTAATATGTTTGGTCGTGGCGAGCTGTATGATAGCCTGAATAAGGCAAATCAGTTTATGAAGAATAAATAGAAGAAGGTTTTGTTGATTATTAGTTGTTAGTTTTTAGGTTAATTAGTTATTTGTTTATTGAGGCTGTTTCGCTGTGAAGCGAGGCAGCCTTTTTTGTCTGCGGATTTTAAATCCGCAGGAACGCCTAACGGACACAATTTCTTTTTGGTCTCATTTTGCGACCAAGCCCATCATTTTAGTGGGCTTTTGATAACTCGCTGATTTAGTGGGCTTTTTGGTCTCAAAAGCATATCTTGGTCTCATTTTTCGCCGAAATTCACTACTATATATAAAATTTTCCGTGTATTTTTTCTTTTCCCTAAAATCAAAATCCCCTAACCTCAAGCTAGAAGTTAGTAGCATTAACGGCTATGCCGTAAACATCAGACAATAAGGTAGTTATGAAGATATAAGAGAATGGCAGCTAGCGGGAGAAATGCTGGATTTTCTACATATTTTCTACATATTCCAAGAATATTTTTGCATTCCTGCGTACATTAGTTTATAGAAATTAATTAAAAAATGAGACCAAAAATAAGAAAATCGCTGAAAAACAAGCAAATAGCGAAAAATCGTAGTGGGCTAGCAGTGGGACAATGGTGGGTCAGCAGTGGGGCAAAATCCTCCATTTTCTTCATTAGGGGACTTTAACATTTCACCCTTCAAAAATAAAATGAGACCAAAATGAGACTTTTGAGACCAAAATCGGGAGTTTGGTCCCATTTTTGAAAAAAACACCCTCTGTGCCCCCGTCCCCAGCAATTCCATCGCTGGTTCTTCCTCTCAAACCTATATTAAATGTTAAAAATATAACTTATTTCAAATATTATATAGCTTACATATACTATTTTCGATTTATTTTTGTATCTTTGCAGCAGATTTTATATAATATAATATATGTAAGGTATGTTTGAGGAGATATGTTCCATCTATCGGGATGCGAAAGATGCACTCGGAAGATACGTCGATATGGAGACGGGCGAGTGCATCACGCAGATGTCTATCCGTGAGTTCTGTCTTACGGATAGGTGGAAGCCGTATGTAGAGAAGCTGAGAGCCATGCGGCAGGAATTTGGCAGCAAGGCGAAGAAGATGCCGGAGTACATCGAAACAAAAAAAATGCTTCCGGGAGCCACACTGAGCGGTCTCTTCCGTCTTTACGAAGACGAAAGCCTTACCCACCCCGGTCAGCGGGTGATGGTATCGAGAAGAGAAACCCACCTGCAGCAGCATACGGGATGGCTCGCCATCGACATCGACCTTCAGGACAATCAGCAGCTTACCAATTTCGAGAATATCCGCATGGTGACTCGCTTCCGTCCGGAGATAGGTCTGTTGATGCGTTCCTGTTCGGGTACCGGATATTTCGGACTGGTTCGCCTGGCTTATCCCGATAGGCACAAGGAGCAGTTCAAGGCTATCCTCAAGGAATACGCAGCCCTGGGCATTGTGCTCGACAAGCAATGCGGCAATATCGGACGTGTGCGCTTCGCCTCATGGGATGATGCCGACCACATCTATATTAATACTCATGTACAGCCATACCAAGGCTTGCAGATGGAAGAACCGCAGGTGATACCACAAGCAAGACCGATGTATCAGCAGCGCAGTTCGCAATCTCCGAGTAACGCCTCCAGTGTTTACGGCAATGGCTACGACAATAAAGCCTTCTGGAATGATCCTCGCACGCAAGACCGCATCATCGAACTCATCGTAAAAGCCTTGGTGAGCCGAAACATCAACATCACGGAAAGCTACGATGAGTGGACCAAGGCAGGTTGGGCATTGAAGGCGCATCCCTATGGCGAACGTCTGTTTCACGAGCTTTCGGCATGCAGTCAGAAATACAATGCTGCTCAAGCATCGCAGAAGTGGCGACAGTTGGGCAGAAGCACCACCGTGAGTTACAATTACCTCATCCACGCCTGCAAGGAGAATTTAGGCCAAGGAGAATATCACTCTATCCTGCAGCAGGTATGGAGGGAAAGAGGCTAATAAGAAAAGTTTTTTAAATACGTATAAGATTATGGCAAAGAGAAATGTAAAAATCCCGAAGGGGTCATGGCTCGACCAGAAAGGTCAGCGATGGATGAAAGTAATATTCGATGTAATGTCCGGTTTCGGGGGGGGGTGAAAAGTTCATCCGTCAGATCAATTTGGACTTCACCTGCAACTTCGATTTCGGACTGAAAAGATATGTAGTTAATATGGATGATTATGGTAATCTGCGAAACGTTGTGTTGCAGAAATACCCATCGCTGGCGAGGTATGGAGCCTTCCGACTGGTGATGACAACTCATCAAGTAAAATGATAAGATTATGAAATTGATAACGATTATTGGTCCCTCTGGGGCTGGCAAAGACACGGTAGCACTTATGCTGTCTGCCATCCTGGGATATGAAGTGCTTTGTTCCTATACCACCCGACCTATGCGTGAAGGTGAAGTGGACGGCAAGGAGCATCATTTTGTCAAGGAATGCAACGTCCCTAAAAGCGAAATGCTCGCCTATACCCGATACGGAAACTATGAGTATTGGACGGAGAAGAAGCAGGTAGATGGTGCAGCCATTTACGTCATCGACGAGAAAGGACTGATGGAGCTGATGGAGCGCTGCCCGAAAGCCAAGATCATCACCGTCTATGTTTCGGCAAAGCCGGAAACTTTGAAGAAGCGCGGTATCTCCGAGGAACGTACCGACAGAGACCAGTATCGTGTTCAGATTGATTTCAACAGCTATGACTATGTGATACCCAACAACCGCACGATGTTCCATCTTTGGGACTACGTTGCTTTCGTGGCCAAGAAAATAAGAGAGCAGGAATTGGGCATTCCTAACCATGCTGTAAAGTAAATTCAAAGTGAATATCCAGTACCGTTACAATACAGACTGAGTACAGACTGAGCATAGATAGAATAATATATAAACATCAAATAAAGAAACAATATGAAAATGATAATTCCTGGTGTTGAGTGGTGGCCTCAGAAGACCGCCGCTCAACAGATTGCTCGAGTAGGCAGAGTTTGCTACAAGAGCAAGGGTAAGCAGCCTGACGAGAATCTTCCTGAAGACAAGAAAGAAGATTTTCTGGAGAAACAGGCAGTGCAGTTGGCCAACCGATTCTGGGAGAGCGGCCACCGCTCCATGTACCGACATGGTACCCTTTACTTCTTCGTGAAGAACGATAGTAGGCTGCCAAAACACCTCTGGTCTTTCCTCGTTGCATCACCTTACATCAATTATGCAGTGCAGGAAAAGAAGGTATGGATCAGCAGCAATATGCAGTTCCTTTGCGAGCACGGCAATATATTCGAAATGCTATCCCCATTCAATGTGAAGGAAGCCGAGTTTATCGAAAAGGCGCAGAAATATGATTGCAAGGAAGCACTCAATCTCCTCCGAATGACGCTGGTGGTGACTACGCAGATCAGCACCAGCCGTGAGTTGAACCGCACATCGCCTAACAGCATCAGCGAGCAGAGCACCCGCTACGTGAACCTGGAGAAGAAAGGTGGCGTGCAGATTGCCCGTCCCCACTGGCTGCACGAGGGCACGAAATGGCAGAAGTTCCTCTATCTCACCGGCTGTAAGATTTCCGACTGGCTCTATCGTCGATTGCTGAAATCGGGCATGAAGCCGCAGGATGCAAGAGGCATTCTTCCTCTCGATACCTATACGGTAGTAGCTTACACCTACACCATCACCGAGTGGCAGCATATCCTCGACCTCCGCTTCAGAGAAACCACCGGCAAGGCGCATCCTAATGCCAAAGAGATCGGTTTTGAAATCAACCGCATCATCAGTGAGAGAATGGAAATGTTCGAGGCTCAAAAGAAATAAGATATTCACCCGCTAAGGGAGATTATGATTAATAGAGCCTCTTATGCCTCTTTTTTATGACGGTTTCCAAAATTGCAACTGTCATAAATGGAGCCTCCGTTCCCAGCGATTCCGTCGCTGGTTCGTACAGAAAAAAGTAATAAAACGCAATGGGAACAAAAAACAAAAAACAACAGCAGCAGGCATTGGCCAAGCGTGAGCAGCAGATCAGAAATCTGCCGACCATCTATACTTTCAACTTCAAGGATGTGCCTGCAGAGCAATATGTCAAACCATTGGAAACTATCTTTTCCAATGCCGATTTCTATAATTTGATGGAGAATCGTAACGAGATGGTACGTTCTGCTTGCCGCATTCCTCAGAACTCTCCTAAGATGCCCCTGCTTATCAAGGCTATCCAGGATAAGGATCTGAAACTTGCCAAGCAGGTATATGCCGCACTCGTACAGATAAACCTGCACAGCAAGGTAACCTTCGATTTCCTCAATTTCGGTCAGTTGCTCCGTTATTACGTAGATTATTCCAAGCCAGGCATCCGTGAGACGGTTTCCCGCCTTTCCATCAATCTCGACAAGATAACTTTCTATGCCGATAGTCTGGAAGACCTTCTTAATCAGGCAAGAGCGGATATGAGAGAAATTTTCAATGGCACTACCGAGTTTAAGCAGTTTGATGGTGTAGTGGAAAGCCTGAAGCAGTTGGAAGGTTTCTTTAATTATTCTCGCACCAAAGACATCAACAGCAAAGATAATGACCTTTACTGCGAGTATGCCGACAGCATCAATGCCTATATGGAGAAGCGAATGCAGACCTATTCGGCAAAATACCGCAAGCTGCATCCCCAGCTCCCTGGCTTCACCCAGGATCAGATGATAGAAGCCCTCAACCTCTTCTTCGAGGAGAACGGTAAGTTCAATGAGAGCTTCATCAGTACTACCGAGAGTGGAGGCAAGTATATCGATGCCGTAAAGCTCTCCTTCAACATCGACGAAGAGCAGACCAAGAAGCTCGATAAGCTGGTACAAAAGCCGAAGGAAGGCAACTCCATCCAGAAGTATTGCCTGAACGTTACCGATGCAATCATGCTCTACTATGCCCAGCAGAAAGGCATCGCCTTCGCCTAATCAATAAAGTAAAAAAACAATGCCAAATATCTATCTCCGTCTCCCCACCTCCCGCTGCCAGTTCTTCCGGCACCGCGATCCCAAGCTCACCCTGGCAAAGGATGAGCCGGTAGTGTTCAGTAACTACTCGCACGAGCACTTCATCATGCGCAACTCCCTCATCAATGCCCCAGCCCGCAGCAGCCGTATCGACCTCGGCTGTTTCTCCCAGCAGCAATGGTGCAATATGCTCACGGGCAGGCACCCTGCCGGAGGCAAGGTAATGATGCGCCGTGATGCCGGAAGCTGGCTCACCTTCCGAGAGGTTCAGCAGCTCAACGGTCGCCTGACCGATGGCAAGGGAGCCAATGATGATTACCTCTGCATCCGCTTACCCAGCGAAGTAGAGATTGTCGATACCGTTTATTCCGTAAAGCCTACCTTTACACTCGATACGAACGGCATGCGTGCGCTGGCGGTCTCACTCAACAACGATTTCAAGCGCAGCCTCGTAGAATGGTCGCTATCCACCTTCGACTTTTGTACGTCCAAAGGCAGGGTTATCGCCCGCTCCCATAATGCCATGCTGGAGCGGTACTTAATGCGATATGGTATAGAAGCCAGCGAGGAAGAGAAAGACGTATTGCGCCGCATCATCGGCAGGTGGTTCCGCACGGAGCACTGCTTCTTCAAGAGCTATTCCTGTGTGGATATGCAGTATAAAGATAGCCGTGATAAGCCCAATCGCATCGATGAAGTGCAGTGGCTATGATTTTACACCTTATATAATAGGTGTTAATTCATAAGATAATAAACGTTAAATAATAGATAAATCAAGGAAACGATATGAAATTACCCGATAGTTGCAGAGAGTTATTTCTTGAGGGAGTAACCGATGCTTATTTTTATGCCGTAAGGGAAAGCACCATTCCTATTCCGTTCAGCATACCGCTGATATTGCAGATAAACGGCTGCAAGTTTGCCGGCGAAGCACTCCATGTTGCCACCAGTGAGGGCAATAATTATGTAATATCTGATGGCATCACCGCCAAGCAGACTTCTTCAGAGGGTGGCAACGGTACCGTCTTCAAGTTCGAGATTACCGCCAATATCCGTGACGGAAAGGGAAATATACCCGAAATCATCAAGAATATGCACGGAAAGGACTATTATATAGTCTTGCGCAAGCAGGATGACTCGCTTTATCTGTGCCATACGCTGCCTGGCACCTTCGGTATCACCGATTCCGTAACCAGTCAGAACGATGCTGAGACCCGTAGTATTACGGCTATCTGTCAGGCGATGTCGGAGTTTATTCCGATAACGATTTCTTAATTAGTTACAGAAAAATCAGTATCTAATTATCTTCTAGTTTTTTAAAAAAGCTTATATTCATAATAATGTTAAATTAGATTTGAGTTTCAGCCCTGCCGTCCGTGAAGGATAGCAGGGTTTTTTTATTTTCCCCTAAATCATAGCTATTTCGGCATATAGGCTTATTTTGTCCCTATACGCCCACGCATTTCCATTACCTTTGCCCTCAGAAAATATCAATAGTCTTCTAGCATAACAACAAGGTAAGGAGATTTGTTTTCAGGATAACGATAACATACATTAATTTTTAAAATTCTATTACCCACAATGAAAGGTCTTTATGAAATTCTGACCGAGAAGAAGTGGATGATTTCGCCTGACTTTGTTCACGGAATTAGAAAGGCATTGGAGCAGAATTTGAATGCGCATGCCGTATATGAACGCCCAGCACCTACTTGCGGCTTCGTAACCGTGAAGGCAGCCGATGGCTCCATCTATTACCCGGAGGAATATCAGATTTCCGAGGATGGAAAGAAAGTGAGAGGTCAGTGGGCATTGGAGGATGAGAACGAGCAGACCTTCCCGTTTGTTTCTGTGCTCACCGTCGATGGTCCTATCACCCGAAATGGTGGCGGTTGCTCGTATGGTTCTATCGACCATCGCAACATGATGATCAATGCGGCCAATCATCCCCTCTGTCGAGGTCACATCTTCATTATCAACACTCCTGGAGGTTCCGCTTGGGCAAAGAACGATTATGAGCAGGCTATCAATTATGCCCGTTCGCAGGGTCAGCCAGTCATCGCCTTCATCGATGGCATGTGTGCATCGGCAGGTATGTATCTCGCTTCTCTCTGCGATGAGCGTTACTACATGCACCCGAAGGACGAAATCGGTTGTATCGGTGTGATGGCATCCTTCTATACGCAGGCCGATGGTAGCAAAAATCAGTTTACCGATGAAACTTATCACGAGCTTTACGACCCTGAGAGTTTCGATAAGAACCGAGAGTTCCGTGACATTGCCAATGATGGCGATAGCGAGAAGCTGGTAAAAGAACTTGCCGAGTTAGGCGTGGAGTTCAGAGCTGACATCAAGAAAGCCTGTCCTGCTGCAAAGGACGAGCACCTTCATGGTAAGGTATTCGATGCCGAGGAAGTGAAGGGAATCCTGATGGATGATCAGAGTGATTTCTTCTCTTGCGTAAAGCGTTGCTTCGACCTTTACAACGGCGCAGCCGAGCCTATCGTCAGAAAGCCATCTGGTGATGAAGACGAAACGAAAGGCAGTTTGAATGAGCCATCCGATCATCCGGCACACGACCCTCAGTTGGAGCCAGACAAGGCTTCTTCAACAAAGAAAGAGAATCATCAACATACTATTCATCAAAAATCAATCAATATGGCAAATTATCCAAAGATCAATGCCGCTTGCGGTATGCAGGATGGTCAGCAGATTGAGGTGAAGGAGGAAGGCGCATTCATGAATGCCCCATTGCTCGACACCCTCGAAGCTCATCTCGCATCGCAGGAGCAGGCTGTGGCTGATGCAAAGCAGAAAGCCACCACAGCAGAGCAGAGCCTTGCTGACCTTCAGACAAAGCACGACGCACTCGCTGAGACCATCGCCCAGAAGGACGAGGAGATTAAGAACCTGAAAGAGGCAAAGGCTAAGGCAGATGGGGACATCAAAGCCCTCAACGATGCAAAGGCAAAGGCTGATGAGGAGAAGGCTAAGGTAGATGAGGAGTTGAAGACAGCCCAGGCTTCACTCGCTACCGCCCAGCAGACCATCGCCGACAAGGACGCTCAGATTGCTGAGTTGAACGAGAACCCAGGTGAGGAGCCAGCACAGGGTGCAGCACCTCAGAACAACGGTGAGGGTGCAAAGGCTCAGAATCTCCGTGAGTTCGACCCATCGAAGTATAAGACCAATGCCGAGCGCAAGGCAGCTTTCGAGCGTTTCAAGCGAGGCGAGGAGTAATCTTCATTTTTCATTTAATTTCATTTCATCTTATTTAAATTTTAATTATTATGGCAAATCTTCCTAAAGATTTTATCGGCACCACTGCCCTTGAGCACGTAGCCGAGCAGGTGAGCAAGGAAATCCTGATGGGTCCAGGCTACACCGATGCAGAGGAAATGGATCGCCTCGGCATTCAGGTTATCAGCGGTATGCAGTTTAAGCGTACCTTCAACATCTTCCTCCGTAAGGGTGGTACTACCCGCCGTAAGGATGTTCACGCTAAAGTGAGCAGCCAGTCAGGATTCCTCAAGGAACGTTCTTTGACAGTGAAGCTTACTTGGGACCACTTTGACGATAACATCGATAACTACTGCGAGACACCTTTCGGTACAGACGCACAAGGTCAGTACCCTCTCTCTACCCAGGCTACAGAGGCTATCCTGAAGGATTACGCCGACAACCTTACAGCTTGCTTGTGGTTCGGTGATATTGACCTCGATAACGGCGATGAGACCGTTCCTGCAAAGGATCAGGCTCTTGCATTGTATGATGGTTATCATACCTGCGTAAAGCACGACATCGAGGATGGCCTTATCTCTGAGGCTAACGGCAACCTTATCCAGTGTGATGCCATCGAGGAGCCTGCCGACAACAACGACTCTACTCCATTCGATAACTTCGTCGACTGGTACTTCAAGTGGGATGCACGTCTGCGCAAGCAGAAGGTAATGGTCTATATGGACGAATCTACTGCCCGCAACATTACAGCCGGTTACGCTAACAAGTATCACGGCAACTTCAAGGTAGAACCAGAGGCAGGTGACAACTTCAAGTTGCCAGGTTACTCTAAGGTAACCATCTGTCCTGTATCAGACTTCGGTACTGGCGGCCGTATGTATGCTACCGTAGAGGGTAACTTCGTTTACGGTGTTGATACAGAGAACAATAAGACTTTCGTCAGCGTTCGTGTAGGCTCTGACACCGATCACAGAACTATCTCTTTCCAGATTCAAAGTATTCAGGGTGCAGGTATCAAGGTGCCATTCTCTAGCAGCCTGTGCGTCAGCCCAGGTAAGCTTGAGAACCCAGGTTACAAGGCAGGTGATTACATCGACTCTAACCTCACCGTCACCCTCGCAAAGAACAGCACTGCTGATGCTGGTGAGATTGATGGTAGCGTGAAGGTTAACGGTAAGCCTTACACCGACCCTGTTGACACCAACGCCAACGACGTGCTGACTCTTGAGGCAGTAGATGGCGAAACTAACTTCGCCTTCGATCACTGGAGCAACGGCAGCAAGGAGAAGAAGATTCAGGTAATCGCCAGCGGCACAAGCATGGCTTACACCGCCTTTTTCAAGAAGAAGGGTTAACCCCAGCGGTACCTCTCTTCTGCCCCCGCCTCCCAGCGATTCCATCGCTGGTCCAACAGGCAAAAAGGCAGTCCTCTATAAATCCTCGGCGGCGGTCGCCTGACCTGGCGGAATATGGCTTCCGTCGCCATTTCGTTTAATCATCAAAAAAGATACAATTATGGCAGAAACAGTAACATGTCCAGAGATCAAGGATTTGCTTTCCGAGAACGATTGCTTGGAAAACTTCGGTGGTCTTGGCGTAAACGTATATGTCTTTATCAAGAGTGAGCTTGCTGCCCCTCTCTCACCAGAGGCAGGTAAGAACACCTATGCAGCGCTGACTGCTGCGTCCTTCAAGAAAGGTAAGGGTCTCTACAAGTTTGAGTGTCAGGATGGCGGTCAGGGTCACACCTGGGAGAACCTTGGTTTCCAGAAGGGTTTCAAGCAGACCTTGGACTACGTTCTTGAGAGCGTAAACGCCAACACAGCTTTTGTGGCTCGTGGTCTTAATAATCTCAAGTGTGGCTACATCATTGAGGATGGTGATAAATCCATTATCGTTTATGACAAGCAGCACGATTTCAAGTACGACTCAGGTAATATTAAAGGAGACACGGGCAAAAAACCAGAAGATGAACGTGTAGTCACACTGAGCGGTTCCCTCAGTCCGACAACATTTGGCCGTTATGAGATTGCCACACCTGAAAGTGGCTGGGATTCTCTCTGCAACGGTGTAGGCACATCGGGGGAAGTGTAAGCGGAACTGACAAGAGCGATACCAATTCCGCTTCACGGCAGTCATCTAAGCGGAGCAAGCAGGTAGCATCTATCAATGATGAAACCTCTACGCTCGGTGAAAACGATGAATAATCGCTCCCCTATCCAATGAGTTCCATTGGCAATTTACTCTATAAATCAAAGCCTCGGTATTGATCCTTAGTAAAATAAGGCAAGATACCGGGGCTTTTCGCATTTAAAATTGCACATATCTTTCATTTTTTAATATCTTATCCCATAATTAGATTTTTTTATGCAAAATGCGTTTCCGCATAGAATATTTTTCTTATTTTTGCAGCATAAAATTTTAATTTATATAGTGTAACTAAAATAGTAAGAGATTATGGAGCTAAGACATTTACGTTCGTTTGTGTATGTAGCAGAGACGCTTTCTTTCAGCATCGCCGCCTCCCGATGCTTTGTCACCCAATCCGCCATCAGTCAGCACATCAAGGCTCTGGAGGATGAACTGGGGTGCAAGCTGCTGATACGCACATCGCACAGCATCATGCTTACCGAGAACGGGGAGGCACTTCTGCCACGTGCCAAGGAGATACTGAAGTTGGCGGAAGACTGCAAGGAGCATATCAATGCACTCAACAACTGCATGACCGGAGAACTGCGCATCGGTGTAGGTTCCTTTATCGCACCCTATATCCGTGTGGCTGCACTTATATTCATGGAGCGATACCCTAACGTAAGGGTGAATGCCGAATTTTCCAAGGCCACGAGCCTGAACCGCCTGTTGCGAGACCACATGCTGGATCTCGCTTTTACGATGAACGAAGCCTATACCAACGAGGGCATCGAGAGCCATCCCTGCATCCCATTCAGTATTTGTGCCATCATGCGAAACACACACCCTCTTGCCAGGAAAGATAAGGTAACATACAATGACCTGCTGAAGCACGGCATCATCATGCCCGATGTAGGCGAACGTGTTTTCAACACTTTTCAGCAATATTTGCAGAACGATCTCACCAAATTAAGCGTAAAGTGTATCCTTAGCGACCCCGACGAAGACCTTGCCATCATAGAAGATACTCACCTGGTTACTTTTATGCCGAAGCTGTATCTGAAGAACCACCCTACCCTCATATCCCGTCCTATCCAGGGCATAGGAGAAGAACTGATGAGCAATGCCCACTGGATGAAGGATGTACCTATGAAACGTTCGGCACAACTCTTCCTCGACATTATCAGGGACGAAGCCATTCCGTATATCAAGGCTTTGGAAGAAACCATGTAGTTTGGTACCAAAGTACATTTGTACTTATGTACTTCTGCACGTTTGTACTTTTTCTTATTTGTCTATTAGTGTTCCTGCTTCATGATTTATCCGCAAGAACATCTAATGAAAATCACTTTTCTGTTTACTTCATTCCTATTACCTTTGCATGTGATTCCGATATTGGAAGAATTTAAACACAAAAAACTATGCAGGTAAAAACGAATGATGGCAACTATGATGTTGCCAGCAAGGGATTGGGTAATACCGCCCTTGGACTTGGTATCGCAGGTTTAGCTACCAGTTTGCTGGGTGGCGGTGCATCCTTGTTTAACCTCGGTAGAGGCAACAATGGCATGACTGCCAATCCGAGTGACCCGGATTCACGCTTCGTAACCAAGGGTGAGGCCAACCTTATGCAGGAGAACTCTACATTGAAGACTGAACTGGCTATCCAGAAGAGCGAGAACTATGCCGACAAGAAAATGGTAGAGATAACTCAGTATCTCGACGGTAAGGTTCGCCAGCTCGAAAACAAGGTGGATGCCAACAAGGATGCACAGCAGGCGGTCAACGCAGAGCAGATGGCATATAATGCCGCTGCCAACGCCAACATCGACGTGCTGAAATCGCAGGTGGCTTCACTCACGAGTGTTACCAAGCTGATGATTCCATCGGGCAATGTTTGTCAGATGGGGTGTGGATGCGCTTGTAACCAGTAACCGTATTTTCGGATAAAAGGAAGAAACGATATGGATTACAAGAACTCGCAAATCCTGGCAGCGGTGGTGTCCGAATGGGCACGCCCTGCCATCTCTCAGATAGCGGCTGGCAATCTGATGCACTTGCCAATGCTCCAGTCTCTTCAGGCTACCATCGGCAGCATGGGACTGGTGAGTGGCAACTACTCTCTGCAAGCCGATATAGAACCGATGATTCAGCCTGTGGTCAATGCGCTTGTCACTCCGATGCTCGCCAAGTATTTCGGGAACATTCCCGAAGAGAGCATTCCGCAGATGGCGCACGATGTGGTAGAGCAGCTTCGCTACAAAGGACCGCTCTCTATCCTGGAGGGTGTGATAACCTTTGACGAGGAGGATCTTGACGAACTCGCCGACCTTCTTCAGAAGAACCTTCCGGTAGAGAAGACCCAGGGCTATCAAGTGAAACATTAATGCGGCGGTGAAGTCGTCGCTCTATTAAAACAGAAAAGACTATGAACAAAAGAACAATTCCAGCCTGCATCATGGCTACGCTTGCAGTAGGTGCAACCGCCACTGCTCCCTATTATGATGTAAATATCACGCAGCAGCTCTGTGCTCCTTCATGCGTGGACGAGACTCCGGTTTTCAACCCTCAGTTCTCTGTAAAGAGTATTGACAACGTGGGTACTTCGCAATATCTTATAACGATTCACGTAGAGGGTGTTATCAGTTACGTGCCTTGCAACTGCGGCTCCTGCTGCACCCGCTCGCAGGTAGTAAGTCAGGATTTCACCATTCCTGTCTTCTCTGCTACGGCAATCACGAACGTTACCACATCTCTTGGCAGCGTGAAAAACCGTCTTGTCAAGGTAGCCTGCTGCTCCTGCAGCAAGACTTTCGTGTGCGATGCTCCTTTAACACTCACCATCGCATGACTATCCACTAACAAAAGGAAAGGTAAAAGACGATGAAGTATATTCAGTTGATAGATCAAGCCCGCGCTCACGGCGTGGCTACCGAGAAGAAGATGATGGAGGCGATGGAGCAGTTGAGCTGCGATCTCGCCTCCCTGGAGGAAACAAATCCGGAATTGTACTGGTGCATCCTCCGTCACCAGCACGCAGTGTTCTATGATCGTCATTACAGTGAGAAAATGGCCAACCATGATGTCTGCCATCTTGTGTACAGCAAGAAAGGTGAGAATGGTGAGTTGGTAGGATCCGGGGCGCATTGGACCAAATCGCAGATAGTGAATGCCACCAAGGGCATGAAGTTCCGTGAAAAGGTGAACGATTGGGATAAATATGTTGCCTTTAATGCCATGTATGCTGACCTGTGCAGCGATATGACAGAAGATGAAATCATCAAGGCAGCTTATCTCTTCTATTTCCAAGACGCTGACTGGCAACCCGAAGAAGACGATTGTACTAAGATATGGGACTATATGTCCGCTCACGCTACGATGTAGTTTGTTTTGATATAGGTAATATGGATTTCGCACTAGCGAGTGCAAGTATTTAAAGTAAAAAGATTGGGATAACATTTTTTGAAGCCTCTTTGCGCCTGTAAAAGCCGCAGGGAGGCTTTCTTTGTCCCCTCGAATAAAATCGAAACCCCTATCTTTGCCCTCAGAAGAAATAAAAACTATAAAACAGAAAAGATATGGCAAAGATTCAACCTCTTGCAGATTTCATTCTCTCCTTCGAGGGAGGTTACGTGAACCACCCAAACGATAAGGGCGGTCCTACCAACATGGGCGTAACCCTCAAAACCTGGCAGACCCAAGGTTACGACAAGAATAACGATGGCCGCATAGACGCAAAGGACGTGAAGCTTATCACCAAAGCCGATGCTATCTCCATCCTTCGCCGTTGCTACTGGAACCGATGGAAAGCCGATGGCATCAAAGACCAGAGCATCGCCAATATCCTGGTAGATTGGGTATGGCTTAGTGGTACCCCAGGCATCACCCTCGTACAGGCAATGCTAGGAGTAACCGCCGATGGTATCGTGGGCAGCAAAACCCTCAAAGCGCTCAATGCCCAGCCCCCTAAGCAGTTCTTCGAGCGCATCAAGGCACGCCGCAAGCAGTATATCGCACGCGTCTTCGCCAAGCGTCCTAGCCAGAAAGAATTTGAGGCAGGCTGGCTCCGTCGCCTCAATGCCATCAATTACGGCAGTCTCATCACCAATGGTGGAATGGAAATAAGTTTTTAACAATAAATAGATAAAAGATTTATGGCAAGTTACAATGGAAACATTGACCTTTTGGCTCTGAATGGAGCAAAGGTCTTAGTAGGTATCGATGAGAAGAATGCGCAGCGTCCTTACGTCTGCATTCCTATCGATGTGAACGAAATTCGAGTAGATACATCAAAGAATGATGCAAGTAAAACTCAGGCAAAACTGAGAGTTAACATCTGGCCTTTCAATGAGGCGTATAAGAATAAGATTCGCCAGAGTGCTGCCGAGCGTGGCGATACCCAGGTGAGTGTACCAACCCACGAAATGCAGCTCTCGTTCTCCACCGAGTACGTCAAAGCAGTAGCCAAGGCATTCCCGAAACTCGTAGAACAGGTGAAGGAAGCCAACAAGGAGCGAGACCCAGAAATCGTAAATCAGGATTTCAACGATGAGAACTCTCACCTCTTCAAGGCAATCCGCACCCGCATGAATAAGCGTATCGCCAGCCTCTATCAGCCACAGACCGCTACCCAGCAGCAGACGTACCCACAGCAAGCCTACGGAGCCGCTGGCAACGCTACCGCCTATGTACCGCCAGCAGATGGAGGCAATGATTACTCTTCAATGCCAGGTTACGATGATCCTAACAGCGACCTGCCGTTCTAAAGGTAAAAAGGTAAAAAGAACCTTAACCCCACACGCCCTGAAAGGGCAGAAGCTCCTAGCCCAGGGCAGCACCCTGGGTATAATAGCAATCAGTAAGTCGCCCTGTTAGGGCAAAAGCTTTTTTACCTTTAAAAATTAAGAATATGCAAGAACAAATAAATCTTACAATTCCAAAGGGCTGGAACCAATGCACCCCTTCCCAGCTAGAGCAGATTGCCCTCATCATGCTGGAGCAGATAGAGAAATCCAAGGCAGACCGCTATCACCCCTTCGATATGCTGAAGGTGAAGATAGCCGTCTTCTTCCTTTTTGCGGGGATAAGCATCAATGCCTACCCCGACCCTCGTCTGCCCATCAATGAGCAGCACTACCTGGTAAGCATAGAGCCGCAGAAGAAGAGCCTCCTGAAGAAGCTCCTCACCATCTGTACCCCCGTTTCCAGCGATTCTATCGCTGGTACCCAATCGGCTATCCCCTTCCCCCTCTATCTCTGGCAGCTCAACTATTGGCTCTCCTCGAAAGCCAAGACCGATGATAAGACCTCCCCTGAGTACATCGCTCAGGGCGCAGGTCTTCTCGACTGGCTGGATGCAGATAGCGGTAATTTCCTCACCCGCTTCCCCTATCCATCTATCCGGCAGAAAACCAAGTGGTACCGTCGTGCAAAAGCCTTCCAAGGTCCGCACCAAGACCTCGATGGCTTCTCCTGGCAGCAATACCGTTTTGCCAGTGATATGATGCAGACCTACACTCGTTTGGACAACAACCTGATAAAGATGAAGAAGATGGATAAATTCACCGAGGAACAACTCCAGACACAAGCCGAGAGCGTAGCCAGTGCCAGAAACATGTTCCTTGCCACCATCTTCAACACCACCACCCAGTACGTCGATTCGACAACAGGCATCACGAAATACGATTTTCATTACGAGTCAAAGCAGTTCACCGAGAACGCAGGTTATTTCGTCAAATATCCGGAAGCCAACTGGCAGGTCATCCTCTTCTGGTGGAGCGGCATCATGCACACCCTAGCCCATCGCTACCCTCACGTGTTCAAGGTGCAGAAGGTAGATAATAAGAAGCCGCAAACCCCGATGGAAATCTACACCGCCACCACCGCCACGATGCAAAAGTATGCCGGCCTAACGGAAGATCAGGTCAACACCCAATCCTACTCCCTAGTTCTCGAACACCTCGAAAGGTTATCGAAAGAGAATGAAGAAATGGAAAAAATGAGGAGGAACAAATGATAAGAGCAAAGGTATCAGCAGCAATCCGTTTGTGTTTGTGGAACTTTAAAATCAAAGATTTATGAGTCATAATACATTGAAAATAGAGAAGAATATTTTCAGAGAGCACTCTGTAATTTTATTCCGTTCGACCGTAAGTGATACGGTTGTAATTAATTGTGGTTCAGGAAGTGTGTGTCTTGAGCAAGATGAATTTAAAGCGCTGGCACATCTTATGAACTACGACTTCTATACACGGAATATGATCGAGGAAGCTCAAGAGCATAGCCGGAATGATGTTCGTCCATACGATATATATTCTACTCCTGATATAGAAGGTTACGATGAGAAGATTAATTGGGATTTGGCTGTAGAAAATAACAGCAAATAACATTATGATTTGTCCCCACTAAAACCATAGAAAACCCTAACTTTACACTCAGAAACAAGAGAAAAAGCGGGTGTGCGTATATCGCCACCCTTCTCTCTTCCAACACATTCTGGATAACATATAAAAAGAAACGCAAAAATGGCAAGCAAAAACAAAAACAGAGTAACCAACCTGCAGCAGCTCCAAAATCGTAGTGAGGAACTGAAAGATGCAGGCTATGTAGCCGTTCGCCCGGATGCCTTTACACCGCTTAAAAATGGCGGCGGTAAAGTCTTTTCCTGGAACGACTACGTTCACGGCATGCTCCTAACCACAGCCGGAATGTCGGCAAGCGGTGGCGACGCAGGCGGTTCTGCAGCACGGCAGCAGGTTTCCACTATCTTTGCATCAAGTGGCGGCGAGAACCTGGGCAAACCGAAAGGCGTAGGTACCGAAGGCTTGGGCTTCATGGAATGGGGTATGGCCAACCGACTGCCAAACCTTATCTGGATGCTCTCCCGCATGTCGCCTTTTACGGCAGCAGGAGTTGATTACATCAAGAAGATACTGGTAGGTCGCGGTCCCGCAGCCAAGTATCATTACACCCAGTACGTTGGCGGCAACATCACAGAGAAATATATCCCCTACGAGAGTGCAGGAGTCCTGCTACGTGGTCAGATAGCTGACCTGAAAGCCAAGGAAGAGGCAGCCGCCGAAGCCAAGCGCCAGAATGAGCAGCAGAGCCAGAACGGGCAGTCTCAGCAGGAGGAGTCACCGTTCTCTGCGGTTCAATCGCAGGTCTTATCATCCGATGAAGAGGAAAGCGAGGAGATGAAATCTCTGAAAGAAGCTCTCCACAAATGGGAAGAAACCAATGCCCAGCTTCGTGATTTCTTAGAAAACAACGACCTGATGCAGACCTTCCTCGACCTGGCAGGAGATATGGCTTTGATGTCGCAGTGCTTTGTAGAACTCCAGCTCAATCAGCGTTCCCTCGACGAGAACGGCAAGGCCGTTCCTACAGCCCAGTGGACCCCGAAGGTGATTGGTCTGAAGCATCGCAGCATCTTCACCACCCGACTGGAGCGCATGGACGAGAACTACCGCATCAACTATGCCTACGTCAGCAATCAGTGGCTCGACCCTACCCAATACGTCGGCGTGCAGAAAGAGGAAGACCGCAAGATAGCGGCTATCCCTTATCTCCCTACCACATCAGCCGTAAAGGATTTGCAGCGCAATATCCGTGAGGCACGTCAGAAGCAGGTAAGCCGCAAGAAACGCCCTACCCGCTTCATCATGTCGCCAAGAGATTTCGGTGGTCCGTACTATGCCGATGCCCTTTGGCACTCCATCTTTGCCGGCAGCATCTTCGAGTATGCCTTCACCATCGTAGATGACCGCCTTACCCGAAAGCGCAACAGCAACATCATCGGTAGAGTTATCTATATCCACCAGGACTATATCAGCAGGCTCTATCAGCAACAGGGCGAGCAGAAAAAGAAGACCCACGGCGAGATTCAGAACGAAATCTTTACCTCTATCAACACATGGCTCGCCAACCCCGATAATGCAGGTCAGGCGCTCATCTCTTCTGCTTTTACGGGAAGCGACGGAAAGGAACACAAGGCTTGGGAAATCGTGGAAATCGAAACCAAGGCAAATGATCAGGCGAATGCCGACAAAACCGAGTTGCAGGAAATAAGTAGTATTATTTTCTTTGCCATGGGTCTTGATGCAAAGCTCATCGGTAATACTCCTGGCGATACGGCATCATCGGGCGGTACCGACCTGAGAGAACGTTTCCTGGTAAAGCAAATCCAGTTTGCCCCCTTGCAGCAGTTGATGATACGCCCACTGGAAGTTTTGAGCCGATTCAACGATTGGGACGAGCACCTGGTGTGGCAGATAGACCGAGAGGTATTAACCACCCTCGATAACTCGAAGACCGGAGTGGCGAAACAAGAGATCTCTTAAATTAAAAGTAAAAAGGTAAAAAAATAAGGATATGATACTCTTCACGAATCAAGAACTCAGGCTTCACCTCCCCAGCAATGCCGTGGACGAGGTAGCCAACCTGCAGGGTATGCTCGACAATAGCGAAAAGGACTTCTTGAAGCCTCGCCTGGGAGCATCCCTATACGACCGTCTCTGCAAGCAGTATGCAAGCATAGAACCCTTAATATTCTGCGATGCGGTTGCTGATGGTACCTACGTCAACGACCCATGGAATGAGCTTCTGCTTTATGCGCAGCGCATGATTGTGAATGATGCGATGGCGCAAAGCATCGAGAAGCAAGCACTTTCAGTGAATGGCTCCGGCATCAACGTAGCTTCCAGCAACGACTATGCCGTAGCCACCGACAAGCAGATAGCGCAGGGCAAGGAAAGCTACCGCCAGTCGGCCATGACCTCGCTCAATAACCTGCTTTCCCTCTTGGAGGGATGGGCAAAGGAAGTGAATACTCCTATGCCTATCGAGGCAGCGGGCGATGATACAGAAGGAACAGATGAAGGAACCGATAGCGGCAAAGATGATGCAGACGAAGCCGAGAAGAAACGGCATGAAGCGATAGAGGAAATCGTAACCCTTTGGCAGGAGAGTAAGTACTATTACTACCATCGAGATCTGCTTTTCCCTACCTGCGAGTCTTTGCAGCCGTATCTCGATATTTACGGCAACAGAGATAAGTTTGTGCGTCTCATCCCTGATATGCTTTTCATCCAGAGTGAGTATCTGGAAGAGGCATTTGGCGAAGATTTCATTCCTCGCCTCTTGCAGGCTGATGAGAACGACAAGATGCTGAAGAAGGCACGTCAGCTTGTAGCTGCCTATCTCAAGGAGCGTACATCAGTTATCAGTTTCGATAAGCTTACCCGCTCCACCGCGCACAATGATGCCATTACCGTAAGGGAAAGCATTCATCGGTTGCTGAAGAAAGAGGAAGCCGAAGCGCAAGCGAAACTCGATGCAGCCAAAGCTGATAGCGCCACAGAAGGCGGCTCCTCCTCATCTACGAGTAACGCCTCTAGCGCTTCATCATCGGGTAGCAAGGATGACAGCGAAGGCTACGACAACAACCAAAAAGGTTCTCGTATCTTCGTAACCCCTATTCTGTGCTAAAAATATTCGTAATTTTCAAATAAACAACAAAAACAAGGATTTATGGAAAATTTATCATTACAGGAAATCATCAACATTTTGAAACCTGCCATCGGTGCAAGAATGCTTACCCAGGAGCAGAAAGATGCCTATGAGCAGGGATTGTCTCTCCTGGAAGGTGCAAGTAATGCACGCTCGTTTATCGAGAACTCACGTAAGTTTAAAGACTATCATCGCCGTACCCGACAGATGATCGCCTATCTGAATAGCTACAGCAGCTCTCAAGCCAACGCTGCATCATCTGCCACCGATAAGCGACGAGTAGGTCGCCCAACCAAACAGGAGCAGCTTGAGTATGCCGAACTTCAGAAACAGAAAGCCATGGAAGAGGCGAAGCAGTCTCTCTTCCCTAGCCTGAAACCGGACACCACTTTGCAGCCGCTTACCTACAATGGTATCGTAGCCAACCCTAACGGCGAAAGCATCGCAGCCACCATGCCAAACCTGATGCAGTTGCGTCCGTTCCTCTCTACTGCCCTTCAGGAGGATGTAAACCATGTGCGTGACCTTCGTAGCGAGATGGCAAGCAAGGCAGAGCAGGCGAAGACCATGGCAGAAGCCAACGAGAAAGCTATCTCGCAGGGTAAAAGCGCCATCTATACCGAGGCTGAGATTGCCGAACTCGCCACAAGAGCCGTAGAAATCGAAAGCGATATTCTTCCGGAAATCTTCAAGGCAGTAGATAGAGAGATGGGTGAATGCTATCTGCGACTGAGCGAGAAGACCGGAGACCCTGAGTACATCGCCTACGCGAAGAAGGCTTTCACTATCGACCCTCAGACCCTCCGTACCCAGTTTAAGCCTTTTTACGAGAAGGCACAATCCCGTGACCCTCGTTTTGCTGAGCTGGTAGCCGAGAAGATTGCCAACGACCGCCCAGAAGTAAAGGCAGCTCGTGATGCAGCCGCTAAACACAAGGCTGAAGCCGATGCTCGCATCAAGTATATCCTTCGTAAGGATAAGCTATCTACTCAAACGAGAGTGAAAGGAATCAAGGAGCGCATAGACCAACTTCGCCAGGATTACTCTGACATCGTGACCGAAGAGGAGCTTTCCGGCTATGAAGCTATTCTCACAAAAACTATAGAAGAAGCCAAAGAGGATGCCGAAGCATAAAAAAATGACAAAGAATAAAGAAACCCAAGAACAGCGCACGCAGCGTTTTAAGACCCTTTGCGTCCATATCCTTGCTCAGAGCGGCAACTGCCAGGAATCTCAGCATGCTTTCAGAAGCACGCAGAGCATTCCCGAAATGTGCGAGGCATGGCGCAAGTACTGGCACGGCTTAATCACCGAGGTACCGCAGCAGGTAATCGATGCTTTCAAAGCCGTATATCCGGAGTTTAAGGCAGATATAAACCAGGGCGGTATCTTCTATAACGAGGATTCGCCCACCGGTACTGTCCTCGTAGGCGATACAGACGAGGAAATCCATCTCTATTCCTCCCGAAAGATATACGTCTTAGGCAAGGCGCACGTCATTCTCCATAATTCCGCTACCGCCCTCATAATGAATGAAGGCTGTAAGATAGAGTTATTGGATGGCAGCAAGGCAACTATCAAGGCAGGTTACGGAATTGCCCGAAACTATGCCCACATGGTAACGGGCAGCGAGGCGGAATGCTACGACCAGAGTGTAGTCTTCATCACCGATGGCATCCTTCACGACCATGGGCACAAAAAAATCAATGCCTTTGGTACGGCACTCATCGACACCTTTACCCATCGCCTCATAGATTTATATGATAGCGCTAGGATAGAAATCAGAAAATAAATTTTAGAACATAGGTTCAGAAATCAGAAATTAGAATATGAACTCGCATCTTACGATATTAATCAACGATAAGCCGGTGGCGCTCCCCGATGATTTCTCAATAGATATTGAGGATCAGAACCCCGTATTCAACGATACGGAAATGTTCTCCTATCCTTTCTCCATCCCCCTGGATGGAAACCGCTGGCTCGTCAAAAATATAGAAGACGTGCATTCTGCCGTAAGAGCCGCGAACATGGAGCACCTGCCTACCCGTATCTATGCCGATGGATTGCCATTCCGTAGCGGTCCACTGATTATGCAGGATGGTGAGGAGATAACCAATTCTCTCTCTATGAGCATCAATGCCAGTACGCAGAGTTTCAGCGAGCTTATCAGCGACCTGCAGTGCCGAGATATTCCGGTGAAGGACCAGATTATCATCGGCGAGAAAATTGGTAATGTGAGGGTGGATATTTGGAGTAACCCGGTAGTAAAAGTCAACCTGCATTCCGATGGTAAGAAAGGTGGAAAGAATGCCACCGCCACCGTTACGACCGACCCATTGAGAGCTAGTAAGGTGCTGGAACCCCAGGCACTCGGTTTCTCCTATCCCGCAAGCTGCAAGGAATATACCTCATCTGATACGGCACACTATATCGGCGATGCCTACAACAAGAGTAAGAAATCTTATTCTTCTGGTGCGATAACAATCAATGTACCGCAAGAGACTGCCAACGGCAACTATATTAATACCTCGGCAGCCTATGACGAGACGGATGGCGCTGGCAGACCTGCTACCTACTGCAATGCCCGAATCTGTTACAAGCATCATGCCCTGGACGATGAAGGGAATACATCGAGTGACCTCATCAAAATGGATAAGTGCTCATGGACGAATGAAGACCTCTATCCTTACTGGGTACTGGATGCCAAGCGGCCGCAATCGGGCATCTGCTTCTATGTGCTCTATTTCCTCGACTGCCTCTTTGCCCATTTGGGTGTAACCTTTGACAAACGCGCATTAATGGAGATAGAGGACTTGAAGCATCTCTGTTTTTTCACTACCGTTTGCAGTTATGATACCCTCGAGCATCCACACCACGGTAGTTATTACACTGCGAGTGAAATTCAGAAAGCAAAGGACATCGTGAATAAAGAGGGCTACGTAAAAGGCTCGAATCCTGAGATGGAAATCGTGGCTGCTAAATCCGTAGGCGAAATCAAGACGGGCTTCTTTAAGGATCAGAAGCATATCAATTCCTGGTTGGAGAGCCGTGGCTGCGGCGGTCAGATTGAAATCACCAAGGCAGAAGATAAGGACGTGCAGGAACTCGACCTTACGCTGACTGAAAACGGTGTGGCTACCACCCGCCATATCCAGGTGGGCGAGGTAGTTGCTTTTCCTCCTGGCAAGGGAATGAAAGTAACAGGTATCACCATCGAATCGAATATCAAGAAGTTTGAGGTGCAGGCAAATGTGCTCTATATGGTTGCCAACAGCGAGAATTTCCCTGACGAGAGCGTAAGCACCGTTATCTCTTCTCTAGAAAACGCATTCGGCATCAAGTTTTCCTACGATTACGAGCAGAAGAAGGTCACTGCTTATCTCACCCGCGACGTGATGCGAAAGAGCGGCAGAAAGACTAGGGATTTCCACTGCGAAATCCATTCGATGATTCCGGTGACCGAGAAGATTACTGGTGTGCGTATGCGCTACTCTGCCGAAGCTGATGCCAAGGAACAGAAGAGTTATGTGCGCAATGCCAAGGGCGAATTGAAGGATTCCAGCTACGATACCGATTACAACTTCATCGACTATCCACTGCCCGATGGCGACACCAGCAAGATGGGTAGAACCGTCACCGATATGAAGTACATTGAGTTCTTCCATAACATCCATAACCCTGGTGATAAAAACTGCTACATCGACCGCAACACCGGCAATGCCTATTGTGTAAAGGTTAACAAGGAGGCAAAGACTTCCAACGAGTTAAAGCCAGTACTCTTCGAGGTAGGTCAGTTCAAGGGCGTGGAATATGGAGATTGCAGTGAGGAGAATGAAGACTTTATCCACGATATTTCCATTGATTTCACTCCGGTACCTTTCAACGATGTAAATTATTTCAAGGAGGTAAAGGCAGCCTATGGTTCGCATACCGCTGATGTGACTGACTTTGAAGGCAAGCCTTTGCTAAAAAGTGTAGTGCAGATTACAGAGGCTCAACAACCTATCCTCTGCGCTTATGTAGATGAGGATATGGAGCATGAGTTTGTACTGCAGGAGATTAACCAGGTTATCTCTTCTTCTTTCTGTGATTTCTACATGAAACAGAAATTAAAGCTCGTGGAAAGCTACGACCCTTCGGGCACGGATGATGGCAACTCACCCTTGCAGGATAAGTCACGATGGGGCTTTGCCATGGCATTAATGCGTGGTGGCGGTAGTGATGCCACCCTGCAACCATACGATTATAACTACGACCATTTCGGCACATCCAAATGGCGAACCAATGCAGGACAGTATGCCCTAGCTTGCGACTCGCTGGATATGATGGGCAATGTGTTTGATTATAATGGTGTGCAGGAAGGTGTAGGCACCGGCGAACGTTTCTCGCTGAAGATACGAGCCTTCAAGGAACCATCGTGGCTAAAAGATCCGAAGTATAAGGATTTGGTGCTCTGCAATGCCGATGAAGTAGATGAGAACGGCAAGGTAGTGACTAAAATCCGCTCTCGCGGATTGTTTGATACCTTCATCCTCCCATACGCCTACTTTCTTCTGAATAGGAAGAAGTTTATGGTAAGATGCACCACCACCGTAGCGCAAGTGGCTGATATACCGAATCACTGGCAGGATTGGTGGAATATAGGCGGTATGAAATGCCTCATTGACAAGGTGAATACCACCATCGATGCCAAGACGGGCATGGGCGAAGTAGAGTTAACTGTGTACGCTTTGTAAAAGTAAAAAGGTAAAAAGACCCTTAGCCCCTTTGCGCCACCATCCACAGCGATTCTATCGCTGGTCCAATAGTACGCCCTGAAAGGGCAGAAGCTCCTAGCCCAGGGCAACACCCTGGGTATATGGAATGTGGTTTATGTCGCCCTGTAAGGGCAAAAGCTTTCAGATAAAAAATATGTTTTATAACATAAAAAGAATAATAAAATGGATAAAAAGATATTAATTACCGGAACCGGTATTATTTCTGCCATGGGCAAAAATACCCGAGAAGTTGCCATGAACCTTTACAAGGGCAAATGCGGACTATATCACGACAAAATCAGAGAGCATTATCTTTCAGAGTTGTGCGGTCGTGTGACTGGTTGGAAAGGAGACTACTCGAAAAAGTTAACTCGGACACAATTCAATAGTATGCCCTTGCATGGTTTTTTTGCCCTTGATGCCGTCTTTGAAGCTTTGAAGAAAGCAAAGGTAAGTGATGATTTCCTCCAGAACCATAATGTTTCCGTCATCGTTAGTAACGACTCTGAGTGTTACGAAACAAAAGAGGTAGTTCATCACGTAGATTATGATCTCAATAATAGATACCTGGAGGCAGAAACTCTGTTCAAAACCCTCAATTCCGCTATCAGTATGAACCTGGCAACCATTCTTGGCATTCATGGCTTATCACTTACCGTAAGCGCTGCCTGTGCTGGAGGTGGTCATGCCATCGGACTAGCAAAGATGCTTCTTGATAGCAAACAGACCGAGATGGTTATTGTGGTTGGTACCCAGGAAGCTACATCGCAATATAGCATGGAGGCATTCGATGCACTCCGTGTCTTCTCACCCGATAAGGTGCAGCCGTTTGGCAAAGGTAGAAACGGATTGGCACCATCGGGTGGTGCAGCCTGTATCATCCTCGAATCATCGGATAGCCTTCGCCTGAAAGAAGAGAAGGTGCATTCCTTCGCTTCCCTTTCCGGCTATGGCTTTTCTTCTAACGGCAAGGCTATCACTACCCCTGATAGCTATCAGGAAGAAGTATCTATGCTGAATGCTATCGAGAACGCAGGTTTGGACGAAGGTATGATAGACGTAGTTCTTGCCCACGCCACCGGTACTCCGATGGGTGATGAAGCCGAGGCAAAGGCAATAGAGAGGATTTTCCCCATCTGCCCGAACGTAGTAGCCACAAAAGGCTTAACGGGTCACGAGTGCTGGATGGCAGGCGTATCGCAAGCCGTGCAAGCCGTGATGATGCTCACCTACGGTCGTCTTTTTGGCGCTGTAACCACCGAGGAGAATGCCTTCCCATCCCTCAATCTGGTGATGCGCCCGAAGTCCTATGCTCCTCACCATATTCTCTGTAACGCCTTCGGTTTTGGCGGTACCAATTCATCCTTTATCATCTCAAAAGCATAGTCATGAAAAAAGAAGAAATAACTCCTCGCATTATCGCCATCGTAAACAGACTGAAAACCTCGTGGGTTAACCACGAGGTAACTCCCTCTTCTAATCTCCGTGATGAGGTTCAGCTAGAATCCATCGATTTCCTCGATCTCATTCAGCAGGTAGAAATGATGTTCCACATCAAGATTACCCCCGAAGAGGCGAAAGATTGCAAGCTTGTTTCGGATGTAGTCAATCTCGTAATTAAAAAGAAAGAATAACATGGCAAAGAAAATTAATCTCACGTCGGGTTCCCTTTTTGCCGGAAACCCAATCACCTTCACCATCCAGCCCGAAACGCTGGATAGCCCCTCCTTCCACCGTGTCATCATAGAAGTAAACTTTGATAACGGAGGAAGCTACGAAACCGTGAAGCTCACGGTACCCGTCACCACCGAAGGCAATAATGTAGCCCTGGATGTCTCCTCTGCACTTCGCATCCCCCTCGACAATTTCCCGTACACCGCCACCACAAAAACCTTCCCGCTCGTAAGATGGTACATAAAAGCCTACGATGAGTATATGAACAAAAACGGCGAAGTGCATACCGGTGTAGGCGAGGTCTATTATCCCCAGAAGCCTGTCGCAGGTACCGATACTGACCTTCGCTGCATAGCAGGAGCTATGTCGGATATGGAGCGCATTCTATCCAATCCATCCCCAGCAGTAAAAGACTTCTCCCGAAAGCCAACTTCTATCCCCGAAGTCACCGTTGTAGGCGAATCCTTCTCCTACCCAGTCTCCTATGCCTCTTCACAGATATTGGCATCCAGCACTGCACTCACCGCTCCTACCTCTTCCGAACAGAAAATCACAAAGGAAGGTTCGCAGACTATTGGCGGTCACGCCCTCTATGCCCTGCCATCCTCGGAAGCAGAAAACCGCAGTACCTTCCGCTTCATCAATGCCCGTGGCTGCCTGGAGAGCATCAATATCCCGAAAGCCTACAGCAAGAAGCTTTCGGTAGAAACCACCCCCTATACGATAGCAGTGCAGGAAACCTTCAACACCTTCTCCCGGTCCGCTATCAAGAAGCAGAATAACCGTGAGTCGTGGCTTTATCAGAGTGACCCCCTCGATACCGCCTGGCTCTACTGGTACCTTCACGAGTTTCTGATGAGTGAGCACGTATGGCTGAAGGTAAAAGATACCTGGCTCTCCTGCACCATCACCCAGGAAGACGAGATAACGATCAGCGATAATACCACGCAGAATATGTACTCTGTTTCCTTCACAGCCAAGCTCGACATCAACGGAAGTCCCTACCTCTAGCCAGTACGCCCTGCTGCCCTTATCGTCGTCTATACGCCCTGCTGCCCTTATCATCGTCTATACGCCCTGCTGCCCTTATCGTCGCCTACACGCCCCGCAGCCCCTATCAACGCCTATACGCCCTGAAAGGGCAGCAGCTCCTAGCCCAGGGTAACACCCTGGGTAATGGCAGCAGCATCAATGCGCCCTGAAAGGGCAAAAGCTTTTTTGTCCCCCCTAAAACCGCAAAAACCTTTATCTTTGCCCTATAAATGAATAAAAATCCAAACAAAAAAAATGGCAACAGAAGCAAAGAATACGAACTATTGGATTTCGAGCAGTGCGCTCTACATCCAGCTTAATGCGATGGGTGAGCCAGACTACATCCAGTGTAGCGTAGTCTCCGGCGCATCCATCCTCTGCTATATGCAGGGCATTCCGGGTCTGGAGTATGATGCCGGTCACAACTACCAGCGCTGGCCTCTTGCTGCCTACCCTTCCGTCTTCCCTGATTCCGAGCGGAAGTACATCTATGCAGCCATCCCCCGCACGAGCACCGCCGACAACAATACTGCCGTAGTGGTATATCCGAGCGAGCGCATCGACCTTTACGGCTACTCCATCGCCACCCCCGACAAGCTGGTAGGCGACGAGAGATTCTACTACATCTATCTGCAGGGCATCATTTCGGAAGTAAAGACGGATGCCGATGGCAAGACCCGCAAGCGTGATTGGCTTCAGCACGTGGATTGTGGAAAACTGAATACCGACGAATCCCTGTCGAGCGGTATCGATGGCACCTGGTGGAAGTATAATTCCGTCACCGATTCCATCTCCTTCCTCAAAACCATCCTCTCTGCCACCTTTGATACGTTGACTGCCAAGGTTGCGAAAATCACGAAGCTGTTCCTGGGAGGTAGCGAGTTGAATGGCGTAGCCGATGATCTCAGCCTGGAGACGGATAACACGAAGGTGGTTACTCCTCTATATCTGGGTCAGTTTGGCGTGAAGCATTTCCTGGCGAAAGACAAGGATGATGTAGCCCATGGCGCGATTACTTTTGAAAAGGTGCAGAAGTTCCTGGCAGGTCTGAATGTGGGTGATTCCAACTCAGAGAACGGCGG